>Ga0209415_10001038_pt1 | contig 52804 bp, 41 predicted proteins | sample PeaSoiSIISIP2007_FD_187696 | JGI IMG/M metagenome (GOLD analysis project Ga0209415, IMG submission 187696) | Peat soil microbial communities from Weissenstadt, Germany - SII-SIP-2007 (SPAdes) (version 2) | ecosystem: Environmental > Terrestrial > Soil > Wetlands > Peat | place: Germany... | reverse complement strand
GGGCGCGATCCCGAACGGCTGGCCGAGGCCGCCCGCTCGTTGGGCGTCGTGGGAATACAGGCGGATGTCTCGAACGAGGCCGACGTCCTGCGAACTTTTCAGGAGGTCAAGCAAAAGCTCGGCGACCTGGACGTTCTGATCAACAACGCCGGCATCGGTGTGCGCAAGGAGCTGACCGAAATGGACCGCGCCAGCTTCGACGCCGTCTTTGCCACCAACGTGACCGGTGTCATGCTGATGTCGCGCGAAGCCGCCAGGCTTTTCAAGGAGCGCAGGCAAGGCAACTTGATCAACATCGCCTCCACATCCGCCTTGCGTGGCGCACCCCAAGGCACGGCCTACTACGGAAGCAAGTTCGCTCTGCGCGGGATGACCGAGTGCTGGCGCGCCGAGCTACGCAAATACAACGTACGCGTGTTCCTGATCAACCCGAGCGAAGTGATCACCGATTTCGCGCGCCGGGCCGGGTTTCCGCAAGTCGACAACCCCAGCAAACTGCGGAGCGAAGATATCGCCCATATGATCAAGGCGGTTCTCGAGATGAACGACCGGGGCTTCACTCCGGAACTCTCCGTCTTCGCGACCAATCCCGTGGATTGAGCCGGAGAACCCGGAGCGGCCGGCTGGAGGACGGCGCTTCTGAGTAACAGCAAAACCCGGAGCGGGTAAACTCCGCGCGGCGGCAGCGCTGCTGCCTTGTAATGAGGGGGGGTGCGCCGCACCCTTTGCGGGCTGGTGTCCGCGTCAGCCCGTTATGTTCGAGCCGCTTCCATTGGTGTTGAGTGCGCTCGCGAGCCCCAGCAGATACTGATCCGATGGGCTCGTCCCCAGGGGGATGCCGGTGGTTCCATTGCTGTTTCCAGCGGCCAGAGAGTCGAGCGTCGATTGCGCGGGACTGGCCGTCGCGGAACTCGGCGTTGGGACGCCATAGAGCGAGTCAAGCAAAGACACGGCAGGATCGGTATACGGAGATGAACTATACGGAGACGTACTGGACGCCGGGTCGCCGAAAAGGATGTTCGCATCCACCAACTTCTGAGCTTCGATGCTGATCTCCACCAAATCGGCGGGCGAGGCGGACTTCAGGACGGACTGCGGGATCTGGAAAGGGAGGTTGGAAAGCGGTCCGTTGGGCCCGGTGAGAATGGATAGGGCGTTCGGCGTTGGAGTTGCGCTGATACTACTCACAGCTTGAATCACCTCGTGGACCTTATCGGCACGAGGTGACTCCCTGTGAGCTGAAATTTCTTTCAGATTCGCTAGCTACTGGTTGCCCAGATATTGGACGTGGACGTAGGTCCCCAGTCTGACGTTATAAGCCAGATACCAGCCAACGTGGTCCGGGTCATCGTAGATCACGATTTGATCGGTACCCCACAGCCAGTCATTGCAAAAGTCATAATCGGCCACCCCGACGCTGAAGAAGAAGCCGCCGAACCAGAAACGTTCGCGGTTCCCGCCCTCAATCCGGAAAACATGACCCCTGCCTATGCCGCCCGTGAAGCGTCCGTGTTCGAACGGATGGTCGAGATGGTAACGCGCATCGTTCGGGCCGGAATCGTGTCCGATCCATTTGTCGTTGGTATGGACGTGAGGAGCCTCGGGATGCCCGGCCTTGTCGGCGTACGAACGGTTCGCCGCGGGCGGCGCTGTCTGTTGAGGAGCTCGCCCAGGCTTCTGGACCTTGGCGGGAGCCGGACCATGAGCGGGAACGTGACCGCCTCCGGTACCCTTGCTTCCACCCTTCTGCTCTCCGCCTCTCTGCGCGAGTGCGGGGAGAAAAGACATCAAGATTACCGCAAACAGACCGACGAGCTTCTTCATTCAAGTCCTCCTGAAACCACCTTAGCATTGCTTTTGGGTAACCCTCGGTGGTTACCGTAACCCCTGCCACGGGTTCCCGATTTCGACCGCTGTAAGAAGGTCAGCGGGCGGCGGCGATTTCAGCGACCACGTTCCAGGTGAACTCCGCGAAACTGTACAAGGACGACTCCAGCAGCCGTTCCACGTCGCTATGGGCGCCATGCCGGGTTGTATCTTCGGCCGTCGCCGCGGGGCCGATTCCGTAGCTCTGTACGCCCCTTTCCCGAAGTTGCGCCATATCAGTGGCGCCCGTCAGCATCGTGGGCAGGGTGATGGACCCAGGGTACATCCGCTTGCTCACTTTTTCGAGCGCATGATACATCTCGGTATCCAGGCGTGATGGCGGCGCGACAGGGCGCAGATTCCCCGTGATCGGTTCGATCTTCACCGCCCGATCGCCGATCACTCGTTGCATATCCTGATAGAACTTGACGATATCCTCGTCGGGCAGCGCGCGGATGTCGATGGTTGCCTCCGCCTCCGACGGAATCACGTTCACGCCGATGCCGGCCTTGAGCATGGTCGGTACGACCGAAGTTCGCAGCATGGAGTAATGTTGCGGCTCGTATTCCGCCAAGTATCGCTCGACCGCCGCCACCTGCCTGGGGTCCGTCAACCCGTTGTACCGGGCGGCCTTCTCCGGAGAACTGATGGAGGCCAGTTTCTCGAAATAGGTCCGGGTAGTGTCGTTCAAATGCATCGGGGTTTCCCAGGCGCTGAGTTTCGCGATGGCTCGCGAAAGATGGATGAGGGGATTGTCGAGCCTCGGAACAGACGCGTGCCCGGAACTGCCCTTCGCCACCAGCCGGACCCGACGGGGGACTTTTTCTGTGGTGGAAACGGTCACCACCGTCACCTTCCCGTCCTCGATCCTGGCGCCGCCTCCTTCGGTGAGGGCATACTCCGCGCTGATTTCGTCAAAGTGCTCACTCACCATGAAATTGATTCCGACGCCCGTGGGATCGGCCTCTTCGCCGGACTCCGCCAGAAAGATCAGGTCGCGATCCAGCGCGATGCCGGAGCGCTTGGCGAGCAGCATCACCATGAGATTCGCGGCGAGCTTGTCTTTGTCGTCGACAGTGCCGCGTCCCCAGATGTAGCCATCCTGGAGGACGGCTCCGAAGGGGTCCACGGACCACTTCTCGCGTTGTACGGGGACCACATCGGTGTGCGCCATCAGCAGAATCGGTTTCTTCCTGCCGTTGCCTCTAATCCGCGCCACCAGATTGGCCCGAGACGGCTCGACCGCGAAAATCTGGACGGGAATTCCTTCCGCCTCCAATACCGTTTTCAGATACTCGACAGCCTTGGTTTCATTCCCCAGCGCATTGGTCGTATCGATCTGCACCAGGGAGCGATAATGCCGCAGGATTTCGGGCCGCTGTTTCTGCCAGTCGATCGCGGGGACCTGGGCCAGGGCCGCGGTGGTACACAACACGGGAAGCCCGCACAGGGCCAGCGAGGCCCTCCAAACTCCTAAGTAACAGCCGGACAACGAACGCGGGCGGCAGTTTCTGAAAGGCAATGAGGCGGCCGCCCGCCTCTGTCCGGCTAGCAGGAACCCTAAACGTCTCCCCCGAGCGAGGCTCCGTTGTGCGGGCGCGTTCTTAAAAAGAACGGTCTGGATGCAGCGCACGATTCTCTTCATGGCCCGATACTCCTTGCCGCGCCGTTGTGATCCGGACGCGCCGCGATCACATCAGTCTAGACCATTTTTTGATTTAGCATAGACCAGTTTCACACGGCGAGTAACGGTGTTTTCAAAGGCCTAACGCATCGAGGACCCTTACGCTATCCCTGAAACTGGTCTAGCGGGACGCCGCAAGCAATTCGATACGGTGCCGGGGCGGTTACGGCCAGGGACTGCCCTTTTTCGGAGGCTCTTGGTGTATACTAAGGCCCAAATCCGGGACCCACGTCGAGTTCCGTGCGGAAGCCGTTCGACCTGAAGTGAACCGTTTGGCGGGTTCCGCCGTTCGCCAGAGGCTGAACCGGAGCCAGATTCGATCTAAGGAGGCAGCCAGCCACCATGAAGCTTATCTACGAGATTCCTCTCGCTCTCGCCGTTCTCGCCACTTCGGTGGCCGCTCAAACCCCGGCTTCTCAGACCCCGGCATCTCTGACGCGACCCACGGCGCCTCCGGATTTCCCGGAAGCGCGTCCCGCGCAAGGCTCTATAAAGACGATGTTTCCGGAAGTGCGCGCCCTGCACGAAATGGTAGGGGCAGGGAACAACTTTGCGGTGGAGGCGGGCATGCGGATTCTGCATGCGGGCGGCAACGCGGTGGATGCCGGTGTCGCGGCGACGCTGGCCGCGGCCGTCACCGAAGAAGACCATTTCAGCATGGGCGGCGAAATGCCGCTGCTGGTGAAGATGGCGGGCAAGCCAGTGGAAGTGGTGTCGGGCGTGGGTACCGCACCGGCCAAGGCGACCATCGAATTCTTCAAGAACCGGCCGCTCGAGGGCTGGGAAAGAGCGGACCGGAAGCCGGCGATCCCGGCCCAGGGAATTCTATCGACCACAACGCCCGGCATGTTCGACGGCGTGATGCTCGCGCTCGAACGCTACGGCACCATGACGTTTGTCCAGGTGGCGGGACCGGCCATCGAGCTGGCCGACGGATTCCCCACCACGGAAGTCTTCGCCGACACTCTGCACCGGGACGAGTCGATGCTGCGGCGCTGGCCCGCGTCGGTCGCTTACTTCTTCCCCGGAGGCAGCCTTCCCAACCGCGGCGACGTGTTCCGCCAGCCGGATCTGGCCAGAACGCTACGCGAAATGGTGACGGCTGAAGAGAAAGCGCGGGGCAATCGCGTGGCGAAGATCGACGCGGTCCGCGACTATTTCTATCGCGGTCCGGTAGCCAAGAAGATGGGCGCGTTTTCGGAAGCAAACGGCGGCCTGGTCACCTACGACGATATCGCCAAGTTCCACGCCGAGATCGACACACCCAGGACCGCCACATATCACGGGTACGAGATCGTAAAACCGGGCTTCTGGACGCAAGGTCCGGTGCTGCTCGAAATGTTTAATCTGCTGGAGAGTTATGACCTCAAGAGCATGAAACATAACTCGCCCGAGTATCTGCACACGCTGGTAGAAGCGGCCAAACTCGCTTTCGCCGACCGCGACATGTACTACGGCGATCCCAAATTCAGCAAGATTCCGGAAGAGACCCTGCTCTCGAAGAACTACGCGGCCGACCGGCGGAAGCTGATCGATCCCGAGCACGCGTCGATGGAATCGCGGCCCGGCGTGGTGGGCGATCGCGTCATCCCGATGCCGCCCAAACAGATCGCCTCCATCCAAGTGAACGACACGACCTGCGTGGATGTAGTGGACCGCCTGGGGAACGTCTACTCGGCTACCCCGAGCGGCGCCTGGCTGCCGGCGGTGATTGCCGGCGACACCGGGATCGCGTTCGGGTCGCGTCTCCAAACACTGCTGACCGTGCCGGGTCATCCGAACGTCATCGAAGCCGGCAAGCGCCCCAGAGTTACGCTGAGCCCGACGCTGGTTCTGAAGGACGGTAAGCCGGTGTACGCGATCTCCACGCCGGGCGCCGACAATCAGGACCAGGCGCTGTTGCAGGTGATCCTGAACATGATCGTCTTCAATATGACGCCGCAGGAAGCGGTGGAGGCGCCGCGCTTCCAGACGGAAGCGTTCTATAGCTCGTTTGCGATGCACGAATTTATCCCAGGTAAGCTGAATCTGGAATCGCGGATTCCGAAGGCGACCGCCGACAAACTGTCGTCGCTGGGGCATATCGTGACAGTCACCGGCCCGTGGAGCAATGCGTCCTCGCCGATCGTGATTAAGATCGCCGACAGCGGAGTGCGTGAAGGCGGAGCGGATCCCCGTCGCGGCCGGTTCATCTACGGCGACTAACAGACAGGGGCCAGACGCCAGGGGCCAGACGCCAGAAGCGGAGGGGGCGGGGGGCCGCAGAGTGGAGGATCGAGACAAGTTTCCGGCGCGACTGTTCCCTGGCGTCCGGCGCCTGGCCCCTTTTCCGCGGAGGGGAAAGCTCTTCTGGCTCGTGACCGTGGCGGCCGCGGCAATCCTCATCGTTCAACTCTTCGTTCCGCCCATTATCGGGCTCTCCGATCAGAACGATTTCCGGCGCGTGATCGGAGTGTTCGGCTACGGCCCCGAGCCATCCGATCCACCTGCGACCTTCGCGTGGGTCGCGCCCAAGTACATTCCCGATCCGGCGTTTCGCGCCCGCGGCATGGAGCATTTCACCTCCGAGTACCTGTTCGCCGTCGCGGCTCTCGCCGTGAATAAGGTGATTTCGAGGGATGGCAAGCTTGATATCGAAGTGATGGGCCTGGTTCATGCGCTCGCATTTGTCGCGGCGTTCATGCGCCTTCTTTTCGTGACGCGGAATTTGCGGGCCCGCACTTTGATCTGGATTGCCGCTCTGGTCATTCTTACCGACGTCGGGTATGTGGCCTACTGGAATTCCTTCTATACTGAGCCCGCGTCGTGCATCTTCTGCCTGTTCCTACTGGCCGAAAGCATCGAGATGTGCGATATCGGCCGGGTGAGCGCGGCGAGCCTCATTCGATGGACGCTGTGGGCCGTTCTGTTCACTGAAGCGAAGGAACAGAACGCGACCTCAGGGCTCCTACTCGCTCTTTTCAGTGCGTTGCTCTGGACCTGGGCCCCCGATCGCAGAGCGCGATGCACGGCGGCCGTATGTGCGGCTGTCCTGGCCGCGGTCTCCTCTCTTAGTCTGGCGACGGTTCCCCGGGACTCGAACACCGCGCGCATTTATGAAATGGTTTTCCTAGCGATTGTGCCGGAATCGAGAAACGCCGCCACGGATCTGGCCACCCTGGGCCTCGATCCGCAGTTGCGGGACTATTCCGGAACGGGACCCTGGAGCGCCAAGACCGCCTATCCCGCGCTCGTGGAGAGCGGCGCTCTAGGCAGGATCATCACGCCCATGAAGATTGTCGAGTTTTATCTCTTGCGTCCCACTCGCTTGTGGCGGCACATCCAGTCACTGCTTCCAGTTGCGACACGACTGCGCCCGGACGGGTTTGGAAACTTTGAATTCTCTGCGGGCCTTCCGCCCGAGACCAGGAGCCGGACGTTCGCGGCCTGGAGCGCCTTCCACGAACATGTGCTCCCTCACTTCACGAAGTTCATGCTGTTCGCGCTCCTGATTCCCGCTCCCTTCGCCTTGTGGAACAGGATCCGCAAGCGCGCGCGGTCACTTTGGATCGACTTCGCGGGCTTGCTGGCGGCTTCCTGCCTGCTGGCCTTTCTCACTGCTATCTTCGGTGACGCGTGGGAAAACGTCCGACACCTATTTCTTTTCAACCTCTTGCTGGACACAACCCTCGTCGCGGCGGGTGCATGGTGCTGGTCGTTTGCTAAATCAAAAAATGGTCTAATGGCCAAACAAGGGTACACTTCCTAAAAGGCGAGGCAGCGTCGTTGTTCGATCGGGTCATTCGCCCCGAATGTGGGCCATGATGCGAGCAATAATGCGGTCAACCTAGATGCAAGTACACCAGACGCAGGCACAGGAGACGCGCGAAAGCTCCGCTCGACAGCGGTCCACATTCTCCCTGGATTTAGGGAAACCATTCAGCCGGCGCGAGGTGTTTTCCGCAAGCGCGTATGCATTGGCGCTTGTGTGGCTCAACGCATATGTCTGCCGCGAGTTCTTCTTCAATGAAACCGCGTGGATGAATTCCATGCACGGATTCTGGATTGCGCTCGCCGAGCGGGCGGGCGGCAGTTGGTTCCACGAATCCTGGTGGCCTTACTGGGATGGCGGCATTCCGTTCGAGTTCACCTATGCGCCTTTGGTGCCGGCACTGACCGCTTTGTGGGCGGCCGTTCGAGGCGTTTCTCACGCGCTCGCGTTCAATGTAATTAGCGGTGCGGTGTATTGCCTCGGCCCGGTCACGTTATTCCTTATGGTGTGGCTGCTGACGCGCTTACCCGGAACCAGTTTTGGCGCGGCGCTGTTCTATTCATTCACCACTCCGACCGAACTTCTGGTGCCCGATGGAACCTTTGGGTGGGCAAAATTCTGGGACGTGCGGCGTCTTTTCCTGGTCGGAGTCTGGGACGAGACGCCTCATCTGACCATGTTGGTGCTCCTTCCCTTGGCAATCCTGTTCCTCTCGCTGGCGATCCGTGCGCGCCGATTTGCATATATCGCCGCGAGCGTGATCGCTATTTCCCTTGCGTCGCTCGCCAGCGCCTTCGGTCCGATCGTGATCGCTATGGCGGCCTTGTGTCTCCTATTTGTGCTGCGCCGCGAGGATTGGGCGCGCAATTTATTGCTCGTGGCCGGTATCGGGGCTTTCGCCTGGGCGATTTGTGCGTCCTATTACCCTCCTGGGCTCATCCGATCGATCGTCACCGCCACGGGCACACACGGCGAAGGCCAGTGGGATGCCGGCTCGATCACTACCCTGGCCATGGTCGCATTCGGATGGGCCATCCTCTGGCGCTATCTGCGGCGCTGGACGTCCGAATGGCCGCTTCAATTTTTCGCTCTTTTTGCTTACTTGATTTGCAGTATTCCGATTTTAGCGGCCTATCTTCATCATCAATTTCTACCCCAACCGCATCGCTACAAAATGGAAATGGAACTGGCCTTGGCCCCGGTGGTCGTGTTTGGCGCGCGGCATTGGATTGAGAAAATGCCCGCTTCCTGGAAGGTCACCGTCATCCTCTTGTTCCTGGCGCTGGCTGGGGAACAGGTTGCCGCCGAGCGGACGTTTGCAAAGGGCGTTCTTCAACACAAGGACATGACGCAGACGATTGAGTACCGCACGTCGATGTGGGCTGCACAGAACCTGCGCGGCGTTCGCGTGATGTTGCCGGGATCGATTGCGGCGTGGGCTAACTCGTTTACCGGCGTCCAGCAGTTTGGCGGCGGTTCCTGGAGCATGGCCGCCAACTTGGCGCAAGTGCGCGGACTGTACGCGATTTACAACGGCGGGGTGCCTGACTTTAACGAGACTCCACAGCATGACGCGGCTACCGCCCTGGTGTGGCTGAAGGCGTTCGGAGTCGGAGCGGTCACCGTATCAGGCCCCAAGAGCCAGGAGCACTACAAGCCGTTCGCGCATCCGTCCAAGTTCGAAGGTCTCCTACCGGTTCTGTGGAGCTCGGATGATGTAACGGTTTATCGGGTCCCGTTGCGTACGCCGTCCCTGGCGCATGTTCTGCCGGAATCCGCTCTCGTAACACGCTTACCGTCCGCGCCTGGAGACGTGGCCCCCATGGATCGGTATGTCGCGGCGCTCGATGATCCATCCTTGCCTTTGGCCGGCCTGGAGTGGGAGGGGACCGACAAGATCCGCATCTCGACCGCGGCTTCGCACGACCAGATTCTTTCGGTTCAGGTTTCTTACAGTCCAGGCTGGCACGCAACCGCCGGGGGACAATCGCGGGAGATCAAGAAGGACGGTCTGGGCCTGATGTGGCTTCGGCCCGAGTGTTCCGGCCCTTGCGACGTAGAGCTCACATACAACGGCGGCTGGGAACTGCGGCTTGCCCGCTGGATCAGCGCGATTGCAACTGCCGCATTAGTTCTGTCGCTGGCATTTCGCGGTAGGATCGCATTGATCGGACCCGCCCGGAAACACATTTCTGCCTGAGCCCGCAGCCTGTCCCGTCTGCCAGCTAGTGTAGTGCGTCCCAGATATGGCGCACGAGTCTCGAAGTACGCGTGTGGCGCACTACACTTCTAAGTAACAGCCCGCAAAACGGAGCGCGCGGGCAGGTTACCTGGCTGTTATGAGGGCGCCCGCGCGCCCTTTGCGGGCTAGCTAGGCGCGCGCTAAGCGCCGGGCCAGCGTGAACGGTAGCGTCACAATCGCCCAGACCAGATGCAGGGCGCCTTCGACCGCGATTCCCAGGATTCTAAAAGGCAGCAGGATCAGCCAGACCAGCGGGTAGAGAATCAGCGCGGCGATCGCCAGCGGCCAGCACAATACGAAGAGAATGCACCAGAGCAGGAATGTAAACATCGCTGTGTTCCTGAGTGAAGGTACGAGGTTGCCGGCCAGAAAGTTCGACGTTTTCGTCAACCTTCGTCACATAATTACCGTGCGAGAAATCCTGGGGACAGGCCGCTCTGTCCACGCGCCGCCGCAGCCGAAATGTTGATTCAATGTCTGAGAGCGGCTTGGGACAGAGTAGCCTGTCCCGACGAGCCGACAGCGTCCGAGGCATGGTAAGAGCTACGAACCAGCGGGCCGCTTTCCACGTGCCGGAAACCCATCTCATACCCGCGCCGCTTCAGGTCCGCGAATTCCTCGACTCCGGCATAGCGCATGATCGGCAGGTGCTTGGGCGACGGCCGCAGGTATTGCCCCAGCGTCAGAATGTCCACGCTGCTCGAACGCAAGTCGCGCATCACTTGCAGGACCTCCTCGATGGTTTCGCCCAGACCCAGCATCAGCCCGGATTTCGTCGGAATACCCGGCCGCGAACGCTTCGCGTAGGAGAGCATATCGAGCGACCGCTCATAACGGGCGCCCAGGCGCACCTGCCGGTACAGCCGTGGTACGGTCTCCGTATTGTGGTTGAGGACGTCGGGAGCGGCTTCGAGCACTATGTCCATCGCGGGGTGCGAACCCTGAAAATCCGGAATCAGGACTTCGACTCCGCATTCAGGGAGCCGGTCGCGAATGGCGCGGATGGTGAGGGCGAAGAGTTCGGCTCCGCCGTCCTTGCGATCGTCGCGATTCACGCTGGTGATCACGGCGAATTTCAATCCTAATGCGGCGCAAGCCTCGGCTACGCGTCGGGGCTCGTCGTAATCGATGGGGAGGGGCGCGCCTTTTTGAACGGCGCAAAATCCGCACCGGCGGGTGCATACATTTCCCAGGATCATGAACGTCGCCGAGCGGCGATTCCAGCAGTCCCCGATGTTCGGGCAGGCCGCGCTTTCGCACACCGTGTGAAGTTGCAGGTCCTCCACCAGCCGCTTCAGGCCGCGGTAGTTTTCGCCCACCGGCGCCGGCGCCCGAAGCCAATCCGGACGCACGGCCCCGGCTTGGGATGTCGACTGGGCCGTGGTTCTACCAATGGGATCGATGCTGACCAGCACTTACTTCGATTGTAACAACTGCTCGATTCGGAACTCGAGAATCCGCGATTCGGTGAAGTTAGCCGCGCGGCGGAAGAACTCGGGGGCCATGTCAACAGCCTTCCGTGGCACCAGGCCGATGAGCTCGCAAGACGCGACCATCGTCCCCAGGCGAACGGCTTCGTCGCGTACCGCCTCATACAGTTGTTCGAGCGGCGTATGGGCGAAGTTGGTCAGATTCATAGACACCTGCGCGCAATCCCGGGCCGGCAGGTAGAGCCCCATCGCCTTGACGAACGGAAAACCGCCCGACGACTCGCGAATCTCGCGCGCGATGGCCCGGGCCGTAGCGGCGTCCCGCGTCGAGAGGTTGATGTTATAGGCGATCAGGATATTGCGCGCGCCCACCATGGAAGCTCCGGCGGTGGGATGTTCCGCGATGTCGCCGGCATCAGGCGGCAACCCGTCGAATCCGCGTCGCCGGATACTTTCCAGGCGACGCCGTTCCGGCATGAGCGCCGCAGCCTCGTAGAAGTAGACCGGGATATGGAATCGCCGCCAAATCTCGGCCCCGGCACGATGAGCGATCTCGACGCACCGCTCCAAGGTTTCGCCGCCCGAGGGCAGCGGAACAAACGGAATCACGTCGGCCGCGCCCACGCGGGGATGGACGCCTTGATGCGTCCGCAGGTCGATCAGCTCGGCGGCTTTGCCCGCACCGCGGATCGCGCCCTCCATGACGGCATCAGGATTCCCGGCAAACGTCACGACGCTGCGATGGTGATCTGCGTCCGATTCCGACCCCAGAATCAACACCCCCGGCGTGCCCGCGATCGCGTCGACGATAGCGCTCAGTTTCGCCAGATCCCGGCCATCGGAGAAGTTTGGAACACACTCGATCATCGCTGTACGATCATAAGGAGTGCGCGAGCGACAAGGCAACCAGCGAAGAGTCGGGTCCGGCGGGCGACGGTCAGCCCCGCGAAAGCCAGGAGCGACACCAACGTTGAATGTGAGATCGAATCCCGGAACGGATTTGCCGTCGAAACCCGCACAGACCGCACCGGGAAAAGCTGAAAAAGCCAAGAAGTCGAGGAAGCCGCGGCCCGAGGCGCCCTGGGCGCGCGGACCCGGATCCAAGGCGCGCAAGGAACACAACGCTTCAGTGGCCGGGACGAAACCTGCGCCGGGTGTTCTGAAGACGCTCGACCGCGTGTTGTCGAAATCCGGACTCGGTTCCCGCTCGGAAGCCCGAAGCTGGATCGGCGCGGGGCGCGTCACCGTGAATGGCGGAAAGGTGGGGACGCCGGACTTCTGGGTGGACCCGGCGAAGGACCGGGTGGCCGTCGACGGGCAGCCGTTAACGGCGGCCAGGAAGCAGTATCTTCTGCTCTACAAACCCAAAGGCTATCTCACAACGTACAAAGATCCGGAAGGCAGGCCCACGGTGTACGATCTGCTGCCGGACCTGACCGGCAAGGTCTTCCCGGTAGGGCGCCTGGACCAGAATACGACCGGCCTGCTGTTGATGACCAACGACACCGGCTTCGGCGCACGTATCGCGAGCCCGGAGTTCAAAGTACCGAAGACTTATCTGGTAAAGACCTCGGCGCTGCTGAGCGACGGCCAACTGACGCGGCTCGCCGAGGGCATCCAACTCGAAGATGGTCACACCTGCCCCGCGGTTGTGAGGCGCATCCGGGACTCCGAGCGCTACACGTTCTTCGAAATCACGATCACCGAGGGTCGCAACCGGCAGGTACGGCGCATGGTGGAGGCGCTGGGCGCGGTGGTGCTCAAGCTGGTGCGGACGCGCATCGGGCCGCTTGAGATCGGCGGGCTGGAGATCGGCAAATGCCGGGCGCTTACGGCGGATGAAGTGACCGCCCTGCAAGGAGGGCATTCATGATCAGGCCGGAAAGCCCGGAACAAATGGCGGAAGCGCTCCGTTCGCTCGCCTCGGAACACCGGAGCATCCGATTGGGAGGCAACTTTTCCAAGAGCCTCCTTGGTTCGCCACCAGCGCATAAGGCCGCCCCGGTAGCGCTTGCCGCGCCAGAAACCGGTGCGGCGCCTGAGACTATTTCCACTACGTCGATGCGGCGCTTGCTTCATTACGAGCCCGCCGACCTCACCGTGAGCGTGGAGGCTGGGATGCCCTTTGCGGAGCTCGAGCGCACGCTGGCGGAGCGGAAACAGATGCTGCCGCTCGACCCGGGATGGGCCGGGGAATCGACGGTCGGGGGCGTGGTCGCGGCGAATCTGAGCGGTCCCCGGCGGCGCTTATATGGGACCGCGCGCGACATGGTCATCGGTATGACCTTCGCGACGCTGGAGGGCAAGCTGATCCAAAGCGGCGGCATGGTGGTGAAGAACGTCGCAGGGCTCGATATGGCGAAGCTCATGGTGGGTTCATTCGGCACGCTGGCGGCAATCGCGGTGGTGAATTTCAAGGTCTGTCCCATGCCCGTCGAATCACGAACTTTCATGATGGAGTTCGCGACCGCCAGGGAAGCGTTCGCCGAGCGCGATCGTATCCTTGCGGGTGTATTGCAGCCGGCTGCGATCGACGTCGTGAACTGGGCGTCACAATTCAACCCCGGGCCGGGATTCAGGTTAATGGTCCGGGCGGGCGGCAACCCCCAGGTCCTGGACCGCTACGTTCGGGAAATGCCGGGCGCGCGCGCCTTGAGCGGCGACGAAGAGGCCGCGTTGTGGCACGAGGTGCGGGAATTCACGCCGCGATTTCTGGCCGGAAATCCTGGGGGAGGCGTAGTCTCCGTTTCAACCTCACTCACGTCGATGTGCGGCGCCATGGAACAGTTGCAAGTACCGGTCACGGCGCGCGCCGGTTCGGGTGTATTCTACGCGCACTACGCGACCAATGCGCCGGCTATGGGACTGGGAGGCGACTCCGCGACGATGGCGAAAGTAAAGAATATGTTCGATCCTGAGAATTTGCTGAATCCCGGACGGTTGTATGGAATCATCTGAGCGGGCCGGCGGAAGGGAGCGCACAGCGCGCGGCGGGCGCCTAGGCTTTGAGGGTCAATCCCGCAGCGCTGCGTTGTGCGCGATTAAGACTAGGCTGAATCCCGGACGGCTTTATGGGCTTATCTAAAGCGCCTCCGGAGACAGCGCTCTCATCCGACGCCCCCCGGCAAGCGGATCTCGACCGGTGCGTCCACTGCGGCTTGTGCCTGAACGCCTGCCCGACTTATCGCGAGCTGCATATGGAGATGGATTCGCCGCGCGGACGGGTTTATCAGATGGTGCAGGTGGCAGGCGGCGCTCCGATTACGGAATCGTATCGGCAGCACATCGATCTGTGCCTCGCCTGCCGCGGCTGCGAGTCGGCTTGTCCGTCGGGAGTGAAATATGGCCGGTTGATTGAGGCCGCCCGCGCCGATATCGAACAGCGCGGCAAGCGTCCGCTGGGAGCCCGGCTGATGCGGAGTTTCATTTACGACTGGCTGCTTCCCAGCCCGGTTTTGATCCGGCTGGCGGGGCTGACTCTGTGGCTGTATCAGTCGTCGGGATTGGAAAAGCTGATGCGCGCGTCCGGCATTCTGAAGCGTTTGGGCAAGCTGGGCGAAGCGGCATCGATCGCCCCTCGGATTGAAACGCCGTTCTTCTATCGTCAAATCGGCAACGTTTTTCCGGCCCTCGGCAAGCCGCGGTATCGTGTAGCGCTGCTTGGAGGATGCGTCGCGAACGTGACCTTCGCCCGGTTGAATGAAGCCACGGTGCGGGTGTTGCAGGCCAACGGCTGCGAGGTGGCGATCCCGGATGGGCAGACCTGTTGCGGCGCGCTCCACGTCCACGCCGGATTGCGTGACCGCGCGCGCAAGTTGGCTCGTCAAAACATCGAGGCATTGGCGGACGGAGGCTTCGATGCCATCCTCACCAACGCCGCCGGCTGCGGTTCCACGCTCAAGGAGTACGGCGAACTGCTGGAGCACGATCCACAATTCGCGGAACCGGCTCGGCGTTTCGCCGGCCTCATGAAGGACGTCAATGAGTTCCTTGCCGGGATCGAACTGAATCCAAACATGAGAGAACTGCGGGTCACGGCTACCTACCAGGACTCCTGCCACCTGGCGCATGGGCAGGGCATTCGCTCCGCGCCGCGCGAATTGCTGCGGCAGGTGCCGGGTCTGACGCTGAAGGAGATGCGTCACTCGGATTTGTGCTGCGGCAGCGCCGGCGTTTACAACGTGGTGCAAACGGAGATGGCGAGGGCGCTCCTCGATAAGAAGATGGAAGCGGTGAACGCGACCGGGGCAGAACGGATCGTGACCGCGAACCCAGGGTGCATGTTACAGCTTCGGGCCGGAGTGGAGCGCCATGGTCATGGCCAGCGAGTCTCTCACGTGGTCGAGATTCTGGACGAAGCTTATGGTTCTGTCGATTAGAGGCGCTTAGCGAAAGGCGCCACGCGCCACCTCGGATTGGTTTTCACCCGACAGGATGTATCGAGAAGAGTCTCGACACGGCACGTAAGAGCACGTGCGCCACATCGCCCGCTGGAAGTGAACGGCTATTATTTTGAGGGCGCTCCGCTAGCTGGCCTGGCGCTTGGAGGGCGCTGGTTCGGCGGATGGAACGTGCCCGAGACGAAACATCAGAACGCGAGGTAACAGAACTTCCGCGCCGCGGCCATAGCGGCTGAGAACGGTGGCGCCCAAGTGCAGGAGAGCGGCTAGGGCAATCCAGACCTGCCAGTGGGAGAAAAGTCCGTTGATGGTGAACTCCCCGGTCATCCCCATATCCGAGGCAAGCCGCCAAAATCCGAGCACATACGCCATCAGCGACGCGGGAACCAGAAGAGCGCCAAAGGCCAACGCCACATGGCGATTCTTTCTGTGCTTCCGCTGCACCGGCCGACCAATGCGAAGCCTGATGCGGACGTTCATGAAACCGCCTCAAAACAAGTTTAGCAAGAAATGTAGGAACTCAAGCGACGCAAACGGCAAAATAGCACCCTCCCGAGGGGGAGGTTTATTCCGACTGCTGGGTGCATCTTGAAAAAACACCGGGGTCGATTTCCGTGTCCTTGCGGCTCCGGAAGGGCCCAAGACGCGGTCTGGCGCGAGCGCGCATGCCACAATTTCTTCTGAGTAACGGCCCGCAAGACCCGGAGCGGATAAACTACGCGCGGCGGCATTGTTACTTGTTTGCACTAAGGGTGCCGCCGCACCCTTTGCGGCTAGTAAGCCGTCCCGGCGATAACATTATTTGAGTTACCGCTCCTTCACAGTCGCGGCTCGGCTTAGCAGCCGTAGACCGCGCCACCTAGATTCCGGCCCGCGCGCGTCACGATCACGGAATGAATCGCCTATTCACGGCTCAAGCGGCCGCAGTTGTTTTACCGAGCCGTGACCGTCAGGGAGCGGAAACTTCAACGGAGCGGCGACCGCTGGGGAGCAGCCGACTTCGGTCCGCGTTCGGCTCACGGCAGCCTCCCAACCCAGCCGCTTGCCGACGCCGGGCGATCGCCAGGGAGCGGTCACACACACGCTCGCGCGCAATCGGTTCCCAAGACTGACGAAATCGCCGGGACATCCTTCTAAGGGACGTTGTCCTTGAAGTGCAGATGATCCTTGTACGCCTGCTCGTCCGCGCGTTCCTCTTCCATGTGGCGCAGGAAGACCTGCTCAAAATGCTCGACGACCCGGAGATATCCTTCCGGGTCGACAAACGTCTCCGGACTGTACGGCATTCCCGGATGGTACTTGCTGCGCAGCCCGTAGTGACCGGCATGCGACGACAGGAACACATCGCAGGGAAGCTGCTTTTCAATCTCAAAGGTTCGCGCGTAGTCTTTGGCGATATTGGGGTAGCGGTCGTTGTGCAGGAAAACCGTGCCTGGATTGATGACGCCCAGGTTCGCGATCAGGACGTGATACGTTTTGCCGTTCTCCGGGATTTCGAGCGAGTAGCTGGTCGCGCCCTTGGTATGTCCGGGCGTCAGGTGCGCAGTGATCTCCGTGCCGCCCAGCTCGATCTTTTCGCCGTCCTTGAACGTGCGGTCGACCTTCACCGGAGGGAACCAGCCGGAGTTTCCGAAGAGATAGTCGGTCTTGCCGCCGGTTTCGAGCAGCTCGCGTTCTTCCTCGATCGTCATCATCTTCGCGCCGGTCTGCTTCTTGATGGTCGCCATACCGGCCGCATGATCGCTATGAGCGTGCGTGATCAGCAGGATCTTGATATCCGAATAGCGGAAACCCAGTTTCTTAATGCTGTCGCGAATCTCCGGCACGGAGTACTCGTAACCGGTATTGATGAGGATGTTGCCCTGGGGAGTGACGATCAGGAAGCTGGAGAGATCGGCTTCGCCGACGTAATAAATGTTGCCGATGATCCGGTGCGGAGGAAACGCCTGCGCCGGCGCGGCAGCGGTAAAAATGGCGAACAGGGCCAGAAGGCGCAGCATGCCCGCAAGTTTACCCCATGCCTATTGGCTCATGGCAAACGCGGCGGCAGATCGCGTGCGAGCGTCGGCGAGGGTGCCCTGTTAGAACTGAGTACCGCCGGGTCCTCCGCCAATGATATTGATTCCCATGCCCATGTTGGGCGGCGCGATTTCCTGGAAGGGAACGCCCAGGAACTTTGCCACTTGAGCTGCGATGGCGGTTTCCGCGCCCTGGCCTCCCATGAGAACCACCGAACCAATCGACGTGCTGGAAGAATTCTTTTGGTGATCGAGCGCCAATTCACGCCCATCCTTGAAGACAATGACCGACTGCGCAACAAGCACCGGCTGGGGCATGGACGCGCCCTGATTGCCGGCCGGAGGAGTGTTTTGCACGCGCCATTGCTTGCGCGTTTCGATGCGAAAAATGTCGGCAATCGCATACGTCGAGTTTTGTGCTCCGATCAATCGCTTCTTTTGGTAAACAACTTGGCTGTTCGCTTTATTGGCAATCACGGTGATGGAGGAACTGAAAAGGATCGCAACCAGCCCCACGACCGCCAGCGCGAGGGCAATCCAAATAACGTACGAATTGGACTGGCGGAGGAAATACTCAACGAGTCCTCCGGCGATGACTAAAACAACACCCATGACGATGCCCGATGCGCTGCCTTCTTTGAGCACCAACTCATCTGACGACTGGCTAATGATCTTCATTTCTATAATGTCCTCTGGGGGTACGCGGGCCGTCCGCTCGCAATTCCAATTGCGTTAGCGGATTGGATACCCGGACCTATCATATCGTCCGGGGATACGATCATGAAGGCGCTCGACTGAGCGCGTCCCACTCGTCTTCATTCTTGCCGTGTCAGGCCCGAACCGGCTCGCGGTCCAGCTTGAGGGTCGGGAGAGCCTTGATGGACTTTCCGGCTTTCCGTTCGGCCTGACGCAGCTCGTAGAGCGTCTGCAGATTCAACCAGAACTCCGCGCTCGTGCCGAAAAAGTGTGCAAGGCGGAGGGCTGTGTCGCCGGTTATGGCGCGCTGCCCGTTGATGATTTCCGTGATGCGGTTGGTCGGCACCTGTAGCCGGCGCGCGAGCGCCGCGGCGCTCATGTCGAGGGCTTCCAATTCCTCGGCCAGATGCTCCCCTGGATGGATCGCATGTAGTGCCATGTGACGATTCTCCTAGTGATAGTCAACAATCTCTACGTTCACGGGGCCAGGAGACTTTTCGGGCCACTGAAAGCAGATCCGCCATTGGTCATTGACGCGGATGCTGTACTGGCCCTTACGGTCTCCGATCAGCGGTTCAAAACGGTTGCCGGGCAGCGCGGCTAAATCTTTGAGTGTCAAGGCGGCCTCAAGACGGTCGAGCTTCAGACGGGCGGAAACCAGTGGAAACCAGTGGCGAAACCAGTGGCCGAAACCAGTGGCGGCCGAAACCAGTGGCGGACGAGACCGTTCCCTAGCTCCTATCGATGGAAGCGCCCCATCAGGATCGCTTTCCCCAAGATGTGACCATCCATCGCCTTGAGCACATCGGCACGCGTCGCGTCCGGCCCCAGATCGAGCTTGGCATCGAGAGCGAACAGCTCAAACGTGTAGTGATGATACGGTCCCGGCGGTGGGGCCCCGGGACCCATGAATCCCACGCCTCCTCGAAGGTTCTTCGCCTGGACGGTTCCATCCGGTAGCGTCGCGGTGGCGGGGACGCCTTCCGGCAGTCCGCGGGCGCTTCCGGGAATGTTGAACGCCATCCAATGCAGGACGTCGTCCAGCTTGCGCTGCATCGAGACATCCGGATCGTGAAAGATCAACGCGAAAGTGACCGTACCGGCCGGGACGTTGGTCCAATCGAGCTTCGGCGAGACCGCATTCGGATCGGCCGAGGTGAACTTGGTTGGGATGACGCCGCCGTCTTCGAAAGCGGTGGTGGTCAAAGTGAACCCGGGCATGGGCGGAGCTTTGGCCTGCTTACCTTTGTCTTGCGCCACCGCGGACGCGGTAAGTGCGGTTATCAGCAACGTGCAGATGGCGAGAGATTTCATAGACTCAATTCCCTTTGTCCTTCAATCCAGTATAGTAGCGGGTTGCATTGGCGTCACCGTCCCGTCCGACCATTATGCCGGCCCTTGTGGCGCGTTTTGCGGGCTGCGTCGGCGCTCATGACGGCGACTGGCGTTGGTTTTCACCCGGCTGGAGGTGTCGAGATGGGTCTCGACACGGCACGTAAGAGTACGTGCGCCACATCGCCCGCTCGAAGTTAACGGCCATTATTTCTGACGCACTACGTTAGTTGTTTTTGAGTATCGGATTGACGTGGCCGGTTTGAACCACGGCCGGCCGTGGCCCGCGGGACCCGGAAAAATATTCGACCCCACATATTACCCCCGTATTATGGGAAATTCTTCCTGTAATGGTTCCTGTGTTTCCGCAGCCTTGGAGGCTGAAGTCTCTTCTGCACAGAACGCGTCGAAGTGAGGTCTAGCAAACCGAGATCAATTCCACATTATGGTCGTGGAGGCGGAACTGAATAGTGAAGAAGGGCGATGCGCCAGCCGTTGGCCGTTCTCTGATACCCATGGCTCTCCCAGCCCTTGGATGTGAAAGGCTGTCCATTGGCCAGCTTCGCGGTGTACACAAAATCGTAGACGACCCAGGCGGCATCGCCCGCCACGACGATGCTGACGTTGCTGGCCTGAACATTCCGCTCCGTAAAATCTTTCGTCACGGAATTGACGTAGATATCTTTTTGCACGCTGTCCCAGCCCTTGAAGCGGCCGATGGGCGTCACCACAATGACATCCGGGCTGTGCAACCAGACCTGCGAGGCCAACGCGACATCCAAGGTGTTTATCGTCTGCAAGTATTTGTTGAAGACCTGCTCGACATCGGCTCGGTCCTGGCTATTGTTGCGTGTACGACAACCGGGTGCGCACGCTAAGACCAGGAAAATCGCGATCAGACCCACCCATTTGTGTCTCATGCTGGCCTCCACACAGGCTAACGCCGAGAACTCTGCCGGTCAAGCAAGACTCAGTATAAACGACCACTGATTTGGGCCGCGAAGAATGATTTCCACCGAGGCAACACAGTCTTCAAATTATAGACGCTGGGGTCACGGGGAAGAGCGCTTTCGACGGCCAGTTCCTGGTTTTTCAGCGGCCTGCCGGACTGCGCCTGGCCCCTGGCCGCTGTTTACAGACCGTGCCCACGCAGGGGCTTCCGCAACCACATCTTCAGCGCATATTGGAAGGTTTCGAGCGCACCCGCCGCCGCCCCTTCCTGCACTTGACGCAATCCTCGCGCGGCGTCCTCCCGGATTTGCTGGAGCCGTTCCTCGGCGAGCAACTCCGCAGTCACCCGAGGCATCCGGTCGACAGTCATTTGCAGCGATCTGGCCTGCAATTCGGCTCCATCGAGATCGCCCTGCTCCAGGCATTCAATCGCACTGTCCATCCGGGCTGTAATCGCGACGGTGATCAAGCGCCTAGCTCTTGCGCACAGTTCACAAGCGCCCCCGCAGGAATGTACGCGGCTCTCGGCGGTGCCCGATTCCATTGCGGCATAACGAGCACTCCCGGGACCAACTAGGAATATATTTCGTTAGAACAACATACGAAAGGGACCCGCGTACAGTCGGGCCAATTGGCACTGGGGCCTCTGGCCCGCTGCGCCAACTAGCCCAGTAACTGTGCCAAATCGCTACCGCTGACGGCACGCGCTTTTGAGGAACTCGCCCAAAACGGAGAGCGGCGCGAAACAGTCCCCGATCTCCTTGGCGGTGCGCGCCGCACCCTTTGCGCTCCCAAGTAACAGCCCGCAAAACCCGGAGCGGGTAAACTCCGCCCGGCGGCAGCGTTAATGGCTTGTAATGAGGGGGGTGCGCCGCACCCTTTGCGGGCTAGCGATCACTGGCCGGCCTTACCTACCGACGACAAGGATTTCAAAGCTGTCCGGCAACGCCTGCGGACGGCCCTTCTTCCCATCCTTGTCGGGTGCCGGCGGCCCATATTCAGCGGTCGGCAGGTACAGTTTGTGCGCTTTTTGATCGGCCGCGATGGTTCGAGCGCCCCGTTGCGTCTGGATGGTCGCCACCACGTCGAACTTGCCCGGCGACGTTTCGCCCACCATAGTGATCGTGCCGTCCTGGCCGTTTGCGCTGAAGGCGTAGCCATCGTCGAACGCGACGCCATCCGTTCCCGCGCCGATGGCCGGAGTCGCCAGCACCTTACCCGAGGCCGGATCGCTCACAATCATCAGCTTGTTCTCGCAGACCGAGTAAAGCCGGCCCTTCGGATCGATGGCGAGGCCGCTGGGGCTGTCGCAGGGCGCGATCGAGTAGCGTTTGGACACCAGGGCGTTTTTCGCGTCTACTTCGATGATCTCGTTCTTGTCTTCGATGTTGGCGTAGATATGCCCCTTCCCATCCACCTGAGCGAATTCGGGTTTGCCGCCGACCGGGATCGAAGCCGTGATCACGCTGCCGGTCTTGGCGTCGATGGCGGTCGAGTCCTTGCTTCGGCCGTTGAAGGTGAAGACGCGATGGGACACGGGCTCGTAGATGATCGAGTCCGGGTTCTGGCCGGTCTTGACCTTGCTGATCACCTTCAGAGTCTTGAGGTCGAAGACCGTCACATCGTTATCGCCGCCGTCGCTGGTGAATCCCCGGCCAAGGTCGTTGGCAATGGCAATCCCGTGGACGCCTTTGGTGTCCGGAATCGTGCCGATGACCTTGTCGGTCGTCGTGTCGATGACTTCCGTCTGCGTGGCATGCGACACGTAGAGGCGGTGGCTTGCGCCGTCGGCGAAGGTGTAGTCCCAGCGGACCTCGCCGCCGACTTTAATCTTACTTGCGAGCTTGTAAGTGGGCACCGCAGCAAAGGCGGCAACCGTGAAGACCAAGATCAGGCGCGTTTTCATGAGCGGAGCACTCCTTATTTTCGTGTGCGCGAAGTACAGACCTGGCTCGCGCAGTTTAAACTCTGACAGATTGGACTCGGATATCAGGCTAACCGGCCAACCTGAAGATTCGCTGAAAAGCCCCGCGTGAAAAGCCCAGCGGCGGACGCAGGACCGCCCAAGGGTAGGTCCCGAGGCTCAAATCGCCGAGGGAACTGCTCCGGCCTTGGAAGGGTGAGCGGCCGGCGTTGGACTCGCGCCACGCGCCGCAAACACAACGCGAAATACGGATTCGTCGCCTTCCCGGCTCGACACTTCGATCACCGCCCCGTGCGCCCGGGCGATGCTCTCGGCGAGCGAGAGGCCCAGGCCGTGACCGCCGCTGCTGCGGGCTCGATCGGTCTGGTAGAAACGCTTGAAGATGTGCGGAAGGTCCGCCTCGCTGATGCCGGAGCCAAAGTCCTGAATGGTGACGGAAACCCGCAGATCACGATTTTCGACCGTCAGAATCACATCCTGTCCAGGGCGAGAGTACTTCAGCGCGTTGTCGAGCAGCGCGAGAAACAGCCGATGCAGCGAAGGGCGATGCCCGGCGATGATGGCGGCTTCGTCTCCGAGCGTCACCTGAATTCGAAGCTGGCGCAGCTCGGCGAGAGCCCGCATCTCCGAACAGACATCGCGCACGACCTCGCAAACGTCCACCGGATCGAGCGGCATCCCGGCCGCGGCGTTCTCGGTGCGGGCCAGGAACAGCAGATCTTCCACCAGCTTGGTCATCCTCTCCGTCTCCGCCACTACCTCCTCGAGAGATTCGCGATAGGCCTCGGGCGAACGGGCGCGGCGGGCCGCCAGCTCCGCCGTGGTCCGGATCACGGCGAGCGGAGTGCGCAGCTCATGCGAAGCATCGGCCACGAATTGCGAGAGGGTGGTCACGGCCGCCTCCAGCCGCGCCAGCATGGTGTTCAGAACTTCGGTCAGCCGGGCCAGCTCGTCGCCGGTGCCGGGGACCGGCAACCGATCCGAGAGGTTCTCGATGCTAATCATTCGCGCCGCCGCCGTGATATCATCCACGGGCTTCAGGGCCCGCCGGCTGAGCCATAAACCTCCCAGGCAGGCGATCACGATCACCATTGGAATCAGGCTGAGCAGCAGCAACCGCAACAGATCCAGCGTATGCCGAACCTCGCGTATGGGCGCGCCCACCTCCAGATCGAACAACTCGCCGTTCAGGATAAACTGCCGCCGCAAGATTCGGAAGTGCGGAGCGATCGCCGGGGCATCGGCGGGGTAGTGGAACCTGAAGCCGCTGGAGCCTTGGACAAAGATGTAACTCGGCGGGGGCAGCGCCTGGCAGAACTCCTCCAACTCGTCGCGAAGCTGGCCCTCCGCCAACTCGGCGGCTTCGGTGCGGAAGTAGGTTTCGAACCGGCTCGCGCCGCCTTGGAGGTCCTCGTCGATTTCTCCGATCAGCCGCTGCCGCAGAGACCACCAGATCAATCCGCCGAACAGGCTGAGCCCGGCCGTGAGAATCACGGCGTACCAGATAGTCAGTTGAAATCGAATCGATCTCCGGCGGCCCATTTGGTTAAGGCTCCCGCATCATATAGCCGAAGCCGCGCACGGTCTGAATCAGTTTCGGTTCCCGTGTATCCACCTTCATGCGGAGCAGCCTCATGAAAACTTCGATGGTATTCTCGTTGACCTCGCTTCCGAAACCCCACACGTAGTCTAGAATCGTGTCGCGGCTGACCGCGCGGCCGGCATTTCGCATCAGCAATTCGAGCAGCCGGTATTCGCGCGGAGTCAGGTTGAGCGGCTCCCCGTCCTGAGTGACGCGGCGGCTGGCCGGATCCAGCTTGACGCCGGCAATTTCGAGACAGGTAGGGCGGGCGATCGCCCCGCGCCGGCTGATCGCGCGTAAACGGGCGAGCAGAATGTCGATCGAAAAGGGCTTGGTGAGATAATCGTCCGCGCCGGCATCGAGGCCGGTCACAATATCGAGAGGTGCGTCGCGGGCGGTCAACATCAGGACCGGGGTCTGGTTGCCGGCTTCGCGCAGTTTCTTCGCCACCGCCATGCCGTCGACGCCGGGCAGCATCACATCGAGAACGATCACGTCGAAAGGAGAACAGCGGGCGATTTCAAAGCCTACGCGGCCATCGTGCGCGACCACTACCTGATGGCCTTCCTCGCTGAGGGTCCGCTCCAGCAGTTCGGCCATCCGCCGTTCGTCTTCGACGACCAGAACCTGCATCGCCCTGATCGTAGCAAAGAAACCTGAAAGAAGGCTGAAGACACCAGAATCCCCACTTTTTTTCAGCGTTTCTTCAGGAAAAGATGTTCCACTGGTGTACGGTTAAGCCCGCAAAGGGTGCGGCGGCGCCCTCAGTGCAGACAAGTAGCAATGCCGCCGCGCTCCGTTTTGCGGGCTGTTACCCAGAAGGCTCCTCCCATGAATACAAGCCCAATGAATCGATGGATGCTCCTATGGCTTTGCGCCGGCATTCTCTCCGCGGCCGCCGCCGCGCAGGTGGCTGAGCGTCCCGTCCCATCAAACCCGTCCCCGGCGTCTAGCCCATCCCCAGCAGCGCCCTTGACCGTCACGCTGCGAGATGCGCTGGCGCGGGCGCAGGAGAACGCGCCGCAGTTCCTGGCTGCGCTCAGTGACGCAAAGGCGGCTCACGAAGACTTGCTCCTTGCCCAGGGCGCGCGCCGCCCTTCGCTATCGCTGAGATCCGACTATCTGGGCACGCAGGGGGATGGCACCTTCCCCAGTGGAAGGTTCGTCACCAATGACGGGGTACACGTTTACCGCGATTGGGCCGTCGTCCATCAGGATTTCAACGCGGCCGTCATGAAGACCGCCTATCAGCGCGCGTCCGCCGCCGAGGCGATGGCGAAAGCAAAAGCGGAAGTCGCGCGCCGAGGGCTAGCAGTTACGGTTACCAAGGCCTACTATGCGCTTCTCGCGGCCCAGGGCAAGTATGCCATCGCTCAAGAAGCCCTGGATCAGGCCAGGCAGTATCAGGAGGTCAGCCAGAAACTGGAGCGCGGAGGCGAAGTGGCCCGGAGCGACACCGTAAAGGCCGAGCTCCAATATGTGGCCCAGGATCAGGCCCTTCGAGAATCCAAGCTCGCCATGGACAGCGCGCGCCTGGAGCTGGCGGTGCTGCTGTTCCGCGATTTCGATCAAAATTTCACGGTAGTGGACGATCTGAATCTGGCTCCGGCGCTTCCGCCTCTTGCGGATGTCCAGGCCATGGCGGAGCGCGCGAATCCGGAGCTGCAGGCAGCGGATGCGGCCCTGCGCGCCGCCAAACTGGACGTTTCTATCGCGCGCCAGGCGTACCTGCCGTCGCTGACGGCCGACCTGGCCTACGGTATCGAAGCCAACGCCTTCGCTTTACGCAGCACCGTGGCGCTCGATCCCTCGAAGGGTCCCCAATCGAATCTGGGTTATTTTCTCACGGTGACCATGACCATGCCGGTCTGGGATTGGGGCGCACGAAGCAGCAAAATGAAGCAGGCGGTTCTCAAACGCGAGCAGGCGAGCGTGGAACTCACCTCCGCGCAGAAAGAAGCGGTGAAGGATCTCCACAGCTCCTATCAGGAGGCGCAAACGGCACGCGAACAGGTCGACCTGCTGAAGCGCTCGGTGGACCTGGCATCGGAGAGCCTTCGCTTGAACGGCTTGCGATACGAGGCTGGGGAGAATACCATCCTCGAACTGGTGGACGCCCAGACCACGCTGATCCAGTCGCGCAACGCGTATGAAGACGGACTGGTCCGGTACCGTATGGCGATCGCTAATCTTCAAACCTTGACGGGGATATTTTAATCATGCCGGAAGAGAACAACCTGCCTCACTGCAACAATGGGACGCCTGCACGCTGGCGCGTGGCTGTGGTCTGCCTGATGGCGGGCGCATTGGTACTGCCCGCCGCACTGCTGACCGGTTGCGGCAAAGCCAAGGAAGCGGGAGGCGACGAGCAGGAGCCGCCCACGGCCGTCACGGTGGAGCCGGCCCTGCGCGGCGCGATCGACCACGTCGTGGCTGCCGACGCCGTTCTTTATCCGATCAATCAGGCGAACGTGACGCCCAAGATCAGCGCTCCGATCAAGCGCGTGCTGGTGAATCGCGGCGATCATGTGCGCGCGGGCCAGGTGCTGGCCGAGCTGGAGAGCGCCGATCTCTCCGCGGCCGAGAGCGAGAGTAGGGGTCAGTACGAGCAGGCGCAAGCCGCTTATCAGACCATCACCGGCGCGACCGGTCCGGAAGATCGGACCAAGGCCCAGACCGACGTCGAGACAGCCCGGCAGGTGCTCGACGCGGCCCAAAAAGTTTACGACAACCGGGTTGCTCTTCAGAAGCAAGGAGCCATTGCTCAGAAGCTGGTCGACGATGCCAAGGTGGCGCTGGTGCAGGCGCAGAGCCAACTGCAGACGGCCCAGCGGCATCTGCAGGCCCTCGATCAAGTGAGCCAGCAGCAGGCCGTGCGAGGCGCCGAAGCCCAGGTGGCCGCGGCGAAGGCGCATCTTGAAAACGCCTCGGTGCAGGTTTCCTACGCCAAGATCCTGAGTCCGATCAGCGGCATCGTCGCCGACCGGTCCGTATACCCTGGCGAGATGCCGCCCAGCGGGACACCGATTGTGTCCATCGTCGATATCTCGCAGGTGGTCGCCAGGGCCAACGTTCCGGTGAAGGAAGCCGCGGCGATCCACGTCGGGAGGCCCGCTCGAATTGCCGGGCCGGACGGAGATCTGCCGGGCACGGTCACCGTGGTCAGTCCAGCGGTCGATGCCACTACCACCACGGTGCAAGTTTGGGTGCAGCTCCAGAACCCCGGGGAGCGCCTGAAGCCCGGCGCCAGCGTCCGGGTCGCGATCATCGCGGAGACGATCCTGGACACTATCATCGTGCCCACCTCGGCCTTGCTTAACTCCGATGAGGGCGGGCAGAAAGTGATGGTGGTAACCAGCGACAACATCGCGCATGAGCGCAAGATCACGCCCGGCGTCCGTCAGGGAGATCGTCTCCAGATCGCGGGCGGGCTCCAGGAGGGCGAACAGGTGGTTACCTCCGGCGGTCTGGGGCTCGACGACAAGGCTAAAGTCGTTATCCAGAAGCCCAAGAGCGACGAGGACGAGGATGAAGACGATGACAGCGCCGCCGACGACAAGGGCGCCGCTGGCAAGAAGGGCGGCGATCAGAAGGCCGACAGCAAGGGCAAGAAGGAATGAGCCAGCCGACCAGCCCGGATTCCGGAACCGGCAATGCAATGCCGAATGGCTCGTCCGCCCATTGGACTGCCCGTTTCTCCCGGCCCATTATCTTCGTGATCGTTACGTTGATCGCGAGCGGCGTCTACCTCGCTTTCAACATCCCGGTGGCGGTCTTCCCCTCGACCGATTTTCCGCGCATCGTAGTCGGCATCGACAACGGCGTCGCGCCGATCAATCAAATGCAGGTCACGGTAACCCGTCCCATCGAAGAAGCGATGAACGCGGTGCCGGGACTCGAACAAGTCCGGTCCACCACCAGCCGGGGTTCAGCGGAGGTGAATCTATTCTTCAACTGGAACGTCGACATGTTCCAGACCCTGGAGTATGTGAACGCGGCGCTGGCGCGGGTGCAGGGTACCCTTCCTTCCACCGCGAAAATCACGGCGAATCGCCTTACATTCGCCGCCTTTCCGATTCTGGCCTATAGCCTGACCTCCGACACCATGACGCAGACCGAGCTATGGGAGATGGCGAACTACACGATCAAGCCGCGTCTGAACCGCGTGAACGGCGTATCGATGGTGGTGATGCAAGGCGGTCAAGAACCTGAGTTTCAAATCTCGCCCGACCCATCGAAGTTGTTGCAGGCTCAAGTAACGGTGCAGGGCATCCTGGACGCGGTCACAAAGACCAACATGATCGACTCGCCCGGCTTGATTGAGAACAATCACGAGCTTTCGCTCACGCTGGTGACCGGCCAGACCAAGGATCCGGCCGAGATCGCGAATATCGTCGTGAGGACCACGCCGAGCGGCACTCCGGTGCGGATCGGCGATGTCGCTACCGTGACTCCGTCCATCATGCCTGTGTATACCATTGTTACCGCCAATGGCAAGCCGGCCGTGCTGCTGAATATATTCCGCCAGCCGGACGGCAACACGGTCGCGGTTGCCGATCTCGTGCATCAGGAACTCGACCAGATCCGGAGTACGCTTCCCGGCGGCGTAAAGATCCAAACTTTCTACGATCAGTCCACGCTGGTGCGCGATTCGATCACCAGCGTACGGGACGCGATTCTCATCGGCTTGGGCCTCGCGGCCATCATTCTGGTCCTGTTCCTGCGCGACTGGGGCAGTTCGCTGGTCGCGGGCATGGTGATCCCGGCCACCATCGCAATCACGCTGATCGGTCTGCGGATGCTGGGCCAGAGCTTCAATCTGATGACGCTCGGAGGCCTGGCGGCGGCGGTGGGCCTAGTGATCGACAACGCCATCGTGGTGGTGGAGAACATCGTGCTGCACCGCGATTCCGGCCAGAGCCGGTCGGAAGCCATCCGCAGCGCGATCCGTGAGATTCTCACGCCGCTGGTGGGATCGACCATTACGCCTATCGTGGTATTCATCCCGCTGATCACGATCACGGGGGTGACCGGAACTTTCTTTCGGGCCTTCGCCCTCACCGTCGCGATCGCGCTGCTGATGTCGCTGGTTCTTGCGCTTACCTGGACGCCGACCCTCAGTCACTACTTCCTCCGGCGCAATGGATCGGAGCATGCGGCCGCTTCGTCCGGTGGCCATGGTCCTTTGGCGGCTCACGCTGCGGGTCACGAGGTCACCCACGCCGGCGCCACCGGGCTGATGGGCCGGGTAACCGCGTTCTACGTTCGCTCCCTGCGTTTGGTGCTGGCCCACCCGCTGATCCTGGCCGGAAGTTGCGCGGTCCTGATCGTCGCTTCCTTCTTTTCCTATCAGGCGCTCGGCAGCGACCTGCTGCCCGAGATGGACGAGGGCGGGTTCATTCTGGATTATCTGATGCCGGCGGGATCCTCGCTCGCCGATACCAATGAGGTGCTGCTGGGCGTCGAAAAGATTCTTCTGGCCACGCCGGAAGTGGAGGGCACGTCACGGCGCACGGGGCTTCAGCTCGGGCTTGCAGCCGTGACCGAAGCCAACACCGGCGATTTCTCGGTCAGGCTCAAGCGCGACCGCGATCGTGGAATCGACGAAGTGATCTCGGATCTGCGGGAGAAGGTCAACAAGAAGTACCCGCAACTCGATATCGAATTCATCCAGGTGCTGCAGGACATGATTGGAGACCTCACCAGTTCCCCCGAGCCGATCGAGATCAAGCTGTTCTCTCCCGATCCCGCCCTGCTGAAGAAGTGGGCGCCGAAGGTCGGCGAAAGGATCAAGAAGATCAAGGGCGTCGCGGATGTGAAGGACGGGATCGAGAACACCATCACCGGACCGGCCATCGTGATGAATGTCGATCCGGTGGTCGCGGCGCGTTCCGGATTCACGCCGCAGGAAATCGAACTGGATGCCAGCGCACTTCTGCAGGGAGAGCCGGCCACCACGCCGGTCGTGGTGAACGACCGTGCCTACACCATTCGGGTACGGTTTCCGGACAACACGCGCGAGACGCTCGATCAGATTCGCAATACCGTGATTACCAGCAGCGCCACCGGCAAACCCGCGACACTCGGCGCGCTCGCGACATTTGAGGACGAAGCCGGGCAGACGGAGATTCTCCGCGAGAATTTGCAGCGGGACGTCGCCGTCACCGGCCGGTTCGAAGGTATCAGTCTGGGGAAGGGAATGCAGATCGTGCAGCAGGCGGTGGCGGACCTGCAGCTTCCGCCCTCCATCCGCGTCGTCTATGGCGGAACCTATGAAGAACAGCAGAAATCGTTCCGCGATCTCCTCGTCGTGCTGGTGCTGGCGGTGGTTCTGGTGTTCATGGTGTTGCTTTTCGAATTCAGCACCTTCGCGGCGCCTGCAGCCATCCTCGCCTCCGCCCTGCTTTCGACCTCCGGCGTATTTCTGGCGCTGCTGGTCACCGGCACCGAGTTCAACATCTCCTCCTTCATGGGTCTGATCATGGTGATTGGGATCGTGGCGAAAAACGGAATTCTGTTGCTCGACGCCGATCAACGGTATCGGGCGGAGGGTTTCTCCGCGCGCGACGCGATGATAGCGGCGGGAGAGCGCAGGCTGCGGCCCATCCTGATGACCGCGCTCGCGACCATTGCCGGCATGATTCCGTTGTCGCTCGCCCTCGGAGCAGGTTCGCAGATGCTGCAGCCTCTGGCGATCGCGGTCATAGGAGGGCTGCTCGCGTCCATGGTTCTCTCCCTGATCGTGACACCTGCCGTCCATTACTACATCGGCGGCAAGGAAGAGGCAGAGGCTTAGCTCAGACTCTACTTCAATGGCCGTGTGGCGAGCCCCAATGCCATTCAAAACGGCTTTTCAGGACGACCCCAGGCCCGCGATTTCCGAGGTCGAAGCCGGTGCCGAGGTTGATGCTGAATCCGTGGCTCACTTCCCAGTCGCCGCCGGCGAACAACTGATGCACCTCCGGCTGCGTGTGAGGCGCGACGTTGATGCTCTCGATTTCCCCGTAGTATTCGAGTGAGGGCGAGAACTTCTCACGTTTCCATCGGAGCAGCAGGGCGGGTTCGAAATTCCATCCATGCTCCGTGCCCGGTCCATGCAAAGCCCGCTCGAAGACAGGATTGAACACCACCTGCCAATGTGCGAATTCGCGGTCGACGATCGGACGCAGCTCCACTCTCCGCGAGTTCTCTTCGTATCGCGTGTTCTGGAATGAGAATTCGGAGACAAATCCAATGCGAACGGGCAAGTGCCATGATTCCGGCGCATAAAAGTGGGGCAGAACGCGCCAGCCGGCAAACTGGGGGGAGTAGCCCGGCTCCCATGCGTTGAGAAACATGAAACCGATGGCGAAACTCTCCGAGACTCCGATGGTCGGCTCGAGCGTCAGATGGGTCTGGTCGTGCGTGGGGAGCAACGTCCCGTCGCCGCGTGCATTGCCTTGCGGCTCGAAGTTCAAGTGAGCTTCCAGGCTATACTCGCCTCGCGTCATCGGTTCATACTCGTAAACGTGTATTTCGAACGGGTCCTGCGCGACGGCTCTAGACGCGCAGAAAAGTGTGAAAAGCAACAGGCGGGAGGTTTGCACCGGCTCAACAAGCATATCGGATCGGCTTGGCTGATCCATACCGCGGAACAGTCTACGTAATCGCATCAGGCGTTTGAACTAGGGGCCTCGAGAACCAAGTTCGATCTCTACTTGCGTTCAGAGCATCAGTCTAATATGATTTGAACCGCCAGCAGGTGCACATGAATCTACACAAACTGTTACTGATCAACTTCGTGATGCTAGGACTTGCGGCGGTGGCGCTCGGTCAATCTCCCGCCCCTGCGAACCGGGCCGCTTCAGGACAGCCATCGCCGGGGAACGGCGAATGGCCTCAATATACCGGCGATTTGAAAGGTGCCAGGTATTCCCCGCTCGATCAGATCGACCCGTCGAACTTCAACCGCCTCGAGGTCGCATGGCGTTTCAAGACCGATAACCTGGGCCCGCGTCCGGAGTACAAACTCGAAGGGACGCCGTTGATGGTCCGCGGGGTGATTTACGCCACCGCCGGGACCCGGCGATCGGTGGTCGCGCTGGACGCGAACACGGGCGAACTCAGGTGGACCTACAATCTGCGCGAAGGCCAGAGGGCCGCGATTGCTCCGCGTCAGCTCTCGGGCCGCGGGCTGGGTTATTGGACCGACGGCAAAGGCGATGACCGCGTGCTCTTCGTAACCACTGGTTATCGCCTGGTGGCGCTCCATGCTCAAACAGGCGTGCCCATTCCCGCCTTTGGCAAGGACGGCGTGGTGGACCTGAAGATCGGCGTGACCTACGGGACGGGCCAACCGATCGACCTTGAGACCGGCGAGATCGGCATCCATTCCACGCCGATCGTGGTAAAGGATACGGTGATCATCGGCTCGTCGATGAAGGAGGGCCAGACCGCGGTCACTCACAACAACACCAAAGGCCTGGTGCGAGCCTACGACGCACGGAGCGGCAAGCTGATCTGGACTTTCCGCACGATTCCGCAGAAAGGCGAATTCGGATACGACACCTGGGAGAACAACTCCGCCGACATCAACGGGAACACCGGCGTCTGGACGCAAATCACGGTGGATGAAGAATTGGGTTTAGTGTATCTACCGGTGGAGTCGCCCACCTCGGATTGGTATGGCGGCGAGCGCCCGGGCAATAATCTGTACGGCGAAAGCCTGGTCTGCGTCGATCTGAAAACCGGGCAGCGGAAGTGGTACTACCAGGTGGTTCACCATCCCATCTGGAACTACGATCTTTCGTCCGCGGCCATTCTGGCCGATATCAATGTGAATGGCAAAGCCACCAAGGCAGTAGCTCTTCCGGGCAAACAGGCGTTCCTCTACGTGTTCGACCGCGTGACCGGCCGGCCGGTCTGGCCGATCGAGGAACGGGCGGTGGCGCAGTCGAGCGTCCCAGGCGAAAAGACGTCACCGACTCAGCCCTTCCCCACCAAGCCCCCGGCCTACGCTCGCAATTTCATAAAGGCTCCCGACGATCTGATCGACTTCACGCCGGAGTTGAGGGCGCAAGCACGCGATCTGGTCGCTCGCTACCGAATGGACGGCATGTTTACGCCGCCAGTAGTGGGCGATCCCAACGGCGTCCTGGGCGCAATTAACCTTGGTAACGGGACCGGCGGCACCAACTGGCCCGGAGCGGCCTACGATCCGGAAACCCACATTGTCTACGCGCAGGCGCAGGCCGCCGCTCTTTCGGTAATCTCCCTCCGCGAGCCGCCGCCCGGGTTCTCCGACATTCGCTACGTTTCCGGTCGAAGGGACCGGCCATTCCAGGTCGCCGAAGGACCCGGCTTCGGAACGGCCGCCGACGCTCCGCAACCCAAGCGAACGGCTACTGCTCCAGCAACGGGAGGCGGCGGAGGTGGCGGAGGTGGCGCACTGAACGTCCAAGGTCTGCCCATTCTCAAGCCGCCCTACGGCGTCATCTCGGCCATCAACCTCGATCGGGGCGACATCCAGTGGCAGGTTCCCTACGGCGAAACTCCGGATGCGGTCCGGAATCATCCGGCGCTGAGAGGGATGAACATCGGTAATACGGGACAGCTAGGGAGCGTCGGAGTGCTGGTCACCAAGACCCTAATCATCCTGGGAGACAGTCAAGTCACCTCGCCTCCGTCCCATCCGCGCGGCGCGATGCTGCGTGCTTACGACAAAGCGACGGGCAAGGAAGTCGGGTCGGTGTGGATGCCGGCGCCGCAGAGCGGATCGCCGATGACCTACTCAGTGGGCGGGAAGCAATACATCGTCGTGGCGATCAGTGGAGGCAACTACTCCGGCGAGTATCTGGCGTTCAGCTTGCCCTCCGCGGACTAAGAACGCCGCGTCTTCTAAGGAACTCGCCCGCACAACGGAGCCTGGCGCGGCGGATCAGACCGAGTTCCTTCATCGTTTGGCGGGCCGCGCCGGCCCTGTGCGGGCTTCCTGAGGAAGTCGCCCGCAAGACGGGGCGCGGCGGCAGCTTTACTTGGCTTGTACTGAGGGTGCCGCCGCACCTTTGCGGGCTAGACCGCTGCCGAAACCGCGGGCGCCACCGGTTGCGCCCGTTTGCGCTTCGCCGGTGACCGACTCTTCCACTGTCACAGTCCAATCGAGATTGGCCGATTCGATCACCAGGAAGTACAGGTGTGGGTCCTCGACCACATAAGCGATGTCGTGGCCGGTCCCGCGATGGTCGACCAACTCCCTCATGGGACGCCCACTGATCGCGCTGTGGACGGTCACTTTAAATGTCCCCTTCCCAGGGAGGGTCTCGTTACGCGTTTCCCATTTGAGCCGCCACAGCTCATTGTCGATATCAAAGGAATCGGTTTGCTGATCCCCGTGCCCAGACCAGGATGCCGCCGGACGCCAGCCGATGGGAGGATCTTTCGCCTCCTTCTTGGGAGCGCGCCCGCAGGCGCCCGTGAATAAAATGGTGAGGAGCGAAGCCGCGATGAGAACCAGCAGCGCCGGCCTGGTGGCCGGGGAAGATCGCTGATCGAAATCGAAGGCGGCCAGCATCTCGCTCCATTATGCGCCAGCCGCGCCGTGAGCCGCGCCGGGAGACCGCGATTTGCACTGGCTCCCGGCCGGCAGGAAGGCGACGCAGGAAGGCGACCTGTTGCAAGCGAGCGCATCACCTTGTAAATTAGTCTCACGAGAAGTGCCTTAACTCAATTTTTCGACCCAGGAGGAAATCATGCGTGATTTTTCGGAACTGCGGCGATGGATGCCTGCTGCGCTTGCCATCGTGCTGTTCGTGATACTCGATCCGGTGAAAGCCGACCTCAACCCCGCGGCCCTCATCTACACTCTGCCGAAGGACATCCCGTGGAAGTTGAGCGCCAACGGAAATGGATCGGCCACTCTGGCGGGCGATCCGTCGAAGCCCGGGATTTATGTGCAGTTGACCAAATGGGCGCCCCACACCGGGAGCCGTCCTCATTTCCATCCGAACGATCGCTACATCTATGTAATTTCCGGAACATGGTGGGTGGGCACGGGCTCGAAGTACGATCCCGACAGCATGGTCCCCATGCACGCGGGCACCTTCGTCCGGCACGTGGGGAAGCAGATTCACTATGACGGCGGAAAAGACGAAGAAGCCGTGCTCGAAATCGTCGGCGAAGGTCCGGCAACTTCGACCAACGCCGAAACGAAGTAGTTGTAATGAGGGGGTGCGCCGCACCCTTTGCTAAATCAAAAAATGGTCAAGCGGCCTCGCGTGACTCGCAACCGGCGGGTTACGATGGATCTTGCTCGGTCTCGACGCTGATCTCGAACACATCCTTGCCCACACCAGCGGCATATGGGAAGACGTCGCCGATGCGCGCCTATTCATCACCGGCGGCACTGGATTCTTCGGACGCTGGCTGCTCGCGACCTTCGCCAGGGCGAACGATCGCTTTCACCTCAACGCAAAGGCCACCGTTCTCACGCGCGACCCGGACGGCGTCCGGGCTCGCATCCCGTGGCTTCGGTCCCATCCGGCGATCTCTTTTCATCCTGGCGATGTACGAAGCTTCGCCTTTCCGGCTGGGCGCTTCACGCACATTGTTCACGCGGCGACGCCGGCCAGCGCGGCGTTTAATGACGGGCAACCGATCGAGATGCTGGACACGATCGTCGAGGGCACCCGGCACACGCTCGACTTCGCACGGCACTGCGGCGCCGGCAAATTTCTTCTGTGCAGCTCGGGCGCCGTCTACGGACGTCAGCCTCCCGAACTCGAAAGGGTCGCCGAGGACTACGCGGGAGGGCCGGATTGTCTGGATCCTCGATCTGCCTATGCGGAAGGAAAGCGGATCGCGGAACTGCTGTGCGCCACGTACTCGCGCCCGGCTGGATCCGGGGAGACTGCGATCGAGTGCAAGATCGCCCGTGGGTTCGCTTTCATCGGTCCCTACCTCCCGCTCGACGCGCATTTCGCGGTCGGAAACTTTCTGCGCGACGCGATGGCTGCCCGGCCGATCGTGATTCAAGGCGACGGCACTCCGTACCGGTCCTATCTATACGCAGCCGATCTGATGATCTGGCTCTGGACCATTCTGGCCAAGGGACGGTCCGGGCGAGCCTACAATGTCGGCTCGGAATCCGCCATCAGCATCCGCGATCTGGCGCAGGTGACCGTGGATTCGATCGCGCCCGGCACGCCGGTCGAAATCCCGATTCATATCAAAGGCACGCCCATTCCCGGCCGCCTCGCGGAGCGTTACGTGCCTTCCACCGCGCGGGCTCGGTCGGAATTGCAACTGCAGCAATACATTGATCTTCCGGAGGCGTTGCGGCGAACGGCGGCATGGCACCGGCTGAGTCACGCGGCTGATTGATTCACCCCAGGATTTCGTCGGCATTCACTTTAGCACTCCTGTAGAACTCCGGCCATTCCGACGATCAATACTCGGGCGGACTCGCCCGGAAACCGCCCCAAACTAAGCCATGATTCGAGTATCCGATTACATCGTCCAGCGCCTGGAAGGCTGGGGCGTCGACCACGTGTTCCTGCTGACCGGCGGCGGAGCCATGTTTCTGAACGACTCTTTCGCTCGCTCCGAGGCCATCCGAGCCATCTGCAACCATCACGAGCAGGCGTGCGCGATGGCCGCAGAAGGCTACGCGAGAGTATCCGGTAAACCGGGCGTCGTCAACGTGACCACCGGCCCCGGCGGGATCAATGCGCTGAACGGCGTTTTCGGCGCGTGGACCGATTCCGTGCCCATGCTGGTGATCTCCGGACAGGTGAAGCGCGAGACCTGCATGGGGACCTACGATCTGCCGGGGCTGCGGCAGTTGGGCGACCAGGAAGTGGACATCGTCAGGATCGCCCAGGGGCTCACGAAGTACGCGCAGCTCGTCACCGATCCGGGCTCTATCCGGCGGCATCTTGAAAAGGCCTGGTATCTGGCGACCGAGGGCCGCCCCGGCCCCTGTTGGCTCGATATTCCCATCGACGTCCAGTCGAGCATGGTGGATGAGACTGCGCTTGAGGGCTACGACCCAGCCGAAGATCAGGTTCGCTGGGACCCGCACGCTGTTAGCCAAAAGGTTGGCGAAGTACTCGACCGGATTGCCGCGTCTCCGCGGCCCGTCATCCTGGCCGGCTCGGGGATCCGTATTGCCGGTGTGGTGGATCTGTTTGAACGCGTCGCGGTAAAACTGGGCGTTCCGGTGACCACGGCCTGGACGCACGATCTGATCGCCTCCGATCATCCACTGTTCTGCGGCCGTCCCGGCACGATTGGGGATCGCGCCGGTAATTTTACGGTGCAGAATGCGGAGACGCTGCTGGTCCTCGGCAGCCGCCTGAACATCCGCCAGATCAGCTACAACTGGCAGGCGTTCGCCCGCTGCGCGTATAAGATCCAGGTGGACGTCGATGCGGCGGAGCTTGCCAAGCCGACGGTTCGCCCCGACCTGCCAATCCACTGTGACCTCCGAATCTTCCTCGATGAGATGGAACGCCAGCTCGATGCGCGCGCGACTCTTGTTACGGATCACCGGGAATGGCTGCAATGGTGCAAAGCCCGCGTCGCTCGATACTCCGTGCTTGACGGCAAGCAATCGACCGACGAACGCCTGAATCCGTACCATTTCGCCGACGCGCTGTTTCAGAATCTGGCCGAAGACGACGTCGTGGTATGCGGAAACGCGACCGCCTGCATCGTGCCGTATCAAACCGCCCGGATCAAGAAGGGCCAGCGGTTGATCAGCAATTCCGGCGCTGCCTCCATGGGGCACGATCTTCCCGCCGCCATCGGAGCGGCCGTCGCCAGGGGAGGGAAGCGCGTCATTTGTCTCGCCGGCGACGGAAGTCTGCAACTCAACATTCAAGAACTCCAAACGCTGGTGGAGTACCGCCTGCCTGTGAAGCTGTTCGTCCTGAACAACGGCGGCTACCTGTCGATCCGTTCGACTCAAGAATCGTTCTTCACCAAACAGATCGGCAACGGGCCGGCGAATGGCGTTTCGTTCCCCGATATCTGTAAGATCGCCGCGGCGTATGGGCTGCCATCGATCGAGATCGGACCGCAGGGATGCTGCGAATCGATTCGAGCGGCGCTCGCGGCAGATGGTCCCATCGTCTGCAACGTTCTGCTCGATCCGAAACAAAAGTTTGAGCCCCGGTCTTCGTCGCGCCGGTTGCCCGATGGGCGCATGGTTTCGGCTCCGATCGAGGACATGTTCCCGTTTCTCGATCGCGACGAACTAGCCGGCAACCTTCTCATCCCCCAGGAGGATGGTTGAGATGACGAGATGACCGAGGCGCACTTTACGCGCGACGATCTGATCGGCGTCGCGGCCGCGACAGTTCTGCTCGCCCCCTTCCTGCTCGCACCGGGCTATCTGTTCGGGTGGATCTTCGACCTTTTCGGATTCCGGCGGGAATCGAGAGCATGGCAGGCGGTGTTCAGTCTGGTGCTTTCCGTCTCGATCTCTCCGATCCTTGTATTCTTGATCGGCAGCTTCATCGGGGACAAAGCTCTGTGGGCCTTCTACGGATTGTCTTGCGCGTTCGCCCTGGCGATGCAATGGGCCGATTCCGCGGGCCGGAAGCAGACAAGAATCCCTCGATGGGTGCTATGGCCGCTCGCCGTATGGATGGCGATTGTTTGGGGATCTGGAATCGATCTGCAAATCGGGAATCGACTGTACCCGCCGGTTCTCGCCTATGACTTCAATCTCCGCACGGCGCTGCTCGACGGCCTGGCACGCCACGGGCTTCCCGCAGTCAGTCCTTTGTTCTATCCCGGTCATCTCGTACCCCTTCGATACCACTACTTCTGGTTCATTCCCATCGCGCTGGTTCATCGGTTGGGAGGCGCGATCGTCGGCTCTCGCCAGGCCCTCATCGCTGGAGATGTTTTGTGCGGTTGGGCCCTGATGGCCACGGTGGTCTTGTATCTGCGGTTCTTCAACACCGCGCCGGGGCATTTGGGGCGCAGTTTAGAACAACGGGCCAAATGGGGAATCGGGCTGCTCGCCGTCGGAGGCCTGGCGCTGCTCCCTAATCTGTTCTACGACATCGCGAATCACTTCACGGGAGGGTGGTTTGTATACTCGTCGGCTGAGTGGTGGAACAACCAGGTGGACGCGTTCCCTCATGCCGCGCTGTTTGAAGCGCACCACGTAGCTGGTTTACTCGCGTGTCTCACCGGCTTGCTGCTGCTTTGGAGCCTGAGGCCACGCGGTGTGACGAATCCTCAGTTCTCGAACCCGCGAGCCGTCGCGGTGTGCGCGGGCTTGTGCTTTGCGTCCGCGGCCGGACTCTCGGTCTACGTCACCTTCACCTTCGCGATCTTTCTCGTAATTTGGGGCGCGGCTGTTGTGCTCCGCGCCAACCGCATGGAGCGCGAAGCCTGGATTCTCAGCGGACTCTCGGCCATCGTTTTTTCCGCTCCCTATCTTCTGGCAATTCGCGGCGCGAGCGGTTCGGGGGGCGCGTTGATTCAGCCCACCATCCGTAGTTTCACGCCTGTCGAAACGGTCATGGACGCGCTGCATTACTCATGGAGCTGGATCGCGACGGTCAACCTGCTCACATTGCCCCTCAACTACTTTCTCGAGATCGGCGTCTGGTTCTTGCTGGCCTGGCTGTGGTGGAGCCGCTGCTTTCGCCGCCGTGGCGGGCCATCCTTTTCTTGGTCCAGATCACTCTCCAGCCCGCATCAAGCCGCCCTATTGATGTTTGCGGTGAGCCTCTTCGTCGGGACCTTCCTGCGCTCCACGGTCATCAACAACAACGACCTTGGCTGGCGGAGTGTGCTGATCGCCCAGTTCACCGTCCTAATCTTTTCGGTGGACCCGCTGCGCGCCCTGTGGCGAAGCCGTTCCCTGACGCACGGCCCAAAGCGAAGGCGCGAATTCACGAAACTGCGCCGGTGGCAATTCCGCGTTGCAGGCCTGTTGAGTCTCGGCCTAGCATCGAGTGTCTACGACTTCTCCATCATGCGCTCTTATTTTCTGCTCAGCGACGCGCGTCTGATTCCGCCGGCGAACTGGATGAGCAAGGACACCGCGGTTGGCCGCCGTAGCTTCGATGCCCGTCAGTTTTATGAGCACTTGAACAGGCTCGTTCCACAAGACGCCGTCTTGCAGTCCAATCCCCAAAATTGGAGCGACGTTTATCACGGGCTTTACTCGTCGCGTCAGACTGCGTCGTTCGATTTCATTTGTGGCACGGGCATGGGGGGCGATCTAACGGCGTGCCGGCCCATGCAAGATCAATTGGTCCCGCTCTTCGCCGACCCGGGAGCAGCGCGGAACCTGGACGTTGACGCAGTCTGCGCGGCTTGGGGTATCAATGTTCTGGTCGCGAAAGACATCGATCCGATTTTCAAGGACCATCTGGCATGGGCATGGACTCGACCGGCTCTCGCGGAGAACGACAAGTTTCGTGCCATCCCTTGCGGGGGATCCGCGAGAAGGGGTTTATGATCCTTCAGTTTGCGGGGGCTCCTGCCGATTGAGTCATTATGATTATTCGAATTCTTGCGTTTTTATTTTGTCTGGTTCTGACCGTCCAGGGGCAAGAGTGGAGATCATGGGGCGCCGACCCAGGTGGTGCACGTTTCTCCCCGTTGACTCAGATCGACCGGCGGAATGTCTCCAAACTTCGCCTGGCCTGGACCTATCACACCGGTGAAAAGAAGCCTGGGACGTCCAATTCCGTGGGCAATCATGTGGAGCCGTTCGAATCAACGCCGCTCATGGTGGACGGTATGCTGTATTTCTCCACTCCGTCGAGCCGCGTAATAGCGCTGAACCCTCAAACAGGGCAAGAGATCTGGGCTTTCGATCCCCAGGTTGGTAAAGGTTCCTCACGCACGTTCCATGCCCATCGGGGTGTCGCCTACTGGCAGAGCGACGATGGCCGCGAGCGCCGTATCCTGTTCGGGACGTTCGAAGCGGGTCTCGCCTCCAGGCTGTTTGCGTTGGACGCCCGGACGGGCAAGCCGTGCCCAGACTTCGGTGACAACGGAAGCGTCGACCTTCGCGCGGCTACCGCGGCCAAGTGGCCTGGTGTGATCTATGCCGTGACTTCACCGCCTGCAATCTACAAGAATGTCGTAATTATCGGTGCCGAGGTTCCCGAACACCCGTCTCGTGGGCCGAGTGGTGAAGTTCGCGCGTTCGACGTTCGAACGGGGAAACTGATCTGGACCTTCCACACGATTCCGCGTCCCGGCGAGCCCGGCCACGAAGAGTGGGAAGGCGACTCTTGGAAGGATCGTACGGGAGCGAATGTATGGTCGATCATGAGCGTCGACGTGGAGCGCGGAATCGTCTTTCTTCCGGTCGGTTCAGCCGCCTACGATTTCTACGGAGCGGACCGCAAGGGGGCTGACCTTTATGCCAATTCTCTGGTTGCGCTCGAAGCGGCCACGGGCCAGCCAATTTGGCACTATCAGATAGTCCACCACGACATTTGGGATTACGATCTGCCGGCTCAGCCGGTCTTAATCACGGTACGCCGCGACGGTCACGAGATTCCGGCGGTCGCGCAAGTCACGAAGGTGGGTTTTGTATTCATCCTGGACCGGAGAAACGGTAAGCCGCTGTTCCCGGTGGTCGAACGATCCGTCCCGAAAAGCGACGTGCCAGGAGAAGCGGCCTGGCCGACGCAGCCTATTCCGGTCAAGCCACCCGCGCTCTCGCGGCAGTCGTTCAGCGCGAAACAACTCAGTACGGTGACTCCGGAATCGAATCGCTATTGCAGCGAACTGTTCCAATCGCTCAGCAACCACGGATTGTACACGCCCTACGGCCTCGAGAGTACGCTGGTGACTCCGGGAAACCTTGGAGGCGGCAATTGGTCGGGAGGATCTTATGAGTCCTCAACCGGCTTGTTCTTTGTGAACACGAATGAAGTATATGCCTACGGAAGGCTTGCGCCCCAGCCCGAAGGGTCGCCGGAACGTTATCGACGCTCGAGCAAATCAGGCGAGTATGCGATGTTCTGGGATCAGAACCAATGGCCTTGCCAGCAACCTCCGTGGGGCACACTCAATGCCATCGACGTGAATACCGGTAACCTCGTCTGGAAAGTCCCGCTGGGACGCGTGGATGCGCTGAATCGTGACACCGGCACTCCGAATCTCGGGGGCTCCATCGTGACCGCGGGAGGGGTGCTCTTCATCGGCGCCACCGTTGACGACCGCTTCCGCGCTTTCGACACGGCGACCGGAAAGCAATTGTGGGTCGCCGACCTGGAGGCCTCCGCCCATGCAACGCCGATCACCTACTTGGGCGCCGACGGCAAGCAGTATGTCGCGATTGCCGTTGGCGGTGGCGGTGTCTTCCATGGAAAGACTTCCGATTCCCTAGTGGCATTTGCGCTGTCCGACTGACCCGCTTCAAAGAAGCGGGGCGACCTATGAGCGAACTCGAACCCAAACCCTTATTGGATCTCCATACCCGGGGGAGGCAAAGTTCTCCTGCAGAACGTAATCGCCCGACGACACTAGCTCGTCGATAACCTTCTTAATCCTTCGCTGGCCGCTGACGCCGGTGGCACGAAAACCCTGCTCGTGGATTTGCCATACTTCCTCGCTGAACTCCATCTCGACGATCACGCGTGGGCGTGCGCGACGGACCCGCTCCGCGTCGGCGTCGGCGACCCAGTCAGGACACACATCCCAGTAATGCACCACCGCGAAAGTCGGCTGCGGCCGGTCAGGAACGAAGTTGAACATGGGCATGAACGGAAATGTGAATACCGGTTCCCCTGGTTTCGAATACTCTGCAACATCATCGAGAATCCGGTCAAACATGCCCATCGTTCTCGGATCGGTCCGATAGCCCGCAAGCCGTGGCCAATGGCTCGAGATGGGTGTGTGCGAAACGGATTCCCTCCATCCGTCCCACTCAAACGCGATCTGGCTCTTGTGCCATGTGACAAAGCAGGTGAACCCGGCGAGGACGACGATGAATCCCGTCCGTGACTTGAGCGAGGAGAACGCGTCATATGCGATGGCGAGAATCAAGCTCATCAAGAGCAGCGTCCCCTGTTGTTGCACATCCCATGAGAGCCCGCAAGCATACGCCCAGGAAAATCCAGCGACTACGAGGATTGGAACCACGGTATCCCGGCCCCAGGTTCCCCGGAGCAACCGCGCGCACCAGATCAAAGAGGCCGCCAATGCGCCCCAAAATACTAAGCGAGCGATCAGCAGCGCGGAGGTTCGCGCGAAGAATAGAGCGAAAACATTGTACGGGAGGAAGTAGCCGTACACGACCGCGGCTGCCGCCAGCGCCGCCGCGACAACGATCCAGGCCAATTGGCGCCGTTGCGGTGTTGCCACGGGCGGACGCTGCGTCCGCAGCCATTTCCAGCCGCGCCGGCGCATTCGCCACAATACGATCACTACAATCAGCAAGGCAATGTCAGTGGCCGGGCTGATCGCTCGCGCAAAGAACCCGAAGAAAATCTTGGCTAGCCCGCCTTTGGAGGCGGCCGCGCCCCGGAAGACGTCGAGAAGATAGTATTCTGTCAGCCCATAAGTATGGAGCCATACGGCTAGCCCTAGCTGCGGGACCATCCAGCCGCCGATGACGGGAAGCGCCTGCCGAAGACCCTGTTTCCAACGGTCCCCACTTTCGGATCGCGTGAGTAGGAACGCCAGAATCCCGACGGCCAGCGTGGCGAACATGCCGTTCGATTGTTTCGACAGAAAGGACAGGGATGCCGCGACGCCGGAGAGGAACAGAAACCATTTTGATCCCCGGCTCGTGTTTAGCCCGACTTGAAGGAATACGAGGCTCACTACCATGAAAAGGCAGGAGGTGACCATGTAGGTAAAAAACGCCTCGGTGACGTAACTGAGGAACACCAGCATCGAAACAACCGTTGCCCAAAACGCGGCCGCCGGAGTGAACCGTCGCGAGAGCAGGAAGAATAGGCTGCCCGTGAGCAGAATCCGCTCTCCCATGCCGAAGTAGCGGAGGTAGATCATCTTGTCGCTGATGCCGTAGGCTGCCCACGCAAATAAGAGAGAAAGCGGCTGGGTGAAAAAATAGAAATCCTTGTACGGTAACTTCCCTTGATGCATGAGCTGGGCGTAGGAGCTGAACCAGTCCTCAACAATAGGTAGGTAGCGATTGTGAAGCATCCAAAGGAAAGTAGTCACCACGGCCACGGCGCAAATGCCTGCCGCCAGAGTGAGTCGGTCTGGGGGCCAGCCCAGATCGGCCTCCCCTGTCGTCACCTGCTCCCGTTCGAAGTCCGTGGACTCGACCGAGGTGTTCACCGTGCCGAAAAGGGCCGCCCCTGCTCCCTGCCCGCCGTCGGAGGCCCTCACCCTCATAGCCCACCGCGATCGCTGGTCAACCGATCCGCCGGCACGGCGTAGCACACCGTATCCAGTCCATCCAGGCAATAGCTGCGCAGGAAGAAACGGGCCTCGGGCAGCAACTCTTTCATCAACAGGGGCAGGCGCCACAAATGATTCTGCTGGTGGTAGACGCAGATCGCCAGAATGGGTCGAGTGCGCCGGATCGTTTCCCTGGCCCCCCGGAGCGCGTCCGGTTCCGCGCCTTCGATGTCCATTTTTATAAAGGTCGGCTCTTCTCCGGCCAGGGCTTCGTCCAATGCGACTGTCTTCACTTCGATGGAACCGGAGTCGGAGATGGACGCTCCGGCTTGACCGGTGGCGTCAAATCGAACCACTCCGCTGGCCGCCGCCACCGCGAGTTGCCGGCATTCGATTCGTCTGCGGCTTTCGGGACAGCGCGAGGTAAACTCCTGGAGCTTTACGAAACATCCCGGGTCTGGCTCAAACGCGATCACTTTCTGAAATTCTCCGTGCGACCATCCGAGAAAGTCCGCGAGCGAATCGCCATCGTAGGCTCCGCAGTCGACGAAGCATTCTTGAAGAACTCGCGCAAAACCCGCTCCGGGCAAGCTCCGTGCGGCGCGAGACAGCTCTTGATCTCCTTGGCCGTGCGCGCCGCGCCCTTTGCGCTCTCGATGAGCGCGCGCCAAGAACGGCGGAAAGTACTGGGGGTGATTCTGTATGGGCGGCAGCGCCTTAAAGTCTCCCGTTAACCGGAATGCCACCTGCGCCGTAAATTCGGCGCGCGACATTTCATCTTCAAAAAGATCATGCGCCTGCTGGATGGCTCCCCATTCGGGCTCGATCTTCGACGGCAGATCCCACAAGTAGTGGGGCAGCGTCGATCCCGGGAAGGACCACAGGACGTGGACGAACGGAACGATGTTCTTGCATCCAAGCTGGCGCAACTGGCTTTCGATTCCCCGAAGGCCGCCCGAATGCGCGGGATGCCAGACGGCGATGACGAAGATGGCCTGTTCCCCGAAAGTGCTGGCCGCGGTGGCGGGATTCAGGATCGGGATGGAATCGATGGCTTGTCCCCACAACTTCGGGTTATTGTCGGCGAACGCGCGCGGAGTTATGGAGGCGCTTCTTAACGTCTGCAAAACCCGCCGGCCTAGATTGCCGGCCCCAAAGATAACGACGGGACGACGGGTGATTTGTTCTCGGACGTGAGAGACGTCGAATGGGCGGAGATCACGCAGTCCGTCCAGGCCGGTGCTCGGGCTGGTTGTCACTGTTCCACTTCAAATGAAGTACTGAAAGGCATGCTCGGGATCCGTGGTCGCTATCGCTTTTCCGCCGCGAGGAGCTCGGCGGCGGAACCAGCGCGCCGGGCTGTCTCATTTGAGGAACTCGCCCGCACAACGGAGCCTCGCTCGGGGGAGACGCTTAGGGTCCCAGTTGGTTTGGAGGGCCTCGCTGGCCCTGTGCGGGCTTCGAGACTGGCATTCAGCGCCAGCAACTGTGACGCGTGGTCTGGGGCCTGCGAGCCGGTGACGAACTCCTTCCACGGAGCTTCGCCGCTCGACCACAGATCGTTCAACTGTTTGTACTCGCGGAACGTGTCCATCGCCTGGAAGAAGCCCTCATGGTGGTACGCCGCCAGTTGTCCGTCCTTGGCCAGCCGCTCCAGCGGTTCGCGCTCCAGGATGCATTCGTCGCCACCCACATAGTCGAGCACGCGGCGATGGAACACGAAGAATCCGGCGCTGATCCAACCTTCCGATTGCGGCTTTTCGGCGAACGCTTCCACTTGACCGCTCGGAGCAACGTGCACGACTCCAAATCTTGAGACGGGACGCACCACGGTCACGGTCGCGAGCTTCCCATGAGCACGGTGAAATTCGGTCAGCTTGCGAATGTCCACGTCCGCGAGTCCGTCGCCATAGGTCAGCAGAAAGTGGTCGTCGTCAAGGTAACGGCCGACGCGCTTGAGACGCCCCCCGGTCATGGTGTTCTCGCCGGTTTCCGCCAGCGTGACGGAGAAAGTTTCTTCCCCGTGGTTCCCGTGATATTGGACCTTCTGCCGGCCGAGATTCACGGTGAAGTCGCGGTTCATGGCGTGATAGTTCAGGAAATACTCGCGGATCATGTTGCCGCGATAGCCGAGGCACAGCACGAATTCGTTGAATCCGTGCCACGCATACAGCTTCATGATGTGCCACAGAATGGGACGGCCCCCGACCTCCACCATCGGCTTGGGGCGAAACTCGGTTTCTTCCCGCAAGCGGGTCCCTTGCCCGCCGCAGAGAATGACGACCTTCACTGGACACCCCGGCGATTGCGGCGGCTTCCGCCCGGCTGGGCTGCCTCAAGCTCGGTACTCTCCAGTTGCTCGGGCGCGACGTTTGTTTGAGAAATGGGGTTTTGCGCAATGGGGGTTTGCGGAACGGGCTCTGGAGCGAGCGCCTGATTCATTGCGAGCAGAGAGCTCGTGGTGGATTCGGGATCGAGCCCCCGGCTGTAAAGCAGCTCCTGGAGGCTCCTATTACGTGCGTGCGGCCCGTCGATCATGTCGATGGAGACAGGTCGATCCTGCGCGCAGTCGCTCCTGAGAACTTCTCCATTCATCAGCTCGCGGCAGGAGAGCTGGCCCCTGAGCAGAGGAATGGCCAGATAAACGTCGTCCGTGGTGAGTTGCTCTCCAGCCTTCAATGGCCGCCGTGCATACACGCCGCGAACCAGCGCGTCCAGGTAGCGGATCTCTTTCTCGGGTGGAATTCGCTTCTGCGTTCCCGGCGCGCCGCAGAGCTGGCGGACGCGATGAAAGGCCCGGAACCAGGTGTCGATCTGATGCGGCAAAGAGCAGTACGCCGATACCGGGACTTTATCCATTTCGATGTCGATGTGGCGTTCGAAGGTTCGGGCCCCCTTGGCATAGGCAATGGTGACCGAGTCTTCCCAGTTGCTGTATTCGTGCGTCGAGAAACCGATGACGTTATCCGGGTAGCGTTGTTTGAGGAAATCGATCTGGTTTAGCTCGAGTTCGCCATCCTCGCTGGGATAAATGGAAACACAGTGATTGATCGCGAGCGGAATGTTGCGATTCGCGAAGAAGGTGATCAGGTCGTCAATGTCCTTGAGCGACGAACCGCCGGTGGAGGCGATGACCGGTTTGCGCGTGGTGGCGATCTTCTCAATGAGAACCCAGTCGTTGATGTCCGAACTGGCCAGCTTAACGATGGGGATGTCCAGTTCTTCGCAAAGCTCGACCGACCGTTCGTCGAACGGCGTCGCCATGGGAATGCATCCACCCTCGACCGTAGCGTTCACCAAGTCCCGGTAATCGCGCTTCTGCATGGCGGTCGCGACCGTCTTCTTGATGTAGCGGACGTCCTGGCGGTCGCGATAGTCCTTGTGAACGAAGGTCTCAACATCGCGAAACTGGAGCTTGATCGCCGCGCGAACGTTGTTGAAGCGAACGATGCGCGCGTGCTCGGCAATAATGCGCAGCCCTCGATCGAGCCGTCCCAGATGATTGTTGGCCAATTCCAGGACGAAAAGATCTTCAAATACCGCTTTCGTCGTCGCGGCGGTGGACTCGCCGGGATTACGAAATACTCGAAGACGGCGCAGATTGGAAGCCACAGTTCTCCTTGTCTCGCGTCCGATCTTCGGCCAGGGCAGGTCGAACGTGCTTTTCTCCTTACATCGGCAGAATTTATGGCTGTCTTTACGGGAGCCTCTGGCGTCTGGCCCTGGCCCCTGGTTGGAAAAACGCTGGGACAGGCAGCTCTGTCCACGCGCCGCCAGCCGCAATGGACTGCCGGTCCATGCTTGCCGGCTTGGGACAGAGGTCCCTGTCCCGGTTCTTCCCCCTGGCGTCTGGCCCCTGGTTCCCTAGGGCGAATCCCCCGAACGGCCCGGGGAAACCTCTCAGGCGGCTTTCAACCGTACCTCACAAGGAGTCAGTTCCATAAAGGGAAACAATTTTCGGCCCGATGATTATGAAAGAGCGGGAAGGTCCTACCCGGCGGCACGGCGATGACAGACAGAATGAAACTCGATCTCTCTCTAGTGGCCCTCTTCTATAACGAAGAGGCGAGCGTGGAAGCGGTGATTCGCGACGGGCACCGGGTCCTTTCGAAGATGGGAGTTTCCTTTGAAATCGTCGCGATCCAGAACGGCTCCCTCGACCGCACACCCGAAATCTTGGCGCGGCTGAAACAGGAGATCGCCGAACTGCGCATCGTGGTGGTCCCGGTCAATCGGGGCGCGGGCTACGGCGCGCTGAAGGGTCTGTACGCCGCCGTGGGCGAAGATGTGGTCGGCATTGCGGGCGACGGTCAGGTGGATCTGGAACTGATTCCCAAGCTTTACGAACTCAAGTGCCACTGCGGTGGCGATGTCGCCTACGGACGCCGCACCAGCCGCCCGGATGGATGGAAGCGGGCGCTCATCTCGCGCAGCTACAACCTCCTGATGCGCTGGGTATTCGGCGTGAAATCGAAGGACGTGAACGGGCCGCCCAAAATCATATCGCGCCGGGTGCTGCAGGAGATGCAACTGAAGAGTGAAGACCAGTTCGTCGAGTGCGAAATGATGTTGAAGGCCGAACGAATGGGCCTCACCATCTGCTCGCTCGACGTGCAATTCCACGCGCGCAGCGGTGGAGAGTCATCCATCAGTTGGCGGGATTGCGCGGATTACCTGCGCAACCTGACCATCATTACGTTTTCGGAAAACGACCCCTGGGGTTTGCATCGTATTCCGAAGTCGCCTCGTCCGGCGGTGTGGGAGCATTACCCGAACGGACTGACCGGGGAATCGGCCGGCTCGGCGCGCATGAGCCTCGAAGGCGTAGTCAACGCGAAATAAGGGCTCGGTCGAATGCGCGTACGGCAATCTCGCCGTACCGCGGAGACGGGAAAGCGGAACTCAAGTGAAGCGATTCCTCAAAACAACGGCCGGCATCGCGATTTCGGCCGCCTGCATGCTGCTGGCGTTCCGCTCCGTCTCCCTGAACCAGCTCTGGGCGGTGCTTCCTTCGATCCCGGTGGAAACGGTCGCGTTGTGCCTGGTCCTGGGCAGCTCCACGCTATTGCTTCGTTCCATGCGATGGCGGATCTTGCTCCAATCGAGCGAGCCGGTTTCGATCGGAACAGCGTTTGCCGTCAACGCCGCGGGCCAGATGGGTAACGCGATCCTTCCCGCGAGAGTCGGCGACCTGTTTCGGGCAACGAATCTCGGCCGCGCCGGACTGAACTCCGGTTTCGTGCTGGCGACGGTCGTCGTCGAGAGGGTGCTCGACGCGGGCGCGCTGGTGTTGATTTCGGCTCTGGTGTTAGCCGGCCGGGAGAGCCGGGCGATGTGGCTGATCCGCGCGTCCCGGTTGGTCGCGGTGGCTGCCTTCCTGGGGCTGGCCTTGACCATCCTGCTTCCGCGGTTCGAAACCCTCATTCTGAAACTGGCAGGCGCGGCAGCCCCGTCCCGCTGGCAGGCCCGTATCGAACAATTGATTTCGCAGTTTCTCCTCGGCCTGCGAAGCTTCCATCACGCGGGTCGCGCCGCGGGTTTTCTTCTGATGACCTTCGTGATCTGGCTGGTGGATTCGAGCGGCGTGATCGTTCTGGCCCATGGATTCGGGCTGAAGCTGGCGTTATCGCAGTCGGTGTTGCTGATTACCGCGATGGCGCTATCGAGCGCGGTTCCCGCGGCGCCGGGGAATCTTGGAGTCCTTCAGTATGTGATCGTGACCGTCCTGGCAACATTCGGAGTGGCGCGTACCGAGGCGCTGGGGCTGGGACTGATTCTCCAGGCGATCAACACCGTGACGCTGAGCTTCTGGGGATTGGCCGGTCTGTGGTTTCTCTCCGCACGCGGCGCATCGCTGGAACGCAGGCCTGCCGCTCGACCCATCGCGGAGATCACGCCGGTCTCTTGAGGAACTCACAACGGAGCCTCGCTCGGGGGAGACGCTTAGAGTTCCTGCTAGTTTGGAGGGCCTCGCGCTGGCCCTGTGCGGGCTCCTGACCGAAGCCCAACGCGAAGGGAACCGGCTCCCGGGGCTTCGCCTTTGAACGCCTACAGGACTCGCAGCGGGGCCGTTTCCATCACCCGCGATTCCATGAATTGGTGGAACTGCCCGATCACATGATCGAGCATGGGCTCGGTGAGTCCGGGGTACACGCCGATCCAGAACGTGTTGTTGACGATCGCCTCGCTATTGCGGAGGTCTCCCACTACGCGATGCTCGATGTCACGATAGGCGGGCTGGCGCGTCAGGTCGCCGCCGAACAGCAATCGCGTCGCGATCTTCTGCTCGTCCAGATGGCGGACGATGTCGGCGCGGGTGAAAGGCGCTTCCGGCCGCACCGTGATCGCGAAGCCGAACCAGCTCGGGTCGCTTCCGGGAGTCGCTTCGGGCAGCACCAGCACGTCTTCGAAGATCTGCAGGGCCTCGCGCAGCCGGCGCCAATTGCGTTTGCGGGCTTCAATGAAGCCAGGCAGTTTCTTCAACTGCGCGACGCCTATGGCGGCTTGCATGTCCGTGGCTTTCAGATTGTAGCCGACGTGGGAGTAAATGTACTTGTGATCGTACCCGCAGGGCAGACCGCCCAGTTCCCAGTCGAATCGCTTACCGCAGGTGTTGTCCTTCCCTGGCGCACACCAGCAATCCCGGCCCCAATCGCGGAACGATTCGATGAGAACGCGCAGTTGCGGACTGTTGGTCAAAACCGCTCCGCCCTCGCCCATGGTGATGTGATGCGCGGGGTAAAAACTTAAGGTCGCAACGTGCCCGAACGTCCCGGTCATCTTGCCGTGGTAAGTGGACCCGAGCGCATCGCAGTTGTCTTCCACCAACCAGAGATTGTGGCGCTTCACTAGCTCCATGACCGCGCCCAGATTGAACGGATTGCCCAGCGTGTGGGCGATCATGATGGCCCTGGTCTTGGGACCGATCGCCTCTTCGAGACGCCGCACATCCACATCGTAGGTGCCCAGCTCGACGTCCACGAACACCGGAGCCAGGCGGTTCTGAATGATCGGGTTGAGCGTCGTGGGGAATCCGGCGGCGAGTGTGATGACTTCGTCCCCCGGCTTCAATGCCCGGTCGCCGAGCTTGGGCGACGTCAGAGCCGATAGCGCCAGAAGATTGGCCGAAGAACCCGAATTGCAGAGCACCGCTTCCCGGACACCGATGAAACGCGCGAGTTCGCGCTCGAACTGATGGCAGAAGCGCCCCGTGGTCAGCCAGAAATCGAGCGACGAATCGACCAGTGTGGTTACGTCGTCTTCATCGAACACCCGCCCCGCGTAAAGCACCGGGCTTTCGCCGGCGACGAATTCCTTGGCCGGCCAGTTCGCCCGATGATACTCCTTGACGAGATCGAGAATTTGCTGCCGCAGTTGTTCCGGTGTGCTTGACATGTTCGCGCGCGCTTTCGCCCGGCCCGTTCCGTGTGAGGGTTAAGCGGCCACGGTCTCCTTCCAGCGCAGGGCTTCATCTAGTTCGTTCGAGTCGAGCAGATAGCGAAGCTGCTTGAGGCGGATGTAGTTCCTGCTTTCGAGATCCTCCGGTTTCAGTCCGGCGTGCTGGTACGCCGCAAGCACTTGAGCGACGCCTTTCTCAGCGTTCCAGACCGGCTGGAACCCGGGCACCTGGGTCCGGATCTTCGCGAAGCTGACGCGATAGTTGCGTGGATCGGGCGAGTTTTGGCCGGAATACCGGATCACCGATCCGGGAACCGCCTGGCGGACAAATTCGGCCACGTCGCGTACCTGGTAGTTTTCGGTATCGGCGCCGACGTTGAACGCCTGATTGTGCACGACGTCGCGCGGAGCTTCGAGAACTGCGCCAAAAGCGCGCGCGATGTCCTCAATATGAACCAGCGGCCGCCATGGCGTCCCATCGCTCATGATCTGGACTTTTCCGGTAGTGAACGCCCAAGCCGCCAGATTATTGAGCACCAGGTCCAACCGCATTCGCGGCGATGCGCCATAGGCTGTGGAATTTCGCAGGAACACCGGGCTGAAGCCGGTGTCGGCCAGACGTTCCAGACCTTCTTCGGTCTTTACTTTGGAGATTGCGTAGGCCGAGAGTGGCTGAACCGGGGAGGTTTCGACGGCCATCTCGTGCTCGGATGCGCCGTAAAGGCTGCACGAGGAGGAGAAGAGGAATCGCTGTACGCCTGCATCGCGGGCTACCCGTGCCAGATTCAGCGAACCTTCCAGGTTGATCTGATAGGTCCATTCCGGCCGAAGTTCGCCCATCGGATCGTTGGAAAGAGCCGCCAGATGAACGATCGCGTCGAAGCCCGCAAGATCGGCCGGCCGCAAATCGCGAACGTCCTTCTTGATGGCATTGAGCCTTCGAGGGATCGCGCCCATCGAGCATTCCGCAAAGTACCCCGTGTCCAACCCGACGATCTCATGCCCCCGGCGCTCGAGCTCGTCCGCCATGATAGGGCCGATGTATCCTTCGAATCCGGTGACTAAAACGCGCACGGTTTCCTCCCCACACTGGTTGTTCGGCAGACCTCGGCCAGAGCTTTAGCTCAGTCCGCCCGGTCTAATCCCACCGCCTTTAGGCGGTGAGCTTCAGCGTGGCTCTACGAGAATGGAGG
>Ga0209415_10001037_pt1 | contig 52805 bp, 46 predicted proteins | sample PeaSoiSIISIP2007_FD_187696 | JGI IMG/M metagenome (GOLD analysis project Ga0209415, IMG submission 187696) | Peat soil microbial communities from Weissenstadt, Germany - SII-SIP-2007 (SPAdes) (version 2) | ecosystem: Environmental > Terrestrial > Soil > Wetlands > Peat | place: Germany... | reverse complement strand
AGGACGTCGGCGTTTCTCATCGTGATGGCGGTGACCGATCCCGACGTGAGCGCGTACCAGGGGATGTCGATGTTCCTCGTGCCCACCGACACGGCCGGGGTGGACATCGTGCGCAACGTCGGCCTCATGGGCGAGCACTTCGGCGACGGCCACGAGGGGATGCACGCCCTCATCCACTACAACGAGGTGCGCGTGCCGGCCCAGAGCCTGCTCGGTGGTGAGGGCCAGGCCTTCGCCATAGCCCAGACCCGTCTCGGCGGCGGGCGCATCCACCACGCCATGCGGACCGTGGGGGTATGCCAGAAGGCTCTCGACATGATGTGCGAGCGGGCCCTGTCGCGCCACACCCAGGGCAGCATCCTGGCCGACAAGCAGACGGTCCAGAACTACATCGCCGACTCCTACGCGCAGCTCATGCAGTTCCGCCTCTTCGTGTTGTACGTGGCGTGGGAGATCGACCGGTACCAGGACTACCGCAAGGTCCGCCACGACATCGCCGCCGTCAAGGTGCTCACCGCGCAGGTCTTGCACGACATCGTGCAGCGGTCCATTCAGGTGCACGGCGCCCTCGGTGTCTCGAACGAGCTTCCCCTCGGCGGCTACTGGATGATGGTTCCGATCATGGGGCTCGTCGACGGGCCCAGCGAGGTGCACCGCGTCACCGTGGCTCGCCAGATCCTGAAGCGGTATCAAGCCGCGCCCGGCGCTTGGCCCACCGAGCACCTGCCTGAGAAGCTCGCCGCGGCGCGCGCCAAGTTCGCCGAGCACCTCGAGCACGAGGTCGCCAACCAGTGACCGACTCGCTCGCCGACGCCGCCGACCCCACCGACGACCCGGTCACAGACGACCCGGTCACAGACGACCCGGTCACAGACGACCCAGTTGTCGACGACGAGGTTCGTACGCGCGGCCTCGTCGATCCCGAGCGGCTCCGGGCGTTCTTCGACGAGCACGGCCTGCCCGGTGCGGGCGAGCCGGTCGAAGCCACCTTCATCACCGGCGGCGCTTCGAACGAGCTGTTCGAGATCCGGCGCGGCGGGCACCGCATGGCGCTGCGCCGTCCCCCTCGCGTCGTGCCCGCGGGTCGCAACGAGACCATGTTGCGCGAGTACCGGTTGCTCGCCGCGTTGGCCGACACCGACGTGCCCCACGCCCGGGTCCTGGCGGTATGCGACGACCCTGCACTCATGGGGGGTTGCTTCTACCTGATGGAGTACGTCGACGGGTGGTCCCCCATGGGTGGTGGGGGGTGGCCCGACCCCTTCGACGCCGACCTCGAGGCCCGCCGCGGCCTGGCGTTCCAGCTCGTCGACGGCATCGCCAAGTTGGCCCGCGTCGACTGGCGGGCCCACGGCCTCGATGGCTTCGGCCGTCCCGACGGCTTCCACGAACGCCAGGTCGACCGGTGGATGAGCCACCTCGCCGCCGTGCAGTTCCGCGACATCCCGGGGCTCGACACCGCCGCGGCGTGGTTGCGGGGCCATCAACCTCGGAACTACGAGCCGGGGATCATGCACGGCGACTACCAGTTCGCCAACGTGATGTTCCGCCACGGCACCCCCGCCCGCCTCGCTGCGATCGTGGACTGGGAGATGGCGACGGTGGGTGACCCGCTCCTCGACCTCGGGTGGGTGATCCAGGGCTGGCTCGACGAGGACGAGGAACGCACCACCGGTAGTTACGTGGATTACACGGGCATGCCGTCGCGCAACGAGCTCCTCGGCTACTACTCGCGCGAGAGCGGGCGCGACACCGACGAGATCGACTACTACGTCATTCTGGCCCGCTTCAAACTGGCCGTCGTCCTCGAGGCCGGCTACGCGCGCGTGGTGAAGGGAACGGCCGACAATCCCAAGATGGAGGCGTTCGGCGACGTCGTGCTGAACCTGGCCGAGCGGGCGGCGGACCTCGCGTCGACGACGTCTCTTCACTGAGGGTACGCACGTCGGTGGACAGGGACCGCTTCGACCTCACCGGCAAGGTGGCGCTCGTGACCGGCGGCAGCCGGGGGCTGGGACGCTCCATGGTGCTCGGGTTCGCCGCCGCCGGCGCCGATGTCGTGGTGGCGAGCCGCAAGCTCGACGCCTGTCGGGCCGTGGCCGGCGAGGTGGAGGCGATTGGCCGCAGGGCGCTCCCGTGGTCGTGCAACGTTTCGAACTGGGACGAGCTCGAGCCGCTGGCCGACGCCGCCTACGACACGTTCGGTCGCGTCGACGTGCTCGTCAACAACGCCGGGATGTCCCTGCTCTACGGGGACGTGACCGAGGTCACCGAGGCCATGTGGGACAAGGTTGTGAACCTGAACCTGAAGGGCGTGTTCCGGCTCACCGCGCTCGTCGGCAGCCGCATGGTGCGCGACGGCGGAGGATCGGTGATCAACGTGTCCAGTGTGGGGTCGATCCGGCCCAACGCGGCCATCCTGCCGTATGCGGCCGCCAAGGCCGGGGTGAATTCGTTGACGGTGGGATTCGCGCAGGCGCTCGGGCCGACGGTGCGCGTCAACTGCATCATGGCGGGCCCGTTCCTCACCGACGTGACTAAGGCGTGGGACGAAGAGGGCTTCGCGACCGGTGCGCAACGCCATGCCCTGAAGCGGTTCGGCGATCCCGACGAGGTGGTCGGCACCGCGCTCTATTTCGCCAGTGACGCCTCGAGCTTCACAACCGGACAGCTCCTGCGCGTGGACGGTGGCATTCCCTGATCGATGTCCATCGATGTCCATCGGTGGCCCGCGGTTGATATCGGTGGCCCTGTGGAGGCGTCGTCTCGTGGGTCGGTCAACCCGGTCGTGTGATCGACTCCAGGCGATCGAGAAGGGGGAGCTGACCGGTCAGGAGCTTCGTGCGGGCCTCGTCGAGGGAGAACCACGCCGCTTTGTCGACCTCGGGGAAGGTGCGTTGTTCTCCGGAGCGGGGCGGCCACTCCATCTCGAACACGTTGCTCGTTGTGGCACGGGCGTCGAGGTCGCCGAGTACCGCCCAGGCCCGGACCCGCTTTCCTCCTGCCTGTCGAACCTCACCGAGGTCGTGACGCGGTCCCGACGGGGCGCGTAGGCCGAGCTCTTCGGCGAACTCCTCCTCAGCGCGTGCGGCGGGATCGTCGCCCTCGTCGTACTCGCCTTTGGGGATCGACCACGCGCCGGCGTCCTTGCGCGCCCAGAACGGGCCGCCGGGATGCACGAGAAGCACCTCGATGTCTCCCGCCGCGCTCACGCGGTACAGGAGGAGCCCCGCACTCACCTTCGGCACGGTCGACTCACCGTCTGGTGCCCGCGTGGGACCGGATTCTGTAGGACCGGACGGGAGAAATCCGGGTGCTCTCACCTACAAGAGCTGTGTGTTCGCAACACCACATGGCGTCGTATCCCCAAGTGAGGCGGTTGCTCGTTGCCGACGCAAATCATATGTCTCGGTGTGGTGCGGAAGCCCACGCAGAGCGATTGGCACGCCTCCCCCGTGTTCACTACGGTCAACCTCGGGTGCCCTGCCGGGCGGCGGAGCAAGCGGAGGAGACGGACAGCGCCATCGTTCGCGCGCCGCGACGTCGCGTCGTAGAGCAAACCGATTGCAGCGTCACGGACAGCTCGCCCCGAACGACCATGAGCCGCGAACCACTTCCCCCCATCCACGCCAACCGTGCAGTGCGGCGACAGAACGCCCGTCGTCCCGCCGGCCGCACGATCGCGCGTCTCGGCCTGATGGTGTCGCTGCCGGGCGCGGCGGTGCTGGCGGCGACGGCCGGTCCCAGCGCGGTCGCGGCGGCAGGGACCCGGCACTCGCCCCACGGGCCCGCGGTGCCGCGTCAGCTCCGCAAGGAGTCCCCGCTGGTGGCGATGCGCAAGATTCTCGAGAACGAAAAGGCCACCGGCACACTCGCCAAGGCAAAGCCCTCACCCCCGACGACACAGCCGCCGCCGCCGAGCACGACCGCCCCGTCCCCTCCGTTAGCGGCCGTGGCCGCGGCGCCTCCTCCTCCTGCGCCCGCTCCTCGGACGGTGGCGCCGCCACCCACGACCGTGGTGCATGCCGCGCCCGTCGTCCACCCCGCCCCGGTGGTGCACCCCGCCCCCGTGGTGCACCCGCCGGCGCCCGCCGTCAGCCACGGGATTGTGCCTCCCGGCAACCCCTCGTCGAGCATCGCCCCCACCCCGTTGTTCGAGACCGCCTGTCTGGCGGCGGGTCCCCTGTCAGCGCCGTGTGTGGAGGCCACGTTGCAGGCCACCGACAGTGCCCGCGCACGCGAAGGCCTCGCGCCCATGACCCTGCCGGGCGATTACTCGACGCTCACCGCGGCCGAGCAGCTCTTCGTGCTGGCCGACACCGAGCGCGTCGACCGGGGGCTCCCGCCCGCCGTGGGGCTCGTCAACGAGCTCGACCAGGACGCGCTGGCCGCGGCCGCGGCCGATGCCGATCCCACGCCGGCGATCGTCCCTCCGGGCGTGAGCATCCTGCGGTGGGCGTCGAACTGGAGCGAGAACGCCGGAGCCCTCGGGTCGAATTACAACTGGATGTACGACGACGGCCCGGGTTCGGGGAACCTCGCCTGCGGCGGCGGCGGGAGCGGATGTTGGGGACATCGCGACAACATCCTGGGCTTCAGTGCCCCCCAGCTGGCCGCGTCGGGTGGGATCCTCGTCATGGGCGCCGGCGAGGCCGCCCCGGCGGCGGCGAAGCCGTGGATGAGCGACACCGAGCTCTTCGCCGTGGTCACCCGCAGCCCGGCCTTCTACATCTACACCTGGGGACAGGCCGTGGCGTCTGGGGCCCACTGACCCGACTGCGTCGCTACTGACTGCGTCGCGACCGGTTGCGTCGCGACCGCCTCTGTCACACCGACCAGCCGAGACTTCCCGGGCACACCTGCAAGTTGCCCATGTAGGTCCCCGGTGGGAACGCATTCCCCCAGTCGCTCCACCCGTAGTCCGATGCGTGCTGGGGTCGGACACCTGTGCTGCTGTCTCGCACGGAGTGGCTGTCCCTGCCGGGCGTGGCGCGACTTCGGGAGCGTGCGCAGCGAGGACGACCGTCGCCCCGACGGCGAGGGCCGCGGCCATGAGCCTGGGGGTGAGGGCGGTCAACGCAGGCGCTCGATCGGGCAGGTGGGAGGAGACGCTCCGCACTGCCCGACTGAGGGGAGTTGTCTCCCGCCTCAGCCGGCAGTGGCCCTTGGTCCGTCTGGGCGCGCGAGCAGAAGCTCACGGACCGAGGATCAGGCGCTCGTGCGTCGCCGGCGTGCGCTCGAGAGTCCCAGCAGCAGAAGGCCGAAGGCGACCATCGAACCACCGAGAATCGGGATGCGGGGGTTGATCCCGGTGAAGGGGAGCGTGCCGCTGCCCGTCGTGCCGCTCGGTGTTCCCGATCCTGTCCCACCTGGTGTTGCGGTGCCGGCACCCGTCTTGGCTCCCGCGCCGGTCGGGCTGGGGGTCTTGGCACTGGCCTTGGCCGTTCCGCCCGCCGCCGTCGTCACCGTCGTTCCTCCCGACGTGGAGCACGCCGGCTTCGTGATGGTGTCGGTGTCCAGGGTGACCGCGCCGTTGCGGGCGAGCAGTCGACCGTTGATGGTCGTGCCCGTGGTCACCGAGATCGACGTCAGCGCCAGGATGGTGCCGCGGAAGGTGGATCCGGTGCCCAGGGTGGCCGAGCTCCCGACTTGCCAGAAGACGTTGCACGCCTGGGCTCCGTTGATCAGGTTCACGCTGCTCGTCGAGGCCGTGATGAGGGTGGAGCCGGCCTGGAAGACGAAGAGCGCGTTGGGGTTCCCGCCACCGTTGAGCGTCACCGTTCCGGTGAGCCCCATCGAGGAGGCGGAGTTGTAGGTGCCCGGGTTCAGGGTCTGTCCGCCGAGGTCGGCGGGGACCGCGGTTCTCGGGCTCTCACCCGCGGCGGTGTTGTACGCCGTCACGAGGTCGTTCTTGGCGCCCTGGGTGACCGCGTCGGCGTCGTGATTGGTGCCGGTGATCGTCATCGAGGCGGTCCCGCTTTCCGCCGGGGTCGGGAACGTTCCGACGTCGCCGTTGACCGTCGTCGGGCCCGTGTTCGTGATGCCGCTGCCGGCGATGACGGCGAAGCTGCCCACCGTGCCGAGGCCGACCGGTGTCTGCGCGGCGTCGGCACTGACAGCCGGGGCGAGGACGGCGACGCCGGCGAGGATGACGGTCACCGGTACCAGCCAGGTGGAGAGGTGGCGGGGGCGCGTGCCCTTACCGACAGGGGATGGGACTGCTCGGCGTGAAACCATGGGACGTGCCTCTTCCGTTGGATGGGGAGAGGACACGTCGAGCCTCGGCGACGGGAGCTGGATTCCGGCCCCCTGTTTTAACCAGGCGCCCCTCTCAGGGGTCTTGGCTACTCATCGACCGCTAGAGCGTGTGCTTTAGCGACCGTTGCACAATGACGACACACCGTGAACGCAGTCGGCCACGGTGGGAACGTTCTGTTCCTAATGCGGCGGTAGCGTGTCGTCATTGTGTGTGGGTGAGCATGTTTGTGAATGTCCGAACGCGCCCATCGGTGGTTCGACAATGCTTGAACGGCGCGTGATCGCACCGTTACACTTCCTGTTCGCACTACGTACCGAGTCCTCCGCCCAGTCCTTGCCGCCTGCTTTTGCAGCTTGCCCAGGGGGTCTCATGGAGATCGAGCGGCGACTCTCAGACGTCCTCAGGGAGTTCGCGAGGACCTTGGTCACGGATTTCCCGATTCAGGCGATTTTGGACCACTTGGTGGTTCGCATCGTCGACGTCCTGCCCATCAGCGCGGCGGGCGTGACGCTGATCGCGCCCGGATCCGATCCCCACTACATCGCCGCGTCGGATGACGCCGCCATGCGCCTCGAGGAGCTCCAGACCGAGTTGGGCGAGGGCCCGTGTCTCGTGGCCTACCGGAAGGGTGAAGCGGTCGTCGTGCCCGACCTGCGCGCCGATGACCGTTTCCCCCGGTTCTCGGCCCGAGCGATCGAGGAGGGACTCGGTGCGGTCTTCACCTTTCCGTTGCGTCACGACGACCACCAGCTCGGCGCGCTCGATCTCTACCGCACCAACCCGGGGTCCATGAACGCCGGCGCGATGACCGCCGCCCCGACCTTGGCCGATGTCACCGCCGCCTATCTCCTCAACGCCCAGCCACGGTCCGACCTCCGGGAGTCCTCCGACCGGGCCAGGGAGACCGCGTCCACGATGCGCTGACGGGACTGCCCAACCGGACCCTGCTGGTCCACCGCCTCGTGCACGCCCTCCTCCGGTGCCGGCGGTCCGAGAAGCTGGTGGCGATCCTGTTCGCCGATCTCGACCGGTTCAAGGTGATCAACGACACCTACGGCCATCACGTCGGCGATGAGCTCCTCGTGGCGGTGGCGGGACGCCTGACCGAGCTCCAGCGACCCGGTGACACGTTGGCCCGCTTGGCGGGCGACGAGTTCATCGTCTTGTGCGAGGACCTCGAACACACGTCGCAGGTCGAGCCCGTTGCCACCAGGATCGACGAGGCGCTGGGCCGACCCTTCGTGCTGTCAGGGATCAAGGTCCAGGTCAGTGCCAGCGTGGGCATCGCCTTCGCCGGCCGGGGGGACGACGTTCCCGAGCACATCCTCCAGGACGCGGACACGGCGATGTACCAGGCCAAACGCAGGGGAGGGGCGCGCCACGAGATGGTCGACGTGGGTGAGCAGCGCCCGGCCGAGAACCGGGCCGCACTCAACCGCGACCTGCGCGGTGCGTTGGCACGCCGTGAACTGCGCACCGAGTACCAGCCCATCGTCGCCACCGCCGACGGGCGGATCACCGGGGTCGAGGCCCTGCTGCGCTGGGCGCACCCCATGCGCGGAATCGTGGCTCCCGACACGATCGTCCCGCTCGCCGAGCAGTCGGGCCTCATCGTCGACATCGGGCGCTGGGTGCTCATGTAGGCCTGTATCGACCTGCACCGGTGGCAACGCCACGACCACCACGAGGACCTCGAGATGTGCGTCAACATCTCGTCCTCCCAATTGATGGCACCGGAGTTCGCCTCCACCGTCGCCGATGTCCTGACCAAGACCCGTACCGACCCGAGTGCGGTGACCCTCGAGGTCACCGAGAGCGTCTTCATCCAGGACAGCGACCGTGCTCTGACCGTGCTCAACGACCTCCGACGCCTCGGGGTCAAGCTCGCCCTCGACGACTTCGGGACCGGCTACTCGTCGCTCAGCTACCTCAAGCAGTTCCCGGTCAACATCGTCAAGATCGATCGGGCCTTCATCGCCGACCTGGGTCGTGAACCAACCAGCCGCCTCATCGTCAGTGCCATCGTCAGGCTGGCGCACAGCCTGCACATGTCCGTGGTCGCCGAAGGCATCGAGTCCGAGGCGCAATTCACCGAGGTGGTCGCGCTCGATTGCGACGGCTATCAGGGCTATTTCTTCGCCCGGCCGGCGTCGGCAGACGTCCTCGACTCGCTGATGGCGACGGCCCTGTCAGCGTGAACGAACGACCGCGAGGACCCCGGCTTCTCGCCTAGGGGGAGATCAGCACTCAGGTTCGTCTCCCGGCGCGCCGACCTTATGAAGAGGAATTGGACGCCAGGCCGCTCCCGAGACAACGGCACGCCTGCACCCGGAAGGCTGCCCATGCCAGTAGCGACGGCGACCACCGCCGAGCCTGTCGACCCCAAGGTGCTGTTGAACGTCTTGGAACAGGTCAAGGCCGGTGACTTCACCGCCCGCATGCCCTTGGAATGGACAGGCGTGGCCGGCAAGGTGGCCGACGGTCTCAACGACGTCATCATCGCCAACCAGGTGCTTGAGGCAGAACTGGCCCGGGTCAGCGAGGTCGTCGGCGAGCAGGGCAGGCTGTCGCAGCGCGTCGTCCTGGGGGGCTCGGCACGGAGCTGGTCCGGGAGCGTGCAATCGGTCAACAACCTGATCGAGGCCCTGGTACGCCCCACCAGCGAGATGCAGCGCGTCATCGGCGCCGTCGCCGACGGCGACCTGAGTAAGAAGGTCGCCGTCGAGGTCCAAGGCGAGATGCTCGAGCTCAAGAACACCATCAACGCCATGGTCGACCAGCTCAACGGGTTCGTGTCCGAGTTGACCCGGGTGGCGCGCGAGGTCGGCACCGAGGGCAAGCTGGGCCAGGCCGCGGCGGTCACCATCGAGGTCGGGGGTGTGTGGAAGGACCTCACCGACAACGTCAACCTCATGGCCGGCAACCTGACCGGGCAGGTGAGGAACATCGCCGAGGTGACCACGGCGGTGGCGAACGGCGACCTCAGCAAGAAGATCTCGATCGACGTGAAAGGCGAGTTCCTTCAGCTCAAGAACACCGTCAACGCCATGGTCGACCAGCTCAACGCCTTCGCAGGTGAGGTGACCCGGGTGGCGCGCGAGGTGGGCGTCGAGGGAAAGCTCGGCGGCCAAGCGCAGTCCAAAGAGGTCGCCGGGGTCTGGAAAGACCTCACCGACAACGTGAATCAGCTGGCCGCCAACCTGACCAACCAGGTCCGGGCCATCGCCGAGGTGGCCACGGCCGTGACCGAGGGCGACCTGACGCGACAAGTCTCGATGGAGGCCAGCGGCGAGGTGGCGGGACTGAAGGACACGCTCAACGAGATGATCCGCAATCTCCGCGAGACGACCAGACAGAACGTCGAGCAGGACTGGTTGAAGACGAACCGGGAGCGCTTCACCCGCATGCTCCAGGGCCAGGACAACCTGGGCACCGTGTCGAACATGATCTTGTCCGAGCTGGCCACGCTGGTGTCGGTCCAGCACGGCGTCTTCTATTCGATGACCAACCCCACCGACGGCAGCGAAGCCGTCCTCGAGTTCCAGGCCGGCTACGGCTTCGAAGAGCGCCGGCACCTGGCGACCTCGTTCCGCCTCGGTGAAGGCCTCGTGGGCCAGTGCGGCAAGGAGAAGAAGCGAATCCTGCTCACCGAGGTTCCCGGCGACTACGTCCGGATCAGCTCGGGACTCGGTGCCTCCACCCCCCTCAACATCGTCGCCATCCCCGTCCTGTTCGAGGGGACGCTGTGCGCGGTCATCGAGCTCGCCTCGTTCTCGTCGTTCTCGGTCACTCACCAGACGTTTCTCGACTCGATCACCGAGAGCATTGGGATCGTGCTCAGCACCATCCAGGCCTCGGCCCTCACCGACACCCTGCTCCAGCAAGCCCAGTCCCTGGCCGAGGAACTCCGTTCCCAGCAAGGCGAGCTGCGCGAATCCAACGAGGGCCTGGAGCGTCAGGCCACGCTGCTCGCCGAGCGCAACCGGGAAGCCTCGAACAGGAACCAGGAAATCGAGCAATCGAAGCGGCTCCTCGAGGAGAAGGCCGCCCAGCTGGCCATCTCCTCGAAGTACAAGTCCGAGTTCATCGCCAACATGTCGCACGAGCTCCGGACCCCGTTGAACAGCCTCCTGATCCTGGCCGAGCAGCTCAAGGACAATCCCGATCACAACATGACCGACACCCAGGTCCAGTACGCCTCCGTGATCTGCACATCGGGCAAGGAGCTCATGGTCCTGCTCAACAGCATCCTGGATCTCGCCAAGGTCGAGTCCGGGACCATCGAGCCCGAGCTAGCGGAATGCTCGGTCGCAACGCTCCGCAGTGCGCTGCTCAACGAGTTCGAGCTCGTCGCCAAGGGAAAGGGCCTCGCCTACTCGATCGACATCTCGCCCGACACTCCCGAAGCCATCGTCACCGACGTGCAGCGCCTCCGTCAGATCCTCAAGAACCTGCTCGCCAACGCCTTCAAATTCACCGAACGCGGCATTGTCCACGTTGATGTCAGTGTGGCCACCACGGGACCGCGCCGCGATCGAGGGTCGCTCGGGACCACCTCGTCGTACCTGGCGTTCGCTGTCAGCGACACGGGAATCGGTATCGACGGCGAGCAGCAGCACCGGATCTTCGAAGCCTTCGCCCAGGGGGACGGCACCACCGCCCGGCTGTATGGAGGAACCGGCCTCGGTCTTTCGATCAGTCGCGAGCTGGCCGGCCTCCTCGGGGGCGAGATCACTCTCACCAGCAACCCTGGTCAAGGAAGCACGTTCACCCTCTATGTCCCGACGGCGGTCAGCGCCCCACGGGCCGCGCCCTTGGTTGGTGCTGCGCGCGTCTCTGCTCCGGCACCGGCGACACCATCTGCCGCGTCCGGTGTTAGGCCCGTGCAGCCGCCATCCACCTCCAGTGCTGACGCCGGGGAGCCTGACCTCGGGACCGCCGTGCCGCGCCCGGATCGCCGTACATCGGACGGATTGACAGACGATGACCTTGCGGGGACGAAGATCCTCGTCGTCGACGACGACTATCGCAACATCTTCGCCATGTCCGCGCTCCTCGAGCGTGCCAACGCGGAAGTGCTCACCGCCGAGAGCGGCTCTGAGGCACTCGCCACGCTCAATAGCGTGCCCGACGTGTCCATCGTCCTGATGGACATCATGATGCCGATCATGGATGGATACGAGACGATGCGGGCCATCCGGGCCATCGAGAAGTTCCGGAGCCTTCCCATGATCGCCGTGACCGGCAAGGTGATAGCCGGTGAGCGTCAACGTTGCATCGACGCCGGGGCCAACGACTACGCGGCGAAACCGATCGACACCTCGGAGCTTCTCACGGCCGTGAAGCAGTGGGTTCCGACTTCGTCGCGCCGCCCACCGCTTCCGGGTTCCGCCGTCCCTGCCTCTGTCGTCGCACCGCAGCCCGATCCGACGGTCATTGACGATGGTGTCGAAGCTGGTGTCGAAGCTGATGTGCCGGACGCCGCTGAACACGCGCCGGGAAGTACACGTACCGGAACCGGTGCCCCCACGGCAACCATCCTCGTGGTCGACGACGACTTCCGCAATACGTTCGCGCTGTCGGCCCTCCTCGAGCGGGGCCACACCGTCCTCGTCGCAGACAGCGGGGCCGAGGCCCTCGCCGCGATGGAGGCCTCGGCCGACATCGACGTCGTGCTCATGGACATCATGATGCCGATCATGGACGGTTACGAGACGATGCGGGCCATCCGAGCCGTCGACCGGTTCACGACCATTCCTATCATCGCTGTGACGTCCAAGGTGATGGCGGGCGAGCGTGAGCGCTGCTTCGACGCGGGAGCCAACGACTACGTTCCCAAGCCGGTGGACAGCGCCGAGCTCTTCGCGGCCTTGAGGCCGTGGCTCCCGACGACTGCGCAGCCGGCTGCGGCATGAGCACAGCGATGCGGGTTGCAGAGCCACGCAACACCGATACACGTGGGCTGCCAGCCGTCGCCGGTGGTGTCCCCATCCTGTTGGTGGACGACAACCCTGCCAAGCGACTGGCCCTGGTGTCGGTGTTGGACCCGCTCGGGTACTCGATCATCGAGGCCGATTCGGGTGTGGCCGCTTTGCGCTGTGTGAAGGCCCAGGACTTCGCCGTCATCCTCCTCGACGTCCGCATGCCGACCATGGGTGGGATCGAGACCGCCGCCCTCATCAGGCGGCGCAGGCAGTCGGAGATGACCCCGATCATCTTCATCACGGCCCATGCCGGTGACGAGACCATGGGCTTCGACCGCTATGCGGCCGGTGCCGTGGACTTCATCTTCGCACCGGTGGCGCCTGACGAGCTGCGAGCGAAGGTGTCGGTCTTTGCCAACCTTTTCGCCAAGGCTGAGGCACTGGCGACAAGGGCTCGCGAAGTGCAGACATCAGCCGACCAGTTGAGGCTCCTGACCGACGCAGCACCGATCGGCATCTTTCAGACGGATGAAACGAACAGCTACGTCTACACCAATCCGCGCTGGACCGAGATCACCGGCACTTCAGCCCAAGAGGCAGCCGGCCGGAAGTGGGACAGCATCATCGGTCCCGATCAACCGACCCACCTTGTTCCGACGGTGGCCGCAGGACCTGAGAACCCGGCCGAGCTGTCCCGTCGATTCGAGATACGCCGGACCGGGATGGCGTCGAGGATCGTGCTCATCACCTCGAAGCCCATCCCCGGCACCGAGGGTGGCACCGCGGGCTGGGTCGGCACGCTGGCCGACGTGACGGCCGAAGCGGGAGCCGAGATCGTCATGTCCGATGCCAAGGACAAGGCAACCGAAGCGTCGAGGCTCAAGTCGGACTTCCTCGCCAACATGAGCCACGAGATTCGTACTCCGATGAACGGTGTCATCGGCATGACCGACCTGCTGCTCGAAACCGGGCTCGATGCCCGCCAACGGGACTATGCACAGACCGTGCGCAACTCCGGTGAGGCGCTCCTGGCCATCATCGACGACATTCTCGATTTCTCCAAGGTCGAGGCGGGCAAACTCGACATCGAGAACATCGAGTTCGATCTGCGCTCCATCGTCGAGGATGTCGTCGACCTCCTGGCTCGACCCGCACAGGCAAAAGGGCTGGAGCTCATAGCCGTCATCGACAGCTCGGTCCCACCGGTGACCAGCGGAGACCCGGGTCGCGTCCGTCAGGTCCTGACCAACCTCATCGCCAACGCCATCAAGTTCACCTCGGTCGGTGAGATCGTGATCCGGGTGGCGGAGGCCGAACGTGGGGGCGCGATATGTGCGGAGGGTGTCGATTCCTTCGTTCGCTTCGAAGTGACCGACACCGGGGTAGGCATCGCGCCGGACAAGCTGGAGAAGATCTTCCAGCCCTTCGTCCAAGCCGACTCGTCCACGTCCCGGAAATATGGGGGTACCGGCCTCGGACTCGCCATCAGCGGCCAGCTCGTGACCCTTATGGGAGGTGACTGCGGGGTGGCCAGCCGTCTCGGCGCAGGAAGCACGTTCTGGTTCACGATCTCGGGTCATGCTGAGCCCGGACACGCGGTGCCGGCGCTGCCACCTGTCGACGCAAGCTTCATCGGTCTCAGAGCCTTTGTCGTTGACGACAACGCCACGCAACGCAGCGTGTTGTCGGCCTACCTCACCGAATGGGGCATGTCTGTCTGCGCCGCCGCGGACGGCGAAGCCGCCCTCGCAGCACTGGCGGCGGCCGGGAGCGAAGGACGGCCCTTCGCCGTGGTTCTCGTCGATCGCGTCATGCCCGGCATGGACGGGCTGGCGCTGAAGAACGCCATCGCCGCCGGTCCCGCTCCGGCGCCGGGCGTGGTGCTCATGTCACGAGTCGGTCAGGAGCAGGAATGCGGCGACCCGACCGACCTCGTGAGATGTTCTGCACTCTCGAAACCCGTCCGTCGGCTGGATCTTCGAACCTGTCTGCGTGTGGTGCTGGGTTTGGACGCACCCGAAGACCGCGAGGAGATCACGACGGTGGACCCCGCGCCGGTCACAGGGCCCAAGCTCGGCCGACTCCTGCTGGCCGAGGACAACCTGATCAACCAGAAGGTGGCCGTCGCCATACTCACGACGGCCGGGTACAGCGTGGACACGGTGCCCAACGGGGTCGAGGCGGTGCGCGCCGTCGCCGGCCAACGCTACGACGCCATCCTGATGGACTGTCAGATGCCCGAGCTCAACGGGTACGAGGCGACAGCGGCCATTCGGGGAAAGGGGGGCGCTCCCGGACGAACCCCCATCATCGCCATGACCGCGGGCGCCCGTCGCGAGGACCAGGAGCGGTGTCTCGCCGAAGGGATGGACAGCTATCTCTCGAAACCCCTGAGCAAGGACGTGCTTCTGGCTCTGGTGGACCGGTCCGTGAGGACGGGTCGGCGATGAACCCGGGGTGTGACGGGCCTTTTGTCGCAATCGATTCAGGTGCCGTCGTGGCGAACCGATGTAAAGACGTGGGGTACAAGCGCAGCCTGTCACTCGACGGGTCGCCCGAGACGCTCGAGCACGATGTCGGTCCCGAGCTGTACCAGGAGCTTCTGGCCGCATTCCTTTCTCATCTGTCCCTCCAGCGCATCGAGCTCAACGATGCCGTCGCGAACGAGGACGTTGCTCTGGGTCAAGATGTGGCCCACCAGATAAAGGGCATCGCCCTGAGCTTCGGGGCCGCCCGTCTCGATGTGCTCGCCAAGCGACTGCTCGACATCGACGTGGACCAGCGCGAGCTCTTGTCGTCATTGGTCAGTGAGATCGACGCGGAGATCTGCACTCTTCAAGCCGTAGGCGCCTGAGCCGGCCACCCATGACCCAAGACACACAGACACCGATGACCGGTGTCGTCGTCATGACGACGCAGCTCAACGACAGCGAGACCAGTATCGATCACAAGATGCTCGCCGAGACCGTCCTCGTGTCGGGCGAGGGTCTGGTGAGCATTCTCGCCGACATCTTGGAGTTCGCCGACATCGAGGCCGGAGGCCACGACCTCGAGTCCATCGCATTCGACCTTCGAAGTCTGGTGCAAGACGTCACGGACCTGCTCCGCGCCCCCGCCCAGCGCGAAGGCGTCGAATTGACGTGTCAGTTCCCTGACGACGTGCCGGCCACGGTCCGCGGTGACCCCGGCCGCCTGCGCCGGGTAGTGACGGACCTGGTCGCCAACGCCCTCAAGTTCACGCCGTCGGGTGAGGTTCTCCTCGAACTGTTCGTGGAGGATCGTCACGAAGGCGACGTGATGATCCGTTTCGAGGTTGTCGGTGTCGGCTTCGGCATCACCCGCGCCCACCGACCCGCGTTCTTCGAATCGTTCTCCCCGGCCGACACGGATACCATCCGCTCCTACGGTGGCGCCGGACTCGGTCTAGCGCTGTCGCATCAGTTGGTCGAGTTGATGGGTGGCAAAATCGGCGTCCGGAACAATCTCGGCCATGCCAGCACCTTCTGGTTCAGTCTCCCCCTCGACAGGGCCAGGTCCGCCAAAGTGGGCGCGACGTCACCGGGCGTAGAGATCCGTCACGGCGAGACGCAGACCTCCGTGCTGACGCCGGGGACAGCGGACGCCGGTGTCGGGACCTCGGGTGTCGGAGCCGCAGGCCAGATCCTGCTGGCCGAGGACAACCCGGTGAACCAGCGTGTTGCGGCCGCCATGCTCGCGAACCTCGGCTTCCATGTCGACGTGGTGGCCGACGGAACCCAAGCGGTGAAAGCGGCAACCGAGAACTCCTACAGCGCCATACTCATGGACGGCCAGATGCCGATTCTCGACGGCTATCGGGCGACCGGTGAGATCCGTCTCCAAGAAGGTCCTCACCGCACGCCCATCATCGCGGTGACGGGTTCGACGATGAAGTCCGATCAGCAGCGGTGCCTCAGCGCGGGCATGGACGACTATCTGGCCAAGCCGTTCGACGTGAACGAGCTGGCCGAGGTCCTCCGTCGCTGGGTGTCGGAAGGCTCCGACCCCGCCTTCGGCAGTGATCCGACGGAGCCCACCTCGCCGATCCACGTGGGTCTCGACCACCTGGACGACCCCACCCGCCCCGTCCTCGATGCCGAGGTGGTTGCTCGTCTCGAGCATCTGGGAGAAGCGGCCGGCGAGGACCTTCTGGGGCAGCTGGCCACGTTGTTCCTCGCCGATGCCGACACCCGTGTGGCCGCGTTGCGCCAAGCTCTCGTTCGCGACGACGTCGCGGCCCTGGTCAGGGCCGCCCACACCCTCAGCGGCGCCAGCGCCAATGTCGGAGCCACCGCACTGGCCCGCCTGTGCGCAACGTTGGCGGCGGAGGGAGTTGCGGGCGACCTCATGGGCGGTGACACGTTGCTCGACGCCATCGAAGAGGAACTCGGCCGGGTTCGCACCGCCTTCGGATCACCCGCGCCCGCTCCATGTTGATCCTCGTCGCCGACGACGACCCCACATCCCTGCTCATCGTCGAGACGGCGTTGCGCAACCTGGGGCACCTGTGTCTCTCCGCCACCGACGGCACCCAGGCCTGGGAGATCTTTCAGACACGCCGTCCTGACGTGGTTATCTCGGACTGGCTCATGCCCGGTCTCAGCGGCCTCGAGCTGTGCCGGATGATTCGTGCCCACCCGGATCGGTACACGTATCTGATCCTGGTCACCGGCCAGGACTCCCGGGACCAGATGTTCGAAGGGATGAGCGCCGGCGCGGACGATTATCTGGTCAAGCCGCTCGACGCCGACGCGCTCGAGCTCCGGCTGATCGCCGCCGCCAGAGTCACCTCCCTGCACCGTCAGCTGGCCCACCAGCGGACCAAGTTGGCCTCTCTAGCCCAGAAGGCAGCGGTCGTCCGTCGGCCCTAGCGGCGCTTACATCGTTGGGTGGGGGCCCACCCGCGGTTTGTGGGAAGCCACAAATCTCCGGACTCTGGCTGTTTTTGGGTGGATCTCGATGGAATGCGGCGACTCAGAAGCGTATGCTCCGCGGTAATCGGGAGGCCCGGTGGGAGGCCAACCGGATATCGATCACGTCGTCCAAGACCCTGACGGCCCGCTCTTTGTGAGCGCCGAGGGGAAAGGGCGCAACCATGGGTCAACGGCCGTCGCCCGGAGACGATCGCAACGATGTGCCCGAGACCGATCGCGTCGCTTTCACTGGTTTCAAGATCATTGAGGCCACCGCTGATCGTTTCCGGCAGTTTGGCCAGGCGGGTCACCTCACGGGGCCCTCCGACCTCGATGAGGTCGAAGGGGATTGTGTCCGACCGGGGTTGCCCGCGCCGCCGAGATCCCTCGAAGGACGATCCGACATCGACGCGGCCATGGTCGAGGCCCTCAGAGTGTTGGACCACGAGCCCGCGATCCCCAAGTGGACGCCCCAGTCTGAGAGCTCGTTTGGTGCTTAGGCGCTCGGTCCCCGACGGGAACCCGCTGCGGGTGGTCAGTCCCAGACGGGACGCGATGAGGAGTGTCGCCGCTCCGGCGCACGTCCCGTCCATAGGACGAGATCGGCCTCGGCGATGTGCAGGTGATCCCCCCGAGGGTGATCGACGTCTCACCCTGGTTCTGGGACTCCTGGCGCGAGCCGACGACATGGCGGGTGAGGCTCGTGACAGGAACGTGCCAGGCCGCCGATCTCACGCCGACCGCACCGCTGCGGTCAACCTGAAACTCAAAGAGGCGTCGCTGTCGGCGATCGAAGCCGCTCAGCTATTGGCCGACACCTGTTTCTGTCAGAGCCATGAGGCGGTGGTCCTCGACAGGATCTTGGGTGTCATCGACGAATTGGACGATGCGATCCGCGCTCTGCACGAGCCCGATCACCGACCACTGCGTTCCGGTCCGAAGAAGGAGCGCACCGAGGACAAACAGGCCGCGTTTCGCAGGGTATTCGTGCCGGCGGGTCGGGGCTCGATTTTCCGGTTGATCACGGCACCCGCACGAGCGGACGAGGGGATTGGGGGGACAGCGGTGAGAGCGGAAGACGCGGAGAAGTTTCTGGCTGCGCTCATCAGCGGATCCGATGGAGAGTCGCCGTCGCTCACCACGGTGTGTCGGACCGCGACCCACCTGTTGCGGATGACCGGTTCGTCGGTGGTGTTGATGGGCGAAGACACCTTCCCGAGCGTGGCGAGCGCATACGGCGTATCGGTGACCGTGCAGGATCTCGAGTTCACCCTGGGCGAAGGGCCGGCCAGCGATGCGTTCGCCCAGGGCAAACCCGTCCTGGTGGGTGAGATGTCGCTGCTCGGCAGTCGTTGGCCCCAGTTCTCCCGGGCGATCAGTGAAGCGGGAATCCACAGCGTGCATGCGTTTCCTCTCCAGTTGGGGGCCATCAAGTTGGGTGTCCTCGTGCTCTACCGCGATGAGCCGGGATTGCTCGAGGGCGAGGATCTCTCAGCCGCCCGGTTGGTCGCTGACCTGGTGACCAACCAAGTCCTTGACATGCAGGCCGGGGTGCTGTCGGAGTCTCTGGCCTGGGGTCTCGAGGTCGACGACTACCGCGCCGTAGTCCATCAGGCCACGGGGATGATCTCGGCGCAGCTCGATTGTCCGATGAGCGACGCCCTGGTCCGGCTGCGGGGACGTGCCTTTTCCCGGGAGCAGCCCATTGACCTGGTGGCAGCGGAAGTCGTCACCGGTGACCTGCGGTTCGACGAGCCGTGACGGCGAGGGGGACAGGAGGGCAGGGCCAGATGGAGTTTTCAGACATTGCGATCCATGGCACAATTGGGGGGAATTCGCCGGGCGATCCGAGGCAAGGACCACCGGGAATCCGCCGAGTGCTCGAGGCTCGGGGAGTGATCATGAACAATCGAGAAGAGTGGCTCGCCCGAACGTTCGTCGAGTTGGCCGACACGCTTGTTGCCGACTTCGACCTCATCGACTTCATGTCGGTTGTCGTCGAGCGGTGTGCGGAGTTGTTGGACTCGGCCGAGGTCGGCCTGGCCCTGGCCGCAACCCGCGGCGAGCTGAGGGTCATGGCGTCCTCCACGGAGCGTATGCGCGCCCTCGAGTTGATCGAGTTCCAGAACGACGAAGGCCCGTGCCGCGACTGCATGTTGTCGGGCGAACAGGTGCTCAATTCCCACCTCGATACGGCCGCCGACCGCTGGCCCCGGTTCGCTCTTCAGGCGCTCGAAGCGGGCTTCCAAATGGCGCATGCCCTGCCGCTGCGGCTACGCGCCGACGTGATCGGGGCCATGAACATCTTCAGCCCCGAGATTCGCGAGCTCGCTCCCGAAGAGGTGAACCTGACACAGGCCCTCGCCGACGCGGCGACCATCGGGATCCTTCAGGAGCGGGCCGTCAAGCACGGCTCCGATCTGGCCGGGCAGCTCCAAGGGGCACTCAACTCCCGCATCGTCATCGAACAGGCCAAGGGCATCGTGGCCGAGAGGCGACAGGTGGACATGGACGAGGCCTTCACCTTGTTACGCAGCTACGCCCGCAGCAATCGCCAGCAGTTGAGCGATGTGGCCCGCGCCATCATCGATCATTCGCTGGCCCCGGCCGAACTGCACCTGGTCATCGCCGGTCGCCACACGCCGACAGCGAAACGTTCGAGATAGCCGGCTTCAACCCTGGGGTGTGGTCACCCTCGGTTCGGCCTTGGCGTCGACGAGCAGGTCGAGCATCTCCCCGATGGTGCGCTGTCGACCGATGACCTCTCGTAGCGGAAGATGTGCCTGCACGTGGTACCGGTTGCGACGACCGTCCCTCTCCTTCACCACGTACCCGGCCGCGGCCAGCTCGGTGACGATGCCGAACGCGCTGCGTTCGGTGATCCCCACCATGGAGGCGATGTCGCGGAGACGAACGCCAGGGTCATGGGCGATGCAGACCAGAACCCGGGCGTGGTTAGTGAGAAAGCTCCACTCGGCCATTGGAATTAAGCATAGCTGATAAAATCTAGTAAAAGATTGCTAGTTTTGAAAATCTAGAGTACGGTAGAAACAGTCGCAGAGGCTCGCCTGTTCGACCGCCGGTCGCTCGAGGGTCAGATGAATTCGGGGAACTGCCCCGACCTTCGGGAGGTGGGTCGCACATGGAGCAGTCGATCGAAAACCAGCGCTCGGTGGGAGGCCGAGGGCTCCAGGGTTCGGGTCCGCGGTCGAGAACATTCGGTTTCGGAAGGCTCTGCAGCGAGCCCGGATGCGGGACGTGCCTGTCCATCTACAACGACGGCTCGTTCTGTGCCCGACATCAGGCCAAGGTCACGCCCCGGATGCGCGGCAAGAAGAGGGCAATCGCGCTTCACCGAGAAGAAGGCACTCACAAAGCGAAGCCGCCACTCACATAGCGAAGCCGCCACTCACATAGCGCGCGTTCCTTGTTACTGTTGAACCCAGAGCACGAAGGCACCTCGGCCCCCGCTTCCTTCGCATCCTGGCAACTGACCAGGACTTACGAAATGGAAGTGACAGTAATGGGCCTGACAGGAATGGTCTTCAGCCTGATCTCCATCGCCGCCGGTGCGGTCATGTACTGGGCGGTGACGAGCCAGGGCCATGGATTCCGGCTCTCGACGGTGGGTGTCATCCTCATGGTCGTCGGCGCCGTCGGTCTCGTGATCTCGACGGTCATCTTCGCCATGGCCCGCCGTCCCGCCGGCACCCAGAACCGCACGTACGACCGCGCCGTCACAGACACCGAGGGCCGCACCGCGGCGGTGCACGAAGAGGTCCACACCTGAGCGAGCCGCGCTACGCAACCCCGACGACGAGGGGCAACCCTATGACCGAGCACCAGCAGGCCGCGGCGTGGAACGTCTCCGACTGGCACGGCAAGATGGTCGTCGACTGCCACGGCGAGAAGATCGGCAAGTTGCAGGACGTCTCAGTCGACGTGGAGACCGACGAGCCGCAATTCGCCACGGTCAAAGAAGGACTGATCGACCGGCACTCACGTTCGTCCCGATGGGAGGGACCACGGTTGGCCCCGACGAGCTCAAGGTGGTGGTGTCTCGAGACCTCGTGAAGAGCGCCCCGAGCATCGAACAGCACGGCGAAGAGCTCTCTCAGGCGGGCGAATCAGCGCTCTACCATCACTTCGAGCTCAACTACACGCCACCGAACACCGAGAGCGGGCGACGTCTGGCCCGTCGCTGACGAGTGCACGGCTGGCCCGTTGCCGCCGCCGGTCCCGCATTGCATCATGACCACGTGGCGAACGATTCCTCTCCGCCCGAGGTTGCGGTGCGGATCGTCTCCGTCGACGACCCCGCGGCCCGTGAGCTGCAAGACCGACAGATCACGGAGATGGCCCGGCGCTACGGTGGCGGAGGCCCGGCCCCTCTACACGGTGACCAGTTCGAGCCCCCAGCCGGGTGCTTCGTGGTGGCCACCGTCGACGGCGTCGGGGTGGCGTGCGGGGGCTTCCGCCTCCTGAGCCCAGGCGTGGCCGAGATCAAGCGCATGTACGTCGATGCCCCCCTACGCCGTCGTGGTATCGGTGCCCTGGTGCTGACGTTCCTCGAGGAACGGGCCAAGGCAGCGGGCTACGGCGAGACATGGCTGGAGACCGGGAGCGAGCAGCCCGACGCCATCTCGCTCTACGTGGGGGCCGGGTATCGTCCGCGGCCCGCCTACGGTGAGTTCAAAGACGATCCGCGCAGCCGCTGCTTCTTCCGGACCCTCGCCGCCGACTGACCTTCCGACCTCGATGACGGGCCGGGCGACTGGGGGCGAACGGAGGCGGCCACGTGTAGGTTGACGCCATGCGCGGTTCTGTCACGGTCCATATCGATGCGAAGCCCGACCGGATCTGGGAGCTGGTCAGTGACGTCACCCAGATCGGACGCTTCAGCCCCGAGACCTTCGAAGCCGAATGGCTCGACGGCGCCTCGGGGCCCGCGGTCGGAGCGCGCTTTCGTGGCCACGTCCGGCGTAACGGGCGGGGACCGGTGTACTGGACCACGTGCGCCGTCGTCGCGTCCGAGCCCGGTCGCGAGTTCGCGTTCACCGTGGGCGAGGGGCCGAAGGCGTTGAACACGTGGCGTTATGTTCTCGAGCCGAGCGGGGACGGCACCGACGTGACCGAGTCGTTCGCCCTGACTCCCAAGCCGGCCATCCGCCTGTACTGGACGCTCCTCGGCCCGTGGCGGGGCAAGACGAACGCCAACGGCATGCGGGCCACCCTCGAAGGTGTCAAGGCCATGGTCGAGGGCGCTCCGTCCGGGTCCTCCTAGCGGTCCCGGCGGCTCACGTCTCGTCCGGGACTGGGAGTTGGTTGATCCCGGACCGGGCGTCGGTACGGGACCTTAACGTCAACGTTAAGATATTGGACGTGACGCAGGACTCGACCCGGACCGGGCTTCCGACCACGGCGCCGCGAAACGGGTCCCCGCCCTCCTCGGCCCCGGACCGCGCCGTAGGCGGGGCCGCCGCCGACAGCCGCTACAAGTGGATCGCACTGTCCAACATCACGCTGGGCACCCTCATGGTCTTCATCAACCAGTCGATCGTGCTGATCGCGTTGCCGGCCATCTTCCGCGGTATCCACCTCAACCCTCTGACCCCGTCGAACACCGGCTACATGCTGTGGATGCTCATGGGATTCATGGTGGTCCTGGCCGTCCTGTTGGTCACACTCGGTCGGGTGGGTGACATGTTCGGGCGCGTGAAGATGTACAACCTGGGTTTCGCCGTCTTCACCGTTTTCTCGATCCTGCTCTCGATCACCTGGATGCACGGCGCGGGGGCGGCCATCTGGCTGATCGCCATGCGGATCGGACAGGGAGTCGGTGGAGCCATGCTCTTCGCCAACTCCTCGGCCATCATCACCGACGCATTCCCCGCCAACCAGCGTGGACTGGGCCTCGGCATCAACAACGTCGCCGCCATCGCGGGCGCTTTCATCGGACTGGTGCTCGGCGGGCTCTTGGCCCCGGTCCAGTGGCACATGGTGTTCCTCGTGTCGGTTCCCTTCGGCATCTTCGGCACGGTGTGGGCGTATCGCAAGCTCGAGGACCGGAGTGTCCGGACCCCGGCTCGAATCGACTGGTGGGGGAACGCCACATTCGCGGCCGGGCTCATCCTGATCCTGGTCGGGATCACATACGGCCTTCTCCCCTACGGCCATCACACCATGGGTTGGACCAGTCCCCTGGTGATGACCGAGATCATCGGCGGCCTCGCGTTGCTCGGCGTGTTCGGCGTGATCGAGACCCGAGTCGCCAATCCCATGTTCCGCCTCACGCTGTTCCGCATCCGCGCCTTCTCGGCTGGCAACGTGGCGAGTGGCCTGGCATCGCTCAGCCGCGGTGGTCTCATGTTCATGCTGATCATCTGGCTCCAGGGGATCTGGCTCCCCCTGCACGGCTACAGCTTCAGCTCGACCCCGCTGTGGGCCGGCATCTACATGGTGCCGTTGACCGTGGGCTTTCTCGCCGCTGGGCCACTGGCAGGGCACCTGGCCGACAAGTACGGCGCCCGCCCCTTCGCCACGGGGGGGCTGCTGCTCGTCGCCCTCACCTTCATCCTGCTGCAGATGCTGCCGGTCAATTTCGGGTATCCGGTCTTCGCCACGCTGCTGTTGTTCAACTCGGTGGGCATGGGCCTGTTCATCGCTCCCAATCAGACGGGGATCATGAACAGCCTTCCGGCCAATCAGCGGGGAGCCGGGGCCGGGATGGCGGCTACCTTCAACTCGTCGGCCCAAGTGCTCTCTATCGGCATCTTCTTCACACTCATGATCCTGGGCCTTTCCGCCACACTGCCGTCCACGCTCTTTCACGGGCTGGTGGCACAGGGCGTCTCGCCGAGCACGGCCACCCGGGTCTCGCATCTTCCCCCGGTGGGTTCGCTGTTCGCGGCTTTCCTCGGGTACAACCCGATGGCCACATTGCTGGGGCCGAGCGCGTTGCACCACATGACGGCCGCGCAGGCGAACTACATCACCGGTCGATCGTTCTTCCCGCATCTGATCTCGGCCCCGTTCGGAAAGGGTCTCGAGAAGGCATTCGACTTCGCGGCCATCGCCTGCGTGCTCGGTGCCGTGGCGTCTTTGCTCCGGGGCGGCAAGTACCACCACAGCGAGAGCGACATCGACTCCGGCCACGAGTCTGCCGAACAGGCGCTGGCCGAGACCGAGCCCCTGTTGGTGGGTTGATCCCATGGCTCGCGACACAGGCGTGAAGGGCGCACCGGGCGCGTCGGGCGTGGTCGAGCAGACGGCGCCGCTCGTGCCGGACACGGCGCCCGAGGCGGGCCTGCGCATCAGCGACGCCGCGGCCCGAGCCGGCGTATCGCCTCGGACCCTGCGGTACTACGACGAGCTCGGGTTGCTGAGCCCGTCGGACTACACCGCCGGTGGGGAGCGGAGGTACCGGGAGGCCGATCTCGTGCAGCTGCAACGGATTCTGGAGTTGCGCGAGGCGCTGGGGATGAACCTCGAGGAGATCAAGGAATTCCTGGACTCCGAACAGAGGCTCGACGAGGTGCGCGCCGCCTACCGGGCCAAACGGGAGGTCAACACCAACGCGGCCCGGCTCCAGCAGAAGGCGCTCCTCGAAGAGGCACTGCACCTCAACGAGTCCCTGAAGGAGCAGCTCGACGCCAAGCTGACCCGCATGGATGCCTTCCGGGCCACGCTGGCCCAGAACGCGGAGCGCTGCCGCCAGCTCCTGGCCGAGCTCGAGTAACTCCGGGCGCCGCTCGAGGGAGGCGTCAGCGCGGGACGGATGGCGTGCGTCCCCAGATCATGTCGACGGCACGAGGCGCCCAGTCCGGTGGGCTCGGAGTGCCGCTGAAGCGTCGGGCCAGGACCGACCCCGTGAGCATCTGCACGGCCAGGTCGACATCGGTGTCGGGCGGCAGGTCCCCGAGCTCCTGGGCTCGCACGAGCAAGCTTCGGAAGTACGCGATGCGAGGTTCGATCACACGCTGGCGATGCAGGGTCAACGCGTCCGCCTCCTCGCGCGAACCGAGCAGGGTGCCGATGACCTCGACGCAGCTCTCGCCGAAGCGTTCGTCGAATCCCTCGAGGTACACGATGAGGTCGGCACGAGGGTCATCGGAGGGCTCATCGGGGAAGCGCCCGCCGGGATTGTCGGCAATGGCGGCCGTGATCACATCGGCCTTGTCCCTGAAGCGGCGGTACACCGTGGCCCGAGCCACGCCGGCCTCGCTGGCGATGCTCTCCATCGACATCCGGGCGTAGCCCAGCGCCGCCAGTTGACGCAGCGCCGCCTCGGTGATGGCCCGGGTGGCGCGCTCGTCGCGGGGCCTCCCCGGAGACCGGGCCGGCGCGGGCGGCGGCATGGGCGCTTTGCCCGGCGCCCTCACAGCGCCACCACCGCCGGTTGCTCCGGCGCCGCCTCGGAGGGGGAATAGCTCGGTACGAAGTCACGATCACGCACGAGGGCATAGGCACCGATCGAGCCGAGGGCGGCCACCACGACACCGATCACCATGAGGTGGTCGAAGGTGCTGGCGAAGGCGACCTGGTAGGCGTGCAGCAACGCATGGCGAGCCGGTGCTGAGGGAATCGCCGCCGAGGCCTCGCGCACGCCACCCCCGGTGATGGCTCCCTTCAAGGCCGCACCGCCCCGGACCAGCACCTCCCGGCCGACCGGGCTCGCACCGAGCCCGGCGAGAGTCTTCTGCTGGATCTGGCTCTGGAACACCGCACCCAGGCCGGCGATCCCGGTGGCGATGCCGACCTGGCGGAAGGTGTTGTTGGCCCCCGATGCCATGCCGCTGCGCTCGGGGGGGACGACGCTGATGGCCGCCGACGCCAGGACGGGGTTCACGGTGCCGATGCCGAGACCGGTCACGATGAACCCCGGCAACAGGACCGTCCAGCCCGACGAGGCGTGGACATGCGACATGAGCAGCAACCCGATGGCCACCATCAGGAGGCCGGTGCCGAGGAGGTAGCGCGCCTTGATCCGGACGCTCAGCTTGCCGGCGAACGGAGCCGCGAGGAACGACAGCATGGTGATCGGCAGAAAGCGCAGCCCGGCCGCGAAGGGGCCATACCCGAGGTCGTCTTGGACATAGAGGGTGATGTACAGGAACAGGGCGAAGATCGACCCCGACAGGGCGATGGCCACGATCGATGACCCGATCATGGCCGGTCTGCGGAAGAGGTTCAGGTCGAGCATGGGATCGGCTTGGCGCCACTCGGCGACGAGGAACACTCCCAACAGCACGGCCGCACCGATCAGCAGACCGACGATCAGCGAACTGCTCCACCCGTTGGAGTTCCCTCTCACCAGCGCGAAGACGAGCATGAAGAGGGCGGCCGAGAACGTGACGAAGCCGATCCAGTCGATCCGCCGATGGTTGGGTTCCTTGGACTCCTGCACCCGGGTGAGGGTGAGGAAGATGGCGACGACACCGACGGGAACGTTGACGAAGAAGATCCAGCGCCAGCCGAGCCCACTGGTGATTGCGCCACCGATGAGCGGCCCGACTGCCACGGCCCCGCCGATCACCGCACCGTAGATGCCGAACGCCGTTCCCCTCTCCTTGCCGTGGAAGGCCGACGCGATCAGCGCCAGGGAGGTGGCGAACATGACGGCGCCACCCACCCCCTGGGCGCCGCGCGCCAGGTTCAGCATCAGCGACGAGGAGGACACCCCGCACACGAACGACGACACCGAGAACACAGCGAGACCGACGGCGAACACCACCCGTCGTCCGAACATGTCCCCGAGGACCCCGGCCGTGAGGAGGAAGGCGGCCAGGGTCAAGGAATAGGCGTCGACGACCCATTGGAGATCACTGAAGGTCGAGTGCAACGAGCGCTGGATGTCGGGGAGGGCGACGTTCACCACCGTGATGTCGAGAAGCAGCATGAACGTGGCGGTACAGACGGCGATGAGGGTCCACCACTTACGCTCGAGAGCAGGCACGGCGAGCCTCGACTTTCCACCCGGTATTTCGATCCGATCCGGATCGTATTTAATCCCCGGGCGGGATGTCAAGGTCGGCGGAACACCGAGCCTCGTGCCTCGGTCGGGGTTCCGCTCCCCGGTATGACCAGGGGCCGAGGTTCGAGTCGCCCCTGCGACGCGCGAAGGTGAGGGCGCCGCATGACCGAAAGGAACGCCGATGCGCGTAGGCATCCACTTCGTCAACTTCACCCTGCCCGGGGCACCCGGGACCCTCGGCCAGACGCTCGCCACCACCGCCCGCATCGCCGAGGAGAGTGGTGTGTCGGTGTTCACCCTCATGGACCACTGGTTTCAGATGGAGATGATGGCGACCGCGCACGATCCCATGCTCGAGGGCTATACGTCCCTCGGCTTCCTCGCCGGGCAGACCAGCACCATGACCCTCGGCCTCCTCGTGACCGGGGTCACCTACCGGCACCCGGGCCTGCTGGCCAAGATCGTCACCACACTCGACGTGCTGTCGGAGGGTCGCGCCCAACTCGGCATCGGAGCGGCGTGGTACGAACGGGAGCACCGGGGCCTCGGCGTGCCTTTCCCGTCCGTGGCCGAGCGCTTCGAGCGTCTCGAGGAGACCCTCCAGATCTGTCTGCAGATGTGGAGTGACGACGAGGGGGCCTACGAGGGCCGGCACTACCAGCTGGCCGAGACCATCTGCTCGCCACCACCGATCAGCATGCCGCGGCCCCGCATCCTCATCGGCGGAAGCGGGGAGCGAAAGACCCTCCGGCTCGTGGCTCGCTATGCCGACGCCTGCAACCTGTTCGCCATCTCACCCACCGAGATCGCGCACAAGCTCGACGTCCTCGCCCGACACTGCGACGCCGAAGATCGCGATCCCGACACGATCGACCGGACGATCCTCGCCATGAGCAATCCCCTCGACGACATCGACGGCTTCCGGGCGCAGATGACGCAGTACGCCGCGCTCGGTGTCGTCGCCGTCGAGCTGATGCCCGTCGGCGACCCCGTCGCCTTCGTCACCGCCGTCGGGGAGAAGGTCGTTCCCGCCCTGGCCCATATCGGTCCGTGATCCCACCGCCTCCCGGGCACCGTCGTGGTGGCACGGGCGGGGCGGTGGGTTACGTCTGCTCGGATCCCTTGGTGGCGTCGCCAGGGGTGTAAGAGTGCGCTCCCGCCCCGGCGAGGCGCCCGCCGTCGACGATCAGGTACTCCTCGCGGATGGGCCGCTGCTCGAACCAGCACTCCAGGATCTCGCGTACGCCGGCCGCATAACGCGCCTGAGCTGACAGTGACGTGCCCGACACGTGAGGCGTCATGCCGTGATGAGGCATCGTTCGCCACGGGTGGTCCGGAGGCGCCGGTTGCGGGAACCATACGTCGCCGGCGTACCCGGCCAGCTGTCCACTCTCGAGGGCGCGCACGATAGCGTCGCGGTCACAGATCTTGCCCCGGGCCGTGTTGACGATGTACGAGCCGCGTTTCATGGTGCTGATCAACGCATCGTCGAAGAGCCCCTCGGTCTCAGGATGGAGCGGAGCGTTGATGGTGACCACGTCGCACACCGCCACGAGGGAGCGGGCGTCAGGGTGATAGGTGAGCCCGAGCTCTCGCTCCACTTCCTCGGGGAGTCGGTGGCGATCGGTGTAGTGCAGGTCGACGTCGAACGGCTTGAGCCGTCGCAGGACGGCGGTCCCGATGCGTCCCGCACCCACGGTCCCGACCGTCATTCCCTCGACGTCGTAGGCGCGCGCCACGCAGTCGGCGATGTTCCAGCCTCCCTGCACCACCCATTGGTAGGAGGGGATGTAATTGCGCACCAGGGAGAGGATCATCATCACCACGTGTTCGGAGACGCTGATGCTGTTGCTGAACGTGACCTCCGCCACCGTGATGCCGGCCTCGATCGCCGCCTGGAGGTCGACGTGGTCCGACCCGATTCCGGCGGTGATGGCGAGCTTCAGGTTGGGAGCCTTGGCAACGCGCTCGGCAGTGAGATAGGCGGGCCAGAACGGTTGGGAGATGACGATGTCGGCATCGACGAGCTCGCGCTCGAAGGTGGAGTCGGATCCATCCTTGTCGGCAGTGACGACGAGATGGTGCCCCTGGCCTTCGAGGAAATGGCGGAGCCCGAGCTCACCCGAGACGCTTCCCAACAACTGACCCGGCGTGAAGTCCACGGCGTGCGGCGCGGGCAGGGTCTGGCCGCCGGGGTAGCCATCGAGCACGGGGACCTCGTCGCGTGCGTAGGTGGTCGGTTGACCGTCAACGGGGTCGGGGTACAACACACACACGATCTTGGACATCACGCCTCCTGAAATAGCTGGCCCGGCCGACCCTGGGCCTCGCGCTGTGACCGGCCGCTCTTGCACCGACACCGTACCGGCAGGCGGTGAGCTCCCGGCCCGGTTGGGGGGGGAAGCCCGATCTCTACCCGGTGGGGCGCGGCGCCGCTGTCCCGCCCTAACGTGAGTTGATCGCCGACGACCGCACCGCCCTCGCCTCCGGCGCCGCCCCGCCCGCGCCGACCCTCGATCTGCCTCGCCGTCGGGTGCTCATCATCATCGGAGCACTGCTGCTCGGTATGTTCCTCGCCGCGCTGGACCAGACCATCGTGTCCACCGCCCTGCCCACCATCGTCGGTGACCTGCACGGGGCGTCTCATCTAACCTGGGTCGTGACCGCATATCTGTTGGCGTCGACGGTGTCGACGCCGTTGTGGGGCAAGCTCGGCGACCAGTACGGGCGCAAGACCTTCTTCCAGTCCGCCATCGTGATCTTCCTAGTCGGCTCCGCGCTGTCGGGGCTCAGCCGCTCGATGCTCGAGCTGATCGCGTTCCGGGCCGTCCAGGGCCTCGGCGGCGGGGGTCTGATGATCGGAGCGCAGGCCATTGTCGGCGACATCGTCTCGCCGCGCGAGCGGGGTCGGTACATGGGCCTGTTCGGCGCCGTGTTCGGCGTGGCCACCGTCCTCGGTCCGCTCCTGGGCGGTTTCGTCGTCGAGTACCTCACGTGGCCCTGGGTCTTCTACATCAACATTCCGATCGGGGTGGTGGCGCTCTTCGTCACCGCCGCCCAGCTGCCGGGCGGGCTCCAGAGGGTCCATCACGTCATCGACTATCTGGGCACGATCCTGCTCACGCTGGCGACCACCGCCCTCGTGCTGTTCACCAGCCTGGGGGGGACCACCTACGCCTGGGGGTCGGCTCCGATCATCGCCATGGCCCTGACCGGGGTGGTGCTGACCCTCTTGTTCCTGGTCGTGGAGCGTCGCGCCGCCGAACCGGTCATCCCTCTCGGGCTCTTCACCAACCGCGTCTTCTCGGCGGCGAGCTCGGTGGGCTTCGTCATGGGGTTCGCCATGTTCGGCGCGCTCACCTTCCTGCCGATCTTCTTCCAGGACGCCCGAGGCCTCAGCCCCCCTGCATCGGGACTTCGGCTCCTGCCGTTGATGGGCGGCCTGCTGCTCGCCTCCACCGGAGCCGGCCAATTGGTGAGCCGATGGGGCCGATACAAGGTGTTTCCCGTCGTCGGCACGTTCCTCATGATCGTGGGTCTCTTGCTCATGTCGAGGATCGGGACCACCACCGGTGCCTGGGTCATCGCCGGCTACCTGTTCGTGTTCGGTGTCGGTCTGGGCCTGGTCATGCAGGTGCTCGTGGTGGCGGTGCAGAATGCCGTCCCCTATGAACAGCTGGGCACGGCCACATCGGGCGCGACGTTCTTCCGCATGATCGGCGGGTCCTTCGGCACGGCGGTGTTCGGCGCCATCTTCGCCAATCTCCTGGCCACCAACGTGGTCCACGCCCTGCACCTGCGATCGGTTCCCCACGGGCTCACGAGCGCCCTCAGCGGCGCGGACCCGAAGTCGCTCAGCCGTCTGCCGCCGGCGGTGCACGCCGGCGTGGTAGCGGGCATGGTGCACACCATCCAGACGGTGTTCCTCATCGCCGTCCCCATCGCCGCGGTGGCGTTCGCGTTGTCGTGGCTTCTTCCCGATGTCGAGTTGCGCAAGTCGGTGCGTACCGCCGACCCCGGCAAGGAGCTCGGGATGCACGAATCGCGCAGCTCGCTCGATGAGATCCAGCTCGCCCTGCAGCGACTTGCGCAGAGGGAGAACCGGCGTGAGCTCTACACCACGTTGGCGCAGCGAGCTGGGCTCCAACTCGATGCCCGACCGACATGGCTGCTCTACCGCTTCGCGGATCGTCCCGACTGCACGCTCGAGAGCGTCGCCTCGCGGCTCAATGTCGACCCCGAGCGGATCGAGGAGGGTGTCGACGCGCTGGTGAGCACGGGGTTGGTGAAGATGGAAGACGGCCCCGGGGCCTGCGAGTTCAACCTGACTGAACGGGGCCACGATGCCATCGACCGGCTCCGGACCGCCCGTCGGGACGGGCTGACCGAGCTACTCGAGGGTTGGGACCCCGAAGCCCACCCCGAGATCGGTGTCATGGTCCGCCGTCTTGCTCACGAGCTCCTCGCCGACGACGAGAAGCTGTTGGCCGACGCCACCGCCACCGTTCGGAGCTCGACGGGGGCCTGAACCGTCGTCACCAGACCGGTCGTGGCGAGGCCGACGAGGTTTGTCGGGACAGGCTGCGATGGCGGCGGTGCGCGGCCCGGCGCGTGGTGACGACGACGGCCAAAGGCCACAACGCCTGGGCGCCGGCGGCGGCGCGCTCGGCGAGCCCGCGCTGGTCCCCGTGGTTCTCGGCCCCGAACCACACCACCAGTCCGAGGAGCAAGCACGAGGCTGCCACCGATGGGCCCCATCGCAGGAGCGGGGCAGGACTGTGGCGCTGTGCCGCCAGTACTGGCCAAATACCGAGCGCTACGAGCGCCACCGAGGCGGCGACGGTGTGTGCCACCGAGTTGCTGTGCTCCGGCTGAGGAAACGCCGCCACCAGCACGGTCGCGACACCGCCGGTCGCCAGCACCAGCCGGCCCCGGCGGCGCACCGGGCGCAGGCCAGCCGCGGTGATCAGGTGACAGGCGCCGAGCCCCGCCAGCGCCGACGTCATGATGAAACGGTCCCTGGCCCCGAGCGCGGCGAGGGCGCTGATCGTGTCGCGGATCGGGTCGTAGCCCGGTGGTTGACGCGCCTGGGCGAGGGTCCAGCCCCCGACGAGGAGCACCGGTGCTGCTCCTGCCGAGGCAACGGCCCACCACGGGATCCGTCTCACCGCCGGATCCTACGGCACCCCCCGGCGTCGGACCCCGGGAAAGGACCGCCCGCGCCGAACGCTCGGGACTCCTCGGCGCGGACCCTGATCGGAACATCGACCTTCGCTCACGGAATGCTCACACGCGCGCCCCACACTGCCATTCGTCACCATCCATCCCGGGTAGGAGCTTGCATGAAGAAGATGATCGCCACCGTCACCGTCGGTCTCGCCTTGTCAGGGGTCACCGGCATCGGGCTCAGCGCCGCGCTGGCCTCGCCCGCCGGGGCCGCCACTCCGTCGGCTCTCGCCGGTCCGAGCACCACCGGGCACCGCCCGCTGCGGGCGTGGCTGCGGGCGCACCGCAAGGCCGTGGCCCGCGACACGATGCGGATCAGCGCCAAGACCATCGGGGTCACGCCCAAGGATCTGGTGAGCTCGATGCGCTCGGGGCGGTCGATCGCCCAGGTGGCCCAGACTCACAACGTCGACGTCCAGAGCGTCGTGAACGCCCTCGTGCAGGCGGGCGACACCCAGGTCGGTCGGGCCATCACCAGCCACAAGCTGACAACGGCCCAAGGGGACAAGATCGAGGGGGCGCTACCCCAGGTGGTGACCAAGGTCGTCACTCACGTGCACGGCCAGCACGCCGGCTGAACAACCTCACCACGGGCGGCGCCGGCTCTCTGGGTCGGCGCCGCGCGCGTGACGAGGACGTCGCTCAGGACTACGACGCGCCGAACCGCGCCGCGGCGTAGGGAAGCACCGACCCGGGCGTGCCCCCTATCACCCCGGCTGCGACCAGGGCGGCCGAGTACGGACCGAGCAGCAGCCCGTTGGCGCCGTGACCGGTGCACACGTGAACGTTGGCCGTACCCGGTACAGGGCCGAGCAGGGGTCGATCATCCGCGCTGGTGGGGCGCAGTCCCACCCTGACCTCGGCCACGGTGGCGTCCGCCAACCCCGGTGCGATGGTCAGGCATTCACGCAACAGGTCGCGTACGCCGCCGGCAGTGGGCCTGACGTCGAAGCCGGCCCCGGGCTCGAACGTGCCTCCGCAGGCCACGCGCCCGCCCGGCCAGGGCACCAGGTAGAAGTTCAAGATCGGTTGCACGATCGGCCACCGGCCCGTGGCGGTTCCTGCGCTGCCGGCGCCGGTACCCACCGCACCTCCGTCATCGGGCAACACGACGTGGACGATCTGGCCCTTGGTGGGTGTCACCGGCAATGTCGCGCCGAGCCACCCCGCCGCGCCCTTCGACCACGCCCCGCCCGCCCAAACGACCCCGCCACAGGTGATGACGTCACCGGCGCCCCGCACCGCGACGACGCGGTCTCCGCGCCGGTCAACGCCGGTCGCTTCCATCGACACGAGGGTGGCGCCGCGCCGCTGAGCGGCGACGCGGATGGCCTCGCACAGCCTCCGCCCGTCGACACGGGCCGCCGACGGGCTGTGCAGGGCCCGCCACAACCGGCCCAGCGGCGGGAACATGGCCCGCGCGTCGTCGACGGGGATCTCGGCGACGTCGGGGCTCCGGCTCGCCACTATGGCCTGGACCTCGGCGAACCACGGGTCCTCGTGTTCAGCCAGCGCGACCACCAACGACCCGCACTCGGAGAAGGCGTCGGGCCTAGGGTCGGTACCGTCATCGGTCAGTCGGGCGACGAGCGACCGCAGATACCGTGCCGCGTCCATGCCGAATTCGAACCACTGCGCGTCGGGCTCGTGGAAGGTCTCGGGCGAGATGATGCCCGCCCCCGCGTCCGAGGCCCGCCCTGGGAGCGACGCGTCGATGAGGGCCACCGACGCACCCGCACAGGCCAGCTCGTACGCGGCCGCGGTCCCTACCAGTCCACCCCCGACGACGGCGACGTCGACCGACGGTCCTGCGCTCACCGGCGCGCCCGCATCCTGGTCAAATCGATCAGCGTGCGGCGCGGCGCGAGCACACAGAACTCGTCTCCCTCGGGATCGGCGAGGACCTCCCAGGTCGCGTCGGGGCCCTGACCCACGTCGACGCGCGCCGCACCGAGGGCCAGCAACCGCTCGACCTCGGCGTCGTGGTCGTCGGGGTCGAGGTCGATGTGCAGTCGGTTCTTGGTGACCTTCGTGTCGGGAACCGTCAGGAAGCACAGGCCGGGATACGAGCTCTCGTCGGCCCCCACGATGACCCCCTTGTCATCCTCGTCGAGGATGTCGTGGCCGAGGACAGCGGCCCAGAAGCGGGCCAGCGACGAAGGGTCGTGCGCGTCGATGACGATGTGGTAGAGGCGCAGAGCCATCCGATGAGCGTAAGGCGAAATCCGGCGTCGGGGCCACAGCCCCGACTTCCACTACGAGGCAGGGGCCTCGGCGTTGTGCTCGGCCTGGTTGACCCACGCCGCGTACATCTCGGCGTACCGGCCCTGGCGGGCCACAAGCTCACTGTGGGACCCGGCTTCCACGATGCGACCCTCGTCGACGACCACGATCCGGTCCGCTTTCATGGCGGTGGACAGGCGATGAGCGATGAGCACGGCGGTGCGCGCCTCGAGCAGGACGTCGAGCGCTGCTTCGACGCGCGTCTCGGACTGCAGGTCGAGGTTGGAGGTGGCCTCGTCCAGGACGAGGACGCGGGGATGGGCGAGGAAGGCTCGGCCCAGGGCGATGAGCTGGCGTTCCCCCGACGACAGGGACTGACCGCGCTCGTGGACGACGGTGTCGACTCCCTCGGGCAACCGCTCGATCAGCTCGGTGAGCCCCACGGCGCCGATCGCCTCGTCGACCTCGGCGTCAGACGCTGAAGGTCGGGCGAAGGCCAGGTTGTCACGGATGGTGCCGGCGAACAGGAACGGCTCTTGGGGAACGACGCCGAGTTGGCGGCGCAGCGAGTCCAGGGTCACGCCTTCGATGTCGTGACCGTCGATGCGCACGTGACCCGAGGTGGGGTCGTAGAAGCGGGCGATCAGCTTGGCCAGGGTGGACTTACCCGCTCCGGTGGGGCCCACGAAGGCCACGGTCTCCCCTGGCGCGATGCGCAGGTCGACGTCGCGCAGCACTGGCACGTCGGGGTCGTAGCCGAAGGTCACGTCGTCGAAGACGATCTCCCCCTCGATCGCCGGGAGCTGCACGGCGTCGGGTGCCTCGGTGACGGTGGGCTCGGTACTGAGCAGGGTCCGCAACTTGAGCACCGAGGCCTGGCCCTGTTGGAAGCTGTTGTACTGCTGTACCAGCAACTGGATGGGGGCGAAGAAGCGGTTCAGGTACAAGAAGAAGGCGATCAGCGCACCGGGGCTGAGTGAGTGGCTCACCACCATGTCGCCCCCGATCCCCAGGAGGGCGGCCTGTCCCAACCACCCCAGCAACTGCGTGCCCGGGCCGTAGATGGCATTGATCTGCGCGGTGTAGATGTTGGCGTCGCGGTATTCGCCTACGACGTTGCGGTGATGGACAATGTTGAATCGCTGGCGGTTATGGGCGGTGACGACCCGTACGCCGTGCAGGCTCTCGGACAGATCCGCCATCACGTTGGCGATCCCGTCGCGGACGCGGTCGTAACCGCGTTCGGACGCCACGCGGAACCACAACGACATGCCGACGAGGGCGGGGACCACCAGCAGCACGGTGATGAAGGCGAGCTTCACATTGGTGGTGAAGAGGATGACCGTGATGACCACCATGGTGAGTCCCTGGATGGCGAACTGGGCCAGGCCGTCTTGGAGCAACTGCTGGAGGTTCTCTATGTCACTGGTCATGCGGGTCATGACGACCCCCGCCTTCTCGGCGGTGAAGAAGTCCAGCGACAGGCGCTGGAGGTGGGAGAACACCTTGACCCTGAGGTCATTCATGACCCCCGCCGCCAAACGGCCCGTGACCCTCACCAAGGCCCGTTGGGTGACCGAGGTGAAACCGACAAACGCGAGATAGACGACGGCGAGCCAGAGCACCACGCTCAGATGGCGGTGACCCGGCAGCATGCCCTTGTCGATGGCGAGCTCGGTGAGCTTGGGACCGGCCTGGAGCGCAATGCTGGTGACCACGATCAGGATGGCCGACACCACCAACATGCGCGGGTACTCGAGGAGCAGTCCCCACAGACTGAGCCGGCGCTTTTCCTTGGCACTCTGGTGCTGGGAGAAGACGACATCGGGCTCGCCGTGGTCGGGCTCGTCGGCCAGGAGCGCATCCACCCCGTCTTGGAGCTCGGACGGGATGCCCCCGAACGGCAGCCCCGCCGCCGCAGGCGCGCCGGGACGGCCGCCGCCGCCGAACATGGGTCCTCCGCCCCACCCGCCGCCGAAGCCCATCAGTGCGCTCCGTTCCCGGACCCCGGGCCGTTCGTGCGCGCGCCATTCGTGTCTGGCGGGATCGTGCCCGAGGCACTCGGATGGATCACGCCGAGCACGGCCGCAGCCTCCGGCTCGACCTGGGCCAAGACCTCGGCGTAGTGCGGGGTGGTCGCGAGGAGCTCGGTGTGGGTGCCGTCGGCCAAGATCCGCCCGTCTTCGAGGAGGACGACGCGATCGGCCAGGCTGATGGTCGAGAGTCGGTGCGCGACGATCAGGGTGGTACGCCCCTCCATGAGGACGCGTAGCGCATCGTGGATCTGCTGCTCCACCTGCACGTCGATGGCGCTGGTGGCGTCGTCGAGCACGAGGATGGGCGGGTTGACGAGCAAGGTCCGGGCGATGGTGATGCGCTGGCGTTGGCCCCCCGACAACGTGTAGCCGCGCTCTCCCACCACGGTGTCGTATCCCATGGGCAGTTCCCGGATGAACGCGTCCGCCCCGGCGGCGCGGGCGGCTGCCTCGACATCGGCGATGTCGGCGTCGGGGCGCCCGTAGGCGATGTTGTCCCGGATCGACACCGAGAACAAGAAGGCGTCGTCGAGCACGACACCGACGTTGGCCCGCAGGCTGTCGATCGTGATGTCGCGGACATCGTGGCCGTCCACGAGGAATCTGCCTTCGGTGACGTCGTAGAAGCGCGGGATCAGACGTGCCACGGTCGACTTTCCCGAGCCGGTGCGTCCCACCAGTGCCACCGTCTCGCCGGGACGGAGATGGAGATCGAGATCGGAGAGGACCATGGGAAGGTCGGGCCCGTAGGAGAACCCGACCTTCTCGAAGCGAACGTCCCCCGTGCAGTTGACGAGGTCCACTGCACCGGGTCGATCGACGATCGTGGGCTGCTCATCGAGGATCTCGTAGATGCGTTCGGCCGACGCCGCGGCGCGCTGGCCCATCATGATGATCATGCCCAGCATCATGAACGGCGCCTGGAGCATGAGGAGATAGGAGTTGAAGGCCAGGATGGCACCGAGGCCGAGGGTGCCGTGGATCACCATGTAGCCGCCGAAGCCGAGTACCAGAGCCAGACCCACCTGGGGAAGGTTCTGCACCGCCGGTGTCCACCGGGCGCGCAGATCGGCGTCTTTGACGTAACCCCACTGGACCTTGTCGGCCGCCTTGGCCAGAGTGCGCAGTTGCTCGTTCTCCGCCGCAAAGGAACGCACCACACGGACGCCGTTGACGTTCTCGTCGACGATGGTGGCCACGTCAGCCAAGCGGGCCTGGATGAGCCACGACACGGGGAACATGGACTTGCGCATGCGGTGCCCGACGATGAACACGAAAGGCATCGTGATCATGGCCACGAAGGCGAGGGGCACGTCGATCGACAGCATGAAGCCAAAGGCGACGACGGCGATGCTGCACTGCACCAGGATCATGGGGGCGAAGGTCATGTACATCTGCACCGAGCGGATGTCGGAGTTGGCACGCGAGATGAGCTGGCCCGACTGCACCCGGTCGTAGAAGGGGAACGACATCCGGGTCAGGTGCTCGTAGATGAGGGTGCGCAGGTCGTACTCGATCTCGTACGCCGTCCGGAAGAGGAAGAGGCGCGAGATGTAGCCCGCCACGCCACCGGCCAATCCGAGCCCGAGGATCCACCACACGTAGAAGTGCAGCGGCACGGTGTGGTGCTGTACCGAGTTGTCGATGGCGTGGTTCAGCAGGTCGGGTATCTGCACCTGGAGCACGAGCCCAACGAAGGAGAGCACCAGCGACGAGATGAAGATCCCCCGGTGGGCACGCAGGATGGGCATGGCGCGGCGCAACCACGTCTTGGTCTTGTCGGGATCGACCGAGCCCCGGGGCGCGCCGTAGCGGTCCACCTCGGTGACCGGCGGAGCCGATGCGCCCGGAGCGGCAGCATCGACCGGCGTGGCCTCCGCCGCCGAATGGCTTGTCGTGCTCATGAGCCTGGCTCTCCGGCCCGGTGCGGGGGGTGGGTCGTCCCAGGCGCGTTCACCGCGTTCACTGCCTGCGCGGCGTGATAGGCGCGCATGGCGCCGCGCCACAACACCAAGGCGTCGAGGGCCTGGTGGGTGAGGGCGGGATCGTCGAGACACGCGGCGATGTCAGTCAGACGGGCGTCGACGGCGGCATTGGCCCTGTCGAGAAGGTGCCGGCCTTCGACGGTGAGGGTGTGGGTGACGCTGCGCTTGTCGAGATCGCCGGGGGTGCGGTGCACGAGGCCCCGGATCTCGAGCCCGTCGACCACGGCGGTGATGGTTGGGCGTCGCACCGTCAGGCGCTCGGCCAGCGCCGAGGGGAACGAGACCCCTTCGCCCAGGAGTCCCAGGACCCGGTACTGGGGCAAAGACAGTTCTACGCCGGTGAGGGCCAGTTCGACCTGCTTGGAGAGCCACGCCGCGGCCCGGCCGAAGGATCCGGGCTCGTGCGCCACCGCGCCCACCACGGTCGCCGCGGCCCCTCCCTGGTTCTCAGGCTCCTCCCGCATATCGTTAGACTATCTAACGAGCGGGGGCGGGCCGTCGGTCCGTCGGTCGGGTCGGAGCCGGAAGCGGAGGCCTGCATGGATCGGAAACGGGACCCGTGGGGCTCGGCAGGGGCCCAGACGGATCCGGCCGTCATACCGGTTCATATGCACCGGGGGCTGGCCCAGGTGGACATGGGCGTCCCCGGCGCATCCGTCATCGCCGCAGCGGAGTCCGTCGATACGGGCCGGTGCGAGAGCGGCGTCCGCACCCGTCTCTACCGGGACGGCTCGTTGGTCAAGGAGAACTTCCCGGTCGACGAGATCTCGGACCATCTCGAGGACGACACGGACTGCGTGGTGTGGCTCGACCTGTGCGCGCCCGACCACGAGCAACTCGGCGTCATCGGGACAGAGTTCGGACTCCACTCCCTCGCCATCGAGGACGCCCTCGACGAGACGCAACGCACCAAGATCGACCGGTACAAGACGCACCTGTTCATGTCAGCCCACTCGGCCATGCTCGACGCTCGAACGGGCCAGCTGGTCTCCCACGAGATCGCCGTGTTCATCACCCCCCATGCCCTCATCACCGTCCGTAAGGACCCCGGGTTCGACATCGACCCCGTGGTCGCGAAGTGGGACGCGTCCGAGGACCTGGTGCATTTCGGGGTGGCGTTCTTGCTCTATGGCTTGCTCGACTATCTCGTCGACGGCCACTTCCGGGCTGTGGAGTCGCTCGACGAGGCGGTCGAGGCGACCGAGGACGAGCTCTTCGACGCCCGCCGGGGTGCGATCGAGTACGTGCAGCGCAGGTCGTTCCAGCTCCGCAAGAGCCTGGTGCTGCTCCGGCGCATCACCCTGCCCATGCGCGAGGTGGTCAATAGCCTGCTCCGTCAGGACCTCGGCATCGTGCCCGAGCCCATGGCGCCGTACTACCGCGACATCTACGACCATGTCATCCGGGCCACGGAGTGGACCGAGTCGCTGCGGGATCTCGTCACCACCATCGTCGAGACCAACCTGACCGAACAGGGCAACCGCATGAACCTCATCATGAAGAAGGTGACCAGCTGGGCGGCGATCATCGCCGTGCCGACGGCCATCACCGGGTGGTACGGGCAGAACGTGCCCTATCCCGGATTCGGCAAGGATTCGGGGCTCATCACCTCCGCCGCGCTGATCGTGGTGTGCGCGCTGGCCCTCTACGTCCTCTTTCGACGTAAGGACTGGCTCTGACTGGGTCTGTGGTGCCCTCGACTACCGCGTGAGCGCCACCGGCACGGCCTCGTCGGTACTGGCGGCGACGAGGAAGCGTTGCGCGTCCTCGGGCTCGAGAGGGCACTGAAGCAGAAAGCCCTACACGGCGTTGGTCGTCTCGGTCATCTCGAGCTCGGAAACCCGGATCGGAGTACCAGGTCGGGAGGACCGATGCCTCGACCCGCTCGGGCCGGTACCGTCTTTGCAAGGGAGACGCAGTGAGGCAGCGCTACTGATGGGGGATACGACCATGTTCGACGGATTGCGCCCCGTACACCGGGCGCCTCGGTCCGACTCCCGCCGGTGGCGTCGAGGGTCCCGGGTGGTGCTGGCTGCGGCCATCGCCACAGGGACCGCCGTCGTCGCCACAGGGATCGGCAGCGCCGCGTCGGCCTCGGGCGCATGGTCCGCCCCCACCCTCGTGGACTCCGGGGGAGGGCTCACGTCGGTGTCGTGCCCAACGTTGAAATTCTGTATCGCCGTCGACGGGTCGGGGAACGCCGTCATCCACAAACGCAACAACACGTGGGAGGCACCCAATCCCACCGATGCCGGTCATGGCCTCTCTTCGGTGTCCTGTGCGACCACGCTGTTCTGCATGGCCGTCGACGGGGTGGGTAACGAGACGCGGTATGCCGGGGGGAAGTGGTTCAGCGCTGTGAGTATCGACACCTCTATCGCGCTCGACGCCGTGTCGTGCCCGAAGATCTCGTTCTGCGCCGCCGTCGACGTGAACGGCAATGCGATCACCTACAACGGCATCACGTGGACGAGTCCCACCCTCGTCGACAGTGGTCATGCCGTGGTCGGGGTGTCGTGCCCGACGGTGAGCTTCTGCGCGGCGGTCGATGACAGCACCGATGCGCTCACCTTCGACGGCACGACGTGGACAAGCCCGGTGAGCGTCGACTCGGGGAGCACGCTGACGTCGGTCTCGTGCGCCGCCCCGGCGTTCTGCGCCGCGGTCGACGATCACGGCCATGCGCTCACCTTCGACGGCACGACGTGGACGAGCCCCGTCGCGATCGACGCCGGCCATGCACTCGACGCGGTGAGGTGCACGACCTCGACGTTTTGCGCGGCAGTCGACGATCACGGCCATGCGCTCACCTTCGACGGCACGACGTGGACGAGCCCCGACAGTATCGATTTCACCGATGTGCTTGAGGCGGTGTCGTGCCCGACGGCGTACTTCTGTCTGGCTGTCGACGCGGTGGGTGACGCGCTGACCTTCCCGCCCCCCGTGGCCATCACGACCACGTCGCTTCCCGCTGGGACGGTGCACGACGCCTACTCGGACACCTTGGCGGCCAGCGGGGGCAATCCTCCCTACAAATGGTTGGCCAAGGTGCCCCCGGGGCTCGAGATCAACAAGACGACCGGGGTGATCTCGGGCACACCGAGGAGCAGTGGGCACTTCGTCGTCACCGTGACGCTGCTCGACCAGAAGATCCGGGTCACGGGTCGGCCCGCCACCCAGCACCGCGCCGTGGCGAGGTTGATGCTCACCATCTCCTGACGCCAGGCCCCGCAGCCCGACCGCGACGTCGAGCCGGTGCGGGCGGGCTACCGCGTGAGCGCCACCGGCATGGCCTCGGCGGCACCGGCGGCGTCGACGAGGAAGCGTTGCGCGTCCTCGGGCTCGAGAGGGCGGCTGAAGTAGAAGCCCTGTCCGGCGTCGCAGCCCTCTTGCTTCAACCGGGTCAGTTGGTCGACGGTCTCGATGCCTTCGGCCACCGTCTTGAGCCCCAGCGCGGCGCCGAGCTCGATGAGAGCGTGCACGAGCGCGGTGCCGGCCTGGTCGGGGGCGGCGTCGAGCATGAACGTCCGGTCGATCTTGAGGATGTCCACCGGGAATTGCTGGAGATACGCCAGCGACGAGTAACCGGTACCGAAGTCGTCGATGGCGAGGCGGATACCGAGGTCCTTGAGGGCCCTGAGACGCAGCGCCGACTCGTAGGAGTCTCGCATCAGGGTTGTCTCGGTCATCTCGAGGATCAGTGAGGTCGGATCCAGCCCCGAGTCTTCGAGCGCCGTCTGGATTTCGGCGACGAGGGTGCCGGTCTCGAACTGGCGCGGTGAGACGTTGACCGACACCGCCGTCGGCAGCCCCGCCTCGTGCCACAGACGGGTCTGGCGACAGGCCTCTCGCAGCACGAAGGCGCCGACCTCGACGATGAGGCCCGACTCCTCGAGAGCCGGAATGAAGTCGTCAGGGGCCACGACCAGGCCCGACGGTCGGCGCCATCGCAGCAGCGCCTCCACGCTCTGTACGGTGCCGTCGCGCAGGCCGATGACCGGTTGGTAGACGAGGAAGAATTGCCCACCCTCGAGCGCGAGGCGCAGGTCCCGTTCGAGCTCGATGCGGGTGCGGAATTCGCCTCGCATGTGGGGCTCGAAGCGCACGGCCCGGTTCCGGCCCGCCGCCTTCGCCTCGTAGAGGGCGACATCCGCATCCATGAGCAGGTCCTCGGCCGACGCGTAGGCGCCCGAGACGATGCCGATGCTGGCCGCGATGGTCAACTGGGGCCGCGCTGCGCTGTGCACGGCAAAGGGAGCGGTGAGTGACTCGAGGAGCCGCCGGGCGGCGGCCTCGGCTTGTGTCGCAGACCCTTCCACCAGGACGACGAACTCGTCGCCCCCCAGGCGCCCGATGGAGTCCGCCTCGCGCAGGGCTCCCTGGAAGCGGATGGCGGTCTGGCGCAGCACGTCGTCACCGACCCGATGGCCGAGCGAGTCGTTGACGTCCTTGAACCGATCGAGGTCGATGAACAACACCGCCCCGTCGTGACCGGTCCTACGGCCACGCTTCTGCATCTGCTCGATGCGATCGAGGATCAGCTTCCGGTTGGGAAGACCGGTGAGGGGATCGCGCGTGGCGAGGCGTTCGAGGGCGTCGCGGGTCGATCGGAGCTGGGTGATGTTGTGGGCCGACACCGCCAACCCGTCGACCGTGGGGTCGTCGAGCAGATTGACGATGCTCAGCTCGCACGGAACGGGCACGCCACCGTCGCGGCGGCGCAGGTCGACCTCGACGATGGTCGGGCCCTCCTCGGCGGACGGGCCGTCGAGCGCCGCGGCGAGCGCAATCCGCAGCGCGGGACGGTCGGCGGGCACCACGAGGTCCTCGAGCGGGTGCCCCTCGACGAGGGCCTGGTCATGTCCGAGCATGCGAGTGATCGCCGCGGACACCGACTGCACCGCACCGGTGCGATCGAGCAGGAGGAGGATGCTGGCGGAGTTGTGGACCAGGGACCGGAACCGCTCGATGTCGTTGGTGGCCACCTCCCAGCGGCGTCGCTCGGTGAGGTCGCGCAGGCACCACACGAGCCCGTCGATGGGCGGTTGCCCGATGAGGTTGGCGCCGATCAGCTCGACGAGCTTCCAACCCGTGGGGGTCTTGACCCGGAGCTCGATGGGGGAGCCGACGGTCTTGTCCCGGACACTCTCGAGCGAAGCGGCAGCGAGCTCGAGATCGTCGGGATGGAGGAACTCGAGCGCGTCCCAGCCGACGATGTCTTCGACCGCCAAGCCGAAGATCCGCTCCGCGGCAGGGTTGGCCCACACGAGGTGCCCCTCGGCGTCGGCCACGACGACCGCGTCGGGTAGCTCCAAGACCAACCGCCCCAACCACGCAGGTTCCATTGCCCCTTCCCAAAAAGCCGCTCTCCAGGCATCGGCGGGGCGAGACGGCTTCTGTACCCCTGCCCGCTCTCGGGGAGGGGCGGCTCCGAAGGGGGTGGGAGAGGCGTCGGTCCTGCTCAGGGACCGTGAAGCCGCAACGATGGGGAGGGGGACCCGACCACCCTCACGAGCCGGCCGGCTCGAGCTTGAGGGTGACGATCTGGAACGGTGCCACGTCCAGGGTGACCCGGGGCCCGGCGGTCGGGATGGGGGCGGTGTCGCGCTCGAGCAGATCCGTGACCGTGGCGCGCCGGATGTCCCAGGGAGCTCGGACGGTCACGGCGCCGCGGCGCCCCCACGCCTCGTAGATCCGGACCACCAGGGCAGCTGGGTTATCGTCACCGGCCTTGACGGCTTCGATCACGACGTGGTCGGCGTCGACCGAAAGCAACGAGCCGAACGGGGGGACGACGCCGGCGTGGGGTGAGGTGGCGACGCACCGGAGGGGGACGTTGAGGTCGTAGCCGGCGTCGATGACGCCGCCGTCGCGCAGATCGCCCGAGTGGGGGAGCAGGCGGTACCGGAAGTGGTGGAGGCCGCGATCGGCGACGGGGTCGGGCCAGGTGGGGGCGCGCAACAGGGACAGGCGGATCACGTTGCCCAGGATGTCGTAGCCGTATTTGCAGTCGTTGAGCAGGGCCACGCCGTAGCCGGGCTCGGACAGGTCCGCCCACTTGTGGGCACAGACCTCAAAACGCGCCTCGTCCCAACTCGTGTTGGCATGCGTCGGGCGTTCCACGTGCCCGTACTGGATCTCATAGGTGGCCCGTGGGCTGCGGACATCGACGGGGAAGGCGACCTTGAGGAGTCGATTGGTCTCGTGCCAGTCCACCTCGGTCTCGAAATCGACGGCTCGCCCCCCCGCGTCGAGCCCGACGACCTGGGTCAGCCTTGACGCGCCGAACCGTCGCGTGACCCGGATGCCGGCGCGCAGGGGGCCGGAGGCGACCACGTCGATCGACTCGACCTCGTCAAGATCCACCACCTGGTCGAAGGTGAACCGGTCGATGTCCCAGGCGTCGAAGAAGTTGGGGTAGTCGGGGTGGAGCTGGAAGCGGTTGCCGACTGCTCCCGGTGCCAGGACCTCACGTTGCGCGGCCTTGTCGAAGATCGACGACAACAGGCCCCGGTCGTCGAGCTCGATGCGCAGATGCTCGTTCTCGAGGGAGCGGAGACGGGCGCGGGCTCGGGGGGACGCCGGCGGGGCACCACCGGCTACGAGGTCGTAGATCTGGTAACCGCACGGGGGCACCGCCGCCTCGAAGATGGCTCGGCCCTCGGCGTCGCGCTGCACCGGAGCCGCCGCCCCCGAGGCGTCGACAGCCACACTGACATCGTCATGTGCATCGACGACGACCAGCTCCGTGCGGGCGTGCGAGAGCGAGTTGAAGACGACCACGGGTGACGTCGTCGTCGACGTCTCGACGGCGGCGACCTGACGTGACAGTGCCTCGTCGATGAGGCGTTCGGTCTCCCGGAGGATATGGGCATGGTCTCGGGCGGTGTCCTCGTAGACCCAGTGGATCCCCGACCCGGGGATGATGTCGTGGAACTGGTGGAGCAGGAGAAGTTTCCAAAGCGCCTCGAGCTCGGCGCTGGCCCCGGCGCCATCACCGCCGCCGCCGCCAGTACCGCCGGCGCCGTCGCGCGCCGCCAGCACACCCCACAGCTCCGCGTCGCGCAGGGCGAACTCGGCCCGGCGGTTCCCGAGCTTGGTGGCGGCCTGGCTGGTATAGGTGCCGCGGTGGGTCTCCAGATAAAGCTCACCCACCCAGACCGGCGGCTCGCGCATCTCGCCCTCGGCTTCGGTGAAGAACCGGCGCGGCCCCTCCATGACCAGATGGGGAAGGCCGTCGTGGTCGGCGAGCCGGCGCGCCGACTCGAGCATCTCGGTGGTGGGACCGCCCCCTCCGTCGCCCCATCCGAAGAGGTACAGCGACCGGTTGGAGCGATCGTGATCCTTGAAATTCTCGACACCGAACCGGAGCTCGCGCACGCTCACGTTCCCGCTGTAGGTGTCGGCCGGGGGGAAGTGGGTGAACACCCTGGAGCCGTCGATGCCTTCCCACAGGAAGCTGTGGTGGGGAAGGGAGTTGTACTGGTTCCACGAGAGCTTCTGGGTGAGGAACCAGCGGATACCGGCCTGGCGCATGATCTGGGGTAGGGCGGCCGAGTACCCGAACACGTCGGGCAACCACACGTCGTTGGTCTCGATCCCGAGCTCGCCGAGGTAGAAGCGCTTGCCATGGACGATCTGGCGGACGAGGGATTCGCCCGAGGGGATGTTGCAGTCCGCCTCGACCCACATGCTCCCGGTGGGCTCGAGGCGTCCTTCGGCGACCCGCTCCTTCATGCGTTCCCACAGCTCGGGGTAATGGTCGCGCATCCACGCCAGGTGCTGGGCCTGGGAGACGACGAACCGGTACTCGGGGTACCGGTCCATGAGCTCGAGGACGGTGCTGAACGTGCGTGCGCACTTTCGGATCGTCTCGCGCAGCGGCCACAGCCACGCCGTGTCGAGATGGGCGTGCCCCACGATGCTCGCGGTATGGGTCCCCGGCGCGGCGGGGCGTGCCAGGAGCTCTGTCAGGACGGGCTGGGCCCGACGCCAACTGTCGGCGATATCGGGGAGCTCGAGCAGGTTGCAGGCCCGCTCCAGGCCCGCGGCCAGTCGTGGCACCTGGGGGTCGGTATCGGGGAGCTCGGTCAGCAGCTCGAGGAGGACGCGGAAGTCGTGCCAGAAGGCGTCGAAGTCGGGGTCGCGTACATGGAGGTCGGCCGATTGCAGCGTGAACAAAGCCGGGCCGTCGGGCTCGGCGAGGAGCAACGGCCACGGATTGGCGCCGAACGGAGAAGGGGGGTTGGCCGCCGCCTCGACGAAGAGCTCGACGGGTTCTTCCGCCACCGCGCTCGAGGTCAGCAGGTACTCGCGGTGATTGGGGGACAGGCCCTGGACGGCCCGGCCGTGGCGCCACACGAGGGCTTCGGCCCCGAACCCGGTCGATCCCGCGTTGCCGATGCCGAACCCCAATGCCACCGGTCTTCCCGCCCACGCCGACGGCACCGCGCCTCGCAGGCGGAACCAGGTGGTGTCCCAGGCAGGGCCCCACGATCCGCCCAGCGGGAATGGCCGGTAGTCGGCGCCGAACGCATCGGTGGCGGGGATGGGCTCGCCGTGCACGTGGTGCGCGGCGATCTCGAGCGCGACCGATGGTCCCCGACGGCGGGGCCGAACGAACTCGTTGAGGACCCGGGTGATCCGACCGACACGGATCGAGTCCTCCGGGCGCACGCCGACCGAGTGTAGTGAGTGGGGGTCGAGGCCCCTCTGGGGGATTCGCCCCCAGTTGGTGCGCTCAGTGGCGTCCCGCGTCGGTCTCGACCGGCGGCTTCGCGACCCCGGAGCTGAACAGGGTTCGTTGCCAGATCTCCGCCAAGGTGGCGGCAGCGACGTGGACGTCGACGGCCGGCCCTCGACCGTAGGTGTCGAGAAGGTAACGCTCGGTCATCCCGACGAGGGCACGAGCGGTCTGTTCGGGCCGTTCGATCGTGCTCAACCCTTTTCGACACAGCTCGGCGATGAACTCGGTGTAGCTGTCGGTGAACGCCATGATCACCGAGCCCCAGGCTTCGTCGATCTCTGTTCCCGCTCCCGACGCCTGCTCGAAGGCCAACAACAGCCGGCCGTGTTCCCGGTACAGAGAGACGAACTCGACCCCGGTATCGAGTCCCGTCGACGGGTCCTGTAACCAGCTGTCCGCGCAGCGGCGGAACTCATCACCGAGATCGGCGAGCCAACGCAGCAACACGGCCTCGAGGTCGGGGAAGTAGCGGTAGAACGATGTGCGGGTGAGCCCCGTCGACGCCATAACGTCCTCGACAGTGAGGTCCCGGAACTCCCGCTCGGCGAGCAACGTCTCGATGGCGTCGAGGATGGCGCGTTCCGCGCTGCTGCGGCGCTCGCGGACACGCCTCCGAAGGGCGGCGCTGGCCGGGGTCACCTGAGGTCGCTTTCAAATGACATATGGTGTGACACCAAGTTTGACACGACGTCTGTCAGTGCGTCAATGTACGTCCGACATCGGGGAGCCCAGCCGTCGGCGTGACCCGGCCCCCACCCGGAAAAGGAGTTCTCCCTTGTCAGGCGCGGTGTGTCGTGAGCTGTGAGCGTCCGTTGCTGGTTCACCGGGACGGGAGCATGTCCTGCGAGGTGCCCGGCTGTACAGAGGGCCGGAGCGCGGCCGACGTCGAGCGTGCGCTCGTGCGGCACCGGGTACGGATGAGTTGTGACGACCCGGGCCGCCCCAGGTGCGAACGCTGTCGCCCACTGCCCACTCCGGGTGCCTAGGGGTCGATTCCGACTCGTGAGCGTGGCAACGGACGCAGGCGAGGGCGTGAGCCAGGCTGGTCTTCGTGGCCGAGCGTGAGATCGCCAGCATCGTGTGGCACGAGGACGGGGAGGTGGTCGACCTGGTCTACGCCGAGGGAGAGCCCGACCACCTCGTCGGTACCCGGGCTGTGGTCGCAGAGCTGGCCCGGAGTGTCGGATTGGTGACGGTGCCGGCTCCCCCCGGGACGGTCCGGTGGGCCCGCCCTCCCGCACAGGGCGACCCGTCCTAGGTTCGTTGACCCTTTAGTTGGCGGGCACCGTCGCCGTGCTGGCGATCGCTGCCGGAGTACCGACCGGCACCGTCGGGACGCCGAAGCCGACGAGCCCGGTGGTCCACAGGGGTGAGTAGCTGACGACGGACCCCGTGCTCGGAGCCTCGAGCACGATCCCGGCGCCCACGTAGATGGCGACGTGTTGCACCGATGTGGTGCCGTCGTTCCAGAACACGAGGTCCCCGGGCTGAGCCTGCGCGGCCGGGACGGCTGTGACGGCGTCGTGTTGTTGCTGTGCCGTACGGGGCAGGGCGATGCCGGCCTGGCCGTAGGCCCACTGGACGAGACCCGAACAGTCGAAGCCTGCGTTGGCGGCCGGAAGCGGTGTCTCTCCCCCCCAGACGTAGGGCACGCCGACTTGGGATGCCGCCGCCCAGATGGCCGCGTTCAGGGTCGGCGGGATGGGCGGCGAGGTCTTGTCGGCGTCTACCGCGTTCTGGCCTGCGGTTTGGGCGGCGAGATAGAGGGGCGCCGACGGATCGTTCCCCGTGCTGAGCGCGGCGAGGGAGGCCTGCTGTGTGGAGGCGGCCACGACGGCCGACTGTTGGGCCTTGGCGATGTCGGTCAGGTCGGCTTGGACTTTGGTCTCGGTGGCCAGAAGCGTCCCGTCCTGGGCCGCCAGCGTGCGCGCCTCGGCCTCGTAGGCAGCTGCCACCGCCACCGTGTTGGCGATGGCGACCTGCTGGTACTCGCTCGTCGCGGCCGCATCGTTGGTGCTCGAGAAGGGAATGGTGGTGATCTCGGTCAAGGGAACGCCCCCCATGTAGGCGATGAGCGCATCGGTCCGAAGCCGCACGCGGGCGGCGGTGACCCTACGCTGGGTGACCGCGACCTGGGCCCGAATCGACGCCTCGTGTTGCTGGAGGGCAGTCAACTGTGCCGAGTCCGTCTCATAGGTCTGAGCCAGTTGATCGAGCACGGCGCCGGTCTGGGTGATCTGAGCCTGGAGTGCCGACATCTCTTGGACCTGATTGGGCGTGAGCGTGATCGGGACCGGCGCCGTCGTGGTGGTCGAGGACGTCGTCGTTGTGGTGGTCGTCGCCGGGTCCGGTTGGGCACCGGCGCGGGTCGGGAACAGTGCCAGTCCCCCCGCCAGGACGGCCACGGCGATTATGCCTCTGCCGGTGAGCCTCGGGATCGGGACAGAGAAGTGCACAATGCGACGCAAGATGGGCATGTTATGCCGATCCCGATCTAAAGCCGACTACGCGAAGCCGCGTCGGGCTACAACTCCAATCGGCGGGTCACACGCAGAGCAGGGTCTGGTCGTTCCACAGCGGCCGAAGCCCGGCGTCCGAGGGCACACCCCCGTGTCGCCGGCTCGTTCCCTTTCGCTGCCGCCGGACTCTCTGCCCCCCTCCTGCTCGGCTTTGGAAGCGTGAAGGGCGATCGTCGCCCACACGATCTTGCCGGTGGAGTCGGGCACGGGCTCGACGCCCCACTCGTCGGCCAATGCGGCGACGATCTGAAGTCCCCGACCCGACGTGTCGGCGATCGAAGGCGACTTCATTATCGGTCGGCCGTCACCGTCGTCTTCGACTTCGAGGCGAACATGATCGGGCAGCCGTTCGATCCTGATCCGGTACGGCGACCCGGCATGTCCGATGCTGTTCGAGGCCAGCTCCGACGCGATGAGAGCCACAGCGTCGGCGGCATCATCGGGGACGTCGATGAGCGAGCCGGCGATGAACCGCCGCGCCGTCGTGACAGAACTCGGATCGGCGTGAAATTGGGCTTCTCTTTTCATGAGGGATCAACGCGGAGGATCTCGGAGAGGCCGGTCACGTCGATCACCCGTCGGATGATGTCCGACGCGTGACGCAGCTCGACCTGATCGATGTGTTTCGTCGCCAGCACCATCACCGAGATGCCGGAACTGTCCATGAAGGTGAGCTCCTCGAGCTCGAGCACGAGGAGCTTCGGCCCACTGTCGATGACCTGCTCGATCGCCGTACGGAATGTCTCCACGGTGGAGATGTCCAACTCGCCCTTCAGCGTCAGGCGAGGCGCTCCGTTGACGTCGAAAGACTGCTCGATCGAGAGGTTCGTCTCGTCGCCGGTTAGCTCTTCCATCTCACTCCCAGGATCGCGGTGTCGTCGCCGTTGCCGGATTGTGTTGATCCGGCCAGCAATTTTGTCAGGAGATCGTTCAGACCGGACCGGGTCCGGTGGTGGCGCCAGGGCCGATCCGGATGGGACGTGGTGAATCTTCGGTGCGCCGAAGATCAGGTGAGACGCGACCTCACCACGGCGCGCTCCGCCCAGCAGGACGTCATTCACATCTTGTTATGTCTTTCGCAGGTCTGTTCACAGCACGTTCATGGCGCGGGACCTGATACTCCAATCCATGGGTGATTTCTTGTTTGTGCTCGGCACCATCCTGTTCGCGGCGGTGATGCTCGGGCTGATCTGGGGACTCGATCACGTATGACCGTCGTCCAGGGCATCCTGCTCGCAGTCGCCATCATCGTGTTCATCTACCTGGGCGTGGCACTGTTCAAGCCCGAGTGGTTCTAAATGGGTTACTTCTGGACCATCCTCACCCTGGTCATCGCCCTCGGTCTCACCTGGCGGTACCTGGGTTCGTACATGGCGGCCATTTTCGACGGCCGTGTGCATTTCCTGGGGTGGGCTGAGCGACCGATCTACCGGCTTCTCGGCACGAGCCCCGAACACGAGCAGAACTGGAAGCGCTACGCGGGGTCGCTGGTCATCTTCTCGGCCGTCTCGATGGCACTCACGTACCTGCTCATCCGAATCCAGGGGTCGCTTCCCCTGAACCCGCAGCACCTCGGGGCCGTGCCGCCGGCGCTCACCTTCAACACGGCGTCGTCGTTCCTGACCAACACCAACTGGCAGAACTACGGCGGCGAGACCACGATGTCGTACTTCTCCCAGATCGGTGCGCTCACCGTGCAGCAGTTCGTGAGCCCGGCGGTGGGCATCGCCGCCGCCATCGCGCTGGTACGCGGCTTCTCCCGTCGTAAGTCCCCGACGATCGGGAATTTCTGGGTAGATGTCACCCGCTGCCTGCTCTACATCATGGTGCCCATGGCGTTCATCGTCGGGATCATCTTCGTGGGCCAGGGCGCGGTGCAGACCCTGGCGGGAACGGTCAGCTTCCACGACGCGCTGAACGGGGTCACCCAGACCATCCCCCGAGGCCCGATCGGCTTCATGGAGGCCATCAAGCAGCTGGGCACCAACGGGGGCGGGTTCTTGGACGCCAACTCCGCGACCACATTCGAGAACCCGACGGGGCTCACCAACTGGCTCTCGATCTACCTGCTTCTGTGCATCCCTTTCTCCCTCACCTACACCTTCGGGAAGATGGTGGGAAGCGTCCGCCACGGTGCCGCCCTGCTGGCCGCCATGGTGATCATCTTCGGGTCCTGGGTGACCTTCACGAGCTATGCGGAGCACCAGAACAATCCCGCCGTCGTCGCCGCCAGTGTGCATTCCACGACAGGGAACACCGAGGGCAAAGAGGTCCGGTTCGGTGACACCACCACCGCGTTCTTCGGTGTGGCCTCGACCAACACGTCCACAGGCTCCGCCGACGCCTCGTACGACTCGTTCACCCCCATGGGCGGCTTCGGACTGCTCACCGGCATGATGCTCGGCGAAGTCACACCGGGAGGAACCGGGAGCGGGCTCTACACGATCCTCATCTACGCCATCATCGCCGTGTTCATCGGAGGTCTGATGATCGGGCGAACGCCGGAGTACCTGGGCAAGAAGATCCAGGCTAAGGAGGTGAAGCTCGCCGGCCTCGGGGCCTTGGTCATGCCCATCATCGTGCTCGTGTTCACCGCCGTGGCCGTGTCGATCCACGCCGGGCGGGCGGGCCCGCTCAACAGCGGGCCACACGGGTTCACCGAGATCCTCTACGCGCTGACCTCACAGGCGAACAACAACGGCTCGGCCTTCGGCGGCCGCACGGGTAACAGTGCCTTCTACAACGTCATCGGCGGGGTCGACATGCTGCTCGGCCGGTTCGCCATCATGATCCCGGCCATCGCGTTGGCGGGAGTACTGGCGGCGAAGAACGTGGTGCCGGAGTCGCTCGGGACCTTCCGGACCGACAACGGCATGTTCGTGGGCCTGACCATCGGCGTGATCATCATCATCGGTGGCCTCACCTTCTTCCCCGCCGTCGCTCTCGGCCCCATCGTCGAGCAGCTCAGCCACGGAAAGTTCTT
>Ga0209415_10001036_pt1 | contig 52808 bp, 47 predicted proteins | sample PeaSoiSIISIP2007_FD_187696 | JGI IMG/M metagenome (GOLD analysis project Ga0209415, IMG submission 187696) | Peat soil microbial communities from Weissenstadt, Germany - SII-SIP-2007 (SPAdes) (version 2) | ecosystem: Environmental > Terrestrial > Soil > Wetlands > Peat | place: Germany... | reverse complement strand
CCGGGGGCCAACCTCTCTCCGGCGTCGTTGACGTTTGCCAGCCAGACGTTGAACTCGACCAGCGCGGCGCAGACGGTGACCTTGTCGAATAGCGGTAGCGCGACACTGACCATCACCGGTATTGCTGCGAACGGGGATTATTCCCAGACCAACACATGCGGCAGCTCTTTAGCGGCGGGCGGGAACTGCAGCATCAGCGTGAAATTCACGCCGACGGCGGCGGGGACGCGTACGGGAACCTTGAGCGTCACCGACAACGCCTCGGGCAGCCCGCACACGGTAAGCCTGACGGGCACAGGTGCGGCGGCGGGGACGCCCGTGGCCAGCGTTTCACCCACCTCGCTGACGTTTGCCAGCCAAACGATTAGCTCGACCAGCGCGGCGCAGACGGTCACCCTTTCCAACACGGGAAGCACGGCGCTTACCATTACCGGAATTGCGGCCAGTGGTGATTTTGGCCAAACCAACAACTGTGGAAGTTCGTTAGCGGGCGGCGGAAATTGCAGCATCAGCGTGACGTTTACACCGACAGCCTCGGGCACACGAACAGGAACCTTGAGTGTTACCGACAACGCCTCGGGCAGCCCGCAGAGTGTGACCCTTACCGGCACGGGCGCAAACGGCAAGGTGGATTTCTCACTCACCGCTACGGCAATCACAGGGACGGTGACCGCGGGCCAACCCGCAAAGTTCAGCCTGACTGTGACTCCATCGGGCGGATTCAACCAGGCCGTGAACCTGACCTGCACCGGAGCGCCGCAAGGTGCGGCATGCATGATCTCGCCCAGCTCGGTGTCGCCGAGCGGATCCGCTCCCACGACGACAACTATTACCGTGACCACGACGGCCCATGTGATGGTAGGCCCAGGCCCGCGCGAGGTTTTCCCCGCGCCGGGTGGACAGATGATGGTTATGAAGATGGCGCTGCTGATGGGGATACTCGCGATGCTGGCGACTGTCTTCTTGGGTAAGCGGCGACAAGCGCAACTGGTATTAGGGTTTACGATGCTGATGGTCTTGCTGGGATCCGGGTGCCTGGGGCTGACCCAGAGTTCGCTCGTGGGCCCGGGGACGCCGGCGGGCACCTACACATTGACAGTGACTGGGCAATCGGGAACAGGCTCAAATGTGCTGGTCCGCACGGTGAAGGTGACGCTGGTCGTCAATTAGCCAGGAATCGCAGCCTGGAAACCGGGAATACGTCCTCCGCCTGTCATTCGACAGGCGCCTGACCGAAAATTATCAGAACAATTTCTATAAATTGCCGGGGATTGGTGTGCCGAATAATGTTGCGGCCTCAGAGAGAATGCTCACGAATGGGATATGCGAGATTTGGGTGGTATACGCGGTGCCGAGAGAATTCTTCGTTCCAGCATCCAAGAACTTCCCGGCTATTGAAAATGCGCAACCGACCGGAATTCGAATGCGATTCCCAGCAAATCAATTGCCGACAGGAGAAGCGCGCAGCACTGTTGGAATCAATTGGCAATTTCATCGTAATAGATGAGCAAATCGGTGGAAACAGGCGCTGCTCCCAGTTGGCGCAGAAGGGTTGTGACTTGGCCGCGGTGATAGCTGGAGTGGTTCACGACATGAGCCATTTGTTGCCACAGCGGGTACGCGTAGGTTTGACCGCGAAGGTTGATATACGAAACTTTGGCGCGCAGGCGCTCAGGAGTGATCGAGGTCAAGAAAATGCTCTGGGCCTGCTGAATCTCATTCCATCGCTGGGCGATGTCGTCGGCTGTGTGAAAATCAGCCGCTGCCAGCATGGTCTTAGGAGAGCGCCCATTCCAGCGTTCGAGCCAGAGCCATTCACTCGCCATGATGTGGACTAATGTGTCCCGCACGGAGGAAAAGCTGTTTCCCAGATTGCGAGTGAAGTCGTCATTCTTCAAGTGGGAAGCAGCAGCTATGGTGCGCTGGTTGGCCCACTGATTGTAGGCAAACAGTTCACGGATTGAAGCAATATCCACGAGCGAATAATACCACCGCGTCAGGTCAGCCGAACTGGGTCAGTCGCAAGACCGGACCGCCGAAGCTTGCGAGCCCCGGCGGTCGAATCCCGGATAGGTGCAGAATTATTTCACAAAGACCCAGATGGGATCAGAAGCAATCCCATTGGCAACCACCTCCAACTTGCTGAGACCACTTTCCTGCGTGGCGAAGATCGAAGTGAGACAAGGAGGGGTATTCGCACTCAACCGCCATGATGCTGTGATCGTGCGTCCGGCTGCAAAACACGTGGCCCGTCTTTAATTTGCAAGGGTAAAATCAGAATCCGCGGGTTCAGAACTATCAGTACAGTGGTGTAGGCGAGGCTGACAAAGGGTGACGATGCTGTTAGCCTTCTTTTGCAAAGACAAGACTGCGTTGCGATACCAATGGAAATCAGGAGGGATTGGGCGTGAATGTCCTGGTGACAGGTGCGGCAGGATATGTGGGGAGTGTCTGCTGTGAAGTGTTGTTGGAGCACGGGCACAAGCTGATTGCGGTGGACAATTTGTCAGAGGGACATCGCGCCGCAGTGCCGCCAGCTTGTGAGTTCAAGCTCTGCGATTTGTTCGATGCGGGGCAACTGGACGAGATTTTCGGCTCGCGCGAAATTCATGCAGTGATGCACTTTGCTGCCGAGGCGCTGGTGGAAAAATCGGTGCGAGAGCCGAGCACGTTTTACAAGGTAAATGTGGCCGGAGGAATTCTGCTGCTGGACGCCATGCTTCGGCATGGAGTTAAGAAGTTTGTATTTTCGTCGAGCGCGGCGACCTACGGTGAACCGAAGGAAGTTCCGATTCCTGAGAACCACCCGAAGGCGCCAATTAATCCTTACGGGCAGACAAAATGGGTGTTTGAAAATATTCTTGCAGATTATGGCCGGTACGCCGGATTGAAACACGTTTCGTTGCGCTACTTTAATGCCGCGGGAGCCTCGAAGGAGCGAGGTGAGGCCCACCGTCTTGAGACTCACTTAATCCCACGAATACTGGATGTGGCGGCAGGCAATTCCAAACAATTTGAAATCAGGGGGAGCGATTATCCGACACCGGATGGAACCTGCGTCCGAGATTACGTACACGTGCTGGATATCGCCGAGGCGCACGTGAAAGCGCTCGACGCCATGGAAAGCGTTTCGGGCGAAGCGTTTAATGTCGGCAACAGCCGGGGGTACTCCATCCAGGAAGTTCTGGAGACGGCGCGGCGCGTCACCGGCCACGCTATCCCGGCCGTGAAAGCGCCGCGGCGGCCGGGGGATCCGGCAGTGCTGGTGGCCGACGGGCAGAAGCTGCGGCGGATGCTGGGATGGACAACTCGATATTCCACGCTCGAGGCCATACTTCAATCCGCTTGGGATTGGAAAGTGGCGCATCCACAAGGATATGCTGAACCCCTTTAAAGTGAACACTTAAATAGGGGCAGGCGCTGGTTTGCGTCTTGCACACAGGGAAGTCCTACGCGTACTGTTTCCCACTGGTGATTCCTGATATATTCACACTTCTTCGGAAACCTCGCGGGATGCGCGTCGAGGGTCCAATTTCATGAGGCGAAATAGCCGAGGCTGAGTGGGAGCGATGTCGACAGAACGCAAACCTGAATACTTCAAGGGCGCACAACTTAAGGTCGGGATTATAGGCTGCGGTTACGTCGGATTGCCGCTGGGGCTTCGATTTGCCGAAGCCGGGCACCGCGTCACCGGGTTCGACGTTGACAACTCCAAGGTGGATAAACTCAACCGCGGCGAAAGCTACATCCAGCATATTCCGGTGGTCAAGATCAAACAGCACCTCGCGTCAAAGCACTTCGGCGCTACCAGCGACTTTGCAAAACTCGCGGACATGGACGCGGTGATCATCTGCGTGCCCACGCCGCTGGATGAGCGGCGTGAGCCGGACCTGTCGTATGTCCGGGAGACGGCCGAGGCCATCGCGCCAAATCTGAAGCAGGGGCAGCTGATAGTCCTGGAGTCCACGACCTATCCGGGGACGACCGAAGAGCTGGTGCTGCCGATCCTGCAACGCCACGGAATGAAGTGTGAAATTGCAAACGGCCCTGACGCGGAAAACATCGCCACAGACTTCTTCCTGGCGTTTTCTCCCGAGCGCGAAGATCCCGGGAACAAGCAGTATGGGCTGGCACAGATCCCCAAGGTTGTGGGCGGGATTAATCCGCCGAGCGGGCGAGCCGCGGCGGCGCTTTACGGGCAGGTAGTGTCACGAGTGGTGCCGGTAAGTTCGACGCGGGCCGCGGAAATGGCCAAGCTGCTCGAGAATATATTTCGGTGTGTCAACATCGCGCTGGTGAATGAACTGAAGCAGCTCGGCCTGCGCATGGGAATTGACATCTGGGAAGTAATTGATGCGGCGGCCACCAAGCCATTCGGATTCATGCCGTTTTATCCGGGCCCCGGGCTGGGCGGACATTGCATACCGGTGGATCCTTTCTACCTTTCGTGGAAGGCCAAGGAATTTGATTTTGCTACGCGGTTCATTGAGCTTGCCGGCGAAGTGAACACAGCGATGCCGTACCACGTGGTGGACGCCATTGCTGAGGCGCTCAACCAACGCCAAAAAGCCATGAAGGGGTCGCGTATCCTGGTACTGGGAGTGGCGTATAAAAAGGATGTGGACGACCTGCGCGAGTCTCCTTCGTTAAAGATCATGGAACTGCTCATTGCCAGGGGCGCCCATGTGGATTACAACGATCCCTATTTTCCTCAGTTGCACAAGATGCGCCACTATGATTACTCACAGAAGAAATCGATCCCGTTGGATTTGAGAACCCTGGGCGGGTACGACTGCGCCGTCATTGCCACCGATCACAGCAGTTACGATTACGCCGCAATTGTGGAGGGGTCGCAGCTGGTGGTGGATACGCGGAATACTACGCGGCGATTGCTGCGGCACCGCGAAAGAATCGTGTTGTGTTGAGGGGTGTCGACCGGGCGAATCCGGCTTCGCGAGTTGCGTTACTCATTGGAGGATAAATTACCGGCGGCCATTGCCCTACGGCCCCGTATCTCCTACTCTCACTCAAATGCCTCAGCCTGAATCACCAAACACCAAGAATCTCTCCAAGCGGCGCAGCCAACGCCTGCTTCTGCGTGTGCCTGTCCAGGCGCGGCGCAAGGTGAAGGGTGCGGACGTTCCCCCGGATGATACGGAGACGCTAGCCGTGAATGCGCATGGCGCGCTCGTCTTGCTGATCCCGCCGGCGGAGGAGGGCGAACATTTATTGTTGCAGAACTTGATGACGAAAGAGGAGCAGATTTGCAGAGTTGTTTATCTGGGTCAAACGGAAGGCAGGCGCCTGCAGGTTGGTGTCGAATTTATTTCCCCCGCCCCTCATTTCTGGCCAGTCGTATTCCCTCCTGAAGACTGGAGTTCTGTCGGAAAAGACATCAAGCAAGCCCCGAAGCTCTAACGAGCCGAGCTGGTCTGGGCGAGCTCAATCCGTCCGGAACTCAAGGCAGTTTCAACTCCCAGCAAGACAGGCGTTCTTGAAGCATTCTTTGCCAGCCAGATCGTGATTTTGAAATCGGATTTTTCAGCGCCATGGTCGAAGACGTGGATGGAAATGCCCGTAGCCGCGAACTTCCCTGCTTGCACTGCAACCTCTTCACTGGGGGTGACCACTTCGGCTTGAACGTCGTAGAGCTTGTGCCCGTCGTAAACTGGTGAACGGACTTCCCTGGTCTTCTCCCAATTGATGGTCCGGAGGTAGAAGGCAAATCCCAGAGGGTCCCGCGTCCCCGGCAACACTTGAACCTGGGTCGCGTCCGACGGTGCCGGCGTTTGTGTGGAAGAAAGGCGCAGGATGCGGGTTTCAGACTTGCCCGATTGGTGCGTGTACATTTCAAATTGATAGCCCGCCAGATCTGTCTGGGCGGAGTAGGAATCGAACTGATCGTCCACTGGCGCAAGATAACGAAGTGGATTCCTGGTGTGGAACTGAGTCTTGAAATGCCAAGATGGGCGGCCCATAAAAGGGCCCTGGCCTTCTACGGTAATCAGCGCGGATACCACATCGCTCATCTTCAGCCACTCTCCCGAGTAAGAGAGAGTCTCTCCTGGGCGAAAAGGGGCTACCGGAGTGGCAGGCGTGGCTGGAGCCGCAGATGCCTTTTGGCGCGGGCTTCGCTGGCTCTGGAAGCCTCCGGGCAAGACGGTTGCGAAAAGCAGTAGTGCACCCCCCAAAAGAGGCGAAAACTGGGAGAAGGCACGCGCGACCAGGTTGAACATTCGGGCAATCCCCGTGCGATTCCCCATTCAAGTCCGGGGGCATCGCACGCTATAGTAGAGCGTACTGGATTTTGGAACCACGCGCCACATGCGCGGGCGACCCGCAGTTCAACACTGAATTGATATACGACTTCTGTTGGAAGAACATCTTCGAGGAGAAAATAACCCCATGCGCTACTTGGTGACTGGCGGCGCCGGATTTATCGGCTCTAATACAGTGGATGAACTGTTGCGCCGCGGGCAGACCGTGGCGGTGCTGGATGACTTTTCCGCCGGGCGGGAAGAAAACCTGAAGCAGGCCGCCGGCAAGATAGAACTTTTCCGCGGAAGCATCACTGACCTGGATACCTGTCGCAAAGCGTGCCAGGGCGTGGATTACGTGATCCACCTGGCCGCGCGAACTTCGGTGCCCCGGTCGGTCATCGATCCCCTGGAAACGAATCGCGTGAACATTGACGGCTCGCTGAATGTGCTGGTTGCGGCGCGCGATGCCAAGGTCAAGCGGTTGGTGTATGCCGCGTCAAGCTCGGCATACGGGGAGACGCCCACGCTGCCGAAGCGTGAGAATATGTGCGCCGACCCGATTTCGCCCTATGGAGTCACCAAGTTTGTGGTCGAGCTTTATGCCACCGTGTTTGGGCGCTGTTACGGACTCGAAACCGTGAGCCTGCGATACTTCAACGTGTTCGGCCCGCGGCAGGATCCCAGCTCACCTTACTCCGGCGTGCTTTCAAAATTTTGCCTGGCATTGCTAGAAGGAACGCAACTGGTGGTGTTTGGAGATGGCGAGCAATCGCGCGATTTCAATTTTATCGAGAACGTGGTGCAGGCAAATTTGCTGGCTTGCGAAGCGCCCGGATGCGCCGGGAAAATGTTCAACATCGGGACCGGCGGCCGGTACACATTGAACGAAACTCTAAAGCTTTTGCAAAAGATTTCGGGCAAAAAGGCGGCGGTGAAATATGACCCGCCGCGCGAGGGCGACATCCTTCATTCCCAGGCCGATGTCTCGCAAGCCAGGAAGATGCTGGGCTACGACCCCAAAGTGAATTTCGAGGAAGGTCTGCGGCGCACCTGGGAGTGGTATGCCGCGGCAAATAAGAATCCTGCTGTTCTGTCCAAGGCTTGAAATGCCTGCCGCCGGGTGTTAAGACACTCAGCGAGTGCCCGCAGACGGTGTGGACAAGCTGTGTTTGAGGACCGTGGGCAATTCGACCAGGCTATCCACCAAAATGTCGGGCGGAAATTCGTTCAGGCGCTCGCTGCCTAGTCCGTAAGTTACGCCGCAAATCCAGGTATTTGAGTTGCGCGCGGTCTGCACGTCCACTTCCGAGTCGCCGACGATCATTGCTTCACGCGGCGTAACTCCAAACTCCCTCAGCAGGATTTCCATTCCCCTGGGATCGGGCTTTTTTGTCTCGAAACTGTTTCCACCGTACACCGCGCGGAAATAGGGGGCAAGCTTCAGGCTCTCAAGGATGATGCGGCTTGGCCGCAGGGGCTTGTTGGTGAGCACGGCCATGGGAAAGCGCGCGAGCGCTGCGAGTCCTTCTACGACGCCCGGGTAGGCAACCGTGTTATCGAGCATGTGCTTGTTGTAGTAGGTGAGCATGAAATCCACAGCGCGCCGGCATTCCTCCTCCGTTGCTTCCGGACCAAGCGCGCGCTGCACGAGTTTCGGCGCGCCATTGCCGACGTACCCGTAAATGCGTTCGTGCTCGATGGGCGCGCGTCCCATCCATTCGAGCGTGGCGTTGACGGCCAGTGCCAGGTCGAGCTTTGAGTCGATCAGGGTGCCGTCCAGGTCAAAGACCAGAACGCACACGCCCTCGATGCGATCGTTGGATTCAGTCATTTCAGAAATGTTCGCCGCAGCGGGCGCAATCCTCTATTGTAGCGAAATTCACGAAAAACTTTTTTCTTAGAAATTCGCGGGGTGCGCAACCGGGCGCAATCCATGCGGGCCTGCTAAACTAACTTGGTCGATTCCATTTCCCAGCGAGAGGTTCATGGCTCAACTATTCCCTTTCCGCGCCTACCGCTACAATCCGGCAAAAAACGATCCGGCCAACGTCCTGACGCAGCCCTATGACAAAATCTCGCCGGAAATGCAGACTCGATACGCGGCGGCGAGCCCCTACAACTTAGTTACCGTGGAGAAAGGGCAGGCACACTCCAATGACTCCGCCACCAACAATGTTTACACCCGAGCGGCGCAAGCGCTGAACGGTTGGATTGCCGCGGATGTGCTGGTACAGGATCCGGCGCCTGCTTTCTATGCTTACTTTCAGGAATACAAAGTCCCGGGAACGAGCGAGCGCCCCGTTCGCAAGGGCCTGATTACGCTGGGGCGCGTCGTGGACTATGCGGATGGAATCGTCTTCCGTCATGAGCAAACGCTTTCCGGCCCGAAGGCCGACCGCCTGGAATTATTGCGGCATACCCGGGCGCACACTGGGCAGCTTTTCATGCTGTACGACGATCCATCGAGAGAAGTGGATCGCATCCTCGAGATCTCCGCAGCGGGACCTACGGCGATGAAGTTGGAAGATGAATATGGCGTGGTCCATAGTATCTGGCGAATTGAGCGGGGAGAAGCGATTAGCGCAATTCAAGCGGCGATGGCTGATAAGAAACTGGTGATCGCCGACGGGCATCACCGGTACGAGACGGCGCTGGCTTATCGCAACGAACAGCGGGCCAGGAAAGGGACAAGCGACGTTAACGCTCCCTATGAAAAAGTGATGATGACCCTGGTGAACTCGCACAGCGATGGTCTCACCATCCTGCCCACGCATCGCGTTGTCTCGGGCCTCCAAAATTTCGATCTCCGCGCGCTTCGCCAGCGTCTTTCGGAATATTTCGAGATTCGAGATGTTCCTTTGCCGGCAGACTCCTCGCGCCGCGCCGCCACAGCGCGGGAACAACTTTCCCAGGCAGGTTCATCGCGCCGCGCGATTGGATTGTTCGCAGGCGGTGACCAGCTAAATCTTCTTATCCTGAAACCTGGGGCAAATCTCGCCTCGACCTTGCCTGACTCAACACCAAGCCAGCGTGAATTGGATGTGGTCCTCCTTCACAGCTTAATTCTTGGCAAGAGACTCGGAATCACGGCAGAAGCCGTGCGCCAGGAGCAAAACATCCGCTATGAACGCGAAGCTGCCGCGGCGATGGACGCCGTTTCCGCGGGCCGGGCGCAAGCCTGCTTCCTGCTGAACCCTGTGCACGTTGAACAGGTCATGAGCATGGCGCTGGCCGATGATGTGTTGCCGCAAAAATCCACGGACTTTTACCCCAAGATGTTGAGCGGCATAACCATCTACAGATTGGAATAATCGGGAGGATGACCCGGACGCGCCAAAGCGGCACGCTCCGCAAACTTTCGCAGAGCGCGCCGCGATTGCGGCCGCTTCAAAATTACTTGCTGAAACTGCGGATGGCGGCTGCTTCGGAGTCGTACACGTCGAACACTGTCAGCAGCTTGGTGACCTGAAGCACTTCCTGGAATTTCGATCCTAGGTTGCTCAGACGCAGGCCCGCCCCCTGTGACTTCGCGCTGTGATGCGCGGCCACCAGCGTTCCAAGCCCGGCGCTGTCTATGTAGGTGACGTTGTCCATGTTCAGGACAATCGACTTCTGGCCTTTAGCCAGAAGCGCCTTCACCTGCTCGCGCAAAGCATTGCTCTCTTCCCCAAGCACGATGCGCCCTTCCAGCGCCATCACCGCTACTCCATCCATTTCCCGTTGCGTGATCTTCAGTGCCACTTTTGACCCTCCTCGCTTGGCCGGTTCAATTCCTCACCTCTTGGACTCCGGCTTATTTGAAAATGTTCCCTGATGCCTTTGGCTGGGACCCACCCGCTGGAATTTCCTTGCGGATCAATAGTAATCCGAGCAGGACATATAGTAACCGCAGGCAGTACAAATCAGTTTGCACTTGCGCGGCGCCAACCGCGCCGAACAAACCGGGCAAAAAAGGCAGGCCTGCTCGGGAGCAGGCTCCGGCCCTTCGGTTCGCTCCGTTGGCACAGCCATAGGTGCGATTCCGTCCATCATTTGCATGGCCCGAAGTTTATAGCATAACGGGGCCTGAGTGGGAAGCAAGGTGGGGGGCTGAGGCGGCTATTTTACCTGGGATAACGGAATGACCAGGCTTCCGATGGCCGCGGTGCTGGGGTCCTGGACCAGGACACGCAGTGTGGTCGCGCCTGCTTTAGGCTGCGCCGTCTTGCGAAAGCGTACCCCCGATTTCAGCATCGCTGAGTATTGTTCCTCAGTGAACCGCAGGTTGAGTTGATCGGTTGATTCGTTGAGCACCTTGCCCGTCTCATCTTGTTGGAGGATTATTACGTCAACCACCCCTACCCGCATTTCACCGGTCTGCGACAGATGTATATCGTGAATGTCGATGGTGCCAGAAAGCGTTAAGGAATCGGGGGACGGCTGATTGACCCGATCCACTTTAACCTCCACTGGAATCGAGGAGGAGTCGATCGGACTCACAATAGCCGCCAGAAAATTGCTTCGCCTTTCGTCTTTTGAGGCCGGCGTGTCCGCAAGGGCATAGTAGCCCTTGGGATAGCGGACGTTCAGCCCCGGTTGCTTGACCTGCACTTTAATTTCATGGAATTTTCCATCGAAGGAAGCCTCATCCACATAGAAGCCTAGCGTGTAGGTAACTGCCGAATCCTCGATGGCTTTGCGAATGGCACCAGTCAGGTCGTTTGAGTTTACAAAGGCAATCCCTCCGGTTTCCTCCGCCATTTTCTTCATGGTGTCGATGCCGGTGGGACCAGGCGCCATCGCAGGCGCATCCCGAGTGGTCAGAATTGCACCCATATTGTGTTCTGGTGCACCTTCAAAACTTGGGATAGCTGCCCAACTGAGCAGTCCACGACCGTCAATCGGATAGGCGGCAATTTGCGCCCGGCTCAATACGCGCGCAATTGCCGTGCCCGAAAAAGGCAGGTTGGAACCCAGCCACACCAGATTCTTGCGGCCAGGAATATTGGCAACGTGGCCGGCGATGGCCTGCAACGCGGCCATGGTTTCCATGGCGCGACGCTGATTTTCTATGCCGGCCGCGGCCTCCTTTGCTTCGTCAACATTGGAGTCAACCATCGCCCCCGACCCAGGTGTACGCAAGACGCCCGGCTCGACTAGATCGCGGTTAGTTCTGCCACTGGCATTGTATCCCTGCAGGATAGCGAGAAGCCGGTCGCGGTCGCTGGTGAAATCGCACAGCACATGCAAAGTGTCGCTCAGTCCGTATATGGCCACCCGATCTTTTGGATCGAGATCCTTGATGTACTCGATCAGATGCGCCTTCGCATTGGCCAGCGCCATATTCTCCAACCAGCGGGGGCGGCTCTCGTTTACCTCACTGCTATTTCCCATGAGCGTATTCAGATTGTCCAGGAGGACGATCGTCACGCTCCGCAGCGAGCGTGCAGTGTATTGCGGCAAATCGGAGAAGGTGTTTTGCGGAAGCGACTGCGCCGGCTGTGCCGCGGATTCGCTGGACTCAACCGAGAAAACTCCAATCTTCTGCGGTTTCCCTTGATCGAGTACGACGAAATCGTCCTTGGTCAAATTTGCAATTGGACCGGTCTTGTCTCGAACGATTACGTCCACTTGAACCAGGCGAGTATGAACTTGGATGTCCGGTTTCTGCAGCGCGTCCTGCGATACCACAGACGCAGCCGCCAGTAGCGCAAGTAAAAAAGGTACGATTACAACGCGGGCTAAACTTTCCGATGAAAGGGGGAGAAGTTTCGAGCCTTTGTCCTGCAGCAGCATTGAGCAGTCCTTTTCTTTCCCCGATGGGAGTATAATTGAGCCAGAAGGCTTTTTACACGGATAGTTAAGTAACCGTTGGCGGCGCAAAAGCATCAGATTTATTGGGAGCAACTATGAAGCGGACAATCCCAGTACCAGCTTGGATTGTGGCGAGCTTACTTGTTTGCAGTACCGCGGGCGCGCAAGTGAGGGGAGTGGTTGCCGCCCCAGCCGCGCCAATGGCGAGACCCGCGGTTGTTCACATGGCCCCAGTCGCGCCACCGGGCGCTGGAATGCGAGCCGCCGGCATTGCGCCGCGCGCCGCCGTTCGCAGAGTTTCCGGGTCGCATATGACTCCGGTGATACCAAACGTCAGGTTCGTCACTCCCACAAACACGACGCATGCGAATGGCCTGCTTGCCAATTCCTCGGACGCCCCGGGACTGGGCTTCGACTATTCTGATTTCTTCGCGCTTCATCCCAATCAAAATACTATCGGCCGGAACCGGAATGGGCTCGTCAACGGCTTTGCCTTCTTTTCTCCGTTTGGACTTTACGGCTACCCGTACTTTTCGACTGACACTTCCGCGTCGGACCAATCCCCTGCGCCCGCGATGGACCAGGAAACCCAACCGCAGCAACAACAGCAACCGCAGATCGTTATTGTGATGCCACCGGGGTATTCAACGGGGTCGAGCTCCGCCACCGGCGCGCAAACCCCTTCGCAGTCAAGCACGGGCCAGGCACCCGTCACGGACACGGCCATCGTTTCGAGTGAATACGTTTTGCTGAAGCGCGATGGCGGCGTTCTTTTCGCCAACGCGTTTACCGTGCAGAGCGGCCAAATGGTCTACATCACACCCGAAGGCAACCGCCGCAAAATTACGCTCGCAGAACTCGATGTGGACGCCACGCGCAAGATGAACGAAGAGCGCGGTACGACCATTGCGCTGCCCAGCGATAGTTCCACGCGCTAATTAGCCCTCAATAGAGGAATTGCTACTGCTGCGGACGAAACGGCTCCGGCATGTAGAAGCCTGTGTCCTTCGGCAAACCAGCTCGCTCGAATTGAATGGTGGTGTGCGTGATGTGGAATTCGTCCGCCAGGCGCTTGCGGATGTCGTGTAGTAGCTGCTCGCTTTGTTCCATATGCATGTCTGGTATGCAGATGTGGCAGGAAAGCGCGTGCAGGTCGGTTCCCAGCGTCCAGACATGAATGTCGTGCACTTCCTGCACGCCCGGCGCGGCGAGGATTACGCGCGCGACGTTGGGAAGCTCCATTCCCCTCGGCAATCCTTCCAGCAATATGTGCGAGGCTTCACGCAGAATTCCGATACTGGACCACAGGACGAGTGCGCCGATCATCGCGCCCAGTAGTGGATCGAGCCACTGAGCACCCATCGCGCGGATCAGGAGCGCCCCCGTCAGGATGCCTACATTGGAGAGCGCGTCACCCAAATTGTGGATGAAGATCGCGCGAACATTTAGGTCGCGCCGGCCCCTGACAACGGAAAGTGTTATTCCGCCGTTGATGGCCAGAGCCAGCACCGAAATCCAAATCATCAATCCGGTGTGGACCGGGTCCGGATTGCGGAAGCGCTCCCAAGCTTCCACAATAATGAATCCGGCGACGACAACCAGTAAAGTAGCGTTAATAAACGCGGCCAAAATTCCGGCGCGATGGTACCCGTAGGTCTTCTCCGCGTTGGCAGGGCGCTCGGCCCAGCGCATTCCCAGCCAGGCGATCAACAGCGATGGCACATCGCTCAGGTTGTGAACCGCGTCGCTGATCAGCGCAATGGAATGACCCATCACGCCGCCAACGAGTTCGGCGGCAACAAGCAGCAGCGACGCGCCCACGGCGCCTGCCATCACTCCCGAGCTGGGTAACTCGCCGCCGGCCCCAAGCTCGTGGTTGTGGACGTGTGCGCCTCCATGCCCGCGATCGTGGCTGTGTGCCTCAATGTGCATCGGTTCATTCTACCTGTGCTGCTGCTTTCGATTCGCAAAATTTCTTCAGTTGCCGGATGATTGGGAACGACACTGGTATGAACGAAAAAATCTCCGAGGCGCGCACCCTCTGCCTGGTAACCGGCGCGAACACCGGCATCGGAATTGAAATCGCACGAGGACTTGCCGGCACAGGCGCCAGCGTAATCCTCGCCTGCCGCAATCGGGGCAAGGGCGAAGCCGCGCGCAATGAAATCGCCTCAAGATGTAAGAATGAAAATGTTGAGCTGCTCATTGTAGATCTGGCGAGCCAGCAATCCATCCGCGCCGCCGCGCAGGAGTTCCGCGAAAATCACCCTATATTGGACGTGCTGGTGAATAACGCGGGAACCTCTTCTCCCACCAGGCAAGAAAGCCCCGACGGCATCGAGCTGACCTTTGCAACGAACGTCCTCGGCTATTACCTGCTTACGGAATTGTTGCTCGACTCGGTCAAGCGTGCCCCTGCGGCGCGGATCGTCAACGTTGCATCGTTGATGGCTTACGGACTTGACCTCCTCGATGTGCAATTCATGAAACGGCCTTACAGTGCCACCGAAGCCTATGCGCAAAGCAAGCAGGCCAACCGCATGCTTACCTGGGCCCTGGCGCGAAGACTCGCAGGAACGACCGTCACTGCCAACGCCCTGTCGCCCGGCGCGGTGGATACTCCCCTGCTTCACGCCATGGCCCCGGGAATCCGTGGCCGTACTACTGCGGAGGGTGCCGACACTGCAATATGGCTGGCAACCAGCCCCGAGGTCGCCGGAGTGAGCGGCCGCTTTTGCACCGATCGACAGGAACTTACGTGCAGGTTTCGCAATCCCGCCAACGAGGACGCGCTGTGGGAGCTCTGCGACCAGCTTTGTGGCATCACTTCTAAATGACTTGCTAATTCGTCTGACGCTGTCTCTGCAAGCGCCACCTGCTGTATGCTTCCCCATTCCTGAGCATTCATCCTGAGGACTGAAAGCCAGATCGCGCTTCGCGGAGGGTTGAGTGTCAGACGAAAAACACTTTTCGCAACTTCAGCAGAGGCCACGGAGAATTGGCGAAGCGGAGGAGAACCCTCCCGACCGCTATTGGAGCCTTCCAACACGCATTGGCTTCAGATTCTTCTTCGTTTTTCTCGGCCTCTATATCCTGATATTCCCAGCAGGGTCGTTCATTCCCTTCACAGGTTTCCTCGCCACCGGAGTTGGTCGATTCTGGAATGCCGTGATCCCCTGGGTAGGAGCCCATATTCTGCACATCGGCTACCCCATATTGCTGGATGAAACAGGCAGCGGCGACAGAACCTGCGATTGGGTTCAGGCATTCTGCATTCTCGTTATTGCCATTGTCTCCGCTCTCATCTGGTCCGTGCTCGACCACAAACGGGAAAACTACGCGACGCTCCATAAGTGGTTCCGGCTGATCGCTCGCCTCTCTCTTGCAACCACAATGTTTGTCTACGGCATCGACAAAATAGTGCCGCTCCAAATGCCGTTTCCAGGCCTGACCAGACTTCTTGAACCGTTCGGCAATTTCTCTCCCATGGGAGTTTTGTGGTATTCCATAGGCGCCTCCAGGGGTTACGAGATCTTCGCCGGCTGCGCTGAAATGACCGGCGGCATTTTCCTGATACTTCCGCGCACCACGACGTTTGGCGCTATGGTCTCGCTGGTCGACATGGTTGAAGTCTTCATGCTCAACATGTGGTACGACGTGCCCGTAAAACTCTTCGCCTTCATTTCCATACTTTTCGCGCTCTTCTTGCTGGCGCCCGAGGCTCCCCGCCTTACAAATGTTTTTTTCTTGAATCGTCCCGCCGGCCCATCCAATCAGACTGCGCTCTTCCGCCGCAAGATTACGAACCGGATCGCACTCGCCCTTCAAATTGCTATCGGCATATATTTGATAGCCACGAATTTTTACAGCAGCGCGCAGGGGTGGAAAACTTTCGGCGGCGGCAGGCCCAAGTCACCGCTCTACGGCATTTGGAACGTGGACGAGATGTCCATCGATGGCCAGGTGCACCCGCCCTTGCTCACTGACAATGCGCGGTGGCGGCGCGTAGTGTTCGATAGCGTCACCGGAGCGAGTTTTCAGCAAATGGACGACACATTCCAAGCGTATGGAACTGAGATCAACTCTGAGAACAAGTCGCTCATTCTCAAAAAGTCCAGTGACAAGAACTGGAAAGCGAGTTTTTCATTCCAGCGACCCGTGGCGGAAACTATGATCCTCGATGGCGATATGGACGGCCACAAAATTCACATGCAACTCAAATTGTTCGACCGGGCAAGATTCCTGCTCGTCAACCGGGGATTCCATTGGATTAATGAGCGGCCATTCAACCGCTGACGATTCCAGCTATCAGGAGGTCATTCATTCTTGGAACAAGAAACAAAACACGCGGCCGAAAAGGAAACGGGCCGACTGGAAGCTTTCAGTGACGGAGTCTATTCCATCGCCATGACGCTTCTGGTGCTCGACCTGAAGGTCCCCCACGTGGATGGCCCGGGAACTCCGGGCGAACTGGTTCGCGCGCTGGCAGATCAGTGGCCATTCTATCTGGCGTTTGTCACCAGCTTCTTCACCATCCTCATCATGTGGGTCAACCATCATGCGATGTTCAAATTAATCGGCAAGGTGAACCGGCGCCTCATGTTTGCCAATGGGTTTCTCCTGATGATGACCACGGTTGTGCCGTTCACTACTGGACTCGTCGCCGAGTATCTGCAGAAACCAGGGGCGCGTTATGCCACCGCCATTTATTGCGCCTCCTTTGTGTTGATTTCGGTGGGTTACAACCTCACCTGGCACAGCGCGGCGCGCAATCGAGAATTGATCCGCACCGATGTGCCGGATCGTGCCGTCCGAAAAATTACGAAGAACTATAGGATGGGTGTCCCATCTTATCTGGTGGCCACGGCATGCGCATTCATCGCCCCGGCATTGAGCATGGCCATCATCTCTTTTTTGTGGATCTTCTGGTCCATTGCACCCGGGATGGAATGACGGCTTGGGGATCCTAATGTGCCGCAACTTGCGCGGCAACCAGTTTCACACTCAGGGCGGGTTCGCTTCGATGCAAAAACCAGCGGTCGAGCACGATGTGGCGTGAGAACCATCCATTCGCCAGGAAAAACCGCGCGAACGATTGCCTCAAGCGCGGGGAAAGCCGGCGGCCGATATTCATGGCCCAGTCTTCCCCGGATTTCCCATATTGAGATTGCAGCAGCGCCACATAATTCTCCAGCCGTTCCCGAGAGTATTCGCCGTTCGCTGCAACGATAGCCTTTGCCGCCAGCAATCCGGATTCAACCGCGGTCCTGATTCCTTCTCCGCTCTGGGAGTAGGCCAACCCCGCAGCATCGCCAATCAGCAGCACGCCATCGTCAATCAACTTTCTTTTCGTCTCGCGATAAATCAGATAAGCGTGCCCCAGCATTCCTGAGGGTAGCTCAAATGAAATCCTGTTCATTTCCCGCAGGAACGAAACAAATCTTGCCACGTGTTCCGGCAAGCCGTGCTGATCCAATCTTCCCAGGCCGATATTGAGGAAGTTGCCCTTCCGGAAGCACCAACCGTACCCCTTCATATCGCTGCAAAAATAGAGCTCGGGTATTTCGCCCTGGATGGAGCAGCCGGCGAACTGTTCGGCGTTCATCTCAAATTCAGTTTCCTGCGCGGCCACGGCCACTTCTTTTCTCGCGCCTGCACCCAGGGAGTGTGCTACGGGGCAAAAATGTCCGCCCGCTCCAACCACCAACCGCGCTTCAATTTGTTCATTCACAACCCATCCGCGCGCCGACCTCTTCAGACTCTTCAGTGGGGTACCCTCCATCATCCGCGCCCCGCTGCGCCGCAATAAAAAATCGTCAAATTCAATTCTTCGGATGCCGTAGCTGATGGGCCGTCCATAATCCGTCAGAATTTCCGGACCGCCCATGGAGCGGGTGCGAAATCCAGTGATGGGCTGGAACACCCTGCTGTGAGCATAATCCTCGGGGGTTATCTCCAATTCCTCAAGGACCGCGGGAGTAATCCACCCGCCGCAAACTTTATCGCGGGGGAATGCGCGTTTATCGAGGATGACGGTATGGAGTCCGGCCTTGCGCAGGGCCCACGCGCACGACGATCCCGCCGGTCCCGCCCCCGCGATCAGGACATCGCATGAATCCATTTGGATTCCTTCTCCGCGGGCTGGTCGTCTTCGTAAAGATAGGCGCGAGTCCATGGAATTCGCTGGCACTCCGAGCCCGCAAAAACAATCTGGAAAAGCTGCAGGTTGCCGACACGGAATGCGGCGATCGACCCCGCCAGATAAAGCCGCCAGGCCCTCACAAATTCCGGCCCGAACATTTCCATCACGCGGTCGCTGGCCTTTTCGTACCGCGCCAGCCAATGTTCAAGTGTTTTCGCATAATGAAATTGAAGGTTTTCCAAGTCCAGCACCGAAAAATCCGATGGTTCCAAGACATCCATGACTTCACGAAGTGCCGGAACATGGGCCCCGGGGAAAATGCGCTTCCGAATCCATGGGCTAAAGGGACGCTTCTGTGTTCTTCCGATAAAGTGCAGCAGGCCGCGTCCATTATCCCCAATCGACCGCTGGATCACGCGTCCCAAATCTTTGTAGTTATTCGCACCCACATGCTCGAGCATTCCGACGGAAACGAAGGCGTCATATTCCCCCGAAATATTCCGGTAATCGTCCTCGATGAATTCTACTTTGTTGCCTAATCCTTCGCGCTTGGCGCGCTCGCGCCCGAAGGCAATCTGCTCCTTGGAAATGTTGAACGCACGGACGTTGGCCCCGTAGTATTTCGCCATGTGCAGCGCCAGAGCGCCCCACCCGCAGCCCGCTTCCACAACGCGCTCCCCTGCTTCCAACTGAATCTTGCGGCAGACGTGATCCATCTTGGCAATCTGCGCTTCTTCAAGCGACGTGGACGGAGTGGGAAAATATGCGCAGGTGTAGACCAACTGCCGGTCGAGCCACAATTTGTAGAAATCGTTGGATAGATCGTAGTGGTGGTGAATATTCCTGGCGGATCCACTTAGCGTGTTCGCTTGCACAAAATCAAACCAGCGCGACATCAGCTTCGATACCCAACCCGTCCCTCTGATCTTCTTCATGGAGCGTAGGACAACTTCCAGCATCCGGACCAGGTCGCCGTCTACACGGATACTTCCCTCGGCATACCCGTCTCCGAACCCAATTTCGGGGTAAAGCATCAACTTCGCAAGTGCCAGATGACCGTCAATGGAGACCGTGGCCACCGGCCGATCGATGTGGCGTGGGATTTCACCCTGATTACCGAGCACCAGTCGGATGGGCGGCTTGCCGAGAGAGTCGTATATCTTCCCAAGTATTCGTTTCTCGAGCGACGAGACAGTGGAGTTTTTCACGAAGGAGTTCTCCCTTCTAGAGCTATCCGGTCCTCCCGATACATTCTGCGCCCCACGGCGGCAGGAATCGCTTGCCCAACATCTAAAATAAGTCGTCAAGAGCTGCGATTTCCACGGCAAGGCGCACTCTGGCTGAAATCTCAAATCATCCAAGACTTATAGAATAGCCGGTCAATCCAACAATCCCCCTGCGGGGTTTGTAATTTCTTACCTCATTATACGCCGCAAGGCCATAAATAATTTCCAGCGCAGGCAGGCAAAGCTTGACACGGGGGATGGGCGGCTGTATGCCTTCCTGCGCGGCGATGCAGCCATTTGGCCGTGACTTTTCACCGCTGGAGGATCCATGAAACGCTCATTCTCTATCATTATTCTGATGCTTGCCGGGCCAGTCCTGGGTCAACAAGTGACACCGGCTTTGCCACCCGAAATCCGTTTTCGCTCGGTGCCGGATTTTCTCAAACTGCCTGCGGACCTTTATCTCGGAGAAGTCTCCGGAGTAGCGGTCAACTCAAAGGGGCACATTTTCGTTTTTTCGCGTGGCAATACCACCGGTCCGGCATACGGCGCGGCCGCTGCGCAACTGCTCGAATTCGGCGCCGATGGAAAATTCATAAAGGAAATTGGCCACAATCTCTATGCCTGGTCATACGCCCACGACGTAAAAATCGATCCCCAGGACAATATCTGGGCCACCGACAAAGGGTCCGATATGGTCATCAAATTCAGTCCCGAAGGCCGCGTCCTGATGGTTTTCGGTCGGAAGCAGGAAGCCTCGGATGAAGGAACTGGAGCGCTAAAGCATGTTCGTCCGCCGCTACCTCCCGTGGACGGAATGTTCCGCCAGGTGACCGACGTTACCTGGGATCGCGCGGGGAACACCTACATCAGCGACGGCTACATCAATTCCCGTGTGGGCAAGGTGGATAAGGACGGCAACTGGCTAATGTCATTTGGCGAGCCGGGCAGCGGGCCGGGGCAACTTAGCACTCCGCACAGCATCGCCTCCGACGCGGACGGAAACATTTATGTCGCCGACCGCGGCAATCGCCGCATTCAAGTCTTTGACGGCGATGGCCATGTCTTGCGCCAAATCACAATCGATGTTTCCGTGGATCCCAACGCGCGCCCGGCGATCGGCAACAAACCCACTTCTACGACCGGCACGATGTCTCCGGGTGCTCCCTGGGCAATTTGCATTTCACCCGCTCCGCACCAATTTCTGTATGCTTCGGACGCGTTTCCCGGTCGAATCTACAAGCTCACCCTCGATGGAAAAGTCCTCGGCGTATTCGGAGAGTCCGGCAAGCAGCTCAAGCAATTCGGCTGGATTCACGAAATTGCCTGTCCCTCCGAGAATGAGCTCTATGTGGCGGAATTGTTGAACTGGCGCGTGCAGAAACTTGTCCTTGAGCCGGGGCATTAATTCGCTCGGAAGAAATTCAATGGCGGGAATCTTCGTCGATATCCCCATTAGAGTTTCGCCGAATGCACCCGTTCGTCCGCTTTCACACAGGATGCCATGAAGCGAACTCTGCTCATCTTGATCGGTTGCTTGTGCCTCACTGCAATCGGATGCCGAAAGCCATCTAATCCCGTTGAAAAAAAGGCTCAGCCCTCAATAGGAGTCCCGGAAGTTCAAGTCCCCCTGACCACGCTTCATCCCTCGGCAACAATTGAGCTCGGAGGCAATCCCGATTGGATGGCAGTGACCGAAAATGCGGTATGGGTATCGAACTCCCGCCTCAAAGCCGTTCAGCGGATCAGCCCTCTTACGAATAAAGTGATTGCGACTGTTCATTTCCCTTCTCCCCCCTGTTCCGGCCTCACTTTCAGCTTCGGCAGCCTGTGGGTGCCCCTCTGCGGAAATCCTCCCAGGCTGGCGCGCGTGAACGCGCGAACGAACAGGATCACCGCCACTCTTCGGGTTGGCCCCGCTGATTCCGAAGGCGGCATCACCTCAAATTCCAACAGCGTCTGGCTGGTCACGAGCAAGAACGGCACCTTGGTCCGGATTAATCCCAAAACGAATAGTGTGCGCCAGAAGATTTCCATTCCGCACGGATCCTTCAACCCTCTTTTCAGTGATGGAATAATCTGGATCACTGGGTTTGATACGAATGTATTGACGGCCGTTGACGCTCTATCCGGCAAGAGGATTGCTTCCATCCCAGTTGGACCCAAGCCGCGTTTTCTGACCGTGGGTGATGGTTCGATTTGGACTCTCAATCAGGGTGATGGCAGCGTGACCCGCGTGGACATCAGCGGCAATCGCGTCGTTACCACAATTGCCCCGAACCTCCCGGGCGAGGGCGGAGAAATCTGCTTTGGTGCCGGCTCCGTCTGGGCCACACTTTTCAAAGCCCCACTTACGCGCATCGATGCAAATTCAAATCGCGTCATACGCCAATGGACGGGCCCAGGCGGCGATTCCGTTCGTTTCGGCCACGATTCCATTTGGCTTACAGACTACAGGCGCGGGCTGCTCTGGCGGATCCCGCAGGATCAGGTTCTTGGTACACACCTTCACTAGTCTGGGAGGGGTGCCAGAATCAAGGCATTTGTGAACAACTCAAACCGGTGCTGGTCCGCAAGCTAATCTGGCGTCTGCTCTTCGTCGTCTTCCTCATGAGCGCCATCTCATTCGGTGGCGCGTGCATCACCGTATTTATTGCGGAATCTTCTGCGCCGCCCAGCATGACTCCGTCCCTTTGCAGGCCTTATTCGCCGCAAGAGCATCGTGCAATTGTTTTCGCTTTTCCGCGGGCATTTCCCTCGCGACGTTGTTCAGCTCCTCCGGATCTCTCTTCAATTCGTAATATCCGACCTCGCCTCCCTCGTATTCCACGTACATCCCACTCCTCATGCGCAGCGCTTCATAGGTTGGGGGATTCCCTGCATGAGGCACCGGCGCATCGGGATCGGACGCATTCGGTATTGGGTGATGGTGCTCGATCAGCGCTGCGTCGCGCCAATCCACACCCTGCCCGCCACTAAACAACGGCACCAGGCTGTGCCCGTCCGGCTCTATCAACGAGGAAGCCCCGCCCAGTTCCGCAAAAGTGGGCGCCAGGTCCACGTTTTCCACAATCTCCTCCACCACTTTACCCTTCCCAATCCCGGGTCCCACAATCACCAATGGCACTTGTATATCGGTGTCGAACGGTGTCTGTTTCCCCGGACGCATGGAATGTTCCCCCATGTGCAGCCCATTGTCCGAACTGAACACGATGTATGTGTTGTCTTGTCCGCTGGCTGCGATCATCGCCCGCAGTTCGCCGATCATTTTGTCCACCGCCTGCACGGCTTGCGCGCGCATGCGGAAATCATGGTCAATATTTTCGATATCGCGCGGCCCCAGTGGGTGAATTGCCTTCAGCCATTCGGGAGCGCTCCCGTTCGGTCGCGCGCCATATGCTTTGGTTCGAGGCGCCCGCAGCCCCGGAAATTTGGCCGCGTCCCGAGGCGCAGGAATATACGGCGCGTGCGGCGCGAATGTCGCAATTTCGATAAAATATGGATGGTCTTTCGACTTGCGGATGAACTCCTCCCCTAATCGCGCCACCACATCTGTTAGATAATCCTCTGGATTAGTTCCGTACTGCACCAGTTTTCCATTCTGATTTAGCCGGTATTTAAATTCTGGATATCCGTTCCCGGCCACGTCCCATTCCGTCCATCCGGGCGCAGGCCGGTCCCGAGCGGGAAGATATCCGTTCAGGTATTTCCCCAGCATTGCCGTTCTGTACCCGCTTTTTTGCAGCGCCACCGCAAACGTGTGTGCCTCGTTTCCGTTTTGGTTAAACAACTCATAACCGCCGTCTGGAAGTTGATTTGTAAACACTCCCGTATCGTGTGGAAATTTCCCGGTGAAAATGGACGACCGCGACGGGCAGCACAGCGAATCCGTAACGAAATAATTTGAGAAAGTGACTCCATCCCTTTCCATCGCCTGCACATTCGGCATGTACTGCACCAGATTCATGGCCAAATCATCCGTCAGAACAAAAATGATGTTCGGCTTCTTCGCGGAGTCCGCTTCCGCATGCAGCGCCGCTGCCCGCCCTTCCGTCGTTCCCCGCAGCGCAAACGCTGAGCACACAATCAAGATGAGCACGCATATCTGCGCCACAACCCGCCACCCCTTTGCTTTGTAGTTCATTTGCGTCGAATTCATTCCCGCTCCTTCTGCCTATTTCACCTTCAGCCGCGATTTCATCAACACAACGACATACGGATTCCAAGTTGAGAGCACGTAGTAAATGTTGAGCTCGCCGCTTTGGACCTTGGTCCAGCGCTCCACCACATACGGCGCATAATCTCCCCCGCGGACCGCGCCCGGATTTGCCTGCCCTCTCCCGATGACGGGCCCTGCAAGCCCATCGTCAGGCCGCGCATCCGGATTGTGAATGAATTTTCCGCTGGCTCCGTCGCGGACGGCATTGAAGATAACTTGAGGCGTGCTCCACGGCCCCCACGGAGTGCGTGAGTACGAAAACAATATCCCACGTTCCGCAGGCGGACGGCTGTCATAGGTCATCAGCCACACCCCCAAATCCTTGCACCACGTCACCGACAGATCGCCCATCGTCCCGTTTTTCACAATCGGGATTGCATCCGATTCCTTCTCGCTCCAGGTTGGCGCGCCCGCCGCGTCCATCCCCGTGAAATATCGCGTCCCTTTCCCATTTTCAAGACCTGCCGCCGGAACCACGGACAAATACGCGTCGCTGCCGCGGTACTTGCCCGTCCCCCAAATCATGACGTATGGCCCGCCGCTGGGCATTCCGGCGATCGGCTCGGGTTCGATGTGAAGCGACATTTTCACAAAGTGCCCCTCGGGATTTTGCGATATGGTTCGCTTCGGCTGGAATTTCGAAGGCAAGGTGAATTTCGTAAGCACCGAGCGGTCCGTATTTCGGTCCTCGGAATGGTTCGTCGAAACAACCACAAACATCTGTCCGCCCAAGTCGATCCCCGCTACAGGCACCTCGAACGGTCCCATGCTTATCCCCGGAGGCTGGATGGTCAGATACTCATTCCGCCCGGCCATCAGGAAATCTAATCGCACGCCGGCCTCGGGGTCGGTCGCGTCGGTCGTTGCAATCGTATCCAGTGCCCGGTCCAACTTGCCGACCGTGTCGCCAAACAAAAAATACACTCGCCCCTGATGCTCGAACGAATTGCCGAGGTCCGTGCCCTGAATCCCAAATCGCGAAAATGTGCGGCTCAGCGTCAGCTGGTGCCGCTCCTTGTCTTCTTCCCCCAAGAGTTGATTGATCTTGATTGTGGAGTTGGGGATGTACCGCAGGACTGGGCCTGTTGGTGAAGACTGCGAGCGGGCGCCGGTCCGGGCAAGACAGGTGACCCCAACTGCAAGAATCAAAGCGAGCCACACGTATGACTTCTTCATGGGCGAAATTTAACGCGAAGAGCGCCCGGTCACAAGAGTTTCCGCGCAGGCCGCGTGGGGGCGAACGGAAGTACACAACTCCGTACCGCCAGCGAACACTGGACAGTCCAACGTTTCTATATCAAATTTCGAGGTAACAGAAATAGGATCTGCGCAATTTTTAATCTTGACAACTCTATAATGCTTTGGTAATATGTCTTGCAGACTTCGACGGACGTTTCGAATACCCCTCTCGGGACCACCACTGCAGGCGCTGCAAATTACTCGAATTACCAGGAATTATTACAATTCGCGGATGAATATCAAAACGAAGGACTTTAACTCTATTAGATGCTACTGATACAAGACGCTTGGTAACTCCAGTAGAATCAGTATAAGAAGTTACTATTTAAGTAACACTCAACTCCTTTAGAATCCGCACTTACGAAGTGCCGCCAATCTATATGAAAACAAGCGCTTTTAACTCCACTGGAATCCGCCCTTATGACGATCGCGTCCATAAGTCCTTTGGATGCCACTCTTACGAAAAACAAGGGGGGAGGGGGTCGAATTGTCGACCAAACGATTCCATTCGGATTCATTGTTTTCTGGAGCAAGCTCCGAGTCACGGGTCACGATTCGCATACGACGCTCTTCTGCCCTTCCGTGCTCCTTCCGCACCATGTTGCGCAATGTCAATTGACTCGGGCGGAAGCCATGTCTAACATTTTCATGCGAGGGTCTGAGCGATTCATACCGGCAGATTTGCGGCTGGCTTCATCTATTGTTAGACCTTCCCAGCCCCGGGCCGAACCGAACAATGAACCCATCCACCGCACAAATCCGCTTTTGGGGAGTGCGCGGGTCTACGCCCACCGTGGACCAGGCCACTTGGCGCTATGGCGGCAACACACCCTGCCTCGAACTCATCACGCCGGGCGGAGCTCGATTCATTCTCGATTGTGGCACGGGAGTTCGCGCGCTGGGCAATCACCTGGCCGGTGTGAATGGCGCGCCAACCAACACGGTCACACCTCTCCATGCACACATTTTCCTGACACATTATCACTGGGACCATATCCAGGGCATTCCGTTTTTCTCGCCGCTCTATTCGCCCTTCAACAAATTCCACTTTTACAGCTACCGCTCCAAATTCCTGGGCCGCGACAGCCTCAAGCAGGTCTTCGAGACGCAAATGGCTTACCCCTATTTTCCCGTGGACGTGAGCGCCATGACCGCAGAGCGCGAGTTCACGGAAATTTCAGGTGGGGATTCGCTGCAAATTGAAGACGCCAAGATCACCATGTTTTGGCTGAATCATCCTCAAGGATGCCTGGGCTTCCGGTTTGAAACTTCAGCTGGAACTATTGCCTACTCAACCGATAACGAGCCCGGGAATCCCGAGCTTGATGCCAACTTGATTCAACTCGCGCAGGGTGCAGACATTTTCATTAACGACGCACAATATACTCCCGAGCAACTTGCCGGATCACGCCGCGGGTGGGGGCACTCCTCCTGGCTGGCCGGCGCGCAAGTCGCCCGCGAAGCGGGCGCTCGCAACCTGGTGCTGTTCCATCATGATCCCGACCACTCCGATAAGGACGTGGACGGACTCCTGCGGCAGGCGCGCCAGTATTTTGAAAATGTTTATGCCGCAACCGAAGGCATGGCTATGGGATTGGGAGCGACGGATGCCGCTGTGATTTTACCCGAGGGACGCAGTGGACATCATCGCGATGGAAATTTGCGCGCAGTCGTGACCGGGTACACCAGCGACGGCCGCGCCTTCCAGGAACAAACTGTAATCCGCGATCTCACTCTGCAAGGCGCACTGCTCTATCTGGCGCACAGCCCGCGTCTGCAGTCTGAATTGCAGGTGGAGATGGGCGATCCCGGCAAGGAATCTCCTGCCGAGCATCCTATGCATCTGCGCGGCTATGTTGTGAAACTCGAGCCCGGTCCCCGTGCCGACCAGACCGCTGTCGGCGTGGTCTTCACCGAATAGAGTTGTTTTCGTAATGTAGAATGGTCTTGTAGTGCCGGCCCTCCGGCGGGATTGTTGTCTTTGACTTACGCATGAAGCTGCTGGATTTCTCTCATCCGCGCAAATGCGCGCCGCACGTGGGGTATCACAATCGAACCGCCGACGATGAGCGAAACGTTGAGCGCCTCAACCACTTCCGCGCGAGTCCAGCCCTCTTCTGCGCAGCGCACCAGGTGGTAGGTGATGCAGTCATCGCAACGCAGCACCATCGATGCCACCAGTCCCAACATTTCTTTCGTCTTCGTGCCCAGCGCGCCCGGTTCATAGGCTTGATGATCGAGCGCGAAAAACCGCTTCATGCCCAGGTGGCCACAGCCAAGAATTTCTTCATTCAAATCTGCGCGGAATTTGTTGAAGTCCGCCAAACTGTCGGGCATAAACCCTCCCATTCAGAACGATCGATTGAAAATGCCGGTCGACAATATCCCGCGCTGCCGCCGCGCAAGTCAACTCTCTCAGGTCACTAACGGTCTTGGCTGTCTGGCTTATTTCGCCGTGGGAAATGCGGCTCCTGAATTGATTGTGGTCCACGCACGAAGAATTTCCGCGACGCTCCAGGCCTGTGCGGGACAGCCCCGCGGAGTGAACGGCGGATCGGCGTCGAAAACTTCACTCACGCTGCCAAGCCCAGCGACTGACAAATGCGAAGCGATCGCATCGAAGAGACGGAGCGCCGCGTCGGCATCGCGATTCACGCGGAAATGGGCAAGAGCGAATGGACCGAGCAGCCACGGCCACGCCGTGCCCTGGTGATACGCAGCGGCGCGATCATCCTGTAGACCTTCGTAATGCGCGCGGTAACCCGGTTCGCCGGACGCGAGCGTGCGCATTCCGACCGGTGTGAGCAAATGCTGCGCACAGGCGTTAACAACCGCGCGCCGCTGTGCCAGTGTGAGTGCGCACAATGGCAGCGAAACAGCGAGGATTTGATTCGGCCGCAACGAGGCGTCGCTTGTGGGCGGTTGCCCATTTTCACCAGGCACATCCAGCACATCGAAACAATAGCCGTTCGGCTTGTTCCAGAACTTTTTGAAGCCGGCGCGCGCCTGCTTGGCGAGACCTGAAAATTCTTTATCCGGTTTGTCCAATTTATGGGCGATGTCCGCAAGCGTTTCCAAGGCGTTGAGCCACAGCGCGTTAACTTCAACCGGCTTGCCCATGCGCGGCGTGACTGGACGCCCATCAACGCGTGCGTCCATCCAGGTAAGCTGCGTGCCGGGCTCGCCGGCGAGAAGCAAACCATCCGCAGGATCGGCGTGGATACCGAAGCGCGTGCCCTGCGCGTAGGAATGAACTATTTCCGCGAGCACGGGAAATATCTCTTGGGCGAGATCGAAGTCGCCAGTGGCGGCGAGGTATTGGCGAACGGTCTCGATGTACCAGAGTGCGGCGTCCACCGTGTTGTATTGCGGGGCGTCACCTGCTTCCGGGAAAAAGTTGGGGAGCATTCCGCCGTTCAAGTAAGTTGCGAACTGGCGCAAAATGTTGCGCGCGAAAGCCGCACGGCCCGTGACTAAAGCCAGGCCGGGCAGCGCAATCAAGGTGTCACGGCTCCAGACGCCGAACCAGGGATAGCCGGCGATGATTGCGGGCGGGACACTGGTGGGTGCGAGTCGATCGACGAGGAATTGATCCGCGGCCAGGAAAAGTTGCCGAATCCATTCTGGTGTGGGGAGGAAGGGCGGAGAGGCGCGCGATCGCGTGGAAACTTTTCTGGGGGCGGGCGTGGATTGCGGTTGTGTGAGAAAAACTCGGCTGCGTAACTGCTCGTCGGTCAGAGCGGCGGCGGAATCAAGACTTGCGGTGGCATCGGTGCTGATCACGATGCCGGCGGACTCGCCCGAGCGAAGTGTGACTTGAAACGTCGCGGCGTGGAGATGGTCCTCGCAATCATCAAGGCCGCGGTCGCGCTCGGCGGCGAGGTCGAAGTTGCGATACCAGATATGCGTCGGCTGACAAGTCGCCGTCGCGCTACGCAAATAAAATGGCATGGCGCCATTGAAGGCGAGCACGCGGATTCCAATGGCGCGCGGGGAATAAGAATCGGAATGCTGATTGACTGTAAGTTGCTCGATGCCCATTTGCCAGTCGCCGGCATGAGTGGCGCCGTGGAAATCGCGGTAGTTGACGAATGCTTTGATGTCCAGGTCGATTGGCGCTTCCGCACGAATCAGGCGATATTCAACATAAGTCGTGTTGGCGCCGTGCTGCATGCAGATGCGCTTTTCGAGAATGGCATTTGCGAAGGCGTAGCTCCACGTGGGAATGGCGCCTTCGAGCCGAAAAGAATCAATGAATCCGTAACCCTGCGGATCAAGAGCGCCGCCAGCCCAGCGATTTGTGCCCAGGGAAAATGACTGCCCGGAGAGCGTGGCGACTTCGTCGAGCTTGGTCGCGAGCAGAGTTCGTTTGCGCGGGGGATCGAGCGCAGCAATCAGAAGTCCGTGGTAGCGGCGGGTCAAAAGTCCCGCGACTGTGCCGGAGGCAAAGCTGCCAATCCCATTGGTAACCAACCATTCGCGGGATTCAGCCGTGGCGAGATCGGTGCAAATTTCGCGGTTGAGTTGGACGAAAGCGACAGGGTCAGGCGATTTGGCGGCGGGGCGGTCCGGACTCGGGGACGTGGCAGACATGGATTCTGTCCAGCTCTAATTGTGGCACGTAGAGGTTAGCAGAAGAAACATGCTCTGAAACAGCACTTTTTCATGATGGATGGAATTCATTTAAGTGAAGTTAAGCTGGGAAATTGTAGGCTGTTGGACATGGTGGTTCAGTGCCGCCACCGACGGTGAGCCTGAGCGCCACTCATCTCCCGTCCTTAGCTTACGGCTTTCTTGTGGAATTGGCGAAGGCCGATCGCGATGAGAAAAACGTTGAAGCCAGCCAACGCGGTTAAGACCGCCCAGAGCGAAAGATGCGGAAACTGCGGCACCAATGCCCCGCGCAGGCCCTCGCTGGCATAGACCATCGGATTTATGAGCACCAGTTTCTGGAGGACGGGGAAAGTCGCGAGGGCGCTCCAGGGGTAATATGTGCAGCCAAAGAAAATCATGGGTGCGACAACCAGTGCGAACATCAGACCGATGTGGGTTTGATTAACCGTGCATCCGAGTGCGAGACCGCCGGCCGAAGAAAACATGGCCACCAGCAATGCCACGGCAGCGAAAACCACTGGCCGATGCAAACTTATGTGGATTCCGGGGCGAAGCAGCAGCCATCCGATTGGAATGACCACCAGACCCGCAGCCAGTGCTTGCAATGTGCCCGCGACCACTTTTTCGATTGCCAGCCAGGAGATATTCATCGGCGCGAGGAGGCGGTCTTCAATTTCGCGAGTGAACTGGAACTCGCCGATGAGAGGCATGGCTACAGCCCAAATGCCGGTGCCGATCATGGTGAGGGCCATGATGCCAGGGAGCAACTGACTCTTGTAGGATGGGGGCAAGAGCCCGCTGCCTACCATCACTTTGCCAAAGATGAAAACAAACATCAGCGGCTGAATAAATGTCTGCAGCAGCATGGGAATGATGTTGCGACGAGCGACATGAGCATCGCGCCCAAGCATGGCAAAGAACGCTTTCCAATTCATTCCCGCAGGCTCCTTCCAGTGTGGTGCAGAAAAAGATTTTCCAAACTGGGCTCGGAAATATGGACGTCGGACAATTCCACATTGGCGGCGAGCGCGATGTTGGCGATCTCCGAAATCAGGGAGCCGCTGCGGTCGGCGTAAAGATCGGCTCCGTGATTTTCCGTGGCGCGCACCTCGCGCACCCCGGCAAGCTCCTTCAAGCGCTGCAGCAATTCAGGGGAGGCATATCCGAACCGGAGTCGAAGCAAGTATCCGCCGGGAACGCTGTCCTTCAATTCCCGCGGCGTGCCCAATTCGATGACTTTGCCATGGTCTATGATGGCCAATCGCTGGCAGAGCGCGTCGGCTTCTTCCATGTTGTGCGTAGTGAGGAGAATGGTTTTTCCGGCCTGATTGTATTCGCGAATGATTTCCCATAGGAGCAGGCGCGTCTGCGGATCGAGGCCGACGCTGGGCTCGTCGAGAAACAGGACTTGCGGATCGTGCATCATGGCGCGAGCGATGGAGACGCGTTGCATCATACCGCCGGAGAATGTGCGCACCATCTGGTCGGCGCGATCCGCGAGCTTGAAGCGCTCCAGCAGAGTCGCGGCGCGCTGATTTCGCTCGTGGTGGCTTTGGCCGAAGTAGGCTCCGTGGAACACCAGGATTTCGCGCGCGGTAAGTGAGAAATCCAGATTGGGCCGTTGAGCCACGACACCGATGAGGCGTTTGACGGCGGCCTGGTCTTTCCACACTTCGTGTTCGCCAATCCATGCTTCGCCGCGCGTGGGGCGCACACGCGTGGTCAGAATGCCAACAGTTGTGGATTTGCCCGCGCCATTCGGGCCGAGCAAACCAAAGATTTCGCCGGGGGCAATTTCCAGAGTGACCCCATCCAGCGCAACAATTTCCGGTTTGGACTGCTTGGATTTGCTGCGAGGCGGAGCAAAAGAGAATCCTCCGGCGCCGGCAGCCATCGGAGGCGCGGAGGTATACACCTTTCTTAAGTCGCGAGTGCGAATGCCAACTGCCATTCCCCAGTTCCCTCTCCGTGGATTCTCTGACGGACTTTGGCGCCGACAGCAGGGCCCAAACCGCAGGACGCCGAATGCGTGCTTGGGATAATTCCAGAGTTGCGCGGGGGATGTCAATTCCGTGAGGAAATATCATCTGATAGTGGCCGATGCCGGCGAATGGAAGTGGGCGTTTGACGCGTCTGCGGCGCTGTGCTACCACGGATGCGATATGCCCACGGATCGAATTGAGCAGGCGGTACAAAAATTACAGGAAGCCTATAAGGCGCAGATGGAGGGCGACTACGACCTCGCCGTCGAATTGTATGTCGAATCGCTGGCGCTGCATCCCACCGCCGAGGCGCACACGTTTCTTGGGTGGACATACCATTTTCAAGGAAAAATTCAGGCGGCCATTGCGGAATGCAAGCGCGCCATCGAAATCGATCCGGATTTTGGCAATCCTTATAACGATATTGGCGCTTACCTAATCGGGATGGAGCGGTATGATGAGGCGGTTCCCTGGCTTGAAAAGGCGATTACCTCGAAACGATATGACCCGCGGCATTTTCCCTACTTCAATTTGGGGCGGGTTTATCTGGCCAAGGGATTTCTGAATCGAGCGCGAGAATTGTTTCAGCAGTCCCTGGAGATTGAGCCCCGGTACACGTTGGCTCAACAGGCGTTGGCGAGTCTGCGGCGAATGGTGAATTAGCGTTTTCCTCCCTGAAGGAATCAATCCATTGCTGGGTTGTCTGGAAACACCGGAATGGGATAAGTTGCCATGCTATGCGATGAAAAATGAAACGGGATGTGGGAGTGAAGCTTCAAATCTGTGCCGGATATGATGCACTGACATTAGAGGATGCGAACCGGATGCGAGTGAAATGATGGAGACCAAGCAACAATCGGAAGGTTCATCGGGAACGCAAACAGGCACTAGCGGCACCACGCGATTTCTGCCCTTGGTGCTGCTCTTGTTTGCGGGCAGCGGTTGCTCGGCGCTGATCTACGAAATTGTCTGGTACCAGTTGCTGCAACTGGCTATTGGTTCGACCGCGATTTCACTGGGAATCGTGCTGGCCGTTTTCATGGGCGGCCTGTGCCTGGGGAGCCTGCTGATACCGCGGATGCGGGCGGCGGAGAAACATCCGTTGCGCGTGTACGCAGCTCTGGAGTTAGGGATTGGGATTTTCGGGTTGCTGGTGCTGATTTTGGTTCCTCTCGTGGATCGCGTTTACGTTTTGGGAGCGGGATACGGTTTGATGGGCATGCTGATGCGCGGGCTGATGGCCGCGGTTTGCCTGCTGCCTCCGACAATGCTGATGGGCGCGACGCTGCCGGTTATCACGCGATGGGTGAAGGCGACGCCGAGCGGGGTCGCGTGGTGGGGATTGCTGTACGGCGGAAACATTGTGGGGGCAGTGTTCGGGTGTTTGCTCGCCGGATTTTATTTGCTGCGCCTCTACAACATGGCGACCGCGACATTTGTGGCGGCGGCAATCAATCTGAGTGTGGCGGCGATTAGCTTGGGATTGGCGGTTGTGGCGCCAGCGCAAGCAACGACGAGTGAGAAGAATGAAGAACCGCGTGCCGCCAGCGAGAGCGATACAAGCGGGCGACGCGCGGATGACTTGACGATTTACATCACGATTGCGATATCCGGCGCGTGCGCGCTGGGCGCGGAAGTGATCTGGACGCGCCTGATGGGAATGATGTTGGGCGCGACGGTGTATGTGTTCTCCATTATTTTGGCTGTGTTCCTAATTGGGCTGGCATTGGGCAGCGGCGTGGGATCGTGGCTGCAGCGCGTGATGAGTCCGCGATTGGCGCTGGGCTGGTGCCAGATATTGCTCACCGGCGGAATCGCCTGGGCGGCGTACATGGTTGCGGATTCGCTTCCCTACTGGCCGATCAATCCGCTGCTGACCATCAGCCCGTGGTACACGTTCCAGCTCGATCTGGTGCGCTGTCTGTGGGCGATTTTGCCGGCCGCAGTGTTGTGGGGAGCGAGCTTTCCGTTGGCGCTCGCAGCAGTGAAATCACAGGGAGAAGACTCGGGCCGCGTGGTGGGAAAGATTTACGCAGCCAACACGTTTGGCGCGATAGTGGGCGCGCTGGGAGTGAGCCTGGTGCTGGTTCCATGGATTGGAACGCAGCAGTCGGAGCGAGTGCTGCTGGTGTTCGCGGCGATTGGTGCGCTAAGCGCGCTGGTTCCGCTGGCAGTGGAACGACGTTCTTGGGGAATCGCGGAAGAATTGCTGGCCGCAATGGTCATCGCGGGGATCCTGACCTGGAGTGTGGACCCGGTGCCGGGAGAATTAATCGCCTACGGACGAAGGATGGCAATTTCGGCGGGAAGTTCGCACATTCTGTACACCAAAGAGGGGCGGAATTCGTCGGTGGCGATCTCGCAATGGAATGATGGGGCGATTGAAGTGGACGTGAACGGGCATGTGGAGGCGACGACGGAGCCGTATGACATGAAGCTGCAGCGAATGGTGGGCCACCTGCCTGCACTGCTGCATCCGCACCCGCAATCGGTGTTGGGAATTGGATTTGGAGCGGGGGTGTCCGCGGGAACCTTCACGAGGTATCCGACCATCAAGCGAATTGTGGTTTGCGAAATCGAGCCGGTGATTCCGCCAACCTCGACCATGTATTTTGCCAAGCAGGATTACGATGTGATGCACAACCCGCGCACGCAGATTATTTATGATGACGCGCGTCATTACGTGCTGACTACGCACGAGACATACGACATTATCGCCAGCGATCCGTTGGACGTGTTTGTGAAGGGGACAGCGGCGCTGTACTCGAAAGAATATTTTGAGAGTGTGAAGAAGCATCTCAATCCGGGAGGAATGTTCACACTGTACGTGCCGCTGTATGAGAGTGATGAAAAAACGGTGAAGAGCGAAATCGCCACGTTTATGGAGGCGTTTCCTTACGGAACGGTATGGGCGAATACGGTTAATGGGTTGGGGTATGATCTGGTGCTCATGGGGCAAGCGGATCCGCTGAAGATCAATTTGGATGAGGTGCAGCAGAGATTGTCGAGTCCGGATTATGCGCCGGTGGCGGAATCGCTGAGAGAAATCGGGATTGGCTCGGCAGTGGATTTGTTTGCGACCTACGCGGGCGACAAGAATGATTTGGCGCCGTGGCTGGAAGGCGCAGAGCTGAACCGAGATGGCGACATGCGTCTCCAATACCTGGCGGGATGGGGAATCAATTCGCGGCTGGAAGATTTTATCTATAGAAAAATTATTGGTTACAGGCGGGCGCCGTGGAATGTGTTTACGGGCTCACCGGAAGAGATGAAAATGCTGATCTTTGCGATGTCGGCAGCGAGCGGGACGGCGCCGCCGCAATAGTTGCAGGCAAGTCTTGCAAACCCTGCGAAGCATCTACTTCCATTGCAAAATCATTTCGACGTGCTTATGAGATGTGCGAGCGCCGCTTTCTTGAGTTTGCTATCCACGTCCAGCCCCTCAATCGCATCCAGCATGCCCTGCCATCCGTGGTCCAATTTCTGAAGCTCACTCAGCGCGGTTTCAGGGTGGAGCGTTATTCGGCGACCTGTTTGCGCAGCTTCGAGTAGAGGATCGGGCGCCCAGCCCTTCGGCCATGAAGCTTCGAGAATGCCCGCGGCGCCGTGGAGGCGGGCGAGCTTTCCTTGCAGACCCTCTAGAAGTTCGTTCTGGGCTGAGATGAAGCGCGTCTCCTTCACAAGAACAACGATGTCTTGCCTGATGGGCATGGCCGGCAACTCAATGATGGTGGTGGCGGTGTCGCCATCGTAGCGCCATCCAGTTGGCGATACATCGGGCCCGGTATAGGAAATGTCACTTCCATTAGCGGTGACGGAAAGCGGAGGCCATGATCCGGGAAGGCGCAGTTCGTAGGAGCGTGAGGAAGGCATGCCAGGATAATTTCCTTCCGCAGGCAGAATTTCGATTTCAAGCACGTCATCGTGGAGCTCGGATTGACGAAAGTGTTGGCGAGCGAATTGGGATTGCTTATAGCCGAGGCTGTCGCCAGCATCTTCGTAAAGATCACCCTGTCCGTCCATGCCAGGAAGAATCTGCAGGACGAGCCGATCCGTGTGATTGGTTTGTGCGGACTGGATTGAAGACTGCATGGGAATGATGGATCCAGCACGAACGTAAACCGGAGTTTCATCGAGGCGGAAGGCGCGCTCGACTAGTTTGGGGCCGTGAAGGTGAGCGCCAGTCGGCCATTCGATCCAATCCCCTTCAGGGAGCCAGACCTTACGCTCAGCAAGTTGCGAGGTGGGGTCGAGAGGCGATGTAACGGGCGCGACGATTAGATCCTTCCCAAACGCGTACTCGCCGCTGGCATTCACATCGTAGGCTGCCTGAATTTCAGGATAATCATAGTAAAGGGGATGGCAGATGGAGATACCCGTGTCGTAGGTGTTGCGGGCCTCGGTGTAAATGTAAGGGATCAATGAGCGGCGCAAGAGAAGAGCGTTGCGCATCACTTCGGCGTATTGCTCCGGGAATGCCCAGACGCGGCGTTCAGCGTCGGGATTTTTGGTCATGTGCGTCCGCAGGATGGGGCTGAACACGCCCCACTGCAACCAGCGCGTATAAAGCTCGGGCTCGACAGTCCCCGGAATGTGGCCGCCAATGTCGTGGCTCCAATATCCGTAGCCCACGTTGGCCGCCGTGGAAGTGAACTGCGGCTGAAAGGCCAGCGACGACCAATCGGAAATCACGTCGCCTGAAAAACCAATCTGATAGCGATGATTGCCCAGCCCGCCCCAGCGGTGATAAATAAGCGGGCGCTTGCCTTCGCGCTCCATGTCGGTGAAATGAACGTAGTTGAGCCACCAGGTGGGCGCGAGGCCCGGAAGGCTAGTCTTGTTTTCCTGCTGCCAATCGAGCCAGAAGAAATCGACGCCCTGCTTTTCGAGCGGGTGATGCAAAATATTCATGTAGTTTGTGGCGAATTTTTTGTTGGCGATGTCGAACGGGACATACTTCTTCGTGGCGGGGTCGATGCCCATGGCACGAGCCATCTCGGGATATTTTTCCTCAAACGGCTGGACGCCCGAGGCGGGGTGCATATTGAGAGTGACTTTTAGTCCTGCACTGTGTGCCCAGCTTAGAAATTCCGGCGGATCGGGAAAATAGATTTTGTTCCACGTGTAGCCAGTCCAGCCGAGCGTGTGGCCCGAATCGTCCAGTTTCTTGTCTCCCCAATAAACGCCGAAAGTAGGGTGCCAATCCATGTCGATCACCAGGACGTCGAGCGGAACATTGTGATCGTGGAACTCGCCAACGAGCTGGCGCAGCTCTTCGTCGGTGTAAGCCCAGTAGCGCGACCACCAAATGCCGAAGGCGAAGCGCGGCGGCAGCGGGATGCGTCCTGCGACGCGTGTGAAATCGGCAAGAGCGGCGCGGTAATCGTGGCCGTAGGCGAAGAGATACCAATCGGTGTGTTGTCCGGAAGGGCGAGGCAAGGCCCAAAGCCAATCGCTGGAATCGAAAAGAATTCGATCCGAGTCGTCGACCAGCGCCCAGCCATCGCGGGAGAGCAGGCCGGGCTCGAGCGGGATGGCGCCCTTGGCTCCATCGAGGGTGCGCGTGGTGCCGCCAAGATTGGCGGTGTCGGCGAGGCCTGGATGCCAAGTCATCTGTTTCTCCGCGAGTGAAAATTGAACTTGGAGATTCTCCGCGGTGAATGCGCCGGAATTCTCCTTGTATCGCAGAGTGAGCTTGCCGGTGTCGATGGTGAGCCAGCCGCCACTCGAGGTTTTTGTGAATGACGGGACGGGCATGCGGCGATTGATGAAAACGAGTGAGGCGTGATCTTCAAACTTGGCGTCAGGCACCCATTCCATGCGAATTAGTTGCGGCGTCAGGATGGTGAAACGCGCCTGACCGGAAACGATGATGGCGCCGGGGTCGGCTACGGGGTTTGGCGCAGGATCCGTCGCCGTGACGGCCTGAGCGGAGACGGGCAACGACGATGCGATCACAAGAATAATGGTTACAACGAGACGGAGCTGAAATGAGTGGAGAATTTTAATGCGCATTTGGAGCGGCGCGCCGGCCCGCGGTGAGAATCTACACTATTGGCTCGCGGATTTCAGTATTCATACTTGGAAAACTCGCCCATCAAATGCGCCCGTGCACAGGCAATATTTGCCGGCGAGAGGGCTGGGCGGCGGTATACTCGCGTGACTCGTTGGGCAATTGCGCGGGCCGGCTGAAATGCTCAATCTCGCACAGGACTCTCACCGCCGCTACAATCCTTTGAAAAGAGAATGGGTGCTGGTGTCGCCCCATCGAGCGGCGCGGCCGTGGCAAGGACGAATTGAAGCGCCTGCGCCAAAAAATGTGGTCAACTACGACCCGGAATGTTACATGTGCCCCGGAAATACGCGGGCAAACGGAAAGCAAAATCCACAATACACAAAAACATTCGTTTTCGAGAATGACTTTCCGGCCCTGACAGCCACTGTCGCGGATCAACCCGTGTATGCAAACGAACTGCTGGTCGCGCATGGCGAGCCGGGCATCTGCCGTGTGATGTGTTTTTCGCCCGAGCACAATTTGCGGTTGCCGCGAATGTCCCGAGATGTGGTGCGCGGAGTGGTGGACTCCTGGGCCGAGCAGTACGCCGAGCTTGGGGCGCTACGGTGGATTCAGTATGTGCTCCCGTTCGAGAATAGTGGCGCGCTTATGGGAGCAAGCAATCCGCATCCGCATTGCCAAATATGGGCGAACGCAAACTTGCCGAATGAAGCCGCCCTGGAGTTGACGGCGACGAATGAATATTTTCGGGGGCATGAGCGCTGCCTGCTTTGCGACTACGCAGTAGTGGAGGCGCAACAGGGTGCGCGAATGGTCTGCTCGAACGACTTCTTCGCCGCGGTAGTTCCCTTTTGGGCGATCTGGCCATTTGAAACTTTGGTGATCAGCAAGCGGCACTTGGGCGGCTTTCAGGAGCTGACCGAGGAGGAGCGCGACGCGCTTGCGGAAATCCTGACCCGGCTGACAACGCGCTACGACAACCTGTTTGAAGCGCCGTTCGCATATTCGATGGGCTTCCACTGCAAACCGACGGACGGATTCAACCACCCTGAGTCACATTTTCACGCGCATTTTTACCCGCCACTGTTGCGCTCGGCCACGGTACGAAAGTTTTTGGTGGGCTATGAAATGCTAGGGACTCCGCAAAGAGATATCACAGCGGAGGCGGCGGCTGAAACGCTGCGCGGCGTATCGGAAAAGCACTATTTGGATCGCGCGGGAAGGTGATGATGGCGATCGGCACTAGTGAAAAACCGAAGCCTCGGAAGGCAACCACATGAGCCTGAGACCGATTGACTGGATCGTGATGCTTATTTACCTGGGCTTTGTTGCCGGCATCGGCGTGGTGCTGAAGCGTTACATGAAAACCAGCACAGATTTTTTCCTTTCCGGGCGTGCGCTTCCGGCGTGGGTTTGCGGGCTGGCGTTTATCTCCGCAAATTTGGGCGCGCAGGAAGTAATTGGAATGGCGGCTTCGGGAGCAAAATACGGAATCGCGACAAGCCACTTTTACTGGATTGGAGCGATTCCGGCGATGGTTTTCGTTGGCGTGTTCATGATGCCGTTTTATTACGGGTCGCGTGCGCGGTCCGTGCCCGAGTATTTGCGGCTGCGCTTTGATGAAAAAACGCGCGCGCTCAATGCCATTACCTTCGCGGTGATGACCATCTTTTCTTCTGGAATTTCGATGTACGCGATGGCGCGGCTGATTCAAACGTTGCGCCTGTTCGATGCGCCGCTGGCGCGGCTTTCGATTTCTCCGGCGTGGGTGTTCCATCTCTCCATATTGGTATCGGCGCTGGTGGTACTGGTTTACGTGTTCTTCGGCGGATTGAGCGGAGCGATTTACAATGAGGTGCTGCAATTTTTTCTGATTGTTGCGGGCTTTTTGCCGTTGGTGTGGTTGGGATTGAAGAGCGTTGGCGGGTGGAATGGGTTGAAAGCGCGCGTGCCCGCCGAGATGACTCATGCGTGGCTGGGGATGAGCAGCCCGCACACGAATCCGCTTGGCGTGGAATGGTTTGGATTGGCTATGGGGTTGGGATTCGTGCTTTCTTTTGGATACTGGTGCACGGATTTTCTGGTGGTGCAGAGAGCCATGGCGGCGCATTCGATGGGCGCGGCGCGCCGCGTGCCGTTGATTGCGGCGCTGCCCAAAATGTTCTTTCCTTTGTTGGTGATTCTGCCCGGGCTGATTGCCATCAGCTTGCCGACAGCTTATACACAATTGGTGGCAATTCCTCCAGGAGCAACGCAAGCTGAGATACGAGCGCTGGAAGCGCAGGCGCCTTTGCCTCCCGAAGGGTACGGGCATGGACTGATTCCCGCGAAGTTGGATGCGGCCACTGGCCAGATCCAACGCGACAGCAATGGTAAAGTCGTGCTCGACTACGATTTGGCGATCCCGAAAATGCTGTTGCATTACTTCCCTTCCGGATTATTGGGACTGGGATTGACCGCGTTGCTGGCGAGTTTCATGTCGGGGATGGCGGGAAACGTAACCGCGTTCAACACGGTGTGGACTTACGATATTTACCAGGCGCACATTCGCCCGGGCGCCAGCGATTTGCATTATTTGAGGATGGGACGCATCGCGACGGTGGCCGGGATTGCGCTTTCCATAGCGGCCGCGTACATGGCTACGCGCTTCAATAACATCATGGACATGCTGCAATTAATTTTTGCATTTGTGAACGCGCCGCTGTTCGCTACGTTTCTGTTGGGGATGTTCTGGAAACGCGCCACGGGTCACGGGGCATTTTTCGGACTGATTTCAGGAATGGTGGCTGCGGCCTTGCATCATGGGCTGACTTTGCCCGTGGGCGCAACGGCGGGGATCAAGGGCGGCTGGATCGCGGTGATGCACAGCTATCCGAGTGAAATGGCGCAGAATTTCTGGACGGCGATCTTTGCATGGACAACGTGCTTCGTAATGACCATTGTAGTCAGTTTGATGACCGCGCCGCGCCAGGAAAAAGAGCTGGAGGGGCTGGTGTATTCGATGACGGCGCGGACGCGCGAAGAGAATGTGCCATGGTATTTGCGGCCGGCTGCGTTGGGGGTGGGCGTGCTGATCTTGGGGTTGGTGTTGAATATTATTTTCAGGTAGAGGGCGGGGACGAGACAAAGTGAGAACGTGTGGGGGTCACAGAACCGCCCCTACTTAGGAGCGCGATGGGACTGGATATTCGTTGGCCGATTGGGCTCATGTTCTTGTTGCTTGGCGTGGTGCTCGCAGGATATGGGCTGGTAAGTGATAGGGCTATCTATGCCCGCTCGCTGGGCATCAACGTCAACCTGGTTTGGGGCATTGTGCTTTTCGCGTTCGGGGGGCTGATGGCGGTGCTGGCGCGGCGGGGCAAGGCGTCCAAGAAACGAGGGTGATAGCCGCACCAGTGCTCGACGATATTCATGTTGCGTTTGAGCGGCGATTCGGCTCGCGGCCGCGAGTGTTCCGTGCTCCCGGACGCACGAACCTGATTGGCGAGCACACCGATTACAACGACGGTTTCGTCCTTCCCGTGGCCATCGATCGCCAGACGACTGTCGCCATCGCACCGGCGAGAATTGGGCCTCCTGGAAAACCCACTCTGCGTGTTCATTCCGAACAATTTGTCGAGACGGTGGAATTTGATTTGCGTGCGGCTTCGCCTTCGCCACGCGGGCACTGGAGCGACTATGTCCGTGGCGTGTCGCTCATGCTGGAGAAATCGGGTTGTGTGATTGGCGCCACGGACATGTTGATTCGCTCCGATGTACCGATGGGCGCGGGAGTCAGTTCCTCCGCATCGCTCGAGGTAGCCGCGGCAATGGCATTGGCCTCATTGAGTGGTCGTGAAATTCCCCGGCTGGATCTTGCGCGAATGTGCCAGCGCGCAGAAAACGAGTTCGTTGGCGCGCGCTGCGGAATCATGGACCAATTTGTGGCCTGCTTCGGATGCGCTGGGCACGCCGTGTTCCTCGATTGCCGGTCGCTGGAATACGCTTTGGTCGCACTCCCGCCTGGCGTGAAGCTGGTGCTCTGCAACACGATGGTAAAGCACGAAATTGCCGCAGGTGAATACAACGCGCGAAGAAGCGAATGCGAGTCGGCCGTGAAACTGCTGGCCAGCGTCATTCCTTGTTTGCGCGCGCTGCGCGATGTGACGCCCGCACAAGTTGACCAATATCGGGAACTGCTCCCCGGGACGCTGTTCCGGCGCGCAAAGCACGTCACAACCGAGAATGCAAGGGTGTTGCAGGCGCGTGTGGCGCTTGAAAGCGGCAACCTTTCTGAGGTGAGCCGGCTGATGAAGCAGTCGCACGAAAGTTTGCGCGACGACTACGAAGTCAGTTGCCGGGAGCTGGACGTGATGGCGGAGTTGGCCTGGAAATTCGAGGGGTGTCTTGGCGCACGGATGACCGGCGGCGGGTTCGGCGGATGCACGATTAATCTCGTACACGCCTCGAAGACAGAGCAATTTGGCGAGCATATGAAAGCCGGCTATGAGGTAGCCATTGGCCGCTCGCCGGAGATTTACTATTGCGAATCCGCCGGCGGCGCGGGGGAAATAGTTTAGGGCTTTGAAGACTCGGACGACTCACCCCCCCGGCTAGCCCCCAGTGAATCAGCCCTACAAGACCATCCCGAATTTCACACCAATCCCATGGCGGAACCGCGAAGCCCGGGTTACAGGTCGATGGTCTACCAAAAAAGTGACGATTCCCTTCAAACCCTGAGCGCTTTCCACCGGTTGTCCTCCTTTTGGACATGTCCTCTAACGAACAGTAATCGCGCTGAGATAGGTGCACACTCTGACCCGCGGAAATCCGCAAAGGAGCTTCATGCACAATATTTCAAAATTCGCGTTGGCATTTGCATTTACCCTTGCCGCCTCAGTTTACGTACAGGCAAAGGCGCCCCCGCAAGAAACCGATCACATTCCTACCTACCGCATCACCGTCGTCAACCGCACGGCGCGAGCGGTGAGTTACAAACATCACAGCGGCGCGACCAAGATTGATTTTCAAGGCACGGATTTGATGCCCGGCGCAAGTGGTCAAGCCAGCGTCAACAGCAAGCGCGGAACCATGACCATCGAAGTGGAATTTTCAGATCTCGACAGGCCCACGGCTTTCGGTAACGAATATCTTACCTTCGTCATGTGGGCAATTTCTCCCGAGGGTCGGCCAGCGAATCTGGGCGAAGTGCTGGTGGGCGGAAACCATCGCAGTAAGCTTGAGGTCACAACGGATCTGCAAGCTTTCGCAATGATTGTCACCGCGGAACCTTATTACGCCGTGCGCCGCCCCAGCAATCTGGTGGTGATGGAAAACGTGATTCGTCCGGATACGGCGGGCTCCGAGGAAGTGGTTGACGCCAAATACGAATTAATCGACCGCGGCGGTTACATTCCCACGGGCTATACATTTGACCCGGTGGTGTTGAGCGCCAAGTTGCCGCTTGAATTCTATGAAGCACGCAACGCCGTGCGCATCGCGAAATCGGCGGGAGCCGAGAGCTATGCGACACCCAGCTATGAGAAGGCTGTACAACAGATGAAGGAAGCAGACGCGCAAGCGAGCAGCCGGCACGAAAACCAGAAAACGCTTATTTCCATCTCGCGGGAAACCGTGCAGACTGCGGAAGACGCCCGTGAAATCGCGATGAAGCGAATCGATTCATTGCGCGCCGATCGTGAACGCAACGCATCAGCACGCGGTGAGGCGGACGCCAAGGCGCAATCCGCTCGTGATTCGCAGGGCCGGGCCAACGCGGAAGCCATGACGGCCGATGCCGTTCGCCAGCGGGAAGAAGCCGAGCGGAAAAATCGGGAAGCGCAGGCCGCCGCGGTTCAAGCCAAGGATAGCCAAGTCAATGCCCAGGCTGATGCGGATCGTAACCGAGCCGCGGCAGCCGCATCCGATGTGCAGTCACAACAGGCGATTCGCGATCGGGACGAAGCGGACCGCAAGAGTAAGGAAGCACAGGATGCCACTCGCGTAGCCAAGGACGCCCAGGCCAACGCCGAAGCTGACGCGGATCGCAATCGCGTGGCGGCGGCAGCTTCCGATCAGCAGGCCCAGCAAGCCATTCACGAACGCGAAGAGCTTCGTGCGCGCCTGCTTCAACAATTCAACCTAATTCTTGAAACCCGCGATACAGCTCGCGGTCTCGTGGTGAATATGTCCGATGTCTTGTTTGACAGCGGCAAATATACGCTTCGTCCGCTGGCTCGCGAGAAACTGGCCAAGATTTCCGGGATTCTGCTGGCCTACCCCGCGCTCAATCTGGCCGTGGAAGGCAACACGGATAGCGTGGGAACGGAAGAATACAATCAGGATCTCTCCGTCAAACGAGCGGAAGGCGTCCGTACTTATTTGACGGCGCAGGGCGTGCCCTCAGCCTCTACTACTTCGGCTGGATTCGGCAAGACGCGGCCCATCGCCTCCAACGATACGGCGGACGGCCGTCAGCAAAACCGCCGCGTTGAGCTGGTGGTCTCGGGCGAAGTGATCGGCACCAAGATCGTTTCCATAAAAATTCAACCGGCGGCCGGATCGCCGCTGCCGCTACCACGCCAATAGCTTCAAGGAATGAGAGGCTCGCTCGTTTTGGGCGAGCCTCTCATTTGATTTCTTGAAATGATGCCGCAGTCAGCCTCGACTCGGAATGAAACCTGCATTTGGAAACCTGCTCTAATTTAACGAAGTCGATTGGCCCTCTAGTTGGATTCCCATGTGGAAAATCCAGTTTTCCGGTAGGGTTGGCCTTTGCCCGGCGGGTCGTTAGCTTATAGTATGATGTAAATGTGTCGGGCCTGTAGCTCAGCGGTTAGAGCAGCGGACTCATAATCCGTCGGTCCCAGGTTCAAATCCTGGCGGGCCCACCAACAACTCTCCTGAATTCCGTCACTTGGCGCATTGCACTCTTTTTGTGCAACTGCGGTTTGTCCTTCCCAGTGGCAAGCGCGCGAAGCGCTTCGCGGAAGCATCCATCGCACAATCCGGTGCCCGCTGAGATGTGCACGGCCTTTTGTTCCCGGCCGTGGCGGGCGCAATTCACGCACCGCAGTTCGCCCATCAGCTTTTGGACGTTGGCTCTTTGGTGATCCGTTGACAGGTGCGCGTACCGCTGCGTCGTAACGATCGACTTGTGGCCGAGCAGCTCCTGGACGCTTCGGAGATCGACGCCGGCCATCACCAGGCGGGACGCAAATGTATGACGTATGTCGTGCCAACGAAAATTTTCAATTTTCGCCGCGGCGCACGCGTCGGCAAACCAGCGCCGCCAGTCCACCTGGTCGTCCCGCCGTTTGTCCGGGCAGACAAACTTCGATCCGTTTGACGCGCGCCAGAGATGCTCGATCGCTTCTCGCGCTGCGGAGTTGATCGGTACGAATCGCCGGCCGGTTTTGCCATAGACCGTGAGGATCCCTTGATCCAGGTCCACGCGGTCCCACGTGAGGCCGTACTGTTCGCCGCGGCGCAGACCAGTATGCAGAGCGAGATCGATCTCCGCCTCGTGTTCGGCCGACTGAGCCCGCACGGCCGCGCGAAGCGATTTTTCTTCGGCGGCGCTTAGGAACCGGACTCGAGAATCCCCCTCGCGGAAACGGTCCACGCGCGAGATCGGATTGAACACGAGAGTTCCATTCCGAACGCCGAAAGCAAAAATACTGCTCAGGAGCGATCGATATCGATTCACCGTGGATCCGGACAAACCCTTAGGCGATGCCGCGCGAAATAACTTGCCCGGCTGCCGGCGGCCGCATCCTTCGGCCTTGAGCTCTGCGAGGAGCGCGTTTATTTTCTCCACGCTCACTTTGCCGACGGGCATTGATCCGAACTCCTCAGTGAGGCGCTTCAACCTCAGCTCGTCCGTGCGGTAGGTGCGCGCTGCCAGCCGGAATTTCTTCGCGTCCATCCGCGCGTCCGCGAGCTGCTTGAAAGTGATTCTTGGTTTCTGCGATTTCGGCGTGAAGCGACCTTCCCAGATCTCCGCCTTCCGCTGATGATAGAGATCGATCGCACGCTTCTCGTTGCCCACCATTTCGCGATGCCGGCAGCCTTCAGCGTCGCGGTATTCAATCCAGAATTTTCCTGACCCTGGATCCCGCTCGTAGACCCCCGCGTTTTTGCGGCGGCTCATCGGCCTGCTCCGGCTTGCGCGCCCGGCGAAATGACTTCCAGAGCAGCAGGATCGATCTTCAGCAGCTCTGCCACCCTGCGCCGGAGTGCCTCCCCGCGGGAGTAAGGCTCCATCTTTTGCACATCCTCGGGCAAGAGCTCTTTCACGGATTCCATTTCCCCGACGTACTTCCAGCTTTTCCTCTTTGGCTTCTCGAGGAGCGAACAGCGCTTCCATGTGGAGTAAGCCAGCCGCAAGACCTCTTTGGTGTACTCGGGGACCGGGCCGGGAACATCTCTTACAGGCCGCGGTCGATTTTGCTCGAAGTGCCAGGCGAGGAACATTTGCTGCATAAACTCCGGAGGCGACGGCCGTCGAGCGCGTGCGCGCACCCACACGCATCTTTGAACGGCGACATAGCTCGTGGCCAGGCGCCCGGCCAGCGCCCGGACGGCGAGGTGAGACATTCGCTTTGCCCCGCAGAATGACCCAAGCCGAGCTTCAAGGAACGGAGAGATCTCCCTCGCCAAAGGCATGAAGCGGCTGAAGAGATTTCCTGGCAGCGCACCAGCGATTTCGCGGCGCGCCTGGTCGCAAACCCAGTCCTGCCACGCTTCGATGCCCTTCTGAGTTTCAAAAAAACGCGAGGTTTCCCTGAAAACGCGATACAGGAGGAGATAGGTTTCGTGGAGATTCGGAAAAAGCGAAGCCAGCACTCCAGCAAGGTTGCGGCCTCCCCACCTCCATTGTCCCTTTTGATTTGACATATCACGAATGAAAGCGTCGCGAGCGTCGGTGATCGAGCGCGCGACCGGGAAGTCCAGTCTGCATCTCGCATGGAGGCGGGAGGATATCCTTCCCGTCCATAAAGGCCTTATCCCGAACACTTTCGCGAACGCCTTCGGCTCGAGGCCCGTCGCGATGAGGAGGTTGTGGGCGTAGCCTCGCGTCATGGGGGTCCCAAGATCGTAGAAGCAGGGCACGGTGCTCAAGCCGACCGACCGAAGCGCCTCGTTTGTCATGGTCTTGCTTCTTCTGAGGGCCTCGCAGATCTCCTTCGTACTGCGCCCTTGCGAATGAAGGTCCACGTAATCCCAGAGGCGCTTCGCCGGCTCGCCATCGTGGCCGTTCACCGACGCCATTGTGCGTGTCCGGTGGGCCGCGGCCGTTCCCACTCGCTCTCCGAGTTCACGCATCCATAAGATGTGTTCGCGGCTGCACAATGGGGCGCCTCGAAACCTGCGGAGGTATTCGTCCTTCGTCATGCCGTGACGCGCCAAATGGCTGTGCGAAACGATCTTTAGGCGGAGGCCGCACACGCGACAAATCACGTAGCTCCGAATGTGATGGTTTTTCTCATACTGAGGCTCACGAGTCGCCAGCTTGAGCTCTTGGCTCTCGGAGTTCGGGAGCTTTCGTTGCTCATAATTGAGGTAGTAGAGCCGCGCGTATTCCCGTTTGCGTTCCGGCGAATTCATTTCCGACGCCTCGCGCTCCCGCCTTTTCTGCGGCCCCTGCCCTTTCGGTAGTGTTCCCGCTTGTAGCGCATCACGCGTTCGACGTCCGCATCGGTCCACCCGCGGAATTTGAATTCGCCGAGATGCGCAGTACGTGGACGTCGAAGGGTGCCACCAGCCAGCCAGCGCTCGAGCGTCGATCTTCCTATTCCCGCGGCGCGTGCCACTTCTTTTGTGGAGAGATGTCGCATGGGGCGAGATAGTCTCGTATATCGCGGGGGTTGTCAAGTGGACGCACATCCGGCGAATTAATTTAATGCGCCGGATGGACGCACCGTTCCCTTTCGGCGATTCTCCACGTTTGACGATGGATCCCGCTCCCAAAATTCTTCTCTCCCGCATAGAAGCGGCCGAGGCTCTTTCGCTGTCGGTCTCTTCGGTTGATATGTTGATTTCAGGCGGAAAACTGAAGGCACTCCACAAAGGGCGGCGCGTTTTGATTCACATTACGGAAATCGAGCGCATCGCGGCGAAGGAGATCCCGAGGATCTGGCCGACGCGTCGCGCACGAGATGCAGCTCCTTCCGATTCGCCACAACTGACGCTGGTTCCAATGCGCGGTAAGTGAGGTTTGCGATTTGGCAGTGACGAATAGCCGCGCCGAGTTCGAACACATCGCAACGCTTGGAATCCCGCGCATTTGGTCGCTGCGCAAGGAACCCCCCCGAACCGAGGCCCACCGGTGAGCTATCAGGCGACGAAGTGGGTACTCGAGCAATCGCAATCGAGGCGCGGAACCCGCCTCGTCTTGCTTTCCCTCGCAGAACATGCGAGCTGGGACGGGCTTGAGGCGCGCCCGTCCGTGAAAACCATAAGCAAGCAAACGTGTATGACCCGGCGCCAGGTCCAGCGCTGTCTTCGCGAGCTCGAGGAGGACCTCGGGGAGATAAAAAAAACGCGGGAGGGCGGCAACAAATGGGGCAAAGGGTTGTCTGCCTCCTACGACATGCTGGCCGTGAGAGCATGGGCGGAGGCGAATGGACTCAAGCCTAAGGACGAGAATGCCGCCGAAGGGCGGTCCTCAGTACGCCCTTTAGCGGCCGATGATCAGCTCAGTCCGCAGCAGGAAGGGCGTAATCCGCAGCGTGAAGGGCGTAATTCAGGACAGGAAAGGGCGACAGCTAGTACGCCCGAACCATACTTAACCATCCAAGAGAAAGGTAAACCCCGCGCGGAACACCGCCGCGCGCCCGATACCGCTCTCGAGCTCGAGCAAAAGCGAAAAATCGACCAGCGCGATCGCAGGGAGAAGCTGGAATACAGTGCGTCCCGGGCCACGTCTGCGGGACGCGCCCCCGCCCCCCCTCTGGGGACTGCCGTGAGGTCCTCCGTGGTTGAAAGGTTTCTTCAGAGGGGAAAGCTCAGCGCGTGAGGCCGGGCGCCGAATTGAGGAGAGAAAATAGGAGGATGAAAACCCAAAAGAGCATTCGCGGAATCTTCGAGCGTCCACCTGGATCTGGATGCTGGTGGATATCCTATTTCGCGCAGGGCCGTCATCACCGCGAAAAGGTTGGACCGCGTTCTGCCGCGATCGAGGCTTATCGCTTGCGGAAGACGCAGGCCCGTCTCGGCCAATTCTTTCCAATCGGCAATCGTGCCAAACCGGAGCCGACGTTCGGAGTTATCGCGGAAGAGGCGCTTGCGAGCAAGAACGGACGCCTGGCGCCATTGACCGTTCGCTGCGACGAAATCCACTGGAAAGTGAGGAGAAAAAGCATGAAAGTGATTTCAAAAAAAACAGGCGAGGAGTTCGAATTCCCGAGAGGGATCGCGCTCGCCTTACTGCACATGCCGAATAGTTCCGTCGAGGAGCCCGTTGCCGCGGCGCCGGCCGCGGCTGACGGAGCCCGCGTCACGCGAACAAAACGCCGGCGAAGCGTAGTAGCTGCGAAGTAATATATCTGTGAGGTACAATGCCGGACCGGGCGGGGCCGTAGCCGACGGGAAACGCGCGGCTTAGCAGGGGGGTAGGGGGGTGAAAATCCCTAAACTTGAGCCCCTTGCGGACCGGCGTGCCCAACAGACAGACACACCCGCGAAATAAAAAATTCGCGATTTGACAAGTTCCGAGAGTCAAATGCGATGGAAAAAAACTCCGGACGACGGCCGCTGCCGACAGCGACGAAGAAATTGCGCGGCAACGCCGGCAAGCGAAAGCTGAATGACGCAGAGCCGCCTCACGAGCCCGGCGAACCGGAATTGCCGAAAGGCCTCTCTCGAGCCGCGAAGCAGGAATGGCGGCGGATCGTTCCCGAGCTGCTCGGCCGCGGCGTTCTGGCGAAGCTTGACGGCAAAGCGCTCGGCGCATACTGCCAGGCATACACGCCTCGATCGAAGCGGCGGAGGCGATCGAGGAATACGGCGTCATCATCGAGAAAGCACTGATCAACACAATCACCGGGCGCCAGAGAAAGCTGCATGGCCGTTACCTGGTGAAGGTGAAAAAGAATCCCGCGGTTTCATCGTGCAACGAATCGGTCAAAACTATGAAATACTTCCTGGTCGAATTCGGCATGACTCCGTCATCGCTCTCGCGATTGCACACCCGGCCTGCCCCGATGACGACCCTCTAGAAAAGCTCCTGAAGAGAAGTTTCAAGGACACCAATCCAGCGTATGCGAACTGAGCGCCCAACTCGCTTCTCCGAATGTCCGGCGATGAAATACGCACGCGAGGCCGCGACCGGGAAGATTTTCGTCTCGCGCTGGGTGAAGGTACTCTATATAGATCACTTCCTCTGGCCGTTGGGTTCGATCCCCACCGCCCCTACCAAAAGTCCTGTTGAGTCTGTTGCCTTTGCCTCCCGAGAACCCCAGATTAGGGCCTAAGAGGCCCTAGTTTTGGCCCCAAGCTGGCCCCAAATTTCCGCACGGATCTGTCGGGGGATCTCATGCCTCTTTTCAAAACGCGGCTGCACGTGCTACGCGCGGAACGCGAGTGGACCCAAGCAGAGCTGGCCGCCTATGTGGGCGTGACCCGCCAAACCATCAACTCCATTGAAAAGGGCCGATTTCACCCCAACCTGCGACTGGCATTCAAGATTGCACGCACCTTCGGGAAGCGGATCGCGGACGTGTTTATCTACGTGGAGATTTGAACCACCGACCTTTCGCTTAGAAGTCACGCGACCACTTTAATCATAACTTGCCGGAGCAAGCGCAAAGCAGACGACAATCAGCAAGTTATGACAAATGCTGATCAACTACTTGCTCCTTCTTTATTCACTTTAAGCAGCCGTTTTGTCGCGATTTGTCACAACTACTATTACGTTTTCATGACGGCAGCGCGCCTGCCTTGGGCGCACAACCCGCGACTCCAACAACTCCGTCCGTTTCTTCTAACTGCTAACGCTTCCAACAACTCGGGGAATCTGCTTTTCGCTCAAAGATATCCCAAATGGCATGAAAACGTTGGATTCTGGCACAATTTTGGCACAGGAACTGAACGCCCGCTTTTTAGGCATTTGACTCGTTGAGAATCTCACATTCGAGCCGAGCAACCACAAGAAGACCGTGAAATGAAGGATTTTGTCGAGCAGGAATTGGTAACTCTTCGGCTCGGGACGATGCCTAAAATCAAAAGGCGCGCGGGCGACTACCGCTTAGCGTGGTCGTCAGTTGGCGAAGGCCTACGATTGCGCTTGGTTTTGTCGAAATAAACCGTTGAGCCTAACAGCGCTTCAGGCAATCGACCACCAGCTCGCGCACGTTCATATCATCGTAAATGTTCGAGTGCCATACGTTCGTACAGTCGACGTAACAGCGGGCGTGCAGATACTTTGCGGTTCCGTGATGGATAAATTCGTTGGGGAGAATCGAATAGCGCAGATCGACTGAGCGATCTTCGACAATCAGATCGTTCGGCATTTCAATCCGCACGCCCTTCTTCCCTAGCCACGTCGAGATCGTGCCGGAAGCTCGAGCGAAGCGATTCCCTTTGGAACCAGAAATCGACAGCATAGGAGTAGAAACCGAAAAATTCTGCAGGAATCGGAACAAACGATCGGTGGTCAGATCCGCCACAGATTCCAGATTGGTCGGTGGAAACAGATTCAGCGCCGCCTTGAGCAACGCGGGAATCCCGCTGATCTGTCCCTGCAACATGGCGCCCGAATTCGGCGTCGCGAGCGTGATGATCAAAGTTGGCTTCGGCATCTTGGTTCGCCTAAAAGGGTAGTTCGAGATTTCCAAGAGGTCGGTTTCTTTATACGTGAGTTGAGGCGCCCGGCTCGACACGAGAGACAGAAAGTAATTGGGATTGGCTAAGATGGCGTTGGCAACCCGGCACAACAAGCCACCCATGCTGTGGCCAATCAGTACCAGCGGACGGTCGCCCGCGACTTTGAGAATGTCGTTTGCCAATCTGGCCCCGTTGACCAAGACGGAATCTCGCCACTTGTACGACGAATTGTCGATAGTGGAATTTTTGAAAACACCTGCAAGATATTGCTCCAACGACTGGAACGGCGTGCTCGTACTGCAAATCCCATGTCGAATGAAAATAACGGGGTTCCATTGCAAAGGACTAGGTCGAACGTTACCGAAGGTCTTGTCGAGATCGGGCAGTGGCATCATGTGTCACCCAAGGGAGATCGGTACGAGGCCCAGATAAAACGAGGCGTTGCGATTTAAGTAGCCGCGCACGTAGCCATGATCGACGCGAAGAACCAAACTCCGGCCTTTGCGGACAAAACCAGGCAGAGACAGGGCGTATGGTTCGCGTCCCGAACCCTGAGCGTATTCATGGGCGGATTGCGAAACTGCGGCGACTGCCGCGAAACCGGATTCGGGAATATCCAGAAAGGTGTTTTCCTGGCCCTTCAAACGCCATGCGACCGTCGCCACTCCGTTCTCGAAATCCCGATAGTTGCAGCAGTCATTCGGATTGTGGCCAACCGACGAGAGTTTCAGCCATGGAATGAGACTTTTCGTGCTTCCTAAGGCCGGCGGTGCAGACCGGGTATCGTTAAAGATACGCGTCCGCAGAGCCGACTGCGGCCCCGGCTTGTACAAGACCACGCCTATGCCCGTTCCGGCGTTCAAACTCGATTGATAAAAGATGCTGCTCAGCAGCCTTGAGTGTTCGAGCCATGCCGGGGGAAGCTCTTCGCGGCATTCATCGAGAAAGGCGGATACTGTTCGCAAATCGGTGGCCGTAAAGACCAAGTCGAGTATCGCCAACTCCAATCTGCGAAATTCCAACGAGAATTGTTCCTCCGGAATTGGCGGAAAAAGCTCAACCCTCCTCTTAATGCCGGCACGACGCAACAAAGCACCGGGTTCGAAACCGGCTGGAATGTGGGGAAATGAAAAGCTATATCTTGCAAGCCGCAATAAATCGAGAATCTGCGTAAACGCCGCTCCTGGTCCGCTCGGTTCGGTCCAGGCCAATTCGAACGAAAGTGCGGGGCGCTGGACGACTTCTTCCACGTTTACGTCCAGACCTTCAAGGAATACGCGTGTAGGGTCCCCTTGCCTTCCATCAAACCAAACAACCAGTCGGTCCGCAGGGATGAGCCCAAACCGTTTGGAGGTATGGTGCATAGCCGCAGTCGGTAACACCTCCCAACGATGGAAACCTGCGAAGGGAATAGACTCGGAGATCGCCTGTGCGAGCGGGGGCCATTCCGCGGCATTATCTACGACGAGGTCAATATCCGAAAACGGATCGACGAACTCATAGAAGTCGCG
>Ga0209415_10001035_pt1 | contig 52819 bp, 52 predicted proteins | sample PeaSoiSIISIP2007_FD_187696 | JGI IMG/M metagenome (GOLD analysis project Ga0209415, IMG submission 187696) | Peat soil microbial communities from Weissenstadt, Germany - SII-SIP-2007 (SPAdes) (version 2) | ecosystem: Environmental > Terrestrial > Soil > Wetlands > Peat | place: Germany... | reverse complement strand
CACTGGGCCGGTTTCCGGACGTTCGGACCTGTCCCCTTTTTGCCCGGCGAGCCGTCGGCCAGACCTTAGGCCGCTCCCGTTTCCTGTAGCGTTATCTTCCAAAACTCATAGACTTGGGGGATTTGCGCGGTGAAGCCCTAGTTCCATCAGCAGGATACGCGCTATTCTTAGATTGGAAGGCGGCGTGCATCCCACTTCGCCGGATTAGTGTTCCTCCTTGGCCATGCGGGAACTGCGACAACAGTTAACGAACGCTCTGCTGATGATCATCACCGTGGCGGCGGTGGTCGCCGCGGCGATTAATTTCGAGCAGCAGAGCAAGTTCCACATGCCCGACGACGGGGTCACCTGGGCGGACAAGATGGTGTCCGACCGGCAGGTCGCCGATCGGACAACGGACCAGTCGGTCCCTGTTGCGACCTACATCGCTCCCGGAAGTCCCGCGGAGAAGGCCGGGATCCACGAGGGCGACATCCTGGTTTCCATCGACGGCCTGAAGATCGGCCGGGCGGAAGAGGCCGCGCAAGTTCTGGCGCGCCTGGGAAGCTGGCATAAAGCCGAGTACAGGATCCTGCATGGCAGCACGGAAGTGCCTGCCCCGGTGATCGTCGGCGAAGTTACTCGCGATTCGACGCTGTACTATCAGTACGCCGTGGGCGCGGTGTATCTGGCGATCGGCTTGTTCGTCTATTTCCGGCGCGGCAGTGCGCCACGCGCGCTGCACTTTTTCCTGCTGTGCCTGGCCTCGTTTGTGTTGTCGACCTTCCACTACACCGGAAAGCTGAACAACTTCGACAAGGTGATCTACCTGGGCAACGTGATGGCCTGGTTCCTGGCGCCGACGCTGTTCCTGCACTTCTGCTGCTCCTTCCCCGACCGGCAAAGCTGGATCCGGCGGCGCGGCGCGGCAGTGCTGCTGTACCTGCCGGGTCTGGCGCTGCTGACGGTCCAGTCGGGATTCATATTCGGATGGCTGCGGACCGCGGCTCCTCTGATCGAGATGCGCTGGCTGCTGGACCGGGTTTGGCTGGGCTTCCTGTGCGCGATGTACCTGGCGGGCGGTGCGGTGCTCGCATTCCAGATGCGCCACGCGAGCGACCCGATCGTGCGCCGGCAGCTGACCTGGCTGCGTAACGGCGCGCTGCTAGGCATTATTCCGTTCGCGCTAATTTACGCCGTGCCTTACATGTTCGGCGTGGCGCCGAACCAGGCCATGAACCTGGCGGTGCTCTCGCTGCCGCTGATTCCGCTGACCTGGGCGTACGCGATTCTGCGTTACCGGCTGATGGACGTGGATGTCATTTTCCAGCAGGGCTATGCCTACACACTGGCTACGTTCTGCGTGCTGGCGATCTTCTACGGCATGATTTTTTCGGTCAGCGGAAGCGGCGAATTGAATGGCTTGGCTATGGTGGCGATGATCCTGATCGCGGCGTTCCTGTTCCAGCCGATTCGCAAATGGGTCCAGGAGCAGCTCGACCGCTATTTCTACAAGGACCGTTACGACTACCGCCGCACGCTGATCGAGTTCGCGCGCGAGCTGGGATCGCCCACCGATTTGCGCGAGATGCTCGAAACGGTTTCGGACCGGCTGATACGAACGTTGGGGATTCGCTATGTCGCGTTTTTCACGTGGGATGATGCGGAGGGCCGCTTCCAGCTCGAGTCGGCTTTCAATCGCAACGGGAAGCAAACCGACCAGGTTCCCTACGGGCTGGATCTGAGCTTCTTGAGCCCCAATCCCAAGAAGCCGTACGTGTTTTTCGAGCGCACGCGGAATCTGCTGGACGTGGTTTCACACGAGTGGGCTCCGGGAGTCAGGCGCTCCATCGCCGAGCTGGAGTTGACCTACTATCTGCCGTGCTCGGCGCGTGGCCGGACCATTGCGTACCTGGGAGTAAGCCGCACCGAATCGCACGATTTCCTGTCGAGCGAAGATGTCGAATTGCTGCTGACACTGTCGGGCTATGTGGGCATTGCGATCGACAACGCCAAGCTGTACCAATCCTTGCAGCGCAAGGCGGACGAGTACGAACGGCTCAAGGAGTTTTCCGAAAACATCGTCGAGTCCATCCACGTGGGCATTCTGGCGGCCGACCTGGAAGATCGCGTCGAAAGCTGGAATTCGCAGGTAGAGAAGTTGACCGGAGTACTGCGCCAGGATGCGGTGGGCCGGAAACTGCGCGAGCTTTTGCCCGAAGACTTGTGCGATCAACTGGAAATGTCGCGCGATGACGCCGGCGTACAGAACATCTACCAATACCTGTTCCGGCAGCAAAATGCCACGTTGAATATCGCCGCAGCTCCGCTGATTTCGCGCGAAGGCGAGCGCATCGGCCGGCTGATTATCCTCGACGACGTGACGGATCGCGCGGAGCTGGAGCGCAGGCTGGTGCAGGCCGACAAGCTCAGCTCCATCGGATTGCTTGCCGCGGGCGTCGCGCACGAAGTCAACACGCCGCTGGCGGTGATTTCGACCTACGCCCAGATGCTGGCCAAACAGATTTCGGGCGACGAACAGAAAGCCCCGCTGCTCGAGAAGATCGCGCGGCAGACCTTCCGGGCGAGCGAGATCGTTAATTCGCTGCTCAACTTTTCGCGCACCTCGCCCACCGAATTTGTGCCGGTGGATCTGAACAAGGTGCTGCGGGAGACGCTGACGCTGGTGGAGCATCAGTTCGCCAAGAGCTCCATCAAGGTGGATCTGGCGCTGGATGAGAGCATCACGCTCATCAAGGGCAGTCCAGGCAAGCTGCAGCAGGTGTTTCTGAACCTGTTCCTGAACGCACGCGACGCCATGGAATCTGCGGGGGCATCCGGCGGGACATCCGGGGGATCGTTGACCATCGAAACCGACCGCTGGAACGGGGCCGTACGAGTCAAGGTGCGCGATACCGGAGGGGGCATCGCGCCCGAGAACATCGCGCGGATCTTCGATCCGTTTTTTACCACCAAGGGGGCGGTCAAGGGTACCGGCCTGGGTCTTTCGGTAAGCTACGGGATCGTGCGCGAGCACGGTGGCGATATCGAGGTGCAGAGCCAGCCGGGTAAGGGCACACAGTTCTTACTGACGTTTCCCGGCGCCTCTGGCGCTCTTGGGCTGCCGTCAGTGAAGCGGGCCTCGCCCGGTGTGGCAGCCCCTGCGGTTTCCAATCCAGCGGCCGCCGCGTCCATGGCTCAACCTATCCGAACCGAGGCTCCCTCTGTTCCCGCGTCCATCACCGCGCAGTCTGACAGGTTGATTCACTAAATGGCCGATACCGTCGCCAATTTTCCTCCCGACGTGCTGACGGGAGACGCCGCCCGCGGGCGCATCCTGGTCATCGACGACGAACCCGATATTCGGGACAGCCTGGAAGCACTGCTTTCGAGCGAAAACTATCGCGTGGAGCTGGCCGCTAACGCCACCGAGGGACTGAAGCGTCTGGAAGGCTCGGCCTACGATCTCGTGCTGCTGGATCTCATGATGCCGGACAAGAGCGGGATGCAGGTGCTCGAGGAAGTCCGCCAGCGCGACCGCGAGACGCCCATCTTCATGATCACGGCGTACGGGTCCGTGGAGGTCGCGGTGGACGCGCTCAAGCGCGGCGCCAACGACTATTTCCCCAAGCCCTGGGACAACGAAAAGCTGCTGATCGAGATCGATCACATGATCGCCAAGCGGCGGCTGGAGCGCGAGAACACCGAGCTCAAGCGCGCGCTCAAGCAACGCTACAGCTTCCCGAACATCGTCGGCAAGAGCGAGCGGATGCTGAAGATTCTCGACCTGGTAGGGCAGGTGGCGGCCAGCCGCGCGACCATCCTGATCACCGGCGAAACCGGAACCGGGAAAGAGCTGATCGCCAACGCGATCCATGCGCATTCGGCGCGCGCCGAGCATCCCTTTGTCCCGGTTCACTCCGGCTCCGTGCCGCCGGATCTGCTGGAATCGGCGCTGTTCGGTCACGTCCGGGGGGCTTTTACCGGGGCGCTGGCGGCGCGCAAGGGCTACTTCGAAGTGGCCGATCATGGGACCATCTTCTTCGACGAGATCGGGACCATTTCGCTCGAAACGCAGACCAAGCTGCTGCGCGTGATCCAGGAACGCGAGTTCATGCCGCTGGGCTCGACCGAGACCGTCCGCGTGGACGTGCGGATCGTGGCCGCGACCAACGCGGACTTAAAGAAGTTCGTGGAGGAAGGCAAGTTCCGCGAGGACCTGTACTACCGGCTGAACGTCATCAACCTGGCGCTGCCGCCGCTGCGCGACCGCAAGGAAGACATTCCGGCGCTGGTGGAGCACTTCTTCAATAAATACTGCCGCGAGAACGAGAAGTATCTGGACGAACACAACCGTTCGCGTCTGACGTTCGAGCCGGACGCCATGCAGATCCTGATGGATCACGCCTGGCCGGGCAACGTCCGGGAGCTGGAGAACGTAGTGGAGCGCGCGGTGGTGCTGGCGGCCCAACCGAACGTGCCGGCCGATGTGCTTCCCGAGCATCTGCTCGAAGCGCGCGGACTGCGCATCCGCCGCGACGAGAGCGGCAGTCTTCCGGCCGACGCTTCGCTGTTCGAGATCGTCGCGGATTTCGAGCGCCGCAAGATCCTGGAACAACTGGAAGCTTCCGACTGGAGCCAGACCTCGGCAGCGGAAGCGTTGCGGATCCCGCTTTCGACGCTGAATCAGAAGATCAAGCGCCTGAACATCGAGATCCGGAAGCGTACGGCGGGCTAGTTGGTGACGTGGGGTCAGGCTTTCGAGCCTGCCGCCGGCTTTCCAGCCGGCGCGCTAACAAAAGGGTCGGAGGCCGGGCGGAAGCCCGGCTGCGGCCTTGAAAGGCCGACCCCACATCAATACGGAGGCTTCGAGAGGATCTCGGCTTCGAGCGCACAACCCGCCGACCCCGATACGGCACCGCGCAATCTCGCGAGTTCCGATCGCGCGGCCTCAAGATCGGCCCGGAAGGCAGCCGATCCGTGAAGAGCGGCTACCAGCGTAGCGGCCGTCGTCACCCCCGCCTCGACAGCGCTGGCGTTATGAACACCGCAAACCACCCGGCTTTCTCCAAAAGCGCGCGCGCGGGCAAGAATCGCGGTGGCGGCGTCGGGCGCGATCTCGGCCAGAATTAAGCCCACTTCCCAAGCGAAAGTCGTGTGACCGGAAGGGTAGTCAGGATTTCCGTCGAGGCTGGAACGGCTTGGCAAACATATTGGACCTTCCGCTACCAGGAAAGGACGCTTGCGCTGAAGGTTTAGCTGCTTCAATCGGGTCATCGCGGTGTTCGCATCCACGATTGCTTTCGTCACCAGCGCCGTGACGTGTGGGGCGTTTTCGCTGGTCAAAGCAACACCCAAGGAACAACTGAAAGCTTTGAAAATCCCCGCCGTGGACACGTCGTTATCGCTGAGCGCCAGGGACCATCGTGGCGATCCCGCAAAAGATCGAGTGGCACGGAAAATGGCGAGGTCGAGCGTGTCCCGGCTGTCGCCCGGAGTTGGCGCCATGGGCACAATGCGCGTCACGTCGGGGATCTCGCCGGGCGACAAGTAGCCAGTACGATTAGGTTGCTGAGCCCAAACCGAACTAACGGTTATTACGACGAATGCAACTTTGATGAAGAAAGAAAAGTTCATAGCGCGCTACCACTTGCCCGAAATAATATAGCAATCCTCCGGACGGCGCTGTCGATACATGTAAACCCAAGCTCGAAATACCTGGCCCGTTAACAGGGTCGCCCGATGAAGTTCGCGACGGTATCGCTCCTCGTATTCGTCGAGCACTTTCAGTGTCTTAGACGGCTGGCGCAGCTTGTACAATTCGCCCGCCACGACGTCCGCAGGACCTCGCGCAGGCCGCATCCCGGGGTACCAGCGTATGCGGTACAGCCGTCCTGGCATATGCGCGGGTCCGAGCAGTCTCGCTTCACGCCGCAGCCGCCGCGCGTAGCGATTGCGGAAGCCGCTCTTCAGAGTGCCGTAGACGAACAAATAAGAGTGACTTGACAGCGCAATAACCCTAATCCTATCATGGGGTTTGGGTGGCTGGGTGAAACGGGGAGGGCGGCTTTGATTAAACTCGACATCATCAACGAAGTGGTTAACCGGACCGGAATCACCAAGACCAAGGCCGAAATGGCCGTGGAAACCGTGTTCGAGAGCATGAAGCGCGCTCTGGGCCGCGGCGAACGTATCGAACTGCGAGGCTTTGGAATCTTCAACGTGCGTCCGCGCAAGACCGGGATCGGCCGTAACCCGCGCACCGGCGCCGAAGTCGCGATTCCGCCAGGGAAAGCCGTTCGGTTCAAGCCGGGCAAGGAGCTGCAGACGCTCCAGTAGTCGTCTGCGGGCTCTGTGTCGACTAACGGCCCTCCTTATCTGCCACCATTCCGGATGACGGAGTCTTCTCCGGAAGCCGGCCTGTACGCGTTCGCCGAGCATTTTCATCCGCGGCCTCGTCATCGCTATTGGCTCCATGCACTGCTGCTGCTGGCGACTCTGCTCAGCACGACCATCGTGGGTGCGGGGATGGCTCGGAGCTTCGCCCAGAATCGGCCCATCGATTTCGGGGAGAACCTCACGGGATATCTGCGCATGTGGCATGAGCCTTCGTATCTGCTGGCTGGTTTGCCCTTTTCATTGACCCTGCTGACGATCCTGCTGGCGCATGAATTCGGGCATTTTCTGACCGCCCGGTACTATCTGGTAGACGTCACCTTACCGTTCTTCATTCCGTTCCCCAGTTTGATTGGGACCATGGGAGCGTTCATCCGGATACGTTCGGCGATTTTATCCAAGCGCGTGCTGTTTGACGTCGGTATCGCCGGTCCCCTGGCGGGCTTCGTGGCGCTGGTGTCGCCGCTGATCGCCGGGATCGCGCTATCGAAGGTGGTTCCGGGCATCGGCCGCAGCGGAGAGCTGGTGTTCGGCACGCCGCTCATCTTGAGACTGATGGAGTGGGTGCGATTTCCCGGGGTTCCGGTGGGCGATATCTACCTTCACCCGGTGGCGCGCGCCGCGTGGGTGGGTCTGCTGGCGACGGCGCTGAATCTGCTGCCGATCGGGCAGTTGGATGGAGGCCACATCCTCTACGCGTTCCTGGGAGAACGGACCAAACTTCTTTCGCGTGTGTTCATCTTCATCCTGGTGCTGATGGGTGCTTTTATCGCCTACAGCTGGCTGGTGTGGGCGGCGCTGTTGTTTTTCTTCGGGATGCGGCATCCGGTGATCGTCGATCCCAATCCGCTGGGCCGTTTTCGAATACGGCTGGCGGTGACCGCGCTGGCCATACTCATACTCTCTTTCACCATGGCGCCGGTGTCGTAGATCCCGCCGTGAAGATATCCGCCACCATCATCACGTATAACGAAGAGCGCAACCTGCCGCGCGCGATCGAAAGCCTGCGCTGCGCCGACGAGATTCTGGTGGTGGACAGCGGATCCACCGACCGGACGGTGGAGATCGCGGAAAAACTGGGCGCCCGCGTGGTGGACAACCCCTGGCCAGGTTACGCCAAGCAGAAGAACCTGGCGGCGGAGAACGCCTCGAATGACTGGATCCTGTCGCTGGATGCCGATGAATCGTTAAGCGAGGCCCTGGAGGGCGAGATCTGGCGGCTCAAGAAAAAGGGACCGGAGTTCGATGGCTATACCATGCCGCGCATGGCGCAGTACCTGGGGCGCTGGATTCACCACTCGGGATGGTATCCGGATCGAAAAGTCCGGCTGTATAACCGCCAAAAGGCGCACTGGCAGGGCGAATTCGTGCATGAATCGGTGAAAGTGGATGGGCGGATCGGGCATTTCGAATCGAATCTGTTGCACTTCACCTGCGATTCGCTCTCCGAGCACCTGAAGGTGATGGATCGCTATACGACGCTGGCGGCCGAGCAACTCCTGGCCACCGGCCAAAAAGTTACCTGGGGACGTCTTATCCTTGAGCCACCCTGGACGTTCTTTCAGACCTACGTTCTAAAGGCGGGATTTTTAGACGGCGTCGAAGGGCTGGCGATCGCCAATATGGCGGCGCTCTACAACTTCGTCAAATATGCGAAGGCCCGGTTCATGTCGCCGGGACGGGAGTAAAGGATCTTTTAAGGATGCTGGAAGCAGTGCTGGCGGGCTTGGCGGGGTTGCTCATCGGGAGCTTCCTGAACGTGTGCGTCTACCGCCTCCCGCGCGACCTTTCGGTAGTGCGGCCGCGGTCGCATTGTCCGGCCTGCGAAAAGCAGATCGACTGGTACGACAACATTCCGGTGGTGAGTTACCTGATCCTGGGCGCCCGCTGCCGGCACTGCGGCGAGCGGATTCCATTGCGCTACCCGATCGTGGAACTCGCGACCGCCGCCGCGTTCGTACTGTGTGTGGCGAAGCTGGGATTAACCTGGCCCGCGGCAAAATTCGCAGCGCTGAGCGCGATCCTGATCACCCTGATTGCCACGGACTTGGAAGAGCGCATTCTCCCGGACGAATTCACGCTGGGCGGATCGGTGCTGGGAATCGCGCTGTCGGGGGTGGTGCCGCTCGATCCCGGGATCGCCAGCTTCCTGCTATTTGGCACAATCGGCCAGCGTTGGCTTTCGGTGGCGGAATCGCTCACAGGAGCGCTGGTGGCATCCGGACTGATCTGGGGATTTGCGTGGCTCTATGGGAAAATTCGCAAGCGCGATGTTCTGGGACTGGGCGACGTCAAAATGATCGCGATGTTGGGGGCGTTCCTGGGACTGGAAGAAGCCTTGCTGATTCTGTGCGTGGCGGGCTTCTTCGGTTCCATCGTGGGAATCCTCTACATCGTGATCGCCAAGAAGGACTGGTCCACTTACGAACTTCCTTACGGGAGTTTCATCGGCGCCGCGGGCCTGGCGATCGCTCTGTGGATCCACGTGCTGAAGCACGCGTTAGGGTCGCAGTAGGACCTTCAGGACGCCTTTCTTCGCGGCCTCGGCAAAGGCTTTCGGGGCTTGATTGAGTGGAAACTCTTCCGAGATCATCGCGCCCACTTGAATCTTGCCTGCGGACAGCAGCGGCAAAGCAGCTTCGAATCGTCCGCAGCGGGAACCGACCAAAGTAATCTCGTTGACGATCGCTGGGGCGGTGTCGATCGACACCAGGCCGTGGACCGTGGATTTCATGATCACTGTTCCGCGCGGTACGCACATCGAGACTGCGGCTCGTAGGCCTTCCGATGATCCCGTTGCATCGACCACAAATGGCCACGCGGCGATAGGAAGTTTCTTCGGGACCACCTCCGTCGTGACTCCGGTGGGCTCGACAAGACGCATCTTGTCACGGTGTCTCCCGAACAGATGTACCTGCGCGCCCTTGGCCTGAAGAACCTGCGCGACGAGAAGGCCGAGCTTGCCATCGCCCAGTACGGCCACACGCTCGCCCTTGGGGATTTTCACTTGATCCAGAATTTCGCACGCAGCCGCAATGGGCTCGATGAAGACGGCGTGTTCCGTGGGGATGGACGCGGGCACACGATGCAGGTTGCGGATCGGCAACGTTAGGAACTCGCGGAACGCACCCGGATGCTTGACGATGCCGAGGACGGTTCTGGTAGGGCAATGCCGGCCAAGGCTGCGCTTGCACCAGTCGCAATGTCCGCAGGCTAAGTTAATTTCACCGACCACCCGTTTCCCAATCCACGATTTGTCGGCGGCGTCTGTCACTTCGCCGACGAATTCGTGGCCGGGCGTGCCCGAGAATCCGTAATATCCGCGCTGAAGTTCGAGATCGGTGGAGCAGATTCCGGCGGCGAGCAGGCGAATTCGCGCAAATCCTTCCGGCATCCGTGGCAGAGGAACGCGACGGAGCCGCACGCGACCAGATTCCAGATGAACGGCAAGCATCGTTTAAAGTTAAGAGATATGGCTTCAGCAACGCAAACCGCCGCGGCGGAGCTGGTATGTTTCAACGAAGGATGCCGCGCGCGATACGCGATCACCGAGGTCCTGTACAACTGCCCCCAGTGCGGCGGGCTCATTGAGGCGGCCTACGGCGGTCCTCTCGCGGCTCCGCTGGATCTGAAGAAGGTGTTTCGCAACCGCCGCACCAGCAATGCTCCACTCGACCAGAGCGGCGTCTGGCGCTATCGCGAGCTGTTTCCTTTTCTGGACGACTACCGCCACGTGGTCACGCTTCGGGAAGGCAACACGCCGCTGCTGGACGGTCCGGTTGCGGCGAAGTACGGCGGGCTCGACCGGATCACCTTCAAGCACCAGGGATTCAACCCGACGGGATCGTTCAAGGACAACGGGATGACCTGCGGGGCTTCTCAGGCGCGCCGCTTGGGAATGCGACGCGTGGCCTGCGTATCGACGGGAAACACGTCCGCTTCGATGGCGGCATACGCGGCGGCCGCCGACCTCGAGGCGCTGATCTTCCTCCCGCACGGAAATATTTCGTTCGGCAAACTCGCGCAGGCGCTGGAATACGGCGCGAAGACGCTGCAAGTGGAGGCGAACTTCGATCAGATTCTGAAGCTGGTGCGTGTGCTCGCCGAGCGGCTTGGAATCTATTTATTGAACTCGATGAATCCGTTCCGCATCGAAGGGCAGAAGGCCATCATGTTCGAGATGCTCGACCAGCTCGATTGGCGCGTGCCGGATTGGGTGGTGCTGCCGGGCGGCAATCTGGGGAATACTTCCGCGTTCGGCAAAGGTCTGCGCGAAGCCAAAGACGCCGGGCTGATCGATAAACTGCCGCGGCTGGCGGTGATTCAGGCGGAAGGTTCCGCGCCGTTTTATGAGCTCTGGACGCGCGAGGTCAGCGGAAAGGGCGGAACGTTGTGCCCCGTGACGAAGCCCGAGACGCTGGCTACGGCGATCCGCATCGGCGACCCCGTGTCATGGCCCAAGGCGCTGTACGAGGTCCGCACATCTGGCGGCACCGTCGAAAAAGTCAGCGAACAGGAGATCGCGGATGCCAAGGCGCAAATCGGGCTGTGCGGTATCGGCTGCGAGCCGGCGTCGGCGGCGACACTCGCGGGAATCCGCAAGCTCACTGCCCGCGGCGTGATCGATCGCGGCGCGGACGTGGTCGCGGTCCTGACAGGCAATCTGTTGAAGGATCCCGATTACATCTATCGCTATCACACGGGCCAGCTCGAAGCGCCTGGTGGAGTAAAGATCGAGGCGACGTACGGCAATCGGGCACTCGTTGTGCCGAACGATCCGGACAAGATCGCGGAATTGCTGCGGTGATGCCGAAAAAGGGGGACAGGCTACTCTGTCCCCTCTCGTAAGTCCTGAATTCGCGTGGGAATGTGGGAGTGGACAGAGCGGCCTGTCCCCCTTTTTCGCTACCTACAGAATCCCGACTTTGTTGTGCCCGATGATCGTTTCCACCAGGAATGACAGCGTGCGCATGTCCGCCAGATCGGCGGCCTTGGCATCGAAATGGCCTCCGCCAGGACGAGCGAACGCGTGTCCGACCTTCGGGTACTCGTAAACTGTAACGCGCGGATCGCCCTTGTACGTAGCGCGCACCTGCGCGGCCACTTCCGGCGACGCGTATTGGTCCAGTTCCGCGTAGTGCAACATCAACGGGCACGACAAGTTCTTCGCCAGATCCAGCCGCTTGTCGATTCCGACCCCGTAATATCCCACTGCGGCGTCCGGCTTGTGACGAACTGCCGTCAGATACGCCAGATAGCCGCCCCAGCAGTAACCCACCACGCCGACTGTCCCGTTGCTGCAGGCAGGATGCTTGCGAAGAAACTCGATCGCCGAGGCAATGTCGTCCGTGACCTGGTCGTCGTTCATCTTCCCGCGTAAAGCCCTGCCGCGTTCGAACTCGGTTTCCTTAAGCTCGACACCGGGCTCGGCGCGCCAGAACAGATCGGGGCAGATTGCGGTGAACTGGCGAGCGGCCAGGAAGTCGCAAACCTTGCGCATGCTCTCATTGACGCCGAAAATTTCCTGGAGCACGACGACTCCGGCGCCCTTGCCCTTCTTGGGGAGCGACATGTAGGCGGACATTTCACCGCCCGCTACGGGGACTCGAATGGTCATAAGGCACCATCATACGGCAAACCGAAGCAGGCATGTATAATCGATGGAGTGAAACGAATCGCGTGGTTTGTGGCAGCGCTGCTTCTGGCGGCCTGCGCGCGAAAAAACATCGAGAACAAAGACGCGATCCGCCAGGCCGTAGTCGAATACCTGAACTCGCGCCAGGCGCAGACCGGGCTGGATATGGCGACCATGGACGTGAACGTTACGGCCATGGCGTTCGAGCGCGACACGGCACGGGCCACGGTGGAATTTCGCATCAAGAACAGCGATGCAGGGATGCAGCTGAACTATACGCTCGACCGGAAAGGCGACAAGTGGGTGGTACAAGCGCGGCAGGATAGCGGGCAAGGGCATGGCGTCGTGACTCCCCCTAACGGTTCGGGTACCCCGAATCCCGGCGTCGCCCTTCCTCCTGGTCATCCGTCCGTTCCCGTGAGTCCGAAACAATGAAGACCGTTGCGGTTCTCGGAGGCGGCCCGGCTGGAGCGTCGGCGGCCGAACGTCTTGCTCGCGCGGGTCTGAACACCATCGTGTTCGATGAAAAGCTCGCATGGGAAAAGCCCTGTGGCGGCGGACTTACCTACAAGGCCTATGAGCAGTATCCGTATCTGATCGAGAACGACACTCCCAAGAAGTTCATCCATGAAACCGTGGTCAACTCTGAGGGCGCGGGCGAAGCGAAGATGAACCTGACTCAGCCTCTGCTCATCTACTCGCGTTTCGATCTGAACCGTATGTTGCTGGAACGCGCGGAGCGAGCGGGCGCCGCGATGGAACAGACTCGCGTGCTGGGAATCGAGCAGCGGGACAAAGGCTGGCGGCTGCGCACGCGCCACGGCACAGCGGAAGCCGATTTTCTGGTGGTGGCCACCGGCGCGCGGAATCCGCTGCGCGAGGTCGGTACGCAGTGGGGCACCGGCGACACGATTACGGCTCTGGGCTATTTCGTTCCTGGCGCGCGCGAGCGCATCGATATTCAGTTCTTGCCAAAATTTGAAGGCTATATCTGGGTGTTTCCACGCTGCGGACATCTTTCCGTGGGTATCGCCGGAAGAGGCGAACCGGCGCAAGCCATGCGGGCGCGGCTGGAAACCTACATGGCCCAGCAAGGCATTTCGCGCAAGGACGCGACGTTCTACAGCCACATGCTGCCTTCGCTAGAGACGCCGAGCTGGCGCGGCAACCGTGTGTCGGGCCGAGGCTGGATGGCGGTGGGCGACGCGGGTGGCCTGGTGGACCCGATCACCGGCGAGGGCTTGTATTATGCGATTCGTTCCGGCGACCTGGCGAGTCAGGTGGTCCTGAATGACGCGCACGATCTTGCGGGGAAGGCAGCCGCTTATCGCGACGCGATCACTCGTGAATTCGCGCGCGATTTGGAATACGCCGCGACGCTCGCCCGGCGCGTGTACCTTGGCCGGTATCTGTTCCGCAGTGTCCCGCACATGATGGTGGAATTTATGCGGCGAAGCCCGCGGTTTCGGGACTTGATGCAGGATCTGTTCGCGGGCACCCAACCGTATTTGAGCCTCCGCGAGCGCCTGAAGAAGAACATCAACGTGACGCTGCAGGAAGTGTTCATGCAATTCTTCCTGGAGCACGTGATTCCGGGCCGTTCGCGCGCGTCGTCGTGAGCCAAAGCCCCAATGAAATCCGAGCGGTCTGAAGCCTGGTTTGCCCGCGCCCAGAAGGTGATTCCGGGCGGCGTGAATTCCCCGGTGCGTGCCTTTCGCGGTGTGGGCGGAATTCCGCGGTTCATCGAACGCGGCCAAGGCTCGCGCCTTTTCGACACCGACGGGAATTCCTACATTGACTACGTCGGATCTTGGGGGCCGCTGCTGCTGGGGCATCGCCCTGCGTGTGTGATCGACGCGTTGCGAGAAGTCCTCGAAGTGGGAACTAGCTTCGGCGCGCCGACCGAGCGCGAAGTGGAGCTCGCCGAGCTGATCGCCAAGACCGTTCCTTCGATGGAAATGGTCCGCCTGGTGAACTCGGGCACCGAAGCCACCATGAGTGCGCTGCGGCTGGCCCGCGGCTTCACCGGACGCGACCTGATCGTCAAGTTCGAGGGCTGCTACCACGGGCACGTCGATTCGCTTCTGGTCAAGGGCGGCTCGGGAATGGCGACGCTGGGGATCGCCGATTCCGCTGGTGTTCCCAAGGCGTTCGCGGAAACCACCATCTCGCTTCCGTTCAACTCGATCGCCGCGGTGGAGAAGGCGTTCGCGGATCGCGGCCGGCAGATTGCCGCTGTGATCGTCGAACCCGTGGTCGGAAACATGGGGTGCGTGCCACCGGCTCACGGGTTCCTGGAAGCGTTGAGGGACCTGACCGTGCGCCATGGATCTTTGCTGATTTTCGATGAAGTGATGACCGGGTTCCGGGTCGCGCTCGGTGGCGCGCAGCAGCGCTTCGGGATTCGGCCCGATCTGACGACGCTCGGCAAGATCATCGGCGGTGGATTGCCGATGGCGGCTTATGGCGGCCGCGCGGAGATCATGAAGGAAATCGCCCCGCTAGGCCCGGTGTACCAGGCGGGAACATTATCGGGGAATCCGCTGGCGGTGGCTGCCGGTCTTGCGATGCTGCGGTACTTGATCGCGCATCCGGAAATTTACGACACGCTGGAGGCTCGCGCGGCGCAACTGACGGCGTGGACGCCTCCGGGCGTGACCGTGAATCGCGTGGGTTCGATGTTCACCTTCTTTTTTTCAGCGGCTCCGGTGACGGATTGGGAGTCGGCCAAGAGATGCGATACGGCGCGGTTCGCGAAGTTCTTCCACTTCCTGCTGGAACGCGGCGTGTACATCGCACCCTCGCAATTCGAGGCTGGATTCGTGTCGGCGGCGCACAGTGAAGAGGATATTCAAGCTACCGTGGCAGCCGCGCGGGAGTTTTTCGAGGCCGCTCACTGACGTTCGCGGTTCGGTGCACTTGACGATCGCGACTCCGCACAGAACCACGAGCGTCAGCGAGTGGCTGATAAGATCATAGTTGAGCCGTGCAGCGATTTTACTTCGATCACAACGCCACCACTCCGGTTTCGCCGGAGGTCCTGGAAGCAATGCTTCCGATGATGATCGACGTGTACGGTAACGCATCCAGCATTCATCATTTTGGACAGACTGCCCGGCAAAAACTGGACGCCTCGCGCAAGCAGGTGGCCGGGCTATTGGGCGCCGAACCCCAGGAGATCGTCTTCACCAGCGGTGGGACCGAGGCCGATAACCTGGCGATCTTCGGCGTCGCAACGGGCGGCCACGTAATCACGACCAGCTTCGAGCATCCGGCGGTGCTGGCGGCAGCTGCGCAGCTGGATCACACCCTCGTTCCAGTGGATGGCAGCGGAATGATCGATCCTGACGCAATCAGGGGCGCTTTGCGCTCCGACACCAAAGTGATCAGCGTGATGCACGCGAATAACGAGGTCGGCACGATCCAGCCGATCGCCGAGATCGCGCGGATTGCCGCCGAGGCGGGCATCCCGCTGCATTCCGATGGCGTGCAGGCCGTTGGCAAGATCCCAGTGAGCATGGCCGACCTGGGCGTGTCTATGTATTCCATCAGCGGGCACAAGATCGGCGCACCTAAAGGCGTCGGGGCGCTGTACGTTCGCAAGGGAACCTCTCTCAAGCCGATGATGTACGGCGGACGCCATGAGCGCGAGCGTCGCGCAGGCACCGAGAATGTCGCGGGGGCCGTGGCGCTTGGGCGGGCCGCTGAATGGATCGCAGAACATGGTGAAGCCGAGAATCGTCGCCAGGCTGCGTTGCGCGATCGCCTGGAGCAATCCATTCTCGACCGCATTCCCGATACGCGCGTGAATGGCGCTGGTACGCCACGGGTTCCGAACACGACCAATATACGCTTCGACGGCATCGATAGCGACGCGCTGCTGATCGCGCTCGATCTCAAGGGATTCGCCGTATCGAGCGGCGCGGCTTGCTCTAGCGGCGCGCCCGAGCCGTCGCACGTTCTGCTGGCCATGGGCTTGAGCCGGTTGGAAGCCCGGTCGAGCATCCGTTTTTCTCTGGGGCGATCCAACACCATTGAGCAGGTGGACGCGCTCGTGGAGGCGCTGGTCGAATCTGTCACGCATCTGCGAAAGCTGGCGCCGTCCTATGCCTAAGAACCCTCTCGCGGTGGCGATGTCGGGTGGCGTCGATAGCTCCGTGGTCGCGGGGATGCTGCAGGCGCGCGGCGAAAACGTCATCGGCTTGACCATGCAGCTCTGGAACCAGCGGCGGCTGCCGGAAATCCAGAGCGACAAGGCGACCGGGCGCTGCTGCTCGCTCGACGATGTTTACGATGCCCGCGCGGTGGCGCAGCATCTCGGGATTCCCTACTACGTGGTCAACTTCGAGCGCGATTTCGAGGATCAGGTAGTGAAGCCTTTTGTCGATGAATACCTCGCTGGGCGCACGCCGATCCCCTGCACGCTGTGCAACAACTTCATTAAATTCGACCGGTTCCTGGAAATGGCCGAGGGCGTAGGCGCAGACCGCATCGCCACGGGTCATTACGCGCAGATCCGCTGGAATCCGGATAACGGACGCTGGGAAATGCTGCGCAGCATGGATCGCGCCAAGGACCAGACCTATTTCCTGTTCGGCCTGAAGCAGGAGCAACTGGCGCGCTCGATGTTTCCTTTGGGCGCCATGGAGAAGAGCGCGGTGCGCGAGCTTGCGCGTGAGTTGGGCATTCCGACGGCCGCCAAACCGGATAGCCAGGAGATCTGCTTCGTTCCCAACGGTGATTACGCGGCGTTCATCGATGCTTATTTCCGGGAGCAGGGAATCGCCCCGCAAGAAGTCGCAGGCGAGCTGGTAACGGCCGATGGCCACGTCGTCGGCGAGCATGCGGGGGTGCACCATTTCACCGTCGGCCAGCGGCGCGGTCTCCGAGTAGCCGCGGGCGAGCCGCTCTACGTGATCGCGACCGACCCGGCCAGCAGGCGGGTAACCGTAGGACGCGACCGGGAACTGCTGAGCGATCGCGCGTACGCCGGCGATGTGAACTGGATCTCGATCGCGGCTCCCGCCGAGCCAGTGCGGGCGGAAGTGAAGATTCGCAACAAGCACGCGGCGGCGCCCGCGACGATCCTGCCCACTTCCGATCCAGACCGCGTCGAGATCCGTTTCGACGAGCCCCAGCGTGCCGTAACTCCCGGCCAGGGAGCGGTCTTCTATTCAGGCGATCTCGTGCTGGGCGGTGGCTGGATCGAGTGACTGCCTTCGAGCTCAAGGCGCGCGCTTATGCCAAGGCGCTCGACTGGGGCGTGCCACGGCTCCGGCGCGTCGCGCTCCGAAATCTTGAACTGGCGGGTCTCGCGAATCCGGACCAGATTGCTGACGGCGTCTTCTTATCCGTGGGGCGCATCATGGCGAGCGTCGCCAGGTTCCCGGCCATCACGCGCGCGAATGTTCACCAGTGGATCCGCTATGACGGCCTGGAGAACTTCACGGCCGCGCACGCCAAGGGCAAGGGCGTACTGGTGGCCACCGCGCACCTGGGCAACTGGGAACTGAGTGCGTTCTCGCATGCGCTGATGACGGCTCCCATGCACATCGTGGTGCGCCCTCTGGATAACGCCCGTCTGAACGCCTTCGTCGAAAAGCGCCGCGCGCTGTCCGGCAATCACATCATCCAAAAGAAAGATGCGGCGCGCCAAATCCTGAAGGCGCTGGCGGCGGGCGACGCTGTCGGCATCCTGATCGACCAGAACACCACACCTTCGGAGGGCGTCTTCATCGACTTCTTCGGGAGAAAAGCCTGCGCCGGGACGGCGTTTGTGAAGTTCGCCCATCACACCGGAGCAGCCGTAGTGCCCGGCTACGCCCTCTGGTCTGATCAGGAGAAGAAATACATTCTGCGGTTCGACCCCGAGATCCCCATGACGGGCGACGTGCAAGCTGACACACAGCGCGTGCACTCCGCGCTCGAGCGCGTGATTCGCGAGCATCCCGACCAGTGGTTGTGGATCCATCGTCGATGGAAGACGCGGCCGCCGGGCGAGCCAGGTTTGTACTGAGCTAGACTTTCGGCATGGCACCTGGAGAAAGAATCGAGATCATCGAAATCCTTGAGAAAAGTAAGGAAGACTTTCATGCCGCGGCTAGCGGCCTTCCTGAGTCGTTGGCGAACATCCGGCCTGAGGCGGATCGCTGGTCCGTGCTGGAGTGTGTTGAGCATGTGGCTACGGTTGAGGACATCTTTCTAAAACGGCTCGCAAGCGGCGAATACACGGAAGCCCCTCCGCAGGACAAAGCGAAAGAAGAGGCGCTGGCGGCGCGTGTTGAGGACCGTTCCACCCGCAGACAGGCTCCAGAGCGCGTCTTGCCGAACGGCCGGTTCACGAGCCTGGCGCAAGGGCTGGAGCAGTTTCACGGCGCTCGCCGGCGCACCGTGCAGTTCGCAAGCGAACGTGCCGCGGATCTCTACACGCTCGCGTCGGCCCATCCCGTCTTCGGACCGCTGAACGGTGTGGAAGCGCTCATCGTTATCGCGTCCCACGCGCGGCGGCACGCGGAGCAGATCCGCGAAATCCGAGCGGCGCTGGAAAAACGCTAACGGGACTTTCGAGGCCGGGCGAGGCGCGCCTCGCCCCTGTGAGCACGACCTGCGGGTTCGACGACCGAAAACTGCAATTTCTTCTCTACTCCATCCACGCGATCCAGCCGGACGCGCACATGATCGCCGATGGAATACTGCCGCCGGCTGCGTTCGCCGATGATCTTGCGGACGTTCTCGTGATACACGTAGCGATCGCCCGGCAGCGTCTCAAGCGGCACCAGGCCCTCGATGAACAAATCCTCGAGCTCCACGAAAAACCCGAAGCGGGTGGTGGAAATGATCAGGGCAGGGAACTCATCGCCCACCTTGTCGATCATGAACTTGACCTTCTTCCACTCCACTAACTCGCGCTCGGCTTCCGCGGCGCGACGCTCCGTGTCGGACGAAGATTCCGCGACGCTGCGCATATCGGCCTCGTAGCGGCCGGCATCGAGATGAGCCCCTAATACGCGGTGCACGATCAAATCGGGATAACGGCGAATGGGCGAGGTGAAGTGGGTATAGCTCGGCGCGGCCAGCGCGAAATGGCCCTGGTTACGGTCGCTGTAGCGGGCTTGTTTCAGCGACCGCAACATCAGGTAGCTCAGGATGCGCTCTTCGGGTTTGCCTTCGATCTTTTTGACGAGCCGCTGATAGTTGCGCGACGTGAAATTGACATCGTCCAGCGCAATTACAGCTTGTTCCTTGAATCGTTTGACAGGCGCCGCGCCTCCGCGCAGCGAATAGCCGAAGTGCGTGGCGATTTCCTCGAACTCCAGCACGCGCTTGGGATCGGGGCGTTCGTGGATGCGGAAAATCGTCGGGACCTCCAGGGCTTCCAGGTGTGAGGCGACCGCTTCGTTCGCCGCCAGCATGAACTCCTCGATGAGGCGATGCGCGATGTTGCGGGGCGCGCGCGTGACGCCGGTCATTTCGCCGAACTCGTTGAACTCGAGCAACGGCTCGGGCAGGTCGAAATCGATGGAGCCACGACGGACGCGCTTCCGGTTCAGGATCAGCGCGAGTTCCTGCATCCATTGGAAGCGCTCGACCAGCCGCTCATAGCGTTCCAGCAATGCCGGATCCCCTTCGAGAACGCCGTGAACCGCCGTGTACGTCATCCGTTCGGCGCTGCGGATGACGCCGCGAGTGAATTCCTGCGCCACCACGTCGCCCTGGGCGTCAATCTCCAGCAATGCGGAGAGCACCAGCCGGTCTTCATGCGGCCGCAGCGAGCACTGATCGGTCGATAGCTCCACTGGCAGCATGGGTACGGCGCGGTCAGGAAAGTAGACGCTCGTCCCGCGCAAGGCCGCCTCTCGATCGATGGGCGATCCCGGCCGCACGTAGTGGCTCACGTCGGCGATATGCACTTGCAGCGCCCAGCGCCCGTTACTTAAAGGCTCCACCCACACGGCGTCGTCGAAATCCCGCGCCGTTTCGCCGTCGATAGTGACGATATCCAGCTCGCGAAAATCGCGGCGCCGGGCGAGCTCGGCCGGGGGAATCGGTCCGGGAATCGCCCGTGCTTGTTCCAGAACCTCGTCGGGAAAGTGATGCGGAATGTGATGCGCGCGGATCAGAATCTCGACGTCGATGCCGAAATCGTCGGGCAGCCCCAAAATCTCGATGATCCGTCCCGCCGGACGTTCGCCGTCTTCGCCGAAATCCATGATCTCGGCGGTGACGATCATTCCGTCCAGGTCTTCGATCGTGCTCACGGTGATCGCCGAAGCGCCCACGCGGTCCACTGTTACCTGCCGGGCCGGCAGCGCCATGTCTTCGGGAATTTCGATCCACTGGCGGATTCGCTCGTCATGTGGGACCACGAAATTCCCCGTGCGGCGAATACGAAACTCGCCGACCACACTGGGATGGGCCCGGCGCAACACGCGAACGATTTCGCCATCGGCCTTCCCGTCGCGCTCGATTCGACTGATCCGCGCCACCACCTGGTCTCCGTGCATGGCGCGGGCCGCCGACTCCTTGGGGATATAGACGTCGCCGCGCAGGCCAGGGACAGGCGTCGAAGGAATCACGAAGCCATAGCCGTCGCGATGGACGTTCAGGCGTCCCACGGCGAATTCGCGGCTGACGCCGGTGGCCGTGTAATGCCCGGACCGGGTTTCAATGATATCCCCGCGCTGGGCCAGGCGGGCCAGCTCGGTTTCCAGTTGCTCGCGGGTGGTGCCTTGGCGCGAGCGCTCCCGCAGCAATTGCTTGAGCGTCGCGCGTCCGTGCGGCAGCTTGCGAATGTGCTCAATCAGGGGCTGTGCCACGATCCATTATATTGGTCAACATGGAACTGAAGGCCGTTCGACTCGAGATTCCCGAAGCCGGCAACATTATCGTCGGCCAGAGCCATTTCATCAAGACGGTCGAGGATCTCTACGAAGCCATGGTGAACACCGTGCCGGGGATCAAGTTCGGCATCGCCTTCAATGAAGCCTCCGGAGCGTGCCTCACGCGCGTGGACGGCAATGACGACGCGCTGAAGGCCAACGCCGCCAGGAACGCCCGGTCCATCGCCGCCGGACACGTGTTCGTGGTCGCCCTGCGCGATGGATTTCCGATCAATGTCCTCAGCCGGATTCGCGATATCCCCGAAGTGTGCTCCATTTTTTGCGCAACGGCAAATCCGGTGGAGATCATCCTGGCCGAGACCGATCAGGGCCGCGGAGTCCTGGGTGTGGTCGACGGCAGCTCGCCTAAGGGCGTGGAAGATGCCGCGGGCGTGGAATGGCGGCACGGATTCCTGCGGAAAATCGGGTACAAACGTTAGCGATTTTGTTTTACTATGGGGCATGAGATTCGCCCACGTGGATCTCGCGATAGTTGCGCTGCTGGGCGCGAGCTGCGCGCTGGCACAGCAGGCCGTGCCCGCCGTGCGCGAGCCTCATCATCGCATCGTCTACGAAGACGCGCGTGTGCGGATTCTGGAAGTGCAAATTGAGCCGCGCGGATCGACTCTGCTGCACCGCCACGAGACCGACCAGGTCTCGATCGTGCTCGGCGACGCCCGTGTCCATTTCTCACGCCCCGTGTCTCATGCTGAAAAGTCGGAAGGCGACCGTCCCTTTCGGGAAGTCGTGGTGGAGCTGTTGCAGCGCCAGGCCAATCCCCACAATGTTTGCGCCGAAGTGCTGCCTGGAGAGTACCTGCACTGCCACGAACCCGGATCGGAGTGGCTGGGGGCGAACCTGCAGATTCAGTTCGAGACGGATCAAAGCCGCTTTGGCATCTTGCAGATCGCCCCGAATTCCACCCTGGCGATTCCTCCGGCGGATGTGCCGCCCCTGCTGATCGCACTGGAGGGCACGGAAGCCGAGGCGGTCAGCCGGGTGAACGGAGCGCCTGCCGGCGGCAGCTCCCGGCGCGAGCTGAAGGCCGTGGACCTATTGCGCTCAACTGCCGATCAGGTGAGTGTGATTCGGAACACCGGGAAGACTGCGGCGCGCTTTCTGGTGGTGGAATTTGGCGGTCCGGGCGAGTGATGGAGAATTCTTCCAAAGTCGGCAAATACGAGCTGGAGAAATTCCTGGGCGGCAGCATGGCTCGTGTTTACCAGGCCCGGGATACCGTGCTCGGCCGGCGCGTGGCGCTGAAAGTTCTGAGCGAAGCCGGAACGGCGGATCCGGAAGCCAAACAGCGATTCCTGCAGGAGGCTCGCGTAGCCTCCAACATTCGGCACGAAAATATTGTCAGCGTTTACGATTTCGGCGAAGAGCAGGGCCGGCCGTACATCGTCATGGAGTTCGTCGAAGGCGAGAGCCTGCGGGACGCCATCCGCAACGGCCACCTGGGCGACCTGCGAAGCCGGCTGAAGATCGCCTTGGCCGTGGCACACGCGGTCGATCATATTCATACCCGCAAGATTATTCATCGCGACCTCAAGCCGGACAATATCCATGTGAATTCCGAGGGAAAGGCGCTGCTTATGGATTTCGGCATCGCCAAGGCGGAGGGAGTACACCTGACGCGTGCGGGTTTTACGCTGGGCACACCCTACTACATGCCGCCGGAACAGGTGCTGGGCAAGCCGCTCACTTCACAGGCGGACGTGTACTCGTTCGGGATATTGCTGTACGAGCTGCTTACCGGCGTCCGGCCCGTGAAGGGCGGCTCGATCGACCAGATTTTTCAGGCGATCCTCACGGAGCCCCTGAACATGGAGCCGCTGAAGGCTCTGAAACTGCCGCAGGCATTAGAGCTGCTCATCGAAAGCTGCACGGCGAAACAACCTGAGCGTCGCCCGGCGGGACTGGGCCAAGTTTGCCAGGACCTGCGAAAGGTTCTCCGAGGTCTGCCCGGGATTTCAGAGGGGATTACGCAAACCGGTTCGCAGCCCATTCCGCAAGAGCGGCCCCCGGCGCCGGTCGTCCCTCCGCCGGACCGCGTAGCGAGTGCTCCGCCGGGTCCGAGAGTCGCTGCCGGCACGCCGCCGCAGTTCATCAACATGCTGATGCAGATGCTCCCGGTAGCTCTCCGCACCCAGACTGGCCTGATGCTGCTGAGCTGTACCGCCGTGCTGGTCCTGATGGCTATGCTCCTCAGTATTCTCAGGCTGACTCACGCGATATAACCGACATGCAACTTCCGGCGACCATGGGAAAGTACGAGCTGCTCGAATTCCTGGGTGGAGGAATGTCGCACGTTTATCGAGCTCGCGATACCGTCATCGACCGCGCCGTGGTGGTGAAGATCCTCACGGACAATTCCTGCCAGGATGCCGATGCCAAGGCCCGGTTCCTGCAGGAAGCCAAGCTGGCCGGGGGCTTCCAGCACGAGAACATCGTTAGCGTCTTCGATTACGGCGAATTCGATGGCAAGCCCTACATCGTCATGGAGTACCTCAAGGGCGAGGATCTGCGCGAGGCCATCCGCAACAACCGCCTGGGCGGCATGAATGAACGCCTGCGCATCGCGCTGCACATCGCTCAAGCGTTGGAATACGTCCACGGCCGCGCCATCGCGCATCGCGATATCAAGCCGGAGAATATTCACATCGACCCCAACGGCAAGGTCAAGCTGATGGACTTCGGCATTGCTAAAACGGCCGACCTTTCGCTTACGCGCACGGGGATGGCCATGGGCACGCCGTACTACATGTCGCCGGAGCAGATCTCCGGGAGCGCGACATCGCATCTGGTCGATATCTACGCGTACGGGCTGTTGCTGTTCGAAATCCTGACCGGCACGCGCGCCGTGCGCGGCGAGACCATGGAGCAGGTCTTTTTCCAGATTCTGAACCAGACCGTGGATGTCGGCGCCATGGAAAACGCAGGCGTTCCTCCCGCGGTACGCGATCTGGTGTCCCGCTGCACCGCTAAAAAACCCGAACAGCGGCCGCAGAGTTTTCAGGCCATCGCCGAGGAACTCCGCGGCATCCTGGCAGGCGAATCGAAATCCGCCACACAGCCAGTTCCCAAAGTCGCGGCGTCGCCTGCGCCCGTTCCGTCTTCGCCAATGCCAATGGAGAGGAGCAGGGCGCTTCTCTGGATCGCCGTGGCGGGTCTAGTGGTCATTGCGGCCGGAGTCGCGTTCTGGTTGTTGCGTTCCCCGACCGCGCCCGTCGTCCCCGGCATGGTCTACATGCCGGCTGGATCATTCCTGGCAGGCGAAGACAAGAAATCCGTCAGCCTCAAAGCCTTCTTCATCGACGAAACTGAAGTCTCCAACGGCGAGTTCTGCAAGGCCATGGCCTGCAGCGTCGAGCCGGGGCAGGAGAACCTTCCCAAGGTCGGCATTACCATCGCCGAGGCTCGCGCTTACGCCAGGCAAATCGGCAAGCGGCTGCCGACGTCGCTCGAATGGGAGCGCGCACTGCGCGGAACCCAAGGCGCGTTATTCCCCTGGGGCGATCAGAAGGATCCCGCCAAGGCCAATGTCAGCGACAATCCTGCCGCCTCGCACGAATTGATGCCAGTCCGGTCTTTCTCCGGGCCGTTATTCAATATGATCGGCAACGCGTGGGAGATGGTCGAAGGTTCGGTCACCCCCAGCGCGACCGCCGTCGCCATGTTCGCCACGGTGATGACGCCGCCGGCGACCGCGCAGGAGCCTTGGGTTACCATGCGCGGAGGTTCGTTCGACCGTGCGCTGGAGCCGGGCTTCGCCTACGATGCCGTAAGCATTCCGGAACGTTTTTCCGCACGCAACGTGGGTTTCCGCTGCGCCAAAGACCCCTAAGTCGTTCCGGAGGGCGGGCCTTTAGCCCGCTCGGGCTTTCAAACCCGTTCCCAATGCGGGGCTGAAGGCCCGCGCGGGTTAAAACCCGCCCTCCACTAGACGTCGTAGGTCGGCGGCACCACTCCCTTGATGCGCAGGTACATTTCCCCGTAGCCGCGCGTGTGCGCCGTGTGGATCATCGCCTGGTACAGCAACTCCAAACCGGTTGCGGCCTGCTTGCCCTGGCCGAAACTCTTGGTCAGATCCGCTGACGTCAACTGTCCGACTACGCCGATCGCCCAGTCGAAGGAAGCCGTAAGATACGCCACGGTGGCGGCTTTGGTGATGTCGTTCCTGGGAGCTGCGGGGGCCGCGCCCTTGCCCAGACGGCCCAGGTAGAAGCCTTCCGCCTGTCCCAGGTGCTGCTGCTCCGCGCCGAACGCGCGCGCCTCGGGGAACGGCTTGAAATCGTAGTTCTCTGCCGGCATCGCCTCGGCGGTCTTCAAGGTTAAATCTTTCGACTTCTTCCAGTGGCCCACCAGAATGTCTATTTCCGTGTCAGCCGCGCTCGCCACCCGCACTGTCGCGGCTGTGCCCGCTGCCACTACCGCCATGGATCCAATTGCCTTGCGTCGATTCATCTGATTCTCCTCGGACCATTCTACATACATGCCCACATGGGACCGCATGCTAGGCTCAAAGTATGGGGTTAGCTCCTTCGTTCTTTGCCGCGAAATTTGGGATCGCCGAGCGTGATCTGGAGTCTTACCTGAGCGAAGCGCTCTCGGCGGGAGGCGAGTACGCCGATCTGTATTTCGAGTACCTCTCGACCAGTTCCATCGGCATCGACGAAGGTATCGTCAAGAGCGCCAGCGAGAGCGTGACACTAGGCGTGGGCATTCGCGTCATCGCGGGCGAGCGCACCGGCTACGCCTATAGCGACGATCTCAGCCCGGAGAAGATTCGTAAGGCTGCCCGTGTCGCCGCTCTGATCGCCCGCGGTCCGGCGAGCGTGGTGAAAACCGGCTTTACGGAGGCTTCCAAGCACAACCTCTATCCGATGGTGACCTCTCCACACGAAGTAGGTCTCGCCGAGCGCGTCGATCTGGTGAAGCGTGCTGATGCTGCCGCTCGTGCGTATGATAGCCGCGTGTTCCAGGTGATCGCGAACTATGCCGACAGCGTTCGCGAAGTCCTGGTCGCTTCGAGCGATGGCCGGCTCAGTTTCGACCGCCAGCCGATGGCCCGCATGGGCGTCGCGGCGCTGGCTCGCGAAACAGATGGCGTTCCGCAGCAGGGCTATTCCGGCGGCGGTGGTCGCGTAACGCTCGACTTCTTCCTGAACGAAAAAACGCCCGAGCATTTCGCGCGCGAAGCGGCGCGTCAAGCAATTGTTCAGCTCTCCGCCGTCGATGCGCCGGCAGGTGAATCCGTCGTTGTGCTGGGTCCCGGATGGCCCGGAATCCTGCTGCATGAAGCCGTCGGCCATGGCCTGGAAGCCGATTTCAACCGCAAGGGCGTTTCCGCTTTCAGTGGCCGCATCGGCCAGCAGGTCGCGAGCCCGCTGTGCACGGTCATAGACGACGGGACCATCGGCAGCCGCCGAGGATCGCTGAACGTGGACGACGAAGGCGTTCCCACGCAGAAAAACGTGCTGATCGAAAACGGTATCCTGCGCGGCTACCTGCAAGACACGCTGTCAGCAAGACTTCTAAAGTCCACTTCAACGGGTAGCGGCCGGCGCGAAAGTTACCAGCACATCCCCATGCCGCGCATGACCAACACCTACATGCTGGCCGGGCAGAGCGATCCGGACGAGATCATTCGCAGCGTTCCTAAGGGTATCTATTGCGCGACGTTTGGCGGCGGACAGGTCGACATCACCAGCGGCAACTTCGTCTTCCAGGCCACCGAAAGCTACCTGATCGAAAACGGCAAGCTGACCCGGCCGGTGAAGGGCGCGACGCTGATCGGCAACGGTCCCGAGGCGTTGAAGTATGTCAGCATGGTCGGCCACGATCTCCAGCTTGACGAAGGCATCGGCGTCTGCGGCAAGGAAGGGCAGAGCGTCCCGGTGGGCGTCGGCATCCCGACCGTGAAGATCGACAAGATGACCGTTGGCGGGACAGCAGCATGAGCGAACTGCTCGACATCGCACAGGCCGCTACCAAGCGAGCCCTGGAACTCGGGGCGACCGGCGCCGAGTGCACCATCTCCGAGGGCGAAGAATTCTCCGCCAGCGTGCGCATGCGGGAGGTCGAGAACCTCAAGCAAGCCGGCTCGCGCGGAGCGGGAATCCGCGTTCTAGTCGGCAACCTGACGGGTTCATCCAGAACATCCGACTTAACGCCGCAAGGCATTGAATCCATGGTTCGTGGCGCTCTGGATCTGGCTCGGATTACGACTCCCGATCCACATGCGGGCCTGCCCGATCCGGCCGACCTCGGGCGGTTCTCCGGCGACCTCAAACTTTACGATGATTCGGTTTCCCGCCTCGAAACGGAGTCGAAAATCGCCCAGGCGCTGAAAGCCGAAGAGGTAGCTCTGGCGGCGGACGCGCGCATCACTAACTCCGAGGGTGCATCATTCGATTCCTACCTTGGCTCGCGGGTGTTCGCCAACTCGCTGGGATTCGCCGGCGAGTATCGGACCTCGAGTTGCGGCCTGAGCGTCGTGCCGGTGGCCAAACAGAACGGTTCCATGGAGCGCGATTACTGGCAGTCGTCGGCGCGCGAAGTTTCTCGTCTTGAAAGCCCGGAGGAAGTGGGAAGGCGGGCCGCGGAACGCGCTCTGCGGCGTCTGAATCCGCGCAAGGTTCCGACCCAGAAAGTGCCGGTGATTTTCGAGCCTCGCACCGCCCGCATGCTTCTTGGCGATCTCTTCGATGCGGTCAACGGTGGCGCGATTTACCGCCATGCTTCGTTCCTCACCGGGAAACTGGGAGAAAAAATCGCATCCGAAACCCTCACTATCATCGACGACGCCACCATGCCCGGCTTGTTCGGCAGCTCGCCCTTCGACGACGAAGGCGTGACCTCGCGGCGTACCGTCGTCATCGAGCGCGGCGTGCTCAAGAGTTATCTGCTGAATACCTACACGGCTCTGAAACTCGGGCTGAATACCACCGGCAACGCGTCTCGTGGCCTCGCCGGAAGCGCAGGCGTCGGCCCAGGCAACTTTTACATCGAGGCAGGGGCTCGCTCTGAAGGCGACCTGATTGCCGGCGTTCGCCAGGGACTTTACGTCACCGAGTTGATCGGCGCGTCGGCGAATACGGTGACCGGCGATTATTCCTCGGGCGCCGCCGGTCTGTGGATTGAAAACGGCGAACTGGCGTATCCTGTGTCCGAGATCACCATAGCCGGTAACCTGAAACAGATGCTGATGAACCTGGAGCAGGTGGGAGCGAACCTCGAGTTTCGCAGCTCGATCGCTTCCCCGGCCCTTTTGATCGGGGAGATGACCATCAGTGGCCAGTAACTATCCACTCTCCGCTGCCGCGCCTCCCAAGCGCCCGGCGTTTGGGCTGCCGCAGATCGTGATGATCGCGCTGGTGCTCGCCGGAGCTGGAGTGGTCGCTTATCTGGAGCTTGCCCCGCACAAACCGGTCGCTGAAGCGCCGCTGACGCCAGAAGCGCGGGCTTACATCGGAAATCTGAAGCTCAGCGACGTGGGCATGAAAGCCGCTAAGAATTATTTCAGCCAGATGGTGGTGGAGATCTCAGGAAACATTACCGACGCCGGCGATCGCAACCTGGATACGGTCGAGATCTACTGCGTGTTCTACGATTACTACGGTAAAGTGACTTTGCGCCAGCGAGTCCCGATTGTCAGCGAAAAAATGGGCGGACTGAAGCCCGGCGAAACCAAGAGCTTCCGCTTGCCCTTCGACAACTTGCCGGATAGTTGGAATCAGAACATGCCGCAACTGGTGATTGCCAGCGTGAAGTTCAACTGATGGCCAGTGTTCTTTTGGTCGATGATGACCCTGGCGGGCTTGAGATCCGCAAGATGCTGCTGGAGCGCGATGGTCACCGTGTGTCCACGGCGACGGATGCGGCCGCGGCCAGAGACCAATTTCGCAAGAATGTCCCCGAGTGCGTGATTCTGGATCTCCGCCTGCCGTCTCCCGAAGACGGCCTGGCTTTGGTCCGCGAATTTCGCGAGTATGGCGAAGCCGCGCCGGGCCTGCGGATCGTCGTGCTGGCGGGCTGGAGTGCGGACCTGGAAGGCCACCCCGAGCAGGCTCTGGTGGACGAAGTTCTCGCCAAACCGGTCCGCTCCGAGCGCCTGATCACCGCGGTACGAAAAAGAGCCTAGCTGGTTTTAGGAGTGGGCACGTCATTTTCGTCGATCGCGCCGCAACGCACCGCCCGCTCGAAGAAATTAATCAGCCCTCGCCCGGTCGCCGCATCGTCGAAGATGGCTCCCACGCGCGTCGCTTGTTCGGATTGGTCCCTAAAATTGCGCAGCCGCGCGGACGCCTCCGCCAGACCCTCCAGGAAGAAGGCGTGCACGGCAATTAAACGAGCTGGAATCTGCGCCGGGTGGAGGTCCCAACCTTGATAAAAGCCGTTGTAGAAAGAATGGCGAATGTTGTCGTAATGCAGCTTCCAGGCCCGATGGACCTCGGGCGGGAAGGGAAGCAGGTTCGTAGCTCCGTCCACCAGCCACACGCCGGTCTCTGCCAGAGTGGCCAGCATCATCGACCGGGCAAAATCGCACGCCGGATGGCGGAGATCCTGGCATGCCGCCGTGATTCCCAGGCTCGCCATATAGTCGTACGCTCCGAAATGCGCCGCGATGCATTTCCCTCCGGCTGCTTCCAGCAGCTGCGGCAGTATAAATATCGATCCCGGCGTCTCGATCATGATCTCGATGCGCACATCGGGATAGGGCTGAAGGGCACGCACTAACTCGGAGACCTGCTCGGGCGCGGTGATCTTCGGCAGCGTGACCACGAAGTTCTCGGGCAGGGTCGCCTTCGATAGAAAAAGATCCAGTGTTCGGAGAGCCCGCGCTTTCGTTGCCGCCGAGTGAAACGACTTCACCCGGATGCCGAACATCCGCGGGAGCGCCTTCGCCTGTAATGCCGCAGTCACCTCCCGCGCAGTACTATCCGCCGCAGCGTCCTCCTCGGCATCCGGGCGAACGCCAAATCCGTCCTCGAAATCTATCCGGTAATCCTCGATAGGCTCGCGACCCAGCTTCTCGGTGACGCGCATGTGAACCGTCTCGGCCAGCGCCTCGCGGATCGCGAAAACGTGGGCCAAGGTGGCGGCGTCTGGAGCGTAATCCTGAAACGCCTTCTGGGCGAGCGCGCCCAACCTGCTGCAAGTGGTTGATTTGAATAAGTGAGCGCCGCCGTATACGGTATGAATGGGCTGATTCATGGCAAGAAGCTAATTCTACGCGTTAAACTAGAAATGTACACCTCATGCAAACCCCCTGGCTGCACCGATACGCGACCCTGGTCGCCGTGTGCACTCTGTTCCTGGTGATTGCCGGAGCCTCCGTCACCAGCAAGGAAGCCGGGCTGTCGGTGCCCGATTGGCCGCTGTCCTACGGCCAGGTGATTCCGCAGATGACCGGCGGCGTTCTTTTCGAAACCGGCCATCGGATGATCGCGACCGTGGTCGGGACGCTGACTATCGTTCTGGCGATCTGGATCGCTCGCGTAGAAAAACGTAAGTGGATGCGTCGCCTCGGTTGGCTCGCGCTGGCCGGAGTCGTCGCCCAAGGTCTTTTGGGCGGAGCTACCGTGCTCCTGCTGCAGCCTGCGCCGATCAGCATCGCTCATGCATGCCTCGCGCAGCTTTTCTTCTCAGTCACCGTCGCTATTGCCGTCTTCACCTCGCGAAACTGGCAGCAGGGACCCGACCCAGTGGAAGATTACGGCTGGCCGTCTTTGCGGTCGCTCGCCATCCTGACTCCTGTGTTAGTGCTGCTGCAGATCGGCCTCGGCGCCGGATTCCGCCACCGCGCATTCGGGCTGATGCCGCACGTGATCGGCGCGATGATCGTGCCGCTGGTGATTCTGCTGGTCGGCGCATTCGTACTGCATCAGTTTCCCAAGCATCGCGCGCTGCGGCCGGCCGCTATCGGACTCCTGACGATCACGGGCGTGCAGGTCTTTCTCGGCATCGTTGCGTACGTCGCGCGCATCAACGCAGCGGAGTATCCGCTGGCGATGGTGCTCACCACGGTGGCCCATGTCGCGACCGGCGGCCTGACTCTGGCTGCGAGCGTGGTGCTGGCGATCCAGATCCGGCGAAATGTGCACGCGCGTGCGTCTGAAACCGCGGAAACACACCATCAGGTGGCCGCATCATGAACCGCTATCTCGAGCTCACCAAGCCGCGCATCACCCTGTTCATCCTGATGAGCACCGGCGTCGGGTTCCTGTTCGGCACGCATCTCGGAAAGCCGTGGACCTGGATGGAGCTGTTCCATACCCTGCTCGGGACCATGCTCATCGCCGGTGGCACGGCGGCCCTGAATCAGTGGTACGAGCGTGAAGGCGACGGCTTGATGAACCGGACCAAGGCCCGCCCGATTCCTTCCGGCCGGATTGCGGCGGATCGCGCGCTGGTCTTTGGCGCGGGTCTGTCCGCGATTGGTTTTGCGGAGCTGTGGCTGGGCGTCAACCTGCTGACCGCGCTGTTGGCGCTATTCACGCTGGCCAGTTACCTGTTCGTTTATACTCCGCTGAAGCGCGTGTCGCCGATCTCGACGACCATTGGCGCGATTCCCGGGGCCATGCCTCCCTTGATCGGCTATGCGGCCGCCAGCGGCCATCTGAATTACGAGGCTGGGATTCTCTACGCCATCCTGTTCCTGTGGCAGTTCCCGCACTTCTACGCGATCGCCTGGATGTATCGCGAGGATTACGCGCGCGCCGGGATACGCATGCTACCGGTTGTAGAGCCGACCGTCGATTCTACGGCTCGCCGCATCGTATGGTTTTCGATGGCCTTGATCCCCATGAGCCTGGCGCCGAAGTTCTTCGATATGGCTGGAAACTTCTACCTATTCGGCGCATCCATCCTGGGAACTATCCTGCTGTACGCGGGATTCCAGGCCAATTCCACCCAGACTCGCCTCCAGGCTCGCCGCGTGCTGCTGGCCAGCGTGCTCTACCTTCCTCTGCTGTATGGCCTCATGGCGCTCGATAGCTAGTATTCTTGTCGTGGGTCTTGTAGGCTGCGCCGCGCACGCCGACCTGCCGTCCCTCGGCGCCGTTTCCGATTTCACGCTGACCGACCACACCGGCGCCGATTTCAAAAGCGATTCCCTTTCCGGCCACGTATGGGTTGCGAATTTCATGTTCACCAATTGTCCCGGACCGTGCCCGCGCATGAGCTCGCAGATGCATGACGTGCAGACCGCCCTCGCCGGGCAGGACGTGAAGCTGGTCTCCCTCACCGTCGATCCCGACCGCGATACGCCGCCAGTGCTCGCCAAGTATGCCGCGTTCTACAGCGCCACACCCGGAGTCTGGTATTTCCTGACCGGCCCGCGTCCGACGCTGAACCATCTGGGGCAAGACGTGTTCAAGCTAAATCCAGTGGACGGCACCTTCGACCATTCCACGCGCTTCGTTCTGGTCGATCGGAAATCACAGATCCGCGGCTACTACCTGACCTCGGAGCCCGATGCGATCCAGCGCGTCATCGCCGATGCCAAGGCTCTGCTGAGGCAGCCGTCCTAATGGATGTTCACAATCTTCCGGCCGTCAATGCGATCCTGAACGGCACTGCGGCGATTCTGTTGCTCCGCGGCTACTCTCTGATCCGCGCGGGCAAACGGGCTCAGCATAAGAACACAATGATCGCGGCGTTCACCGTCTCCGCCGTGTTCCTGGTCTGCTATCTCATCTATCACGCCAACGTCGGCGCAGTCTATTTCCAGAAAACCGGATGGGTTCGATACGCCTATCTCACCATCCTGTTCACGCACACGGTACTGGCCGCTACAGTACCGGTCCTAGCGATCATCACGTTGCGCCGCGCGCTCAAGGCCGAGAAAACGGGCGACTTCTCACGCCACCGCAGCATCGCACGCTGGACCCTCCCCATCTGGCTGTACGTGAGCGTCACGGGAGTGATCGTTTACCTCATGCTGTATTGGCTATAAACACTAAACGCTATCCCGTCCAAGTACGTCTACAATACAAGTAGGAGGCCACTCCGATGAGACTCATCCCGGCTTTGTTGCTTCTAGCCGCTTCGATGGTGTGGGCCCAGCGCGCTACCGATCCCACCGGTTTCGGCCGTTTGTCCAACCCCGCGGGCTTGCCCGGCACCACTGGCGGCGCCGGATTCGGCCGGTTGATTTATCCCGGCACCGGAGCGCCCGCTATCGCGAGAAGTCCTCGCCCTGGTTCACCGCAAGGCGCGTTGCCCCCGCAGGTGGCGCACGGGTCGCATGGGACCGCGGTGGCGGTTCCCTATCCGGTGTTCTACGGTGGCGGTTATTACGACTATGATGCTCCGCCCGCCCCCGTGGCGCCCTATTCGCAATACACCGCGCAATACAGCAATGGCTATGATCAGACGCAGCCTCCCGTGGTGATCATCAACCAGTACTTCACCCCGGACACAGCCAACCCGGTGGTGCGCGATTACTCGAACGTGCGGCTTCCCGAACCTGGTCCCCAGCCTGAAACGCAGCAGCCGGCGGCTGAACAGCAGGTGATGTTCCTGATCGCCATGAAGGACCACACCATTTTCCCGGCCATCGCCTACTGGGTGGAAGGCGACACCCTCAACTACATCACCGTGCAGGGGAGCAAGAACAGCGTTTCGCTCGATCTGGTGGATCGCGACTTCAGCAAGCAGATCAACAAGGAACGCAACGTCGAGTTCGGTCTGCCTTCCAAGTAGCCAATATGCGCCGTTCTCGATTGAGCCTTGTGACCGCCAGTTTGTGCTTGTTGGGTGCTCTGACTTGGCTGGCCTTCGGAAGGACAGTTTCAGGCCTGCTATGGATAATCATCAGTATTGGTTGGTTACTCGCGGCTATCTTCCAGTTGAGAAGACCGGACGTGATGGAGCCATCTCCAGCGCGGCGGCTTTTCCGGCGCTTTTCGCGCCTGATCCTCTTCTGGACTTAGCCGCCCGCTCATCACCGCTCGCCGTACGAGACTGATACTCTATCCTAAGCGGCTAGAGTATGGCTAAATCCAAGAAGGGCTCACTGAATCGGCGCTGGTTCCTGGGAACCGCCACCGCGGGCGCAGCCGGCTTGGCCGTCAGTTCTAAAGCCGGGCACGCCCAGCAAATCCAACCCGGCACTCCGCGAGTCACCGCACCCAACGCCGCCGAACGTGCCGCCGAAACCGGAACGCCCGCTAACGTCGAAGTTCTTACCAACGAACGCCCTGGGTCCGACTTCATGGTCGACGTCCTTAAGTCCCTGGGCATCGAATACATCTGCTCCAATCCCGGCTCCAGCTTCCGCGCGCTGCACGAATCGGTGATCAACTACGGCGGCAACCGCAATCCTGAGTTCCTCACTTGCTGCCACGAGGAATCGGCCGTCGGCATGGCGCACGGTTACGCCAAGATCGAAGGCAAGCCGCTGGCCGTATTCGCGCACGGCACCGTGGGCATGCAGCACGCGGCCATGGCGATCTACAACGCCTACTGCGATCGCGTGCCGGTCTATGTGATCTTCGGCAATATCGCCAATGCGACGAATCGGCGGCCTGGTGTGGAGTGGGCGCACAGCGTCCAGGATGGCGCGTCGCTGGTTCGCGATTTCACGAAATGGGACGATGCCCCGGCCTCGCTCACCCACTTCGCGGAATCCGCCGTACGCGCGTACAAGATCGCGATGACGCCGCCCATGTCGCCCATCGTTCTGGTGGCCGATGGCGATCTGCAAGAGGACGCAATCGCCGCGGATGCCCGCCTCAGCATCCCCAAGCTCACGCTCGCCGCGCCGCCTCAGGGCGAATCGGGCGCGGTGGGCGAAGCCGCTAGAATGTTGGTCGCCGCGGAAAACCCAGTAATCATCGCTGACCGCGCTGCCCGCACACCCGCCGGGATGGCGCTCCTCTTGGAACTGGCCGAAGCACTACAGGCCCCCGTGATCGATCAGGGCGGGCGTATGAATTTCCCCACGCGCCACCCGCTGAATCACACCGAGCGCACCCGGGCACTGGTCGGCGCTGCCGACGTGATCCTCGGGCTCGAGCTCACCGACTTCTGGGGAACCGTGCACTCCTACCGCGATCAGCTCCAGCGGACTTCGCAGTCGATCACCAAGCCCGGAGCGAAGCTGATCAGCATCACGGCGGGCGATCTATTCCTGCGCAGCAACTATCAGGACTTCGAGCGCTATCCCGAAGTCGACCTGGCCATCGCGGCCGACGCCGAAGCGACCCTGCCGTCCTTGATCGAAGCCGTGAAGCGCCTGATCACGCCCGATCGCAAACGCACTCTCGACGATCGCGGTGCAAAACTTGCCGCGGCCGGACGCGACGCCCTCGAACGCGCGCGCACCGAAGCGACTTATGCGTGGGACGCGAGCCCCATCAGCACAGCTCGCCTCTCAGCCGAGTTGTGGGCGCAAATCAAGAACGACGACTGGTCGCTGGTATCGGACGTGCCGTTCGTCAGCCGCTGGCCGCTGCGCCTGTGGAACTTCGACAAGCATTACCAGTACATCGGCGGCTCCGGCGGCGCGGGCGTGGGTTACGGTGCGCCGGCGGCTGTGGGCGCGGCCCTGGCCAATCGCAAGCGCGGCCGCCTGAGCGTCAGCATCCAGAATGACGGCGATCTCATGTATGCACCTGCGGTGTTATGGACGGCAGCGCATCACAAGATCCCTTTGCTGAGCGTGATGCACAACAATCGCGCCTATCATCAGGAACTCATGCACGTGCAGCGCATGGCGGACCGCCACAACCGCGGCATCGATCGCGCTGTGATCGGCACCACTCTCGAAGATCCAAATATCGATTACTCGAAGATCGCCCAGGGGCTCGGAGTGCACGCTGAAGGTCCCATCACCGATCCCAAGGACTTGGGCGCGGCCTTGCGGCGCGCAGTCGACATCGTCAAGCGCGGCGAACCCGCGCTGGTGGACGTGGTCACACAACCTCGATAAGTGGTAGCGTGGAAGTGTATGGCGGACCTGAAATTACAGATACCGGTGACCGATAAAATCGAAGTGGATGCTGAAACCCTGGCGGCCATCGATCGAGGCATTAAAGATGCCGATGAAGGGCGCACCGTCTCTATCGAGGAAGTCCGCCAGAGAATCCCTCAGTGGATTTCCAAATTCGAATCTCACAAGCCGCGTTGACGGATTTTGAAGAGATTCTACACTACTCCTGGATCAACTTCCGGCGACTTCGGAACGATTTGCCAACGCAATCTTGAACCATGTTGATCTCCTGAGGAACTTTCCGTACATCGGTAGCCTAGTCCACGGGAGGTCAGGTGTCCGCCAACTCACACATACACCCATCCTGATCCACTACCGTGTTCATGACAATTCAAAGGTGATCGAGATTCTTCACTTTCAACACGGCTCCCGCAGTGATCTGAATGCTTGACTGGTGTTGGCATAACTGCCAGAATCTAACGGGAGGAATAAGATGAACTGGAAAGCTGCAGGACTGGCGCTGGTCGGAGCCGCAATCGCCGCGGGGCAGGGCACGCCCGTTCCGAAGTTCACCGGGCCGATTCCCGTCACAGCCGATTCCTACCCGTTCCTCGCTGCGGATCATAGCCTCGTGCCGTTCGACCTCGCCAAATACGGCTACGTCGAACAGGAGTTTATCGTCACCGGCAGCGCGAACGTGTATGACTGGGCCGCGGATGGCTCGCTGAGCGTCAAGACCGAGAAGGCTCCTTACGGAACCCGCATTCTGGTTCGCCGGCCCGTGAATGCCGCGCGCTTCAGCGGCGCCGTGGTGGTCGAGCCGCTGGGTGCGGCGCGCCGCTTCGACTGGGCCATCATGTATGGCTACCTGAATGAGTACATGATGGAGCGCGGCGACGCTTGGGTCGGGATCACCATGCCGGCGTCGGCCGACGCGCTCAAGAAGTTCAATCCCACGCGCTACGCCGCGGTGTCGTTCACGAATCCGAATCCGGGCGAAGCGTGTCCTGGAGCCAAAGGCGGCCCCTCCCCGATGGAAGAAGGCCTGCGCTGGGACATGATGAGCCAGGTGGGTGCGCTGCTCAAGAGTGGCGCAGCCGGTACTCCGCTTGCAGGCTTCCGCACCGAAGCCTTATATATGACGAGTCAGTTCGCGGACGTGGTGACCTATCTCGATGCCATCCATTCGCATGCACGCCTCGCCAATGGCAAGCCTGTCTACGATGGCTACCTGCTTCGTAATCCCGGCGCTCCTAGCCGCCTCAGCAATTGCGGCGCCGCGCCCGCGCGAAACGACCCGCGCAGTGTCGTCGCCAAAGTGGACGTACCTGTGATCGAGGTGTCGGCGCAAGGCGAGGTAGTGGCTTCCCAGGCGCAGCGCCGTCCCGATAGCGATGAGCCGGGCAACCGTTTCCGCCGTTACGAAATCGCCGGCGCTTCTCACATCGATCACTACGCCTACGATCGCGGCTTCCCCACCTTCGCGGATCAGACCGCCTCAGGCGGCGGCGTACAGGGAACTCCCGACTGGCCGTTCAACGCTCCCTGCGATCCGGCGATTCCACTCAGCATCGATCCGAGGCTGAAGTACGCTTATGATTCCACTCTGGTGGCTCTCGATCAGTGGGCCCGCAAGGGAACTCCCGCGCCCCGCGCCAGCCCGATCGAACTCAAGGATGGCGCAGTGGTTCTTGACGCGGCCGGCAACGGAGTCGGCGGCGTCCGGAGTCCTTGGGTCGATGTTCCCGCGGCGACGTATTTCACCACCAGCCCGGGTCCCGGAACCTGCGCCGAGCTCGGCCACACCGTTGCGTTTGAAAAAGGCCGCCTGGAATCGTTATACGGAACCGATAAAAACTACCAGACCAAATTCACGCAGTCTGTCGATCAACTGGTGAAAGCCGGATGGTTCACCGAATCGGACGGCAAGAAGATCAAGGCGGAAGCGGTCGGTTCAAAGCGCTGAGGCTCGATCCTCGGCTGCTTTTTTTAAAGGGCCGAGCGACAATCGGCGAATCAGAATGATTCCCGGCGATAAGAAGGACCAGTAGCGCCTGAACTTCGAGCGAGCCCCTGCATCGGTCGAGACCACTCGTGTTTCGGTGCGAAAGACCGAGGTTTCTGCTCCAGCTGGATCGGCCCGCAGTGTCCATGCGATCTTCACGTAGCCGGGTTCCTGAAACGCGGCAAACTCATCCGGCGCAACGCCCCGGAACACGGGAGTGCCCTTCCAGGGCTGCGTCACCGCGCCCATCACGATTTCGCGCCCCGGAATCTGGGCCAGCATCCGCCATCCCAGGACCTCGGTCTGGGCGAGCAGCCCTCGCGGAAGAATGTTCCCCTGCGGCTGGGCGCGGAGCAGCAGTTCTCGTGTCTTGAAGATCGTACGAACGACTTTCGAATCCAGCAGGTCCATGGCGCAGGCGGCCTGGAACGTGATGTCCGCCGGAGCGGCTACATTTACGTGATGCCGCTCGGAGATCTCGTACTTCGGCATGAACACGTCCAGCAGTTCATCGGTTTCTTGGGGGGTCGCCGGGCGCGGGCCCCCATACCTCAGCCACGTAACGCCGGCGTAAGCTCCATAAGCGCCCGCAGCCACGCCGGCGCCGAATGCTAGCCAACGGGCGCCTGACCGGAATTTCATTGGTTCGGCTTTCTAGTGATGACCCGCCGCCCGGATGACCGTCGAGGTTTTCGGAGCCTCGACCTTCGGCCGCCGCGGCATGCACAGCTCGGTCAGCCGTTCGCGCTGCTCGGCCTTCGCCCGGGCGGACTTCTGATCGCGATCTTTAAACTCCGGCAGAACCTCCTTGCTGAACAGCTCGATCGACGAGCTCAGCATGTCGTGCGAGATATTGGCGGCCTGCGACAGGCAGATCACCTGGTCGATCCCGGCGTCTTCGAAATCGCGCAACCGCTGGCGAACCTGCTCGGGCGTCCCGACGCCATCTAGCGGGCGTCCTTCCGGCAGCGCGAATTCTTTGGGACGATTCTTGAACTCGTCCCAGATATCGGTTTTCGCCGGCTCATGCTCGCCAAAGAAGCTGTAGTGCCCTAAGGCGTAAATAAAGAACCCGTAGCTCTCCGCGGCGATTTGTCCCAGCCGCTCTTCGTTTTTGTCGCACAGGAACGGGCACGCGATGGCAATGTTCGGATTCACAGAGTAGCCCAGCGGAACACATTCCTTCTCGAACGTTTCGTAGTAGTCGGCCACCCACTGGCGCGCTTGCCCCGGGTCGATGAAGGAGAACGTTAGCGCCCCCAAACCCAGCCGTGCGGCCTGCAGGATCGACGGCCGGTTCGAGCACGCCAGCCACATCGGCGGATGCGGCTTCTGCAACGGCTTGGGGACCACGTTGCGTGCCGGCATCTTCACATATTTCCCGTCGATGCCGGGGAAGGGCTCCTGAGTGAGCATCTCAACCACCGCCCGCGCGCCCTCCAGCATCATGTCCTTCTTGACGGCTTGCGGAACGTTGTATCCGCCCAACTCGGTTTCCGACGCCCCGGCCCCGATGCCGTATTCGACGCGCCCGTCGCTGAGCAGATCGAGCGTCGCGACGCGTTCGGCTACCCGCGCCGGGTGATTAATGTACGGAGGCATCTGCACGATGCCGTGTCCGATACGAACGTTCTTGGTGCGCTGGCTGCACGCGGCCAGGAAAACTTCGGGTGCGGACGAGTGCGCGTATTCCTCTAAGAAGTGATGCTCGGTCGCCCAGATGTAGTCGAATCCGCTGCGGTCGGACAACTCGACCTCGTCCAGTGCGTGCTTGAGCAGCGTGTGCTCGGACTCCCTGGTCCACGGCCGGGGAAGCTGATGTTCGTAGAACCCGCCAAACTTCATTCCTACGAGTTTAACAGCCAGTCAACGTCTTCAGAGCGAGGTCAGGAATCTCTTGACCTCATCGTGATTTCCGAAAAAAACGAAAATGGCTTCGTCCTTATCGAGCCGGAAGATTGCTCGCAGCGAAAGTCCTGCTCGCACTTCCCAATAGCCTGCCGGATGCAGTTTTCGCAATCCGAGGCCTGTGTGCTCCTGCGGACTTGTGAGCGTGAGCTCAAGATCCAAAAGTATTTTGAGGATAGCTGCCCTATCCTGGGAAGAGGCGGCTTTGCACTGCCGCCTGAACCTGTCCGCAAAGGAGAGTTTCAACGCTTCCTGGAAATATCCTTCTTGAGGAACCGCACAGCCGCGGCCGCCGACTGAAAGGTCTTACGTGGCTCGGTTTCTATTATTTCCGATAGGCGGCGAGCTTGGCGGTCGGTCATTACTGTGGCAAGCTCAAGGTCCGACGCATCAATCCGCCGAAGAGCCGCCACGGGACGAGAGTCCTTTATGATTACGACTTCCTCGCCGTTGCGAGCCTGCTCAATCAGTTCGCTTAGCTTCCGTCGAGTCTCAGATACCGATGCCGTGATCATTAAGATGATCTTAACATAACGTTAAAAGATCGCTTTCAGCCTAGCGAAATAAGTCTAGTACTTCGGAACCTTCGGGTCGACCTTATCGCTCCACGCCAGGATGCCGCCCTTCATGTTCTTCACCTTCTTGAAGCCGGCCTGCTTCAGGAAGTCGACGGCCTTGGCGCTGCGCGCGCCACTCTTGCAGTGCGCCACGATCTCCGTCGCCGTGTCGAGCTCGTTCACGCGTTTCGGCAGATCGCCCAGCGGGATCAGCTTCGCCGTCGGGATGCTGCAGATCAGGTACTCGTGCGGCTCGCGCACATCCAGCAGCATGAAGGTCGATCCGCGATCCATCATCTCCTTCACTTCCAGGGGATCGATCTCGCCTTCCTTGAGACCCGGTGCCGGAGGCGGCTCGTGGTGCGGAATCCCGCAGAATTCCTGATAGTCGATCAGCTTCGTGATCGTCGGATGATCCCCGCACGCCGGGCATTCCGGATTTCTGCGCAGCTTCAGCTCGCGGAAGCGCATTGCCAAGGCGTCATACAGAACCAGGCGCCCTACCAGAGGCTCGCCCACGCCCAGGATCAGCTTCACCGCTTCCGTAGCCTGGATCAGTCCGATAATTCCCGGCAAAATCCCCAGCACGCCGCCCTCGGCGCAGCTCGGAACCAGCCCCGGAGGTGGCGGCTCCGGATACAAACACCGGTAGCAAGGCCCGCCCGGATACGCGAACACCGTCGCCTGTCCCTCGAAGCGGAAAATCGACCCGTACACGTTCGGTTTCTTCAGCAGCACGCAGGCGTCATTCACCAGGTAGCGCGTCGGAAAATTATCCGTCCCGTCGATGATCAGGTCGTAATTCTTGCAAATCTCCAGCGCGTTCTCGCTGGAGAGCATCGTGTCGTAGCGCTCGATCTTGACGTTCGGATTGATGTCCGATATCGTATCGGCAGCCGAATCGAGCTTCTTCCGCCCAACGTCTTTGGTCCCGTGGATGATCTGGCGATGAAGATTCGTGAAGTCGACCACGTCGAAGTCCACCAGTCCCATGCGCCCCACACCAGCAGCCGCGAGATACATCCCCAGCGGCGCGCCTAGTCCGCCCGTGCCGACCAGCAGGACGCTCGCATTCTTCAAGCGAAGCTGCCCCTCCATGCCGACCTCCGGCATGATCAGGTGGCGCGAGTAGCGCATGATCTCGTCATTCGAAAGCGACGCCAGCGGAGGCGGCGCAACTCCCGCTGATCCGCCCGCAATGCTAGGAACGATCGACAAAGTATCGCTCGCCGCCACCGGCGTGGCGTCCTTTTTCAAATAGCGAATGTCTTCGTCGTTCAAATACACGTTGACGAAGCTCCGCAGCTTGCCCTCATCGTTGAACAGTTGCTTGCGCAGGTCCGGGAACTTGGCGGTCAGAGCGCCCAGCACCTCGCCCACGGTCGATCCGGTGAGTTCCACGGAGTCTTGTTTCTCCGAGTATTGGCGCAGCGGCGTGGGAATCAGGACTTTGGCCATATCAATTCTTCTTTCTCCGCGACGGTTTGTTCGGCGTTCGGCAGGAAGCTGTTCGCATGGTCGAACTTACCGCTCTTCACTGATAGTACGACGAATGAATACCACGGGCAGGAGTTCTCCAGATCGGTTTTCGAGAAGTACGCATCACAGTCCGGATGCGAATGGAAGATCCCGATCAGGTCCAGTCCGGCAGCCCGAGCGCGCTTATCCGCTTCCAGCAAATCCTCGGGACGCAGCTCATAGCGAGCGCCTTGTGCTCCCGCATATGCGTTCTCCATTGGCTCCGCGGAGACGACATGCTTCTCGTCGCCATCAATGCGTCCGATCATCGCCCCACAACATTCATTGGGAAACTTGGCCTCGGCGTGGGCCACCATTACCTGCCACGCCTTTGAGTCAATATTGATCATGCTCTTGGCCGCTTCCTCCCGGTCGCGGTTCTGTTTGAGCACCGAACCGCGCGCGCTAGCAAGCGGCTAATCCTCATTCCAAAATGGTTCGCTCAAGTACTTGGTCGCTCCGTCGGCGACGATCGTGACGATCACTCCGCCGCGGCCTTCCTTCGTCAGCCTCTTCGCGACCTCGCGAGCGGCATGCAGATTCGCGCCCGAGCTCATGCCCGCCAGCAGCCCCTCGTTGTGGCCCAGCCAGCGTGTCATCGCGTAGGCATCCTCGGTTTCAATCCACAGGTTGTCATCGGCCAGCGTCGGATCGTAAATGCCCGGCACGATGTTCGTCGGCATGTGCTTCAGGCCTTCCAAGCCGTGGAATCCCGAAGAAGGCTGCGCCGAGATGCACTGCACATGGGGCATGTCGCGCTTGAGCCGCTTGGAGTTCCCCATGAACGTTCCGCTGGTGCCCATGCACGCCACAAAGTGCGTGATCGCTCCTTTGGTCTGCTCCATGATCTCGACCGCCGTGCCCTCGAAATGCGCTTTCCAGTTGGCCGGGTTGTTATACTGGTCCGGATAGAAATAAACGTCCGGATCGGCTTCGTAAATCTTTTTGCAGAGGCGAATGGCCCCGTCCGATCCTTCTCCGGGATCGGAAAATACCATCTCCGCGCCGTAATTCTTCAGGATCTGCTTGCGCTCATGCGAGGCGTTCTCGGGCAGGCACAGCTTCACCCGATAGCCCTTGATCGCCGAGATCATCGCGTAGGCGATGCCTGTGTTGCCGCTGGTCGCGTCGAGCAGGATCCGGTCCTTGGTCAGGCGCCCGGTGCGCTCGCCGTCCAGGATCATGTTCAGCCCCGCGCGATCCTTGACCGACCCGCCCGGGTTGAAAAACTCGGCTTTGGCGTAGATTTCGATGCCCGGAAACTCGGCGTCCAGCTTCGCCAGCCGCAGCAGCGGAGTGTTGCCGATTTGCTCGAGTAAAGACGAGGCGGGCCTGATGGCCGTGCTGGGCTTGGGGAAGGCTAGTGGCATGAAAAGAGACTATTCAGATTGTATCAACTCGCCCCTTTTGGATGCGGCGCCCAGCCTCCAAGTCGCAGAAATTCAAGCCGAACCGCGACAGCTATGGGAGCGGCCTCGCCCTCTGTTAGACTGATCGAATCGTCATGCAGCCTGAGATGTTTCGCAAGCTTGCCGGCCACTGGCTCACCGGGGTTACCGTCGTGACCACGCTGGATCAAGACGGCAAACCGGTCGGAATGACCATGAGCGCCGTCACGTCCCTATCGCTGGACCCGCCGCAGTTTCTGATCTGCGTGGACAATCGCGCCCGAACCCTCGCCGCGATCGTCGCCAGCGGCCATTTCTGCATCAACTACCTGCGCCAGGATCAGGAGAACCTCGCGAGCGCCTTCGCCCGCCGGGGCGAGGATCGATTCGCGGCTCTGGCCCATCGCGTCGAGCATACGGGTTCTCCGGTGCTTGAAGGAGCCATCGCCTTTATCGAATGCAAGGTGAACGGCGTCCACCCCGGCGGCGATCACACCATCATCGTGGGCGATGCCGTGAACGGCGACGCGCCCGGTGGCGAACCCCTTGCATATTTTAGAGGGAGCTACAGGCGCCTGGAATCGATCACCGATCCGCAGCAGGTTTGGTGGTGATCAGATGCTGGATGTCCCGATTGTTCTCCTCGCAGGAGTACTCGATTAGTTCCGGCAGGCCGTGAGCGGCCGGCGGTAGCGGACGGATAATCCGCTGCTGTACCCACGGCTTCGAGTACATCTTCGGATCGTCGATCGTATATTCCAGGTTGATCGTCGTCGGAGTGCGCACGAAGCGTTCCGTCAGATGCATTTCATCGGTGTGCTGATGCCCGGCCGTATCGAGCCAGGTACGGTCGTTCAACCCGGTTGTGTCGACCACAAATGTGTCGCCCTCCCATTTGCCGGTCGAGTCTCCCATGAACGATGGAGGAAGATTTTCGGGATGCTTGCGCCCGTCAGTCGGAATCGCCCGCCACTGGCGCATGTATTCGAACAGCAGGATGACGTATTCCTGCGTCTGCAGGATCTGCATCGGATACGGCGATTGCATAATTCGCGGCATGCCCGGATACAGGCACAGCGAGGTCGGATCGTCCTTCGCGTCGTGATTCTTGAATGCGGCTAATCCCGCGGGCGTGTAGGGGATCGCGGCTTCCCCGTCCTTGGCGGCCATGTTGGGCGTATAGGGCAGGGTCCAGTAGCCGACGAAACTCGGCTTGCCGTCCGGCATGCGCGGGATCGGCGGCTCCGCCGCTTTTTGTGCACTTTGGCCCGACGCCGTTGTGGCCACCAAGATCGCGCCGCTAAGAACGAGTCCAGCGAGCCGAAATCTTGCGGATCCTGTTGAGGGCTTCCTGAATATTTTCAAGCGAATTTGCATAACTGAACCGTAGATAGCCGTTCCCATGCGATCCGAAGCAGCCGCCATCCAGGCACGCCACTCCAGCTTCATTGAGAAGCATATCGGCTAGCTGCTTCGAAGGCAAGCCGGTTCCGGTTACGTTCGGAAACGCGTAGAACGCGCCCGCGGGCTCCGAACAGCGGATCCCCTTGATCTCGTTCAACCCCTTCACGATCGCGTCGCGACGCTTGCGGAACTCGGCCACCATCTTGTCCACGTCGTCCTGCGGGCCTTCCAGCGCCGCGATGCCGGCCCGCTGCGTGAAACTCGCCGTGCACGAGTTCGAGTTGACCATCAGCTTGACCACCGCGTCAGCCAGCCATTCCGGCATCACGCCATAGCCCAGCCGCCAGCCGGTCATCGAGTAGGTCTTCGAGAAACCGTCCAGGATGATGGTCTTTTCCTGCATCCCCGGGAAACTGGCGATCGAAACCGGCTCGCCTGCGTAGACAATCCGCGAATAGATCTCGTCGCTCAAAACCATGATGTCCCGGCCGCGAAGAATATCGGCCAACCGCTGGACATCCTCCCGAGGCATGATGCCGCCGGTCGGATTCGCCGGCGAATTCAGGATCACCAGCTTGGTCCGGTCCGTCAGGCTGCGTTCGAGAAGATCTAAGTCAAACGAAAACCCGCGCTTTTCCTCCAGCGGGATCGGAACCGCCTTGGCGCCCTGAAACTTGATCATCGATTCGTAGATCGGAAAGCCCGGATTGGGATAGATCGCCTCGTCGCCCGCTTCCAGCAGCGCGACGATCGCGAAGTACATCACCGGTTTCCCGCCCGGGACTACGCACACATGCTGCGGTCCGACCTTGATGTTCCGTGTCCGCGAAATATACGCGGCGATGGACTCACGCAGTTCGGGAAGTCCCTGCGTCGGCCCGTACTTGGTCCAGCCTTCGTCCAGGGCGCGCTTTCCGGCTTCCACTACGTGCTTGGGAGTGGGGAAGTCGGGCTCGCCAATCTCCAGGTGGATGACGCTCTTCCCTTGCGCTTCGAGCGCCCTGGCCCTGACCAGGACCTCGAAGGCAGACTCCACCCCTATACGGGACATCGCTTCGACAAGTTGCATGTTGTTCCGAGCCGCGAGAGTAATCGAGCGGTCTCTACATCAGGGCCGTGGGCCGCCGCGTCCACGCCGCGCCTTTGTCTTTGGACACGGCCTCCACGTCCTTCACATAGGCGGTGGTCTGCGTCAGGATATGGTGCAGGTCGTTGCCCAGGCTGATGAACGGGAACCCTTTGTCCAGGAACTCGCCCACGCGCGCGGTTCCGAACAGGAACAGCCCCAGGATCACATTGTTCTTCTTGGCGGCGGCGCGAAGTTTGTCGGTCGCCGCGGCCAGCTCGGGCGAGGTGTACATGTCCGGGAACTTGTACTTCTCGAACAAGCCCATCGACATGCACAAATCGTTTTGACCCAGGAACAGAATATCGACCCCCGGAACCGCCGCGATCTCATCCATGTTCTTGATGCAGTCGGCCGTTTCCACCTGCAGCGCCACGATGGTATTTTCGTTGGCCGCGCCGGCGTATCCCAGCAGCCCGGCTTTATTCATGCTGCGCTGCGGAAAATAGACCGATCGGGTTCCCGTCGTGGGATAGCGCGTGCAGCTCACCGCCTGCCGGGCCTCGTCGGCGTTGTTGATGTAGGGAATCAGAACGCCGTCGGCGCCCATATCGAGCGTCTGCTGGATGCCGGCGCGGTCCGAATATCCCGATACCCGCACCAGGGACTTCGCTCCGCCCGAGGCGATGCCCGCGAGCATCGCGGAAAGGGTTTCATACCCCATGGGCCCGTGCTGTGTGTCGACCAGCAGCCAATCGTACCCGCTGTGCGCCAGTTGTTCGGCGACGGTAGGGCTATGCGAGTTCACGAAAAGTCCCAGCTTGGGCTTTCCCGCGCGCAATTGCTTCTTAAACTCAGCACCACTGAGTGCTTCACTCATTTTGAATTCTTCTCCTGATTCTGAAAAGTATACAACGTTCGGTGTGGGGCAGGATTGCATCCTGCTCGCGGGTTTGTAACCCGCGCCTATCTAGAGGAACACGCCTCGGGCTTCCACGGCGCGTTATCCGGCAGCTTCTTGAAATGCGTGCTGGTGATAAACGGGACCGTAAGATACTGCGGATCTTTTACCTCGGTGCTGACCACCAGCCAGACACCGCTTGCATCGTTGTGCCGGTCATACCACTCCGTGACGATCGCGTTTTCGCTGTAAGGGACCCCGTTCTTGCGAAGATACCCGGGCCGCATCCTGGTGGTGACCACTTTCAGATCGCCGTTCCGCGGCTCGCCCCGGCCCACGGCCGCTTGCTCCCACTCAGCGATCGAATACCCTTGCCATGATGGCGCGCTACCCTGCGCTGCCTTTAGCGCCTCGCTCCCCGCTGCGTCGCTGCCGAAGTGGAACAGCCGAGTTTGCTCACCCGCTTCGGTCTCGACCTTCAACGTCGTGTCATTGTCCCAGGTGATGTGCAGCCTTCCTGGAACTCGCATGACTGCCGCTGCTCCATACGACTTGCACTGTTCCCCGGCCGCCTCATCCTTCGCCGGGTCCCATGCATTCGCCACCGTCCGAGCCGCGCCGTTCAGCGGAACTCCCAGAAACTGGCCCTTGGGCGGCGTGACCATGCGGAACATCCAGTCTTCGGTCACCACCGACACCCAGTAGCCGGTCATGTCGATCGCGGCCGTAGCTTTGGGAGTCGGAGCAGCCCCACCGCCGCGTCCACCGCCACCGCCTCGCCCGCCACGACCCTGAGGATACGCCGCGGGGACGAGTAGCAGCGCAAGCAAGCCAATCGAAACCTTTTTCATTTAGTCGATTTTGATTTAATCACTCTTGATTTAATCGATGGTCTCGCCCGGCCGCGTTCCCCAGCCGAAACCGTCCGACGTGCGATGCAGGGTCTTGAGTGCGCCGCGGTTATCGCCCTTGGTGCGCGATGGATTGGCGGTGACGACCACATCGTCTCCGGCTTTCAGGGTGTCGCGCTTGATGCCGGCCTGGCCGAGCTGGCCTGTGCTGCGCCATTCCAGTGACCAGCGCTGCATGGTCCCGTCTTTGTCCGGCACATCTATCTGCAGGAATGAGTGCGGATTCCGCAGCAGGAGCTGGACGATCTTGCCTTCCAGCTTCACCTCTTTATCGCTCTCGTAGGTCGCGCCCAGAGAGTGATGCGCGAACGCAGCGACGCCGAAGACGAGAAAACCAGCCAGCCCCAGAAGCATCTTCTTCATTGAAAATCTCCTAAACATCTATTCTACTAACGGGGACTGGCGATGCTGCCCCCACGGTCCCACTGATCCCGTCATATCCGGGCAGCAGCCTGTCCCCGTTCCGGCCCACACTACCCCTTATCGGGGACTGGCGATGCTGCCCCCACGGTCCCATTGATCCCGTCATATCCGGGCAGCAGCCTGTCCCCGTTAGGCCCCACACTACTTCTTAGCACTCAAGCTTTTATACACCGCCTCGACGAACATATCGGTGGTCCACGGCCCGGTGGTCGCGCCGTACAGGCCGTCGTACTCCAGAGTCGGCTTCGAAGCCTTCACTTGCTGCAAAGTCATCCCTTTTTTGATCGAATCCGCGACGCGATCTTTAATGATCGACACCATGTTCCGATAGTTGGCCACGTCCCCGGTGTCGCACAGCCTTCCGTGCCCCGGGATCACCAGCGTCCCGCCCTGCGAGCGAAACTCCGGAATCGCGATGTCCAGAATGTGATTCAGCCCGTCCAAAATTCCTTGAATCGTGCCGCCTTTGGCGAGATCGATCACCGGATAACTGGTAGTCGAAAGAATATCTCCCGCGGCGATCACATCCGAGTAGCGGAAATACACCATGCTGTCGCCGTCGGTATGCGCGGCAGGATCGTGGAAGAGTTGCACTCCTTCGCCGTTGAAAAACTCGCTGAGCTTGTATGACAAGCCGCGATACGTGTCGGTGGGCCATAAGCCCGAAGGGACCGCGGACTTGCCTTTCGTCTCCGCGCTCATCCGGCCCAGAACGTTTTCATGCGCGATCACCGTCGCAGTGGGCGCCACCCCTACTGGCGGAAATGTAACGCCCAGGATCTTCGAGTCCGCTGGCAGTGCTGAAAGCGCCTCATTGCCGCCGGTGTGATCCGGATCCATGCTGGTGTTGATGATGTAGCGGATCGGTTTCGGCGGACCCGGAGACGCAATGATCGCGTTCAACGAAGGGCTCGACCATCGATACGGGCTTTCGGAGCAGTGCAGCCCGACGCACTTGTTGGGCCCAGGCGATGCGGCTACCGCGGTCACCAATTGCAGAACGGTGGCGAGCACTTTGGGGCTCATCTGGCTGGTTCCCGCATCCACCAGCAGGATTCCGTCCTGCCCGATCGAGGCGGCGATATTACCGCCCGCCCCCACCAGCATGTAGACGTTACCCTGCACGGGCAGAACATGGATCTCCTGCGCGAGCGCGGCTGCCGCCAACAAAAGAAATAGCCCGAGGCGTTTCATTGCTTGGCCGCCGCTTTCAGCTTCTGCCGGTAATCCGGATACGTCGTCTCCGCTCCGCCCCGCGCGGCTTCCGGAGGAATCCAGCCGGCGGCGTCCTTCAACTGTTCGGTGGTTCCCGGCAGGAAGTGCGGGACCGCGGTGGAAATGTTCTCTTCGCTGACCGTGCACGGATAGTAGGTCAGGGCGGTATGCGTATCCAACGCGTAGTTGGTCGTCTGGATGAGCGGCTCCTCCAGCCACACCGGATCGGTCAGGATCATGGTGATCACCAGGTACTCGCCATGCCGGTCGATATATTCGCGCATGGTGGCTTTGTCGCTGAAGCTCGCGCCGTTGCGGCGCAGATAGCTGCCCTTGATGTGGTCCGTGTCGACCACCAGCGTATTGCCTTCCCACTTGCCCGTCGAAAATCCCGACCAGCTATGCGGAGCATATTCGGGCGGATGCGGGCGGCCGTCCATGTAGATCACTCGATCCAGCGACCGCAAATACTCGACGTGAATGGCGCGAAGATCGCGCCCAATGGGATCCACTTCATTCCAGAACCGAACGCTGCCCAGCGCGCGCCATTGATAGGGAGCCGAATGCGGGCGGCACTGAAACTCGGGCAGGCTCCACTCGGAATGGTCGTGACTGTCGGCCTTCCGTCGCCCGGCGTCGTTGAGCGGAATGCCTTGATAATCTCCCAGCGGCGGCCCGCCGGATCGCTCGTAGCTGTCTTCGTGAACCCGTTCGGCCCAGACGCCTGAAAAGTCGGTCATCTCCAGGACCGGCGCCCCCTGGGCGAAAACGGTCTTGCTGACTATCAATGCGAGAGAAAGAGGAACCAGCCGCATAGCATCCCCTAATCTACAACATCCGTTGATGTTGGGAAAAAAGGGGACTGGTCGTAACGTCCGGACCCTTGGGGGGATCAGCAGCCTACGACCTGTCCCCTTTTTTCCGCCTTACATCAACGAGCACTCGATGCTGTTCACTTCCGTCGCGAACACGTCGAGCAGGGGCTTGTTCTCGATCACTTCGGCGACCGGAGCCGGCAGAACTTCCGCCGCCAATTGCCGGTGGCAACCGCAAGTACCGAAACCGATGTGCTCCGCCACCACGCATCCCAGCTGGACCGCGTCCGCCAGCTTGCTGCCCACGTTCGGCCAGTGATGCAGGGCCGCCGCATCCTGCACGGCTTCGGGCAGGCCCCAGGCTTCCAGGATCAAGCCAGCGAGCTCGGCATGGTCGGTTCCATACGTCGCGCGCTCGCTCTGCTGCAAGTCCAGGGCGCTGGAAACCGAATCGCTTACCAACTGGACGTAATCCTGCCCGCCGTGTTCGAATAGCGCCAATTGTCCGACGCCATGGAGCAGGCCGGCCGTGTACGCGTGGTCGATCGGCAGCGCGGAGGTCTGCTCGCCGATGAGCGCCGTCGCCAGGCAGTGCCGCCACCAGGCCTTCATGAACGGCGAAGTGCGATTGGGGATGCCGCGCCACAGGGCCGCCGTCACAGCGATGTGGGTCAGCCTTTCGAGCCCCACGATGGCGATCGCGTGCAGCACCGAAACGATCTCCTGACGCCGCGCGTACAGCCCCGAATTCGCCATGCGCAGCGTCTCGCCGGCGAGGGCCGGGTCGAGCGAGATCAGGTTCGCAACTTCCTTAAAAGAAACGTTTTCGTCAGCTACCAGGGCCATCAGACGGAGGGCCACCGGCGAAAAAGCGGGAAGACGCTTCAGCAACTTGCTGACGACTGCCCCGGCAGGCGTAGCCATGGTAGACACGGATCCCACCACTGCCATATCGCCCAAACCGGGCGAGATTTGAGGGTTTCTTCTCAGCCATCATGCGAGAATGAAGACACTCCATGAAGCGCTACTTCAGGCTGTTGCTGAGCTTGGCGATCCTGGGCGCGTGTCCGCTGCCAGCCCAGACTCCCAACCCACTCAGCGCGGAAGTGAAGTGGTCTTACAACTCCATCAAGAACAACCTGTTGAAGTTGGCCGACAAGATGCCCGCGGACAGCTACAGCTTCCGGCCGGTACCTGAAGTGGAGACGTTCGGCCGCCGCGTGGCGCACATCGCGGACGCGAATATGAATGTTTGTGCCGGCCTCAATGGCGAGCGCAAACCTCTCGGCGCCGCTGCCAAAACCTCCAAGGCCGATCTGGTGGCGGCCCTCAAGGAATCCTTCGCGTATTGCGATGGCGTCTTCGACGCGCTCACCGATGCGACGGCCCGGGAAATGGTAAGTTCGCGCCTCGGTGGCCCATTCCCGCCCGACCCCACCCGTTCCAGGCTCGCGACGCTCTATAACCTGGTGCGGCATTCCAATGAGATGTACGGCTATATGGCGGTCTATCTGCGGTTGAAGGGCATCGTCCCGCCGACCAGCGCGCCCGAGTAACTCTAGTTCGTGGGTTCGATCCTGAGCAGTGCGCCCGGATCTTCGTCTGTCAGTAAATACAGCAGCCCATCCGGGCCCTGCCGAACTTCCCGAATCCGCTGGTGCAGTTCGGCGAGCATCGTTTCGCGGCGAAGCTCTTCGGTCTTGTCGTTGAACACGATCCGCTCCAGGTGTCCCGTACCGGGAATCTCACCCGTTCGCATGCTGCCCACGAACGCATTGTTTTTCCAGGCAGGGAAGCGGTCGCCAGTGTATATCGCCATGCCCGCTACCGCGATCGACGGTACCCAAAACACGATAGGCTGTTCGATTCCTTCGCGCCATGGAACGTCCGATACCCGGGGTCCTTCATAGGTCCGGCCGTAGCTCGCAATCGGCCAGCCGTAGTTCCTGCCCGGCAGGATGATGTTGATTTCATCGCCGCCATTGGGCCCGTTTTCGTTATTCCACAGCGCGCCCGTCACGGGATGCACCATGAGCCCCAGCGTGTTGCGATGCCCCATGGAATAAATCTCCGGCCTATAACCAGCGCGCCCCACGAACGGATTATCCGGCGGCACCGTACCGTCGTCGCGCAGCCGCATGATTTTTCCGCGATGACTCTTGGGGTCTTGCGCCGCGTCGCTGTTGGACGCGCCGTTACTTACATAGATCATGCCATCCCGGCCGAAGGCGATGCGCGAATTGTACCCGTTCGCATCCTCCGGCAGCCAATCCGCCACGAAGATATCGCGGACATCCGTCAGAGCGCCGCCCTCCAGGCGTCCCCGAGCCAGCGCCGTCGCGATCGTCTTGTTCGGGCCCGGCTTGTTGTAGGTCAGATAGACCAGCTTGTTCTCGGCGAACTTGGGATGCAGCGCGACATCCATCAGCCCCGAGTTCCCGATCAGACGCACCGCCGGCACGCCGGTGATCGGCTTCGGATCGAGCTTGCCGTCGCGAATCACCCGTAGCCGGCCGGGACGCTCCGCAATCAGCATGCTTCCGTCGGGAAGAAACACCAGGCTCCAGGGATGCGACAGATCTTTGGTGACTACCGAAACCCGGATCTTGTGCTGCTCTGCCGTGTCGAAGACGAAGGGTCCGTTTCCCAGTGGTTGCACCGGCACCCCGATCGGCTGTTGGGCGATCGCCACGGCCACCAGCATCGTCAAAACAGTCGCGAACAGGCCTGTGAATGACGTCTTAAGAAAGGCGTGCATGGGAGGCTCCTTTCGAAGCATCACCATTCTACTTCAGGAGCTGTTTTAAATCCCCTAGTGTCCTGTGTCCGAAGTCCGCTGAATAATTCCGGTGGCAGCGGAGGGCGGACTTCAGTCCGC
>Ga0209415_10001033_pt1 | contig 52874 bp, 53 predicted proteins | sample PeaSoiSIISIP2007_FD_187696 | JGI IMG/M metagenome (GOLD analysis project Ga0209415, IMG submission 187696) | Peat soil microbial communities from Weissenstadt, Germany - SII-SIP-2007 (SPAdes) (version 2) | ecosystem: Environmental > Terrestrial > Soil > Wetlands > Peat | place: Germany... | reverse complement strand
TCCTGAGCTTTCTGCTCCACGCTGACATCGACGGGGAGGCGATCGAAGACAGTGTGGTCATCGGTGTGGCGGCCCTAGTCCTCATCGCCGGCGTCGATACCACGTGGAGCGCCATCGGGTCCTCCCTGTGGCATCTGGCCACGCACGATGCCGACCGGGAACGCCTCGTGAAGGACGCCGACCTCATGCCGTTGGCGGTCGAGGAGTTTCTCAGGGCGTACTCACCGGTGACGATGGCGCGCGTGGTGACGAACGACATCGACTTCGGTGGATGCCCGATGAAAGCGGGCGACAAGGTTCTCATGAACTTTCCGGCCGCCAATCGGGACCCTCAGGTATTCGAGAATGCGGACACCGTCGTGCTCGACCGCGAGTACAACCGTCACGTCGCGTTCGGATCGGGGATCCACCGCTGCGCCGGGTCGAACCTGGCGCGTATGGAGCTGAGGGTGGCGCTCGAAGAGTGGCTCGGTCGGATCCCTGATTTCCGACTGGCTGACGGCGCCGAGATCACCTGGGCCGGCGGTCAGGTTCGCGGTCCTCGCGTCCTTCCCGTCATCTTTCCCTGAACGGCCGCCCCTCGGTCGAGACATCCCCGCCGGTCATTCAGCCCTGCATCTCCGGTCCGACCGAGCCGTCCGTCACCGTCGGCGCCTGCGATCGGCCATGGGGTGTCGGGCCTTACCGGGGGCCCGTCGCCGGGGGCGCCGCGGCCCTGGGAGTCGGCCCGGACCGGTCGGCTGAGCCCTGGCCGTCGGCACCGGACGAGGAGAAGCACCATCGGGCCGTTCCGGTAGGACACAATAGGGCCCATGAATAAACGAGAGCTGGCCAAAGCAGTAGCTGTTCAGGCGGATGTGGACCTCAAAACGGTGTCCACGGTCCTCGAGGGATTCACCGATGTCGTCACCGCGGTGGTGTCCAAAGGGGAGCCGGTGGCCATCACCGGGTTCGCGAAATTCGTCAAGGTCGACCGTCCCGCCCGGATGGGCCGGAACCCCGCCACCGGAGAGACGATCAGGATCAAGGCCTCGAAGAAGGCTCGGATCACCCCAGTGAAGGCGTTCAAGGACGCCGTCATGTCTCCTGGAGGAGCTCCGAGGCTCAACCGAGGTGTCTGGCCCACGAGCGACGAGGCCGTTCGTACCGCCGGCAAGAGTGCCGCTCCGGTGACCGCGGCTCGGAAGGCCCCGGTCAAGAAGGCCGTGGCTCGCAAGGCCCCGGCCCGGAAGGCCCCGGTCAAGAAGGCCACGGCCCGCAAGGCCCCGGCCCGGAAGACGGCGCCGCGCCGGGCCCCTGCCCGTCGCCCCGCCGCCAAGAAGGTGGCGGCCCGCCGGCGTTAGTCGCGGGACCGGGTCTGCCCTTGCGGGTTGGCCGGCGTTGCCCCCGGCGTCGATGGCGAGGTGGTCGCCGGGCTCGCAGGCACGGTGGTCGATGGAGTGGGCGTCGCCGTGGTGGGCGGACTCGTAGTCACGACATTGGGGATGGTGGGTGGCGGCTGACCCGCAAGAGGTTGGCCGTCACCCACCTGGAATGGCCCCACCTGGAAGCCGGCGGTGCCATAGGTCAATCGGAGCGGCTCCGTCACGAGGAGCGCGCTCGTCGCCTGTGGTGGTGTGACCTCGAGCCAGACACCGGCGTAACACTCGTTCGGGGCGCCCGTGGCCGGCGCGCCCGGCACCAGCACGTTGTCGCACACGTTGGGGAAGCTGAGCACGAACGAGGCACGTGCTTCACGGGCCAGGATGACCGGTCCCGACGGGATCGTGCTGTCAGCCGTGGCCGGACTGCCCAGGCCGGCCAGGTGGTTGGTCGGAGCCGGCAGCGGCGTTCCGCTCTGTGACACGGCTCCGAGGGTGGGGTAGCCGGTGAGGGAGCAGGGACCCGGAGAGATGTTGGTGAGAGACACCTTCTCTTCGACCGTGCCGTTCGACTCGAACCAATCGGTGACGGTCGCACTCAGTTGCGGACTGTCACAGTGTGCCGGACCCGGCACGGTCGTCGAGGTGGTCGAGGTGACCCCGGTCTTGGTCGCGGTGACTTTCGGGGTGGTGTGATGGTGCTCGACGTAGAACCTGTGGACGGTCACAGCCAGTCGATCGATGCCGAAGGCGGCGCCCAGGACCGCCGCCGTGGCGGCGACCGAGAGGGCTGCGATGCGGGCCCGACGCCAACGCCGCCGCCGTCGCACCTGACGCCGGACCCGGTCCTGTACCTTCAGTGGGTCGTTCACAGGCGGGCCCGGATCCCTCTGAGTCCCGTCGGCCTCCGGGAAACACTGTTCCGCGGACGGTCAGGCTCGATGGCTCGTGTATGGGTGGCGCTCCACATGGGCGGGGAAATTCGACAGGCGTGAGGACCCGTCCGGTTCAGGCGAGCACGACCTGGCCGTAGGTGCTGCAGAGACCCCACGCCTCGATCATGAGAAAGGCGAGGACGATCGCCAGGATGACCGGGGTTCTCCAGCGGCTGCCGCAGGCCGCCATGGCCGGAGGCATATACCAGCCGGGAAGCACACCGGGAACCTGGGCCAGGTACACGGCGAGGGGGACCGCTGACGGGTCCAACGGTTGCTCGGGGTCGGCCGCCAGGGCCAACGCCGTCAGTTCCTCGTCGGTGATGGGGTCGTCCAACCCCGGATCGGCGGCCGTGACCGGGCTCGTCGGACCACTACTGATGGCAACGGCCACAGAATCGTTCCTCTCCATGGGACACCGAATTTCGCCTCTCTCAATCGTAGCGGTCGGTCGTTCCAGGCACCGGACAAGTCGAAATGGGGCAGATCCGTCGGCCGTCCGTTTTAACGGCGAGGAACGGATGTAGACTTTCTGTTCATCTGACCTGCCGGTATTCTGGTTCGGCGGTCAGTGGTCTGGGGGGGGTGTCGTCGATGAAAAGACGACAGAAGCGGTGGATCTTGGTTTTCGTTTCTACAGTCACGGCCCTCGGTCTGATGCTCGCGCCCGCCCTGACCAACGCCCTCTCGTCCCCCGCATCGGCCGTCCCGAGCACCAATTCGGTGCCTGCCCCCGCGGCGCTCGGTGCCCTCGCCGTCCCAACTCCTGCGACGCTGGGTGCGAAGAATCCCAACAACTACTCGGGCTACTACGCCAACATCGTGGGAGCGTTGCATCTCACGGCCACGATGACCGTTCCCACCGTGAAGTGCACCAACAGCACCACGTGGGGCTCTGACGTGGGCATTCTGGCCATCATGGACAGCCCCGATCCCGTCGCCGGAACCGACGAGCACGGGGGTGGCATCGAGGTCGGCTGTGCCGGCGTCACAGGCACGCCGCTCTACTCGGCGGTGCTGTGCGGTGAACCGACGCTCCCGTCGGGATGTACCACGCTGGCCGATACCGTCCTTCCCGGCGACTCGGTGGCCGTGGACGTGGCTGCGGGGGGAGGGTGTCGCCCGACGTGCGGGTCGGTGGTGGTGACGGTCATGGACACGACGCAGGACTGGACGGAGTCGTCGAGCGGAACGTCGAATTCCGACTTCGACACGTTCGTCGCCGCCGTGGGTTCGACGCCGCTGGTCGATTTCGGAAAGGTCACACTGACCGATGTGACCAGCAACGGTGCCGGATTCGACGGGCGGAGATCGAATCTGATCGACGACGCCGGGCACACCTTGGCCCGGGCGGGCACATTCACCAAGGCCAGGACGAGTTTCAGCGTGAGGTGGGTGCGCTCGTCGTAGGGGTGATCGTCGTCGGTGGGCGGGGCCCCGGGCGAGAACGGTCGAGCTGGTCCAGGACCACGTGGGCGAGACGACGGGCACCTTCGGCCAATTCCTCGGGCGAGACCGTCGCAAAGGACAGCCGCAGGCTCGATCGGTGCGGACTGTCGACGGAGAAGGCCGAACCCGGCACGTAGGCCACGCCACGGTCGATGGCCCGGGGGAGAAGGGCACGGGTGTCGAGACCCGGTGGGCGGACCCGGGCCCACAGGAACATCCCCCCGGCCGGCGCCGTGACGTCGAGGGTGTCGCCCAATTCCGTCCCGAGAGCCTGGGCCAGGATCCTCGACTGTTGCGCATAGTGCGAACGGAGCATCGCGACGTGGCGTTCGAGAAAGCCCGGTCGGGTGAGGAGGCCGAGAGCCACTCGTTGGGTCAAGGTCGCCGTGTGCAGGTCGACCGCCTGTTTGACGAGAGCCAGCGACGGGGCCACCGAGGACGGAGCCGCGATCCAGCCCACGCGGAGCCCGGGGAAGAGCACCTTGGATATCGTCCCCACCGTCGCCACCCTGTCGGTGAGGGTCGCGAGCGGTGGGGGAGCGATTCCTCGGAAGCGGATCTCGCCGTAGGGATCGTCCTCGACGATCAGGAATCCGTAGTGATCGGCCAACTCGGCCAGGAGCCGGGCGCGTGGGGCCGAGAGAGTGGCCCCGGTGGGGTTGTGGAAGTTGGGGACGACGTAGACGAGCCGGGGACGGACCCCGGTGCGGAGCCGTTCCTCGAGGGCCTCGACGGCGAGCCCGTGGTCGTCGGTGGGGAGGGCGATGAGGCGCCCACCGCTCAGTCGCATGGCTTGGATGGCACCGATGTAGCCGGGGTCGGCCAGGGCCACGGGATCGCCGGGGTCGAGGGCGACCCGGGCGATGAGGTCGAGGGCCTGTTGCGAGCCGTGGGTGATGAGCACCTGATCGATCCGGGTTCCGTGCCGGGCGGCCACCCACTCCCGCAGGCCGGCATCGCCCTCGGTGGACGAGTACTGCAGGGCATCGGGGTCACGGCGCAGGAGCTCGCCCATGACCTCGGCGGTCTCCTCGATCGGGAAATGACGCGCCGAGGGAAGTCCACCGGCCAGTGAGATCACCCCCGGCCGATTGGCCACGGCAAGGAGTTCGCGGATCGCCGAGGAGGTGATGCGCCGGGCGGCGCGCGAGGGGGCCGGAGCGGCCGAGGATTGATCCATCGGAGCTCAATGTGACATAAGTGGACTATGGACAACAGATCCACTTCTACCAAAGTGGCCCGAACGGGGGAGCTCCGGCGATTCGTGTACGGACTGGGGGAGTGGGCCGTCGGTCCCGGGCCATTATTTCGTCAGCTCGGCCGGGCCGTGGCCGCCGCCATCGAGAGTGGCTCCCTGGCCGAGGGGATGCGCCTGCCCTCGGAGCGGAGGCTCTCGGCCGCTCTGTTCGTGAGCCGCGGCACGGCGGTGGCCGCCTACGACCTGTTGACGGCCGACGGACTGGTGGCCCGCCGGCACGGCAGCGGGACCTACGTGGCCGGGGCGGCGGCGCTGGGCTTGCCCGACGGTCGGGAAGGGTCGCCGCTCGTGCACCGCCTGGTGGAGCGGAGCCACGGCCCAACTGAGCTCATCGACCTGTCGATCTCCGTCCTCCATGACGCCGACGGACTGGCCGCCGTGACGTTGTCGTCGAACGATCTTCGGGCCATGGCGCCCGAGACCGGGTACAGCCCGTGGGGCTCATCCGGCCTGCGGGCGCTGGTGGCGGGACACGTGACCGACTGGGGACTGCCCACGTCGTCCGGCCAGGTGGTGATCACCACCGGGGCCCAGCAGGGCATCAGCGCCGCCGCCGCCTGCTGGCTGCGCCCGGGAGACGACGTCGTGGTCGAGGATCCCTGCTACCCGGGAGCCATCGCCGCCTTTCTCCAGGCGGGCGCCCGCCTCGTCGGGGTTCCCGTGGACGGCGACGGCGTGCGGACCGACGAGCTGCGCGCGGCCCTGGCCGGGCGGCCCGCCCTCGTGTACCTGCAACCCACCGTGCAAAGCCCGACCGGAACGGTGCTCTCCGTGAGCCGGCGTCGGCGGGTGGCCGAGCTCGTCCGCGAATTCCGTGTGCCTCTGATCGAGGATGTCGCCCTCGCCGACCTGTGCTGGGTGCCTGCTCCTGCACCGGTCGCTGCTTTGTGTCCCGACGCCTCCGTGGCCGTGGTGGGGTCGTTGAGCAAGGTGTTGTGGGGCGGCCTGCGTCTCGGGTTCGTGCGGGCCCCCGAGGCCCTGGCCCTACGCTTCGCCCGAATCAAGGCGACCAACGACCTGGGCTCGTCGGCCGTCAGCCAGCTGCTGGCCGAGCGTCTGTTGTCCGGTCCGGGCGCATGGCGGGCGCGATCGGAGGAGTTGCGCCGTCGTTACGAGGTACTCGCCGGCGCCCTCTCGGAGCGGCTCGGGTCCTGGTCCTGGGACGAACCGGCCGGCGGTTTGTCGATCTGGGTGCGCCTGGACGGGGTCGATGCCGAGCGCTTCGCCCACGCCGCGCTCCGCCACGGCGTGGCGGTGGCTACGGCGGCACCCCTGTCCCCCTCCAACGGGCACGGCGACCGGATCCGGCTGTCCTTCGCCTCGCCGCCCGCCGTCCTGCGGCAGGGGGTAGAGCGGCTCCGCCACGCCTGGGAGGCGTCGGTGCCGTAGCAAGGGAGCGGTTGACATCCCGTCGAGGAGGCCCGGTCACGATCTGACCGGCCTCACCGGACTCAGTCGGCCGGCGAGCCGAAGCGCAGCGGCAGGCGGGCCGGGCCCCAGATGCCGAAGGTGGACGGCTTCCACTCGACGGGTCCGTCGGGTGCGAGGTCGGGCATGCGCCGGGCGAGCAGGGGCAGGGCCTCTTGCAGTTCCGCCCGGGCCAGGGCCGCTCCCATGCAGAAGTGGATGCCCGACCCGAACGTCATCTGCAGGGCGTCGCGTTCGGAGGTGATGTCGAAGGTGTCGGGCGCCGTGAAGACCTCGGGGTCCATGTTGGCGCCGGCCAGGGCGACCGACACGATCGTTCCCGCCGGGAAAAGGACGTCGCGGTATTCGATGTCGACCGAGGCCACGCGGGCCGTGCCCCTGACCGCGCCCAGATAGCGCATGGTCTCCTCGACGGCCCGGGGCGCGAGCTCGGGGTGTTCGGCCAACAGGGCCCATTGGTCGGGATGCTCAGACAGCAGGGCCACGCTGCAGGCCAGTTGGTTCCGGGTGGTGTCCGTGCCCGCCATGAGCACGGCCTCGGCCAGCATGACGAGCTCGTCGCTCGACAGGCGGTCGCCCGCCTCCTCGATGGCGATGAGGGAGCTGAGGAGGTCGTCGGAGGGGTTGGTCCGGCGTTCCTCGACCATCGAGAGGACGTAGGCCTCGAGCTCGCCCGAGGCCCGCTGGATGGCAGGGAGGTCGACGGCCAGGTTCTGGTTGAAGATGCGGAAGATGTCCGTGGCCCACTGGGAGAAGAGCTTCCAGTCCTCCTTGGGTGCGCCGAGCAGCTCGCAGATGATGGGGATGGGGTACGGCTCACAGATGTCGGCGACGAGCTCGCACCGGCCCTGGCCCACGACGGCATCGACGAGGCTTGAGACGACCTCACGCATGAAGGGACGCAGCCGGTCGGCGGCGGCGGGAGTGAATGCGGGCGCCACCAGACGCCGGAGGCGGGCATGCTCGTCGCCTTCCATGGCCAGGATCGAGCGCCGGCGGTTCTGCAGGTAGCTGTCGGGTTCGAGGCCGGCCATCTCCGGGATGAGTGACAGAGCCGAATGGAATCGCCGGTCCCGCAGGACGGCGACGGCGTCGCGGTAGTCGACGAGCATGAATCCCATCGGGGTGCGGGCGAGCCAGTGTTCGGCCCGGGCCAGGCGGAAGGCGGCGAGCGCCTCGGCGCGCTCGAGTCCCGCCGTCTCCAGGACGGGCAAGGGGAGGTCGTAGGCGGAAACAGCGGACATCACATCCCCCTCAGCGGGTGGCAGGCCATGCGAACGCTACTTCCCTTTCAACGCTCGACCTCGTGGCCGAAGGCGGCCCGCGCCGCCGCCGCGCCGGGACCGGCCAGCTCCCGGAATCCGTAGGTCCCCTCGTCGAGGAATTCGTGCGCGGCCTGCACGACGGCGCCGAGAGCGGTGAAGGCGAAGCCGCCTCCCACCGAGATGCGAGCGACACCCACAGAGGCGAGCTCTGCGACCGACGGTGCGCCGGCCAGGGCGAGGACGTTCACCGGACGGTCCACCGAGCTCACCACCCGACGGATGTCCTCCAAGCGGACGACGCCCGGGGCGAACAGGACGTCGGCCCCGGCCTCCTGGTAGCCGTGGAGCCGGGCGATGGTGTCGTCGAGGTCGTCGCGACCGCGAAGATGATTCTCCGACCGTGCCGTGAGGACGAGGTGGATGTTCCCGCCGTGGGCCGCCTCCGCCGCCGCCGCCACCCGTTCGAGAGCCAGGGCCGTGTCGTAGATCGGCGCGTCGGGTCGACCGGAGGCGTCCTCGATGGAACAACCGGCCAACCCCGAAGCGACGGCCGCGGCGACGGTGGCGGCCACGGCGGCGGGATCGTCGGCGAACCCGTTCTCGAGATCGGCCGAGACGGGGAGGTCGGTGGCGTCGACGATGGCCCGCGCATGAGCGAGGGCTTCGTCGCGGGAGACCGATCCGTCGAGACGACCGAGGGTCGCCGCAAATCCGCTGCTCGTGGTGGCGAGCGCCTCAAATCCGAGCGAGGCCAGGAGCCGGGCCGACCCGATGTCCCAGGGATTGGGGAGCAACAGCGGGCTCTGGCCGCGGTGGAGTTGGAGGAACCGTGTGCACTTCTCGGATTGTGTCGGCACACGAGAACGCTACCGTCCCCGACCGTCGTGGGAAGCTGGCTCCGTGGTCGAAGAAGTCCTGCCCGGCGGCGTGGCCAACGCCGGATCGGTCGTGCGGGTGGGCGACGAGGTGCTGCGCCCGACCAATCCTCATACGCGCAGCATCCATTCCTTCCTGCGCCATCTCCGCGCCGTTGGTTTCGACGGGGTGCCCGAGGTCATCGCGGTGGAAGACGACGGGCGGGAGCGGCTTCGGTTCATCGAGGGCGACGTCCCGTGCCCGCCCTTTCCGGTGTGGTCGCAAAGCGAGGTCGCTCTCGCCTCCACGGCCGCATTGCTGGCGCGCCTGCACCGGGCGTCGGCCTCGTTCCGGGCCCCGCCCGGAGCGACGTGGAGCGCGGAGATGGCCGACCCCGACGTGTCACAGGGGCCGACGGTTGTTTGCCACAACGACGTCTGTCCCGAGAACGTCGTCTATCGCCAGGGCGTCGCCGTGGCCTTGTTGGACTTCGACTTCGCCGCACCGGGCCGGCCCCTCTATGACCTGGCGCAGCTGGCCAAGATGTGCGTTCCGCTCGACACACCCGAGGATGCGGCCCGGTGGGGTCGGGGGTCGCTCGACCCGGTGCCGCGCTTGCGCATCGTGGCCGATGGCTACGGGTTGCCGCCGGGGCGCGGAGCGTTCCTTCAGGTGCTACAGGAGTCGATAGCCGTGGGTGGAGCCTTCGTGGCCCGGCGGGTGGCGGAAGGAAACGAAGCCTTCATCGCCATGTCGAAGCAGATGGGGGGACCGGCCCGCTACGAACGTCGCCGGGAATGGTTCGAGCGGAACCGGAACCGGTTTCTCGACGCCCTGGGGTGAATGGGGGCGGCGCCGACGCCGCGTCAGTGGGTGGGGGCGTCAATGGGTGGCGGCGTCAATGGGTGGGGATGGTGGCCTCGAGATCGGTGACGGTGATCGAGAAGGTCCCGTTCGATGGCCGGAACCACGGCGCGGTACTGCCGACGAGTTCCAGTTGCAGGGTGTGCCCGGCGGCCACGGTGTACTCGTTGGGGGCGAGCTCGAAAGTGACGTCGGTATCGGCGGTGGACTCCGCGCCGGTCTGGGCCGACTGGTTGACGTCGGGGCGCACGACGGCGGTCTCGACGATCTGGCGGGTCTGGCCCGAGGCGCTCACGTCCCACAGGCGACCGACCAACTCCGGGTAGTTCCCCACCACGTGCAGATGGGCCCGTATCTGGATGGCCCCGATGAGAGTGGTGGCGTGGGTGACGAGCTGCGACGCGACGGCCGTGCCCGGTTCGCGGGCGGCGGGGAGGGGGTGACACAGCGGGCTGGCGTAGGCCGGGTTGAGGGCGGCCGCCACGTTCGGGTCTCCTCCGCCCGAGGTGACCGTCTGGGCCGACGGCGCCGAGAGGGTGAGCCGCCCGGTGGCCAGGGCGGCCCATGACGAGGCGGTGAGGACCGGTCCCGACGGGGCGCTCGCCGGGCAGGTCTGACCGACGGCCAGGACCGTGGTGGGGGGAAGGCCGTGGTGGAGCATGACGGTGTCCAGGAACGAGAGCGCGGCAGCGGTCTGGCGGTGGACGTCGGCGGCCTTGCCCTGGGCCCAGCCGTGGCCGTAGTCGTCGAAGATCAGGAGGAGGGGATCGTGGATGTGGGCCGCCGCGAGGCTCTCGGTGAAGTGGAGTGCTTCCGACACCGGGAAGAGGGTGTCGGTCCACCCGTTCTGGATGGCGATGGCGGGGACGCCGCCCGAGGGCAGGGGGATGCCGATGGCGGAGTGGTAGGTCTGGAGTTCCGTGAGAGCGGCGATGTCGGTGGCCGAGATCGGTTCCCCGGCGCCGATGGCGTTGTACCAATCGGTCAGGTCGGCGCTGGGATCCTTGCCCGGCGGGGCGAGGAAGAATTTGGTGGTGACGCCGTAGAGAAGGGTGTTCCAACTCTGCTTCTCGACACCGGGCGGCGTGGCGTCGGCCGATGCCGGGGTGGCGCTCGTGGTGAGGAGGCCGCCGTTCGGGGCGAGGGCCGTGACGAGGTCGTCCCAGGGCCACATGGCGTAGGCGGCGGCCACCGACATGGGCACGTGGTGGACCGGGCTCGTCCAGGGGGCGAAGCGGCCGTCGGTGAGCCGGACCCGGTTCTTGAGCGCCGCCAGTTCGAGTGTCCGGCCGGCGCCGTAGGAGACACCGGTGACGGCGATCTGAGGCCGGACGAGACCCTCGTCGACGAGCTCACCGGCGAGATACTGGGTGTCGCGGATCTCGTATCTCTGGTCGGCGAGGTGGATCCATCCGGCGTCACAGGCAGGCGTGCCGGCGCGTGAGGCGGCGGTGCCGCAGGAATCGCCGAAGCCGCGGGCCGTGTACATGAGGACGGCGTAGCCGCGGGTCGCCATGGTGACGTCGTCGATGGACCCGTCGTCGGTGGAGACCTCCCAGCTGGTCTTGTCCTGACCGAGGCCGTGGAGCATGACGATCAGCGGGAAGGGGCCTGAACCCTGCGCCGGTAGGGCCACGTCGGCGTCGAGAGGGACACCGTCGAAGCTCGGGACACGGCGGTCGGTGCCGTGGCTGAGTCCACCGGCGCAGAAGCGGATGCCGTCGTGCGGCGCGCAGGCGAGGGTGCCGAAGGGGTGGGGAACGGCGGGCGGGGGCGGTTCCGTGACGACCGGAGCAGCGCGCGGCGTGGAGGACGGCGTGGCTGCTCCGCCGCAGGCCGACAGCGCCGTCGCCGCGGCGAGGATGAGCACAAGGCCAGCGCGTCGAGAGAGATTCGTCCTGGTCACGATGGGCAGGCAGCCTACAGGGGCGCCGCGATCACGACGATGTGTCGCCCGGCGGTTCGAGAGCGCCCCGGGCGTAGCGATCGATGGTGGGGCCGACCCAGCGGGCGATGTCACGACGATCGGCCGAAGCCATCGGCTCGAGGCGCATGACGTAGCGGTTCCAGGCCACACCGATGAGCTGGGAGGAGACGAGGGCCCGACGACGCCTCTGGGTGTCGTCGTCCTCGCCGGCGAACCCGTGGAAGGTGAGGCGCTCGTTCAGGAACTCGCGCATGGCGTCGGCCGTCTGGGGCGAGGCGGTAACGGCCTGGGCCAGGGTGACGAAGGAGGTCGAATCAGCGCCGGCCGACTGCATCTCCCACTGGGCCAGGAACCGTTCGACCAGTCGTTCGCCGCTGAATCCTCCCGCTCCTTCGACCACCTCGGCCTGGACCTGGTGGGGGTCGATGGGAAGGTGCATCGTCTCGATGTACAGCTCCGACTTGTCGGCGAAGTAGTGGTGGACGAGGGCCGGGTCGACCGAGGCCCGGCGGGCGATGCCCCGGATGCTCGCCCGCTCGTAGCCGAGCTCGGCGAAGGCGGCCCGGGCGGCGGCCACGATCTCGGCCCGGGTGTCGGCCTTGCCGGGGCGCCGTCCGGGCCGTGCCATCACGCCCCTCGATCCGGCGCGCCGCATGTGCTAAAAGTCATCACTGATGAGTTCTACCACCTCGGCGACCTCGGCGACCTCCCTGCCCGGAACGCGGCGGCGACCCGCCCCGGCGGGGGAGACGGGATCGCTCGGCTCGCTGGCCGGCTGGTGCTACGACCATCGGCGGAGGGTGCTGGCGCTGTGGATCCTCGGGATCATCGCGGTGACGGCCATCTCGCAGATCGTAGGCACGCGGTACCAGGACAACTTCTCGTCGGGGAACTCCGATTCCCAACAGGTGCAGAACATTCTGGCCAGCCAATTCCCCTCGACGGCGGGGACGACGGCCGACGTCGTGATCCACACGCGGGCGGCGGTGACCGCCCCCGACGCCGTGTCGAGCACGGCCCGGATGGTGGCCCGGTTGCGGACGCTTCCGAACGTGAGCGGCGTGACGAGCCCGTTCGCAGCGGGGGCCGTCCATCAGATCTCGGCCGACGGACACATCGCCTTCGCCGTCGTGCAGCTCGACCGGGACGAGCCCGACATCTCCAACAGCGCCGTGAAGCGGCTGATCAGCACGGCCCAGTCCTTCGCCCATCCCGGCTACGACGTCGAGCTCGGTGGTCAGGTGATCGGCAAGGTGGTGACGGCGCAGCCGGGTCCGAGCGAGGGCATCGGCATCGTGGCCGCCATGATCATCATGCTGATCGCCTTCGGATCGCTCGTCGCCATGGGCCTGCCCATCATGGCGGCCTTGTTCGGCATCGCCGTCGGTTTCGCCCTGGAGGACCTGCTGAGCCATATCCTGAACGTGCCCGTCTTCGCCCCCGAGATGCTGGCCATGATCGGGCTGGGGGTGGGCATCGACTACGCGCTGTTCATCGTGACCCGGTTCCGAGACGGGTTGGACAAGGGCCGCGAGCCACGGGTCGCCATGATGGAGGCCCTGGCGACGTCGGGGCGGGCCGTGCTCTTCGCCGGTTGCACGGTGATCATCTCCCTTCTGGGGCTCTTCATCGTGAACCTGCCCTTCATGCAGGGTCTGGCCGTTGGGGCCATCGCCGCCGTGCTGCTCGTGATGGCGGCGGCGCTGACGCTGTTGCCGGCCATGTTGGGCTTCGCCGGGCGCGCCGTCGACCGGCTGCGGGTGCCGGGCCTCTTCCGCCGCGGCCGCTCCGACGGCGCCGGCTTCTGGTACCGGTGGAGCCGGATGATCCAGCGGCACCCGGTGGTGTCGGGGATGTCGGCGTTGATCGTGCTGCTGCTGTTGGCCGTGCCGTTGCTCTCGATGCGGCTGGCTTTCACCGACGCCGGCAATGATCCGACCAACCTCACCACCCGGCAGGCCTACGACCGTCTGGCCCAGGGCTTCGGGCCCGGATTCAACGGCCCGTTGGTGCTGGCGGCCGAGTTGCCGGCAGGCGCCGGGACGAGCACCGTCCAGGCGCTCGACACCACCCTGCGGAGAACGCCGGGGATCGCCTTCGCCACGCCGGCGCGGTACAACGCCGGCCACACGGTGGCCGTGATCGTCGCCTACCCCACCAGTGCCCCCCAGGCGGCGAAAACGGCGACCCTGGTGACGAGCCTGCGCGACCACGTGATCCCTGCCGCCACCGCCGGCAGCGGTGTGAAGGTGCTCGTCGGCGGGGAGACGGCCGGGGGGGTCGACGCCTCCACGTACCTGTCGGCGCGTCTGTTCTGGGTGGTGGGCGGCGTGATCCTCTTGGCCTTCATGCTGCTGATGGCCGTGTTCCGCTCGGTGGTGATTCCGATGAAGGCCGCCGTGATGAACCTGCTGTCGGTCGGCGCCGCCTACGGGGTGATCGTGGCCGTGTTCCAGTGGGGCTGGGGAGGGTCGATCATCGGGATCGGCAGCACCGGACCCATCGATCCCTGGATCCCGCTGATGATGTTCACGATCCTCTTCGGGCTGTCGATGGACTACGAGGTTTTCCTGCTCTCCCGGATGCGCGAGGAGTGGCGACGGACCGGGGACAACGCCACCGCCGTGGCCGACGGACTGGCCAAGACGGCCCGGGTGATCACCGCCGCCGCCGCCATCATGGTCTGCGTCTTCGGATCCTTCGTCATCGGGGACCCGCTGCGGGTGCTGAAGGTGTTCGGTCTGGGCCTGGCGGCGTCGATCGTGATCGACGCCAGCCTGGTGCGGATGGTGCTGGTGCCGTCGGTGATGGAGCTTCTCGGTCGGGCCAATTGGTACATGCCCCGGTGGTTGGACCGGGTGGTGCCGGCACTCGGGGTCGAGGTCGACGTGGACGACGAGCCGGCGCTCGCTACCGCCGGTCGCTGACGAGATCCTCGACGGCGAGGCGGGGACTGCTCACGAGCACCGAGCGCAGTCGCACCCGGTTCTGCACCGGGGCCATCGACGCCTGGGCCAGCACGATGACGTCGACCGACCCGTCGATCGATTCGAGGTGGGAGGCCAGCCGGGCGAGATAGCCGTCTTCGTCGCCGGCCTCCCAGAGACTCCAGGCGTCGAGGCACGGAGAGTCGACCACGTCGACGCGCCGTCCGGCGGTGCGGGCCGTGTCCACCAGGAGGCTCCGGGTTTCGCCGATGGTGCTCTCGACGGCGGCCACGATGGCGATGCGGTCGCCGCTGGTGACCGCTCGGCGGGCCATCGGTCGGTCGACCCGGGTCACCGACACGCCCAGGGACCTGCCGACCTCCTCGGCGGTGGCGCCGATGGTGGAGCAGGTGCAGACCACCGCCACCGCACCTCGCGCCGCCAGTTCGGTGATGCGGGTGCCTATCCGGGTGCGCAGATCAGGGTCGGCTCCGAGACGCCGCCGGGCGTCGGTGAGGAGGCTTGCATCGACACTGTGCACGGCGTGGTCGGCCGGGGAGATGTCGAGGAGAAGTTCGTCGAACACACGGACATGGGCATCGGCCGTGTGGAGAAACCCGAAGGTGGTCATCGGGCCCCTCGCCCGGTCAGAGCCAACTGCGCCGGCGGAACAAGACGAGCAAGCCGATGGCGACGAGGATCTGGAGACCGATGCCGAGGAAGACGAAGGCCGCCCAGCCGGTGATATGGCTGATCATGACTCCGAAATTCTGCCCGAAGAAGCCGGTGATGAAGCTCAGGGGCAAGAAGATGGTGGCGATGATGGTGAGCTGTTTCATGACCAGGTTGAGACGGTTCGAGACGGTGGAGAGGTGTGTATCCATGGCGCCGGTCAACAGGTCCCGGTAGCTGTCGACGAGATCGCTGATCCTGATGAGGTGGTCGTAGAGGTCCCGGAAGTAGCGCTCGGACTCCGGCGTCATGCCCGGCAGCGCCGAGTCGCTGGCGGCCAGGTTGGCGAAGATGTCGCGCTGGGGCGTGATCACCTTGCGCAGGCCCACGAGGGACCGCTTCATGGTGAAGAGCGTCCCGAGCTGGGCCTCGGTGGGCTGGGCCAGGATCTCGTCCTCGAGCGTGTCGATCTGCTCGTCGAGGGCGGCCAGGACGGGGAAGTAGCTGTCGATGAGGGCGTCGATGATCCGGTAGAGCAACATGATGTTGCTGCGGGCACCTTGTTGGCGGCGCCGAGACGCCCGCTCCCGGACGTCGTCGAACTGCGAGCACTGGCCCCGTTCGACGGTGACGAGGAATTTCTCCGAGTAGAAGCAGTGCACCTCGACGGTGCCGCCGCCGTCTCCCTGGGCGCCGTGGACGACCAGGTAGAAGAAGTCGTCGTAGTCGTCGAGCTTGGGCCGCTGCCCGAAGTGCTCGGCGTCCTCCACCGCCAGGGGGTGGAAGTGGAAGGTGTTCAGGAGGAGGTCGCTGCCCTCGGCGTCGAGATCGATGAGATCGAGCCAGAAGAACGATCCGGCGGAGATGTTCTGCTTCACGGCATCGGTGGTGGTGGCGGTGACGGTGCCGTCCGCTTCCATCAGGTACCCGTTCATGGGGTCCGAGTCTTGTCGCTGCCGATGGGCGCGTCGGTGACCCCTGGGGCCGGACCGCCGGCGCCGGACCGCCGGCTCTAGGATCTGCGGCCATGCGATTCAGTGTGTGGCCGAGCCCCCAGCGTTCATGGCACGACATCCGGGACATCGTCCTGCACTGCGACCGGACGGGGTGGGACGGCGCGTACTTCGCCGATCATTTCATGCCCGACGACCCCGAGGGCCGGCCCCGCGACGGCGCCGTTCTCGAGTGTTGGGCCGTCCTGGCCGGATTGGCGGCCGAGACCGGCCGGTTGCGGCTGGGATCTCTCGTGGCCGGGAACCTCTACCGGCACCCGGCCGTCGTGGCCAACGCCGCGGCCACCATCGACCACATCAGCGGGGGACGATTCGTGGTCGGTCTCGGGGCCGGTTGGCAGGCGAACGAACACGCCGCCTACGGCATCGATCTGCTCGACGTCGGTGCCCGGCTCGACGCCTTCGAGGAAGCCTGTGTCGTAATCACCTCACTGCTGCGCCAACCGCGCACCACCTTCGAGGGAAGCCGGTACCAGATCGCGGACGCGCCCTGTGATCCGAAGCCGGTGCAGAGCCGGCTCCCGCTTCTGATCGGCGGCAGCGGCGAGAAGAGGACCATGCGGATCGCCGCCCGCCATGCCGACGAGTGGAATGCCTGGGGCAGCGCCGAGGACTTCGCCCGCCGCACCGGGGTGCTGGAGGAGCACTGCGCCGCCGTCGGCCGTGACCCCTCGTCCATCGTGCGCTCCACCCAGGCCCTCGTCTATCTGAGTACCGACGAGGCGTGGCTGGCCCCGCTGCGCCAGGAGAGGGCGGGCCGGGCCCGGCTGCTCGGGACGCCGGCCGAGCTCGTCGATCAGGTGGCTGCCTACGACGCCGTCGGGGTGGACGAGCTCATCGTCCCCGACTGGATGATGGGGTCGGCCCGGCGCAGCATCGACACGCTCGATCTGTTCTGGAACGAGGTCGCCGTCCACTTCCGTTGAACGGACCTCCGGTCAGACGAGCGACGCCTCCGCCTCGTTCGAGTCGAAGGTCTGGGTGCGGAGCGGGACTTCTTTCAGGAGCCAGGTCAGGGCGAAGGCCACGACCATGAAGGGCACGCCGAAGAGGAAGACGGTGTGGATGGCGTGGCTGAAGGCCTCGACGTAGCCCTGCCGTTGGGCCGCCGGCAGGGCATTGATCTGAGCCGGGTTGATGGAGATGCCGCTCCCCGACAGATGGCGCAGGGCCGACGCCGGGAGGTACTTGGGCAATTCGACGAGCAGACGGTTGTTGAAGATGGCTCCGAAGAGGGCGATGCCGATGACACCGCCGATGGACCGGAAGAAAGTGGCCGACGACGTCGCCGTTCCCAATTGGCTGTAGGGGACGGCGTTCTGGACCGCCACCACCAGGACCTGCATCACGGCTCCGAGGCCGAAGCCGACGACGAACATGTAGACCGATGAGACCGTCAACGACGTGGTCGGGGTCAGGTGCGACAGGAGGAACAGCCCGACGGCCGTCACGCCGGTGCCGAAGATGGGGAAGACCTTGTAGCGGCCCCAACGCGAGATGAGCCGTCCGCTCAGGATGAAGGTGATGAGCATGCCGCCCACCATGGGCAGGAGCTGTAGCCCGGCGCTCGTCGGCGTGGCGCCGTGCACCGTCTGGAGATAGAGGGGGATGAAGATGATGGCCCCGAACATGATGAAGCCGACGACGAAGCCCACCGAGCTCGACACGTTGAAGACGGCGTTCCGGAACAACCCGAGAGGGATGAGCGGTTCGGCCGCCCGGGTCTCGACCCAGCAGAAGCCGACGATGAAGACGACGGATGCGACGATCATGGCGACGATGGGGAACGAGGCCCACGCGAAGGTCGTCCCGCCCCAGGTGGTGAGAAGGACGATGGTGGTGACGGCCGCCCCGAGCAGTGTCGTGCCCCAGTAGTCGATGGCGTGCGCGGTCCGTTTGGCCGGGATGTGCAGGACGCTGGCGATGACGAAGAGGGCGAGGACGCCGACGGGGATGTTGATGTAGAAGACCCAGCGCCAGCTCAGGTCCTGGGTGAAGACCCCGCCCAGCAGGGGGCCGATGACGCTGGTGGAGGCGAAGACGGCGCCGAAGTAGCCCATGTACCGGCCCCGCTGGCGGGGGCTGATGACGTCTCCCATGATGGCCTGGGAGCCCACGATGAGCCCCCCGGCGCCGACCCCCTGCAGGGCACGGAAGAGGATCAGCTCGATCATCGTGTGCGACAGGCCCGACAGGGCCGAGCCCACCAGGAAGATGACGATGGAGACCTGGAAGAGTTTCTTGCGTCCGAAGAGGTCGCCGAGCTTGCCCCACAGCGGGGTCGAGATGGTCGAGGTGAGCAGGTAGGAGGTGACGACCCAGGTCAGGTGGTTGAGGCCATGGAGGTCACCGGCGATGGTGGGCAGGGCGGTGGAGACGATCGTCTGGTCGAGCGTCGCCAGGAACATCCCCATCATGAGCGCCCCCAGGATGACGAGGATGCGGCGGTGCTCGGCCGGGGAGATCTCGTCGTCGGTGATGGGGGCCGACGGCGTGTCCTCGAGTTCAGTGACCATGGCGCATGTCGGTGTCGGGGTCGATGGTCGAGGCGAACAGCTGGAGGAGCCGGGCGAACTCCGCCCGATCGGCCGTCGGCCACTCGGCCAGGCGCTCTTCGAGCCAGAGCCGTCGCGCCGCCAGGAGCCGTTCGATGGACCTTTTCCCCTCACGGGTGAGGTGCAAACGCGACGCCCGTCCGTCCTCGGGGTCGGCGACGCGGACCACCAGACCGAGCTGTTCGAGCTGCTGCACCTTGCGGGTGACGGCGGGGGAGTCGATACCGAGACGTTCGGCCAGATCGCACAGACGGGGGCTGTCCGGTTCGACGAGGAGCTTGAAGAGCACGGCCGCCCCGGCCCGGTCGATATCGACCCCGGCCCGGGCCCGGAGCTTGGCGTGTACCCGGACCTGGGTCATGATGCGCGCCACCGAGAGCAGGGCGGCGTCGATGGCCCCGGTGGTGGCGTCGGCGGACGGAGGGAGGCGTCCGGCGTCGGTCTTGGTGGCACCCATGCTGGCGCCGAGTGTACCCCCAGTTGCTTACCACAGGTAACTAAATCCGCTAGGTTGTCGGCGTGTTGGGGCGGGCGCCGGGCGGGCAACGGTGACGACGGCACGCGGCGGGCGCCACGGAGCCGCCGCCGCGATCACCCTGGTCGGCGCCCTGGTGGCCGCCTGCTCGGCGGCACCGTCGGCGGCACCGCCAAGAGAGGCGGCCACGACCGTGCCCACGGCGACAACACCGGCCACGACGGGATCGCCGGCGCCCACCGTGGCCTCACGCCGCGATGCGTCGGGGACGGTGTGGCTGTGCGCCCCGGGTCTCGGCCACGACCCCTGCACGGCCGATCTGGCGGCCACCGCCGTCGCGGCCGACGGCTCGACGACGAGTCGGACCCCTACCGCCGCGCCCGACCCCGCCTTCGACTGCTTCTACGTCTATCCCACGGTGAGCACAGAGCCAGGGGACAACGCCGACCTGACCGTGCAGCCGGCCGAAACCGCGGCCGCCGTGGCGCAGGCGTCACGTTTCTCGCAGGTCTGCCGTGTCTGGGCGCCGATGTACCGGCAGCGGACGGAGAGCTCCCTGGCCAAGGGGCTCGGAAACGACCCGGCGGCCGACGCCGTGGCCTACGCCAGCGTGCTGTCGGCCTGGAACGACTACCTGACCCACGACAACGACGGTCGGCCCGTCATCTTCATCGGCCACTCCCAAGGTGCCGCCATGCTGATCCGACTTCTCCAGAGTCAGATCGACCCCAGTCCCTCGCGGCGCCGACTGCTGGTGTCGGCCATCATCCTCGGCGGGAACGTGCAGGTTGCGACGGGCAAGGACGTGGGCGGCAGCTTCCAGAACATCCCCGCCTGCCGGTCGGCCGAGCAGACGGGATGCGTCATCGCCTACTCGTCGTTCCTGCGACAGCCTCCGCCCGACAGTCTGTTCGGACGGCCCGGGACGGGAGTGAGCCTCCAGTCGAATCAAACCGCCTCGACCGGCATGGAGGTCCTGTGCACGAACCCGGCCGATCTCGCCGGCGGTTCCGGGCCACTCGATCCCTATTTCCTGCGCCCCGGTCCCACCGTGGCGGGCGCGGTCGTCTCCACGCCGTGGGTGGAGTACCCGGCTCTCTATACGGCGCAGTGTGAGAACGCCGCCGGGGCCTCGTGGCTTCAGGTGAGCGACATCGCCCAAGCCGGCGACACCCGGCCCCGGGTGACCGAGACCCTCGGGCCGACGTGGGGACTGCACCTCGACGACGTGAACCTGGCCCTCGGCAATCTCGTCCAGATCGTGGCCGGACAGGAGGCGGCCTATAGGTGACCGGCGGGAACGCTGACGGGGATGCCTCCCTCGGCGGCCGACCGGTAGGCGGCGTCGACCACGACGTGGGCCCGCAGCGCGTTCTCGAAGTCGGGGCCGAGCGTTCGACCCCCGGTGACGGCGTCCAGGAATCCTTGGTCGGGGTTGACCGGCGCCAGCCCGGCGGCCCACACCCGTTCGCCCAGCTCGCCCCCCTCGAGACTGCCCGACTCCCCGTCGGCACGTTGCCAGCGCACCGGTCCCCACCAGTCGTCGGTCTCGATCGAGCACCAGAGGTTCTCGCACATGACCTCGACGTGACGCGAGCTCTCGCGTGCGAGGACGTCGTGCCAGACCGACAGCAGTGATCCGACGGCCCCGTTGGCGAACGACATCGACAGGTTGACGGCGTCTTCGATGCCGGTGATGCCGTGGAACTCGGCCGAGAAGCCTGACACCGTGGCGATGGGGCCGACGAGGGATTCGATGATGTCGACGTCGTGGATGCTGTGCTCGAGCAGCGTGCCGGCGCCGGCCCGGGACACGTCGCCTCGCCAGGTGGACTTGTACATGCCCTGCAGCGGTATGTACTGGTCGTCTCGGAACATCACGCTCATCACCCTGCCGCTCGAGTCGTCGGCGATGAGGTTCCGCAACCAGCAGAAGGCGGGGGAGAAGCGCAGGACGAGCCCGACCTGGTTCACCACCTGCGCCTGGCGGATGGTCTCGGCCATCCGCGCCGCGCCGGCCAGGTCGGTGGCCAGAGGCTTTTCGCAGAACACGGCCAGTCCCCGGGCCGCCGCCATCTCGACCAGGCGGAGGTGTTCCGACGTCCATGTGCAGATGAAGACGGCGTCGCAGCCGGCCAGGACCTCGTCTTCGTCCCCGCACACCGTCGCCCCCGTCTTGGCCGCGAATGCCTCGGCCCGGGACCGGTCGGTATCGAAGACACCGGCCCAGCCGACGACGTTGCACGAGCGGAGCAGCGATGCATGGACGTTGGCGATGAATCCGGCGCCGAGGAAACCCACCCGAATGGTCATGGCCACATTGTCGCTCACGGCCGATGCGCCTAGGTTGGCTCTCCGAGGAGGGCGTCATGGCTACGGTGCAGGCGGGCTTGTTGGAACGGCAGGAGGCCGTGGTGCGTGAGCACATGGCGTCGGAGAACGAGTCGCGCTTCGACGACACCCTCGCCACCTTCGCCCGTCCCCGCTACGAGCTCATCGGCACCGGTCAGGTCTACGACGGCATCGACGAGGTCAAGTCCTACTACGCCGCCTCGCGGGCGGTCTTCCCCGATCAACGCAACGAGGTCCGGGCCCTCTACGGCACCGAGGGCGCCGTGGTGGTGGAGTTCGACCTGTTGGGCACCCACACCGGATCCCTGGCCGGAGAGGAACCGACCGGGCGCTCCTTCCGCTGCCCCATGGTGGCGCTGTTCATTTTCGAGGGCGAGAAGATCGTGTGTGAGCGCGTCTACTTCGACTCGGGCACCATCTACCGCCAGCTCGAGGGCGGCTAGGGAGCTCGAAGGCGGCTGGGGAGAGCGAACCGCTACGACGAGGACAACGGCGCCCGCCGTTCCGACCACGGGGCCGCCTCCTCGATCTGCGACGCCACCCGGATGAGCAGGCTGTCTTGGCTGGGACCGCCCACGAACTGCACCCCCACCGGCAGCCCGGCGTCGCTCCAGTGCAGGGGCAGGCTGATGGCGGGCTGACCGGTGATGTTGAAGATGGCGGTGAAGGCCACCATGGCGAGCGCGGTGGCGGCCGGGGCCTCGGGGTGGGCGTGGGCCTCGGCCAGGACGGCGCCGGCCACGGGCGGCTCGATGGTCATCGTCGGGGTGACGAGGAGGTCGAAGTCCCGGCCCCACCGGGCCATGACGGCCCGGCTGGCCAGACGCAGCTGGGCCAGCGAATGCACCAGGGTGAGCCCGTCCACGGCCGCGCCGGCGGCGTGGCCGATGACGTTGTGGGGCTCCACCTTGGACCAGTCCACGTCGGGGTAGTCCGCGTACCCGGTGTTGACCACGTTCAGGAAGGCCCCGATGGCGGCGGGATCGAGCACGTCCTCCTCGAGGACCTCGACGTCGTGTCCGAGTCCCTCGAGGATCCGGCCGGCGGCGTCGACTGCCGCCCGGGGGGCGGCTTCGACCGGCACGCCGAGGGCCGAGGTCACGCACAGGGCGACGCGCAGCCGTCCCTGTCGCGCCCCGACCTCGGCGGCGAAGGGGCGCTCGGGGGCCGGGGCGTTGTCCCACGACAAGGGATCGGGGCCGCTGATGCAGTCGAGGATGGCGGCCGTGTCGGCCACCGTCCGGGAGACGACGCCTTCGGTGACCATGGCGAACCACCCCGGGACCCGGGCCGGCACCCGTCCCCGGCTGGGCTTCAGCCCCACCAGCCCGCAGCACGACGCCGGGATCCGGATGGAGCCCCCGCCGTCGTTGGCGTGGGCCACCGAGAACATGCCGGCGGCCACGGCCGAGGCCGCCCCGCCGCTCGACCCGCCCGGTGAGCGATCCGTGTCCCAGGGGTTGCGGGTGATGCCGTAGCGGGTGTTCTCGGCCACGGTGAGAGGACCGAATTCGGGGGTGTTCGTCCTCCCGCACAGCAGGAAGCCGGCCGTCCGCAGCGCTTCGGTCACCAGTTCGCCCTCGGTGCTCACACCCTCGGAGGCGCCGAACGATCCGTAGGTGACGGGCCAACCCTCGACGGCCGTGAGGTCCTTGACGGGAATGGGGACACCGGCGAAGGGACCGGGCTCGAGCACGCCGCTCACCAGCGCGTCCGCCAGGGCCTGGGCCTCGGCCCGGGCCTCCTCGTCGTTGCGCCAGATCACGGCGTTCAGCTCGGGGTTCAGCTTGTCGACCTGGGCCAGACATGCGTCCAACACCTCGACGGGACTGATGACCCGGCCCCGTACGGCGGCGGCGACATCGACGGCGGACGCGAAGGTTTCCATGGTCTATGTCCTACTCGCTGCCGGCGTCCGGTGCCCATCGACGCGGCCGCCACCGCGCCCTTCGATGTCACGACAACAGCAGGTTCACCACTTCGTCCACGGCGTGAAGGTCGGGGCGTAGCGCATCGGGACCGAGCGCCTCGAGTTCCTCGTAGGTGGGCCGGCCCGTGGCCACCAGCAGGCAGCGCACGCCGGCCGCCCGGGCGCAGGCGAGATCGTTGGGAGCGTCACCCACCACCCACACCTCGTCGGGTGCGAAGTCGAGGCCCCGCCCGGCGCGGACCTTGGCCATGGCGATGGGAACGAGCTCGGTCCGGTCGGCGTGGTCACTGCCGTACGCACCCATCTCGAGGTTGAGCCACCGGTCGAGCCCGAAGGCTCCGACTTTGACCGCTGCATTGGCTTCGATGTTTCCCGTCAGCACCGTTTGGACGACGTCGTCCTCGGTGTGCAGACGGGCGAGCAGCTCGGCCACGCCGGGAAGCACGTAGCCGTGGGCGCTGATCTCGTGCGCCTGGGCGGCCAGCTCGGCCTCGAGGAGTTCCAATATGGCGGGGACATGGGCGGCGGCATCGACGAGATCGAACTGGTCGAGGTACTCGCCCACGATCTGCGGGTCCGTCTTCCCGCTCATCACCACCCGGCCCGGAGGTGGTGACCCCAGGGTCTTCTCGATGGCGCGGTCGAAGATGAGGGCACCGATCTCGCCCGCCCGCACCAGGGTGCCGTCGATGTCCCACAGGATGAGCCGAGGCATCGGGACAGTTTGGTTGATGCCGACGGGTCTCGGGTCGGAGCACTTCGTGTAAGGCTGGCGAGGTGCACAACAGCCTCGCCGTCCTCCTGGTGGCCGTCTTCCTGGCCAGCGCCGTCGAGATGGTCGAAGCCCTGACCATCGTGGTCGCGGTGGGTGTGACCCGGGGCTGGCGCTCCGCCTTCGAGGGCACGGCCACGGCGGTGGTCGTCCTGGCCGCCCTCGTCGCCGCCGTGGGGCCGGCCCTCGTCCACTACGTCCCTCTGGCCACTTTGCGCATCGTCGTCGGCGGCCTGCTGCTCGTCTTCGGACTGCAGTGGTTGCAGAAGGCCGTGCTGCGGTCGGCCGGATTGAAGGCCAAGCACGACGAGGACGCCATCTTCCAAACCCACGTGGCCGAATTGTCCGCCGCGTCGAGCCGGCCCACGGGTCGGGATTCGACGGCCTTTACGGTCGCCTTCAAGGGCGTCTTCCTGGAGGGCCTCGAGGTCGTGGTCATCGTCCTCACGCTCGGTGCCACCGAGAACCGGCTGGCCGTGGCATCGCTCGCCGCCCTGGCCGCCGTGGTGCTCGTGGGCGCCGTCGGAGCGGTGGTGGCCCGCCAACTCTCGGGCGTCCCGGAGAATGCGTTGAAGGCCGTGGTGGGCGTCATGCTCGTGAGCTACGGCACCTTCTGGACCGGTGAAGGGATCGGCGTGCACTGGCCCGGTTCCGATCTGGCGCTGCTCGTCCTCGCCGCCGTCTACGCCGTCACCGCCTGGGTGCTCGGCCGCGCCCTCAGCCGCGAACGCGGGGATGTCCGTGTCGCCTGACGAGACACGCGCCGCCACCACCGACAGCGGGCACGACGCCCGGGATGTCCATCGCGCGCCGGCCTGGCGACGCGGTCTGGTCGCCTTCGGCCTTTTCTGGTGGGACTTCCTCGTGGGTGACACGCCGGAGTTGCTGGTGGGTGCGCTGGTGGCGATGGGATCCGCCGCCCTGTTCGTCCACGGCGTCGGGGTCAGGCCGGTGGTCGTCGGTGCCCTACCCGTCCTCGTGGTGGGGATCCTCATCGTCTCCAGCCTGCGGGCGCGGGCCCGGATCCGCGCCCGGGCCCGGTCGGACGGGGAGAACTGATCGCTTTCGGTCAGGGCGGGAACCGCGTCTCGCTGATGCAGGTGCAGACCTGGATGGCGAAGCTCTCGTACAGCCGCTCCCGGCCGAGCGTCTGGGCCCGGCGGTGCTCGGCGTGGTTGCGCCAGGCCCGGTGGTCCTCGAGGGAGGAGAAGGTGACGACGGTCACCCGTTCGCCGTCGTCGGCGGCGAACGTCTTGTAGTCGACGAACCCGGGCATGGCCCGGGCCAGCTCGACCATCCGCTCGGCCAGCGGCTCGTACTCCTCGACGGACCCGGGACGAAGCCGGGACCGGAAGACCGTCACCACCGACGGCGCCGCCTTCCCGGCCGGCTCGTGGACGGCACTCATCGAAGCATTCTCCCACCGTCGCGCACGACCCCCGAGCCGAAGCCCGGGGGTCGTGGTGCATGAACCGGCGCGACGGGCCCGTTCAGAACGTGGCCTCGAGCTGCTCGGCCGTGGCCAACCGGGCCTCGATCTCCTCGAGGTCGGCCTCACTTCCCTGGGAGCGCGGTCCCGTGAACCATTTGCGGGCGCTGGCGAACCAGAAGATGGTGGCGTAGAGCAGAACCACGCCGACGGCCACCGGCGTGTAGTTGAAGTCGTGCCACGTGATGGGACTGGCCGTGGGCAGGACGAACAGGACCGTGATGATCCCCACCCAGACGATCCCGACCCAACCGACGAGCGGGCTCCACTTGCCCAGGTGCCACGGGCCCTGTTCGAACGAATCGCCAGCCATCCGCCGCAAGAAGGTGGGGATGACGTAGGCGATGTAGAGGCCGATGACGGCGATCGAGATGACCGCCCCATAGGCGACCGCACTCCACAGTGACGGCAGAGCCAGGAGGAAGGCGAACACCACGGCGAAGTAGACGGAGCGGCTCGGCGTCCGCGTCCGGGGATTGATGTGGTGCCAGAACTTCGACCCCGGTATGGCGCCGTCGCGCGAGAAGGCGTAGATCATCCGGGAATTGGCCGTCACCGAGGCCATGCCGCAGAACGCCTGGGCCGTCATGGCCACCACCAGCAGTATCTCCCCCCCGTGCCGGTTGATGGCGTCGATCCAGATCTGCACGGGGGGAACGCCGGTGGCCGACGCATAGACCTTGGCGTACTCGGCCTTGCTGAAGATGGCGTACGTGAGGCCGAAGAGCAGGACGAAGCCGGCCACGAGCGACACCAGGATGGAATTCACGATGCCCTTGGGGCCGGCGATGGCGGCGTTGTGGGTCTCCTCGGTCATGTGGGCCGAGGCGTCGTAACCGGTGAAGGTGTACTGCGCCAGGAGCAGTCCGATCATGAAGACGTAGAAACTGTTGTGGTATCCCGTTTCGTTCACGAGATCGGTGAACACGAACGACACCGACGCGTGGTGGGCCGGGATGACGAGCAGGGAGATGACGATGGCGAGCACCCCGAGCAGGTGCCACCACACACTGACGTCGGAGAGGAAGGCCACCACGCGCACGCCGAAGATGTTCAGGACGGCGTGCACGATGAGGATGCCGGCGTAGATGATCAAGGTGTGGCCGGGCGTGGCCGTCCACCCGGTCGTCAAGTTCAGAAACGCATTGAAGAACAGGGCGAAGCCGTAGTCGATCCCGGCCGTGACGGCCACCTGGCCGAGCAGGTTGAACCACCCGCAGTACCAGCTCCACGCCGCCTTGTTCCTCTTGGCCAGACGGGCCGACCAGTAGTAGAGGCCGCCGGCGGTGGGATAGGCCGAACACACCTCGGCCATGCCCAGGCCGACGATCGTCGTCATCAAGCCGACGAAGATCCAACCCCACGTCATGTCCACCGGCCCGCCGTTCGTCATGGCGATGCCGTATGCCGTCAGGCAACCGGACAGGATCGAGATGATCGTGAAGGAGACGGCGAAGTTGGAGAAGGCGCTCATCCGCCGCCGGAGCTCCTGGGCATAGCCGAGCTCGTGCAATTTCATCGTGTCGGCGTCGAGTGCGGCTCCGGCGGGACCACCTGGATCGGTCGACATGTCCACCCCCGTGGCTAGCGCCGACGCCTGATGCCTCGGCGATCGTTGTGCAACAGAAACGACTCCGGTGCGGCTATGGAACCTCTGACCCTCTTTCGGTCACTGGGACTAGAACAGGTCCGAAAGGTCGTGTCAAGGATTCTGCTGCCGCCCGGGCGTCCCGGTCACGGGGTGGTCGCGTTCAGAGCCGCAAAGGCCGTATGGCGCTGGCCACGAGCTCGGGGTTGTTCACCCAGTCGACACCGGGCACGTCGACGTACAGCTCGATCTCGTTTCCGTCGGGGTCCTCGATGTAGAGACTGTGGGTCACGGTGTGGTCGCTCGTCCCCACCACGGTGGTGCCGGACTCTTCCAACTGCCGCAGCGCCTCGCGCAGCTCGTCGTCGGAGTCACCGACCTTCAGTCCGAAGTGGTACATCCCGATCCGCCGCCCGTGGGGGACCGGCGCGGCGTCTTCCCCCACCTCGATCAGCAGCAGCTCGTGGTGTGTCCGTCCCGACGGCGCCGAGAATGCGGCGGCCGGAAACGGCATCCCGTCGCCCTCGTGGGGCAGGATCTGACGCCAGCCGAGCACCTCGCGATAAAAGCGCGCCGATCGTTCCACGTTGCGCACGTACAGCACGATGTGGCCGAGCTCCCGGACCTCCATGGCAACACCACCTCCTGAGGGCGCCGGCGCGTCCACCAGGGCCAACCACATGCAGTGGCCGGCTATTCCGCCGCCCCCGTTCGACCTTTATGCTCCGCCCATGAATCTCTCCCCCGAGGAGATGCGGGTCCTCGGCTGCCTGGCCGAGAAGCAGCTCACCACGCCGGGGCAGTATCCCCTCACCTTGAACGCCCTCACCATGGCCTGTAATCAGACCACGAGCCGCGATCCGGTCGTCCGCTACGACGAGCGGACGGTGGAGGAGACGGTGACCCGGGCCAAGACCAACGGCCTGGCCCGTTTCTTCCACCCCTCCCACGGTCGGTCGGCTCTCCGTTTCGGCCACACCCTGGACGAGGCCATGGCTCTCGACGCCCGGCAGCTGGCTCTGCTCACCGTGCTCATGCTGCGCGGTCCCCAAACCCTGGCCGAGCTCCGCACCCGGACCCAGCGCATGGCCGAATTCGCCGACACCGGTGAGGTCGAATCCGATCTCGACGGCCTCGCCCGGCGCGATCCCCCCCTCGTCAGCCGCCTCGACCGCCAACCGGGCCAGAAAGAGGAACGCTACGTCCAGCTCGTCGGCCTCTCGGCCACGGCGCCGACACCGTCGCCGCCGTCGCCGCCGTCGTACTCCGACCTCCCGTCTCCCCTCGACCTCCCGTCGGCGGGTCGCGCCATGGCACCCCGGCCCCCTGAGGAGGAACCCCGCCATGACCATGACGAACGCCGCCCATCAGGGGACCGCATCGTCGCCGAGCTCGCCGATCTCCGGGCCGAGGTGACGGCGTTGCGCCGTGACGTGGACGAACTCCGTACCGAGCTGGGTCTGTGACCGGTCGCCGACCGCGTCATGATGGCGCAGAGCGAGAGCGGACGGAGGGCGCCCGATGAGCAGGAGCACACAGCCGAGGATCGTCGTCGGGATCGACGGCTCCGAGTCGTCGCGCCACGCACTGCGCTGGGCCACCCGACAGGCCCAGTTCACCGGCGCCCGTCTCGAAGTGGTCATCACCTGGGAGCTCCCCACGTCGTTCGGCTGGGTCCCGCCCTATCCCGACGACTTCAACCCCGCCGCCGACGCCCAGCGGGCCGCCGATGAGGAGGTGGCCACCGTCCTGCGTGACTATCCCGACGTCGAGGTCCAGACCACGGTGGTCGAAGGCCACCCGGCCCCGAGCCTCATCCAGGCCTCGCGTGACGCCGAGCTCCTCGTCCTCGGCAGCCGCGGCCACGGGGAGTTCGCCGGCATGCTCCTCGGATCGGTCACCCAACACTGCGTCGCCACCGCCCACTGTCCCGTCCTCGTCTGGCGCCGCGACCACAACCCGACGTAGCGGCGTCGATCTCCGGCTTTCCCGTCCGACCCGTGGCCGAGCCATTCCGAGTCCACCCGGGACATCCGACCGACCCCGGTGCCTTTGATCCCGGATCGACCGCAGGCGCACCGGGAGACCGGGAGGTCACCGAGGCGGCCGTCGCCGACCTGCAGCAACACCTCCGGGATCTTCAGGACCGACTGTGGGCCGAAGCCCGCCGCTCTGTCCTCGTCGTCCTCCAGGGCCTCGACGCGGCGGGGAAGGACGGAACGATCCGGCACGTCTTCACCGGCGTCAACCCCCAGGGTGTCCGCGTGTCCTCGTTCAAGGAACCGACGGCGCAAGAGCTCTCCCACGACTTCCTCTGGCGTATCCACCGCGACGTGCCCCGGGCGGGCGAGATCGGCATCTTCAACCGGTCGCACTACGAGGACGTTCTGGTGGCCCGGGTCGACACGCTCGTCGCCGACAAGGTCTGGCGCGCCCGCTTCGCCCACATCAACGCCTTCGAGAGTCTCCTCACCGACAGCGGCACCACTCTCGTCAAGTTCTTTCTCCACATCTCGCGCGACGAACAGGGCCGGCGGCTCCAGGAACGACTCGACCGGCCGGACAAGCGCTGGAAGCTCAACCGGACCGACTTCGTCGAACGCACGCACTGGGACGCCTATCAAGCGGCCTACGCCGACGTCCTCTCCCTCACATCGACCGAGAGCGCGCCCTGGTACGTCATCCCCTCCGACCACAAGTGGTTCCGGAACTGGGCCGTCAGCAAGATCCTGGTGGACGTCCTCCACGCCATGGACCCGCGCTACCCGGATCCTCCCCCCTTGGAAGGTGTCTCCGTCGACTGAAGCCCTTCAGCGCCCGCCGCCGTCGAGCGTCTCGGCATAGCGGCCCACCCGCCGGGCGAAACCGCCGACCATCCGTTGCAGCATCATCCGCAGCACCGCCCCCGTTCCCGGAATCTTCTCGTCGAAGCTGCCCTCCCACCGGATCACCGTCCCGCCGCCGTCATCGTCGAGGACCACGTCGGACCGGTACCCCCGCACGGGCAGGCCGCTCACCACGACGTAGCCGAGATGGTGTGGCGGCTCCCAGGCCACCACCTCTTCCCGGCTCCCCCCAGGCCCCACACCGAAACGCCGTAGCGCTCCCACTCCGTCGGCAACGGGCGCCCCGGGCCGAAGGAGATAGGTCCGCGTCATCCACGACCATTCCTTCCACCGCTCGGCCTCGCCGATCAGGGGCCACACCACCTCGACCGGTGCCGACGTCCGCACCGTGGCGCTGATCTGCCATCGGCCCGTCCCCGGCGACGCCGCCGGCCCGGCCGGAGGTCCGCTCATCGGGTCACCGGGCTCAACCGCCGAGATGGTCCTTCAGCGCCTGCAGACTCTGCTGGTAGATCCCTCGCATCATCTCGGTCATCTCGTCCGGCTCGACCTCGACATCCCAGGTCACGTTCGACCCCTTGCCCTGCGCCGTCACCGTGATCGTCGCCTGGTGCTGTGCCACCCCCGGCACCCCGCCGACGATCCCGTACACGATCACCTTGTCGTCGTCGTCGCGCCGCACGAGCCGCTCGGTGATCTCCATGCCCATCATCTTGAGCAGCCGGTCGTCGCCGTCGACCTCACACGACTCGATGCCGGGCATCCACCCGCCGATGCCGCCGAAGTCCCCGGCCACGGTCCAGACCTCATCGGCCGGCTTCTCGATCTCGATCTCCGCGCGTGCCTTTCCCACAACCCCTCCATCGTCCGACGAAGCCTGCAGCATGCCATGGCCGCCACGACCCCGCCCGATCAGGATGGCGCGATGACCCGCAACGTCGTGATCCCCTCGATCCGCTCCAGGAACTCGAGCCGACCGGCGGTCACCTCCTCGGCGATGACGACACCCGGACCACTCGTCTCGTCCCGGGAGTCGTCGAAGGCGACGGTCGCCCCGGGCAGCAGATGGGGCCGCCAGCACGCCAGGTCGCGCCGCACCCCGGCCGCCGAGTGATCCCCGTCCAGCCACAGAAGGCCCACCGGGTGCCGCCATCCGGGCGTCACCTCCTCGCTCGACAGGTTGATCAGCCGCACGTTCTGGTAGCAACCGGTCCTGAGCATCGACGAGAAGAACGCGCCCCGGTCCTCGGGACCGAAGCTCCCGCCGTTCACCCCCATGTACGTCTCGTGCGGATCGAGAGAGAAGATACGGGCGCCGTGGCCCGCCCCGGCGCCGAGCGAGAGCGCAACCGTCGAACGACCCCGGTAGCACCCCACCTCGACGATCACCCCGTCGGCCACATCCCGGGCCAGGTCGTGCAGCAGCACCGCCTCGGGGATCGACACCATCCCGCTCTGCCGCATCGCCGGTCGCAGATGGCGTGGCGTCCGGGCGATACGGATCGATTGTCGGACCCGTCGACGAAGTCGCGTCGCCATCGCCGCTCAGACCTGCAGGTCGAGCACGCCGGCGGCCAGATCCTCGAGCTCCCCCCGCCACGACGCCGGGGCGACCAGCGGTCGCACCACGAACTTGGAGAACCCCACCTCCAGGTAGCGCTCCAACAGCGTCCGCAGCGCCGGTATCCCGTTCGGCACCAGCTCGGCCAGCTCGGCGTCGGTCCGCCGACCGGCCAACCGACCGAGCCGGGGCGGGGGAGCCTCCCCGCGGAAGTAGCCGATGCTCACCCCGAAGTGCTCGGGGTCGATCGCCCGGCCGGCCTTCTCCGCCTCTTCTTCGATCGTCCGACGGCCGGCGGCCGCCTCGGCCGGCAGGCACATGCTGGGCAACCATCCGTCGGACAACGCCCCGGCCCGCCGCAGCGAACTGGGAACGTTTCCTCCCAGCCACACGTCGAGCGGATTCTGCAGGGGTTTGGGCTCGACCGTCACCCCCTCGAAGCGGTAGGCCGACCCGGCGTGGTCGACGCCGTCCTCCGTCCACAGCCGACGCACCAACGGCAGCACCTCGTCGACCAGCGCCCCCCGCTGTGTCGCGTCGACACCCATCGCCGCCAGCTCCGTCGGCTGCTTGATCCCGAACACGAACGTCAACAACAGCCGGCCCCCCGACACCCGGTCCAAGGTGGCGATCTGTTTGGCCAACCGCACCGGATTGCGCCCGGGCAGCACCATCGTCGTCCCGATCTTCAATTTGGGTGCCACCCCGGCCGCGTAGGCGAGCCCCGTCAGAGGGTCGTCCCCGGGCAGGCTCAGCAGGTCGGCCAGCCAGATGGAATCGAAGCGGAGCTCCTCCAGGTCCTTCACCAACTGACCCAGCTCGGTCCCTGTGGAGCTGTGCAATCCGGCGCCGACGCCGATCCGCACCTTCATGGCCGTCGCTCGATCATCAAGCCGTCCATCGCGCCAGGGTACCGGCTGTCCTCGCTGATAACGTCCTCCTCCGGTCGTCACCACCGCCACCGCCCCACCACCGGCACGAGCCGCCCGTCCAAGAGGAGAGTGACCATGGATCCCGTTGAGGCCGCCCGCCAGGCGTCCCCCGTCATCGGAGCCCTCCCGGCCGGCTTCATGCTCGACGGTGCCACCTATGAACGAGGCGGCGAGCTCGGCTTCGACGGTGTCGACTTCTACGTCACCGGCCGCGGCGGTGCCCTCGGCGACGTCGACGGCACCGTCGTCGCCGCCGCCTTCGTCTTCTTCAACCCGACCACCATCGTGGAGCGCTGGGACCGGGGCCGGGGCGTCATGGCACCGATCGAAGCCGCCCACGCCTTCGCCTCCTGCCTCGACACCTGGTCGGCGGCCCATCTCGCCGACACCGTCGACTACGGCAGGCTGGCCGAGCTCGAGGGGAAACTCATCGCCGCCTCGTCCCCGGCCGCCGCACCCCTCTTCGCCGCCTGGGCGGCCCTGCCCGAACCGAAGGAGCCGAAGCCCCTGGCCCTGCACCGGATGAACGTGCTCCGCGAATGGCGCGGTGCCATCCACGGCGCCGCCGTCGTCGGCTCGGGTATGGAGCCCCTCCACGCCCTCATGGTCAAGACCCCGGCGATGGCCCCCCTCTTCGGTTGGACCGAGCCCTTCCCCGACGCCGGTCTCCACAAGGCCGAGTGGAAGACGGCCGAGGCCGCCACCAACCGCACCGCCGGACGCGCCTTCGCCGCCCTCTCCGAGGCCGACCGCTCGGCCCTGGTGGAGCTCCTCCTGGCCGCCCAGGCTGCCGCCTCCTGAGACCCGCCGAACGCCGGATCAGGCCTCTTCGCTGAGCAGGGTCTTCACCTCGGCCAGGCTCGATCCATCGTGGGGCACCACGAGACCCGACGTCTGCAGATCATCGGGGGGCAGGTGGGCGCCCACCCGCCGGATCTCGCCGATCAGCTCGGCCAGAGTGGCGTCGAACGCCGCCTCGTCGTCGCGGTCCATGGCATCGGTCAGCTGGGCGTCGAGCCGCTCGACGGCCGCCATCTCGCCCGCGGGCACGTCGTAGCGGCCCTCTCCCAGAATGCGCACGATCATCAGGACCCACCCTCCGCCGGCGCCGACGGATCGGCCGCCGGGGTGGCCGGGGTGGCCGGGGTGGCGGCCTCACCGCTCCCCGACGGCAGGCCGGCGGCCGGTTCGGCCGACCCCAGTTCCGCCTTCAGCGCCGCCAGCTCCGTATCGACCTGGCCGGCCTGGGACGTGGCGTCGAGTTGGGCCTGGATGTCGTCTTTCCCCCCACCGAGCGCATCGGGCAGCGCCCCTGTGTCGATCAACTCGTCGATGGCCGCACCCCGGGCCTGCATCTGCGAGATCTTGTCCTGGGCCCTCTGCAGGGTCATCCCGGCGTCGGTCATCGATTCCGAGATCCCCGACACCGCCTCCCCGATGCTGGCCTGCGCCTTCGAGGCCGTGTAGCTGGCCTTCAGCGTCTCCTTCTTGGTCCGGAAGGACTCGATCTGGGTCGACAGGCGCTGGGCCGTGGCCTCGAGCTGCTGTTGCTGCGCCTCGACCTGGCTGTGCTGGGTCCCCAGGTCGGTCAGCTGATCGGCCAGCCCCGCCCGCCGCGACAGCGCCTCCCGGGCCAGGTCCTCCCGGTTCTGGGCCAGGGCCTGCTTGGCCTGGTCCTGGAGCTTGCCCGCCTGCCCCTGCAGCTCGGCCGCCTGCAGTTCGAGCCGCTTCTTGGCCGTGGCCACGTCGGCCAGGGCCCGGCGGACCTTCTGCAGGTTCTCGGCCTGCTTCTCGTACGACAGGTCGAGCATGTCGGCGGGGTTCTCCGCCTTGTCGAGCGCCTTGTTGGCCTTGGCCTGAACGATCCCCGACAGCCGCTTCATCACGCTGCTCATGGTGCTTGTGCCTTTCTCATGTCCGACTTCAGATCAGAGCATGCCCTGACCCGTTCGTCGAGAGCGGGCAGCCACCGCGTCACCGGGGCAACAGGGCCGACCGCCCGAAGCTCTCGAATTCCTGAGCCACCCGGGATCGGTCCCCGTCGGTCATGGGCCGGTATCCCGTCAGGTTCCTCTCGGGGGCCCAGAAGACGGGGTCGTCGCACTGCCAGGCCGCCCGCCGCAGGCCCCCCTTCGTGATCTTGCCCGTGGCCGTGAGCGGCAGATCGGCCATCACCCGGACGAACCGGGGCGGCCACTTCGTGCCCAGGTCGGGCTGCTCGGCCAGGAAGGCGGCGAACCCGACGGGATCGAATCCGGCCCCGGCCTTCAATTCCACCGCCGCCATCACCTGGTCCCCGGACCTCGGGTCGGGCACGGCATAGACGGCCACGGCGGCCAGGTCCGGGTGTCGTTCCACGATCCTCTCGATGGGGGCGGCGGCGAAATTCTCGGAGTCGACCCGAAGCCAGTCGTCGCCCCGGCCGGCGAAATAGAAGAACCCGTCGGCGTCGCGGTAGGCGAGGTCGCCCGTCCAGTACCACCCGTCGTGGACCCGCTCCGCGTCGCCCTCGGCGTTTCGGTAGTACCCCTCGAAACTCCGGGCGCTGCCGCGGTTCACGATCTCCCCGATGGCGTCGTCGGCGTTCAGCAGCAGGCCGGCCGCGTCGAAGCGCGCCGCGGGACACTCCTGCGTCGTCTGCGGCCGGCAGATCACGATGTCATCGCCCGGTACCGGCAGCCCGAGCGATCCCGGTGGCGTCTCCGGTGTCACGTTCAGCACCGCCCCGCCCTCGCTCGACCCGTAGCCCTCCACCAGACGACAGCCGAACCGCCTCTCGAAGGCGGCCCGGTCGGGGCTCGACGCCTCGGTCCCGAAACCTTCCCGTAGGGGATTGTCGCCGTCGTCGGGACCTTCCGGGGTGGCGAGAACGTAGGCCAGGGCCTTCCCGACGTATGTGAATCGGGTGGCCCGGTACCGCCGCACGTCGGCCAGGAAACCCGACGCGCTGAACCGCCGGGTGAGCGCCACCGTCGCCCCCACCGCCAGCGCCGGCGCCCACAGCGCCATGATGGCGTTGCCGTGGAAGAGCGGCATGGGGCAGTAGCAGACGTCTTCCCGCCGGAAGCCGTACCCGGTGGCGGCCCGCCCGGCGATGGCCGCCAGCCGGCCCTGCGTGCACCGCACCGCCTTCGGGTTTCCCGTCGTCCCCGACGTGAAGAGAAGGAGGAGCAGCTCGGACGGAGAGACGGCGCCACCACCGCCGACGTCATCGCTGCCGCCCGGACGATGGCCGCCGTCGAGCACGGACCCACCGTCCGTTGCGGTGTCGACCCGCAGTATCCGGCCGGCCTCGAGCCCGAGATCCAGGTCCTCGAGCAACCCTGCGCCGCTCTCGTCGGTCACCACCAGCTGGCAGTCGGCGAAACGGATGTCGCGTGCCAACTCCTCGCCGCGGCGCGTGGGGTTGATCCCGACGACGGTGGCTCCCGACAGAGCGGCCCCGCCGAGCCAGAAGAGGTAGTCGGGCACGTTGTCGAGCAGCACGCCGATGTGAAACGGCCCCGTCCGCCGCAGAGCCGTCGCCATCGCCTGGCGGCGGGCGCTCTCGGCCACCACCTCTCGCCACGTCCACGACCGCTCTTCGAAGATCAGGCCGACACCGTCGTCAGAGGCCCGGGCCAGAAGCAACCCGGCCACGGTGCCGGCCGGCTCCGTCGTCGACGTCGGCGGACGCGCAATCTCGGTCACGGGGCCGTCACACTATCCCGCCGGGTCATCGTCGGGCCTTGCCTCAGGCTCTCGTGCGACCTCGTCCGGTCACGTCTCCAGCGGGGCCGGGCTCAGGCGACGTAGCCCCGCAGGACCGTCTGTCCGGCCTTGTCGCGTACCCAGATCTCGGTGATCTTCGACGTCGGTACGGCACAGGCCAAGTCCACCTGCACGGCGTGTCCGGTCACCGTCTGGTACGTCCCCGCCGCCCACCATGATCCCGTGGTGGTCCGCATGGAGACCGACAGGTCCTGACCGCCGGGCTGGCCCGACTCCACGATGTGGACCGCCGTCCCCCACGGTGTCGATGTGAGACGGGCCGATGCCGCCACACCCTTGCTCCCGTGCAACGCCACCGTGATCTGCCCCGGTCGCGCCGTGTCGGGCGACGCCGTCAGTCCGACCACCAGAGCCACAGCGGCGACCGACGCCACGGCGGCAGCGCCGAACCCGTAGCGACGACGGCGCCGTTGCCGATCGCCCCGGGCATCGCTGGCCAGGCGCCCGAAGACGGCAGACTGGAGCTCCAACGGCACGTCGTGCCCGCCCAGATGGCTGGGGTCGGCGGCCGGGAGGATCCGGGCCAGTGCGGCCAGCCCATCGCGTTCGTCCCGGCACTCCTGACAACCGTCGAGGTGGGCGCTCAGGGCGAGACGATCCCCGTCGCCCAGTTGGTCGACGACCTCCATGGCCAGCAGACCGTGCCAGTGGTCGCAACGGTCGCCGGTCACTGGTCCCATCCCATCTCGTCGAGCGTCAGCCGCAGCGACTGAAGCGCATAGAAGAGCCGGCTGCGGACGGTGCCCTCGGGGATGCCCAACTCGAAGGCCACCTCCCGACCCGACCGTCCCCGGTAGTAGGTCTCGACCAGGACCTGACGGTGTTCGGGCCGAAGACGCCGCAGTGCCTCCTCCACCTGCCACCCCACGAGCGCCCTCTCGAGGTCGTCGCCCACCTGGGCCATGTCGTCGGGCATCGGGCTCGTTTGACGCAGCGCCCGTGACCGGGCGTGATCGATCACGATCCGCCTCTCGATGGCGAACAACCACGTCCGCAGGGAGCCGAGCTCTGGATCGAACCGGCTCCGGGCCCGCCAGGCCCGGATGAACGTCTCCTGGACGACCTCGTCGGCGGCCCCGGCGTCGGCCAGGGACCGGCGTGCGTACCCGTACAGCTCCCCGCTGTAGGCGAGGAAGGCGGCCCGCAGACCTTCTTCGTCGGCCGACTCGATGACGGGCACCGGCGCCGACCGCCGGCGCTCCGTCCGGCGCAAGGTGCCGTCGGCCGTGCTCCCTCCCGAAGTTGGGCCGTCGGTCATCGTCTCGGCGTCGCCGCGCTCGTCAGTCGTGGGGACCGGGGTCAATACGAGTAGCCCCCACCCGACGGTGCCTTCGTCGTCGTCGGTGTCGGTGCCATGGTGCCGGCGGGCGCGTTGGACGGCGTGGCACTCCCGACCGTCACCACCGACCAGGTGCCGCCGAAGCTCTTGATCCCGTTGCCGGTGGCCGCACCGGCGGACTTGTCGCCGACGAAGGTGTACAGCGGCTGACCGTTGAAGGTGACCTGCTGCGATCCGTCGGAGCGCATGATCGTGGCCAGCGTCCCACCGGTGCCGGTGCCCACGGGCGTGGCGCCGGAGGCGACCGTGAGCGGCGGCCATATGGAGGCGCACGCGGCGCTGCAGCTGCTCATCCCACCGGTGTCGGCACTGAGTGTGTAGAGCGTCATGCCCGAGGTGTTCACGAGGATGGTCTTCCCGATCGTGGCGTTGGACTCAGCCTTGGCCACGGTCGTGCCCGCCGCCGTCGTGGTGGTGGTGCCGGGAGAACCGGCAGGAGACCGGGGGAGCGTCGTGGGGGAGGAGCTCGGCGAGGACGATCCGCAGGCGGCTGTGATCAGGCCCACGACGGCGACGGCAGCGAGAGCCATGAGCGACCTGGTGGCCCTCCGTCGGGGCGCCGGTCGTCTGGGGGATTGTGAGTGCGCGGCGGTGGTCATCGGTGTCAAATACCTTCCTCAAGGCGGGCCGTCGGCCCATTGTGGGTTCCTGACCTGAGGATACGGCCGAGGTCGCCGGGGCGTTCACCAAACGTTCACTTGATTCTCGATTCTGGTCGTTCACGGGGAACCCTCGACACTCTTGTTCCCATCGCGCAGGCCGACGGCGGATCCCCGGCGCTCGGGGCCGCCATCTTCGACATGGACGGCCTCAGGCCGAACTCGGATCTTCTCCGACGTCCGACGCCACCAGACGCCCGATCTTCTCGGGATAGTCGGGGAAGTAGTCGCCGATCTGGTCGAGGCTGAACGTCCTCAGGATGGACGTGGGCGGCTCACGCTCGAGCAGGAAGGTGAACGAACAGCGGACGAGCTCGGCCACCGGGACCAGCGCGGCGCCCAGACGGCCGGGAAGCCCGGCCGGCACACTCACCGTGTGGGTGGTTCGCACCGGGCCGTCGGTGACGGTGACCACGAAGCGCCCGTCGGACTGCTCGTCAACCATGACCTCGGCCATACCGGCTCACCATAACGGGCCGCGTCCCGGGCCTCGGAGCCGAGACCGGAGTGCCCGCCGGGCACGGACGGGGCACGGCGCGCGACACTGGCCCGGCAACCGCACCCGACCCGCCACCGGCGAGGTCCGACGACAAGCCCCGCCGGGGCCGCAGGAGGAGACCGTGTCCGAGATCTACGACATCCCCGTCCACACCTTGCAAGGTAAGCCCTCCTCTCTCGGGGATCTGAAGGGAAAGGCCGTCCTCGTCGTGAACGTCGCCTCGAAGTGCGGTCTCACGCCGCAGTACACGGGCCTGCAGAAGCTCCAGGACACCTACGCCGGGCGCGGCTTCAGCGTGGTCGGCTTCCCCTGTAACCAGTTCCTCGAGCAGGAGCCCGGCACGGCCGACGAGATCGCCGAATTCTGCACCGTCAACTACGGCGTGACCTTCCCCCTGTTCGAGAAGATCGACGTCAACGGCCCCGACCGTCACCCGATCTACGAGGCCCTGACGGCGGTTCCCGACGCCGAGGGCGCGGCCGGGGACGTCCAATGGAACTTCGAGAAGTTCCTTCTCTCTCCCGAGGGCGAGATCGTGGGTCGCTTCCGGCCCGGTGTCGAGCCTGAGGACCCGGGCCTCGTGGCCGCCGTCGAGTCGGCACTCCCCGGCTGATCCGGGGCCTCGGCTCCGCCTACCAGCGGCGACGGCTACCGTCGCCATGAATGGAGACGACGATCCTCGAGATCGATACCTCACGGCGCCGGGTGGTGGACATCACCGGCGACGTCGAGGAGTTCTGCGAGCGGCGGGGCGACGGGCTCTGTTCGGTCTTCGTGCCCCACGCCACGGCCGGTGCCGCCCTCATGGAGACGGGCTCGGGATCAGAGGAGGACCTGGCGGCGGCGCTCGAACGTCTGCTGCCCCGCGACGGTCGCTACGGCCACCGTCACGGTGCGATGGGCCATGGCGCTGATCACCTTCTGCCCGTCTTCGTCTCCCCGTCGCTCGTCGTCCCGGTGCTCGCCGGACGACCGGCCCTCGGCACCTGGCAGCGCGTGGTCCTCGTCGACACCAACGAGGACAATCCGCAGCGTCAGGTCCGGCTCAGTTTTCTCCGCTCGCCGTAGGCGCCCGGCGTCGCTGCCCGCTCACCGAGGCGAACCGGGCCCGGACGCGACACAGCGCCCCGGAGCGACGTCACCGTCGCCCGGAGCGCTGTGTGCTGTCCCCCCCGAGACAGAACTGTCGAGAAGGTGGCTGTGCAGAGACGGATCAGTCGCCCGGTACGGCGCCATGGTCAGCGTGCTTGCGCACGGCCAACCGGCGACGCTGGACGAGTCCGAGACCCATCAGCGAGAGCCCGAAGGCGATGAGAGCGACCTCGAAGGGCTTCGAACCGGCCCAGGGCTCACCCGTGTGGACGGTGGTGGCACCGGAGATCGCTGCCGTCACCGGAGCCGACGGTGTGGGCGTGCTCGCCGTGACCACCGGGGTGCTGCTCGACGGGCTGGTGGGCGGATTCGACGTCGTCGTGGCCGGTGCCGCAGTGACTGTCGACGTCTCGCCCGTCGCCCCGCAGGTCTCCGTCGCCCCGTTGTCGGCGGCGTCGCCGCTGTAGGTGGCGATCCAGCGGTAGGTGCCGGCACCTTGGGTCGGCACGAAGGAGGCCGGACCGTAGGTTCCGTTCCCGCTGACCGGCATGGCGGTCGACGTGAAGACCGGTGTCGACGTGCAGCCGGTGTCACTGGGTCCGTAGAGCTTGAACGAGATGGTGCCGGAAACGGTCGACGCGTTCGACGTCACCGCGGTCGCCGTCCCGCTCAGCGCGGCGCTGTCGGTGATGGCCGACCCCACCTGAGCGTTCGTCGCCGTCGTCACGATGGTCGGCGAGACCTTCAGGATGGTCGGATCGAAGCAGGCCGAGCTCGTCGGCCACGAGGCCCCGAGCCCCGCCTTGACCGCGGTGTGGAAGGAGTTGTGACTGTTCTTGTCGACCAGGTAGTGCTTCGGCTTGCTCGCCGGCGTGCCCTTCAGGGCGTAGGACACGACACAGATGCTCGTCGGCACCGATGCCGCGTTGGCGTACGTGTGCTGGTCCGTCCATTGTCCGGTGATGGCGCTGGTGCTGAACGAGCCGCACGGGTTCGCCGCGTTGTAGTGGACGCTCTCGTCGACGGTGTTGCCGTTCACGGCCGTGGTGGAGCCCACGAGCTCGGGTGCGACCGATCCGTACTTGAGGGTGTACCCGGCATCATTGGCGTCGTTCCAGACGACACCCCAACCGACACCGACGTACGCCCCGCATTTCTTGGCGTTGGTGGCCTTGATATCGCCGGCCTTGTTCCCCACCGGCCAGCTCCAGGAGCCGGTCACGTTCAGCGTCACCGTGCCGTTCGAAGCGGTGGTGATGGTACCGGTGGGTGCCGGCGGGTTGACAGCGGCGGGCGTGGCGGAGGCCGCGGTGGCGCCGAAGGCCGCGAGCACGACGGATGACAAGACCACGACCATGGCTCGTCTCGCCATGCGCCGAGGTGCCTGGCCGGCTCCTGACTTCTGTCGCTGGTCGATCATTTGAATTGCTCCCATCCCGTGAATGCGTGTGGTGGCATCGTGACGGGCCGAACTCATGGCGGCCCCTATGGACCATCAACATCTCGTCAATCTGGCCGTTGTCAATGGCCCTCGGACGTCAATGAAGCGGAGCACCTGCCAGCGACGACAGGGCGATCGGACCACCCGCCATCCAGGCGTTTGTGTCGATGGGCTCCCCGGGTGAGGATGGCGCCATGACAGACGACTCCACCGCAACCACAACCGATTGGGCCGCACTGGGTGACCGGCTGGCCGGGACACTGCACCTGGCCGTGCCGCCCATCACGATCACTTTCACCGACGAGATCCCGACGTCGCTGCCGGCTTTCGACGAGCCCATGTCGGCTCCGACCGAGGACGGCCGTTCCGGCCGCGCTGCGGCCGGATGCGTCTTCTGGATCCGCGCCGTCGAGCGCAGCTTCAGCACCGTCCCGGCTGATCACGGCAATTGCTCGGTGGGCCGCTACACCCACGGGTTCGCCACCCTGGAGGAGGCGGCCGGTCACAGCGACGTGGCCGCCCTCCTCGAGGTTGGCTGGGTGGACGCCGAGGCCATCGCCGGCGTGCCCTCCATCGCCCGATCGGCGGCCGCTGTCGCCTACGGGCCGTTGGCCGAGTCCACGACGACGCCCGACGTCGTCCTCCTGCGGGTGAACGGCCGCCAGATGATGGTCCTGTCCGATGCCCTCCCCGGCTTGCGGATCGAAGGCAAGCCGCAGTGCCACATCGTGGCTCTGGCCAAAGAACATCGGGAGGTGGCGGCGAGTGTGGGGTGCGCCCTCAGCCGGGCCCGCACGGGGATGCGTCCCGACGAGATGACCGTCGCCATCCCCGGAGAGCGACTGCCGTCGGTGGTCGACGCCGTCGAGCGCACGGCCTCTATCGACACCATCGTGGCCAAGTACGCCGCCGATGACGCGAGGCGGTTCGCCGTCACCTCATGACGGGGTCGGCCATCATGGGGCTGACCGGTCGCCGGTCAGTACGACTTGGGTAGCTGCAGGGAGTGCTGGCCCACGAAGTTCAGGATCATCTCGCGGCTGACCGGAGCGGTGCGCATGAGCCGTGTCAGGCCCCACAGGTCGGCCAGGCCGAACTCCGACGACATGCCGTTGCCCCCATGGGTCTGGATGGCCTGGTCGAGTGCCCCGAGTGCCGCCTCGGCCGCGGCGAACTTGGCGAAGTTGGCTGCTTCCCCGGCGTCGAGGCCGGCATCGTAGGACCAGGCCGCCTTCTGGGTCATCAGGCGGGCCAATTCGACCTCGATCTTGGCTTTGGCCAGGGGATGGGAGATGCCCTGGTGACGACCGATGGGCGTGTCCCAGACCGAGCGCTCCCGGGCGTAGGCGCTGGCCTTGTCGAGGGCATAGCGCCCGATGCCGTTGGCCAAGGCCGCCGTCATGATCCGCTCGGGGTTGAGTCCCATGAAGACCTGCCGCAACCCGTCGCCCTCGGTGCCGACGAGCCGGTCGGCGGGGACCTCGACGTCGTCGAAGAACAAGGTGAACTGATTCTCCGGGGCCACGATCTCGACCGGGATGAGAGTCTTCTCGAGCCCCGGGCTGTCCAGGTCGACGACGAAGAGCGACAGCTTTCCCCGTCCTGTGGTCTCGTCGACACCGCTGCGGGTGACCACGAGAACGGACTCCGATTCATCGGCGAAGGAAATGAAGTACTTCGTTCCCCGGAGCCGGTAGATGTCGCCATCGCGCGTGGCCGTGGTGGCGATGTTGTGGGAATTCGATCCGGCATCGGGTTCGGTGATGGCGAACGCCATCTTGAGCTCAGCCGTGGCGAAGCGCGGCAACCAGCGCTGCTTCTGCTCGTCCGAACCGAACCGGGTGATGATGGTGGCGCAGATGGCGGGTGACACGACGAGGATGAGAAGAGGACAGCCGTTCACGCCCAGCTGTTCGAGGACGATGGCCAGTTCGCTGATCCCCATGCCGCCACCGCCGTAGGCCTCGGGCACGTTGACGCCGAGGAAGCCCGACGTCGCCAGTTCGTCCCACAGCTCGTCGGTCCGGCCACCGCTTCGGGCCTTCTCGGTGAAGTAACTGTGGCCGTACTTGGAGGCGATGGAGTCGACCGCCTCACGGAGCATCTGCTGTTCATCGGTTTCGCGAAAGTCCATGCTCGCTCCCTTGCTCAGTCTCCGGCTGGTGATGGTGACGCCCCGTCGAGCAGGTCGACGGGGATGTCGACGAGGCGCGACCTCACGTACTCGCCGAGGCTCTTGGCCTGGGCGTCGGGACGGGTGGACGAGGCGACACCTTCGCCGAGAAGGTCGTGGATCACGAAGTTGAGGGCCAAGAGGTTGGGCAGTTCGTAGCGATCGATCCCGAGCGTCCGGGCTTCGGGGAGAAGGAGTCGGAGCCGTTCGACCGAGAGCTCGCCCCACAACCAGGCGAAGGCCTCTTCGTCGCGGGCCCACAGCCCGAGGTTGGCATTGCCCCCCTTGTCGCCCGAGCGCGCCCCGATGAGGACGCCGAGCGGGAGGCGGCGCGTGGCGGCGCCGGGGCGGCCGGGCCCGTTGTGCGGGCGGGCGCCGGAGGCGCCGTTTCCTGATGATCCGACCGAGGACACCGTCGTCGGCGCCGACATCGCAGCCGCCCCGGATGCCGTCGGGCCCGACGGCCCCGGGGCGGAAGGGGGCGGAGGGGGGTCGATCGCCACCCGCCGTCCGTCGTCGAGGACGACGACCTCCTCGACGGCGTCGCGGGCCACGAGGGTGGGCCAGTAGACGCCGTAGGCCGTGGCCTCGCCCGGCGGGGAGGTCAGATAGAAGCCCGGGTAGTTGGCCAGGGCTATCTCGGTGGCGGTGTTGGAGAACCGCCGGCCGACGAGCTCGGGGTCGGAGCTCTTCACCGTGATGCGGAGCTGGGCACTGGCCTGCTCGTTGGTGGCGGCATCGGGGCGGTCGGTGCGGATCAACCGGACGTCGTGGTCGGCGAAGCGGTCGGGGCCCCCGAGGCTCTGCCACAGCGTCCGTTCGGCCAGGTCGGCTTTGGCCTCGATGTCGAGACCGGTGAGGACGAAGGTCATCGAATTGCGCCACCCACCGAGCAGGTTGATCGACACCTTCAGCATCTCGGGGGCCGGGAGCCCGCGCACCCCCGACAGCCGGACGCGATCGGGAGCCTCCTGCTCCAGGTGAATGCTCGAGAAATCGGCCACCACGTCGGCGTTGGCGTAGAGGGGTCCGGCGATCTCGTAGAGGAGCTGGGCGGTGACGGTGCCCACGGACACCAGTCCTCCGGTCCCCGGGTGCTTGGTGATGACGGCGGAGCCGTCGGATGCCATCTCGGCGATCGGGAATCCCGGATGCTCGAGCCCGGGCACGTCGGCGAAGAAGGCGTAGTTCCCACCCGTGGTCTGGGCCCCGCATTCGATCACGTGACCCACGGCCACGGCCCCCGCCAGGCGGTCCCAGTCGTCACGCCGCCACCCGAAGTGCCAGACGGCGGGGCCGACGACGAGCGAGGCGTCGGTCACCCGTCCGGTCACGACCACGTCGGCTCCCGCCGCCAGCGCCTCGGCGATTCCGAATCCTCCCAGGTAGGCGTTGGCGCTCACCGGGTCCGACACCGCCTTCAGGGGCACACCCGTGTCGAGGTGGGCGAGTGGGTTCCCGGCCGCCTGCAGGGCCGGCAGCCGGCCGAGGATGTCATCGCCCTCGACATGGGCGACGGTGGCGTTGATCCCGAGCTCCGAGGCCAGGGTCCGCAGGCGGGCCGCCAGTCCGGCCGGGTTCAGGCCGCCGGCGTTGGCCACCACCTTGATCCCGCGGTCGATGCACGTGCCGAGGACGTCCTCCATCTGACGGTAGAAGGTGGAGGCGTAACCCAGTGACGGATCGCGTTGGCGCGACTTGAAGAGGATGAGCATGGTGAGCTCGGCCAGGTAGTCGCCGGTGAGAACGTCGATCGGTCCTCCGTCGACGAGCTCACGGGGTGCGGCCAGGCGGTCGCCGAAGAAACCGGAGCAATTGGCGATGCGCAGGACAGGTGCACTCACCCGGCCATGTCCTCGTCCCCGCCGATGTCCTGCGCTTCCACCACGGCCAGCAGGCGGCCGGCCTCCACCTGTTCTCCGGCGGCCACGTGGATCTCGGTGACGGTGCCGTCCACGGCCGACCGCACCTCGTGCTCCATCTTCATGGCCTCGATGGCGATCAACGTGTCGCCGGCGCTGACCACGTCGCCCACGGAGACGGCCACCTTCACCACCGTTCCCGGCAGCGGCGCCACCAGGGCACCGGCGACCAGCTGTGATCCGGGCAGCGGGAAGCGGGGGACCTCGGCCAGGACCGAGCAGCCGTCGGGTCCGTCCACCCACGTGGTGGCGCCGACGCGGTGCACCCGGTAGTGCCTCAACACCGCGTCGACGGCGATGACGGCGGCGTCGACATCGCACGACATCACCTCGACGTCGCCCCGCCGAGCGCCGTTGACGGACACCGCCGCACATCGGCCGGTGCGGTCGAAGCGGTAGCCGATGTTGATCTGGTCGCCGTGCCCGAGGTAGGAGCTGGTCTGCATCTGCGACCAGATGTTGCGCCATCCCGAGGGCAGGCCGCCGAGCACCGGTGCCTGGCGACGCCGGTCGGCCTGGCCGGTCACCGCCGCCGCCAGGGCGTGGACCTGCTCGACAGCGGGGGTGGCCAAGGGCCGGCCCAGCTCGGCCGGATCGTGGCGCTGGAGGAATCCGGTGTCGATGTCGCCGCTCAGGAACTCCGGATGCCGCAGGATCCGCACGAGCAGATCCCGATTGGTCGTGACACCGTGGATCTGCGCCGTGGCCAACACCCGGGCGAGCGTCCGCGCCGCCTCGTGACGGGTCTGGCCGTGGGCGATGACCTTGGCCACCATGGGGTCGTAGTACGGGCTCACGTCGGAGCCGTCCTCCACGCCGCTGTCCACCCGGACGTCGGGGCCCCCCGTCACCGAGAAGCGGTGGAGGTGCCCGGCCGAGGGCCGCCACGAGTGGGTGGCGTCCTCGGCGTAGAGCCGGACCTCGATGGCGTGACCCCGGACCGTGGCGTTCAGGACCTCGGGGGGAAGGGCGTGGCCCTCGGCCACGAGCAGCTGCAGGCGGACGAGATCGAGGCCGGTCACCATCTCGGTCACGGGGTGTTCGACCTGGAGGCGGGTGTTCACCTCGAGGAAGGCGAAACGACCGTCGGGCAGGAGGAGGAACTCGACGGTCCCGGCGCCGACGTAGCCGATGGCGTAGGCCGCGGCCACGGCCGTGGTGCACATCTCGGTCCGCAGCTCCGGCGAAAGAGCGGGCGACGGGCACTCCTCCACGATCTTCTGGTGGCGTCGCTGGATCGAGCACTCCCGTTCGAAGAGGTGGACGACGTTCCCGTGGGCGTCACCGAGGATCTGAACCTCGACGTGGCGGGGACGGGTGATGTACGGCTCGAGGAAGACGGTGCCGTCGCCGAAGGCGCTGTGCGCTTCCCGGGCCGCCGACGAGACGGCCTCGGCCAGTTCGTCAGGTTGCTCGACCACGCGCATGCCCCGACCACCGCCGCCGGCCGAGGCCTTCACCAGGACCGGCCACCCCAGCTCGGTGGCCGCCCTGATCAGGTCGGCCTCGACCAGGTTGTGCTCGATGGGGCCACCTTCGTCGAGGCTCCCCTCGACCACACCTCCCGCCGCCTGCTCGTGCTCTCCGGTGCCGTGGGGGATCCGGACGGTGGGGAGAACGGGGACCCCGGCCCCGGCCATGGTGGCCTTGGCCGCCAATTTCGACCCCATGGCCTCGATGACCTCGGGCGGGGGTCCCACGAAGACGAGACCGGCGTCGAGGCACGCCCGGGCGAAGGCGGCATCCTCGGACAGGAAGCCGTATCCCGGGTGGACGGCGTCGGCGCCGCTCGAGCGGGCGGCGGCCACCAGCAGGTCGGAGCGGAGATAGGTCTCGGCCGGGGTGTTGCCGGTCAGATGGACCACCTCGTCGGCTTCGGCCACATGGGGAGCTCCCACATCGGCGTCGGAACACACCGCCACGCAGGTGATGCCCATGGCGTGGGCACTGCGCATGACACGGCGGGCGATCTCGCCCCGGTTGGCCACCAGCAACTTTGTGATCACGCGCGTTCCCCTGCCCGTCACATCCGGAACACGCCGTAGCCGCGTGTCCCGTGGACGGGGTTGTTGTCGATGACCGACAGGCACAGGCCGAGGACGGTGCGGGTGTCGCGGGGGTCGATGATCCCGTCGTCGTAGAGCCGCGCCGTGAGGAACAACGGCAGGGACTCGGCCTCGATCTGGGCCTCCACCGTGGCCCGCATGGCGGCATCGGCGTCTTCGTCGAAGGGCAACCCCCGGGCCTCGGCGCTTTGGCGCGCCACGATGGAGAGGACGCCGGCCAGTTGCGCCGGTCCCATCACCGCCGAGCGGGCGTTGGGCCAGCTGAAGAGGAAACGGGGGTTGTAGGCCCGGCCGCACATGCCGTAGTTGCCGGCCCCGTAGGAGGCGCCGATGTTCACGGTGAGGTGGGGGACGCGGGAATTGGAGACAGCGTTGATCATCTTGGCGCCGTCCTTGATGATGCCGCGTTGCTCGTAGTCCTTCCCCACCATGTAGCCGGTGGTGTTCTGGAGGAACAGCAGCGGGATGTCGACCTGGTTGGCCAGCTGGATGAACTGCGTGGCCTTGTTCGACTCCTCGCTGAACAGCACGCCCCGGTGGTTCGCCAGGACGCCGATGGGGTAGCCGTGGACCTGCGCCCATCCGGTCACCAGGCTGGGCCCGTACAGGGGTTTGAATTCGTCGAACGACGATCCGTCCACCACCCGGGCGAGAACGTCGCGGGGGTCGAACGGGACCCGCAGGTCGGCCGAGGCGATGCCGAGGAGTTCGTCGGCGTCGAACAACGGCTCGTCTGGCCGCAGCGACGGACCGATCCCGTGTTTGCGCCAGTTCAGCCGGCTCACGATGGCGCGGCCCAGCCGGATGGCGTCGCGCTCGTCGGTCGCCAGGTAGTCGGCCAGACCGCTCACGCGGGCGTGCATCTCGGCGCCCCCGAGCGACTCGTCGTCGGACTCCTCGCCCGTGGCCATCTTGACCAGGGGGGGACCGCCGAGGAAGACCTTGGAGCGGCCCTCGATCATGACGATGTGGTCGCTCATGCCCGGGACATAGGCGCCGCCGGCCGTGGAGTTGCCGAAGACCAGGGCGATGGTGGGGAGCCCCGCCGCCGATCGCTGGGTGAGGTCGCGAAAGCCGCGCCCGCCGGGGATGAAGATCTCGGACTGGGTCGGCAGATCGGCGCCACCCGATTCCACCAGGTTGATCGAGGGCAGCCGGTTCTCGAGGGCGATGTCCGCCAGCCGGCTCGACTTGCGCATGGTGAAGGGGTTGGTGGAACCGCCCCGGACGGTGGGGTCGTTGGCCGACACCAGGCATTCGACCCCGCTGACCACCCCGATCCCGGCCACCAGGCTCGCCCCCACCGTGTACTCGGTGCCCCAGGCGGCCAGGGGGGCCAATTCGAGAAAGGGGGTGTCGGGGTCGAGCAGGAGCTCGATCCGCTCCCGGGCCAGGAACTTCCCCCGGCTCCGGTGCCGCTCGACATAGCGCTCCCCGCCGCCACCACGGGCGATGTCGAGCTGGGCGTTCACCTCGACCAGGGCTTCCTCCATGGCCAGGCGGTTCTGCCGGTAGACCTCGGAGGCGGGGTCGACGGAGGAGCTCAGGACGGGCATGGTGACGGGACCGCGCTCTCGGTCGGAGGGCGGTGTGTGGTAGTCCTTCTCATCATGGACTGTGCGGTCCCCCCCGTCATCGGATGACAGACTAAACCGCATGCCCGACCGCCCGCTCTCTGCTGTCGTGCTCGCCGCCGGCGAGGGCACACGTATGCGCTCGTCGCGGCCGAAGCCCCTGCACCGGCTGTGCGGCCGTCCCATGATCCTCCACGTCCTCGATGCACTGGCCGAGCTGTCGGCGCAGAAGGTCGTGGTGGTGGTGGGCCATCGCGGCGAATGGGTCACGAAGACATTGGTCGATCACGCACCGGCGTCGTTGTCGATCGCCTTCGTGGAGCAACCGGAACAGCTCGGAACGGGAGACGCGGTGGCCGTCGGTATCACCGGATTGCCCGAGGCCCTCGTCGATGCCGACGGCGATGTGGTGGTGCTGCCCGGTGACACTCCTCTCGTGCGTCCCCCCACGTTGGCCGCACTCGTCCGCCACCATCGTGAGACCGGCGCGGCCGCCACCTTGTTGACGGCCCTGCTGCCCGATCCCACCGGCCATGACCGGGTGGTGCGCGGCAAGGACGGGGCCGTGGTGAGCGTCATCAAGGGCGACCACGTGAACGACCGCTCCGATGTCGACGAAGTGGCAACCACCATCCACTGCTTCCGTCATGCGGTCCTGGCTCCCGCCTTGCGTCGTCTGCGACCCGTGGGCGGTGAGCACTCTCTGAGCGGCATCTACGCCGTGTTGCACGACGCCGGCTACCCCGTTGAATCGCTCGTCACCGCCGATCCCATGGAGGCGGCCCGGGTGAACGACCGGGCCCAGCTGGCGGTGGCCGAAGCCGAGCTCCGGGACAGGATCAACGAGCGGTGGATGCGTCGGGGAGTCACCATGTGGGACCCGGAGCGCACCTACGTCGACGCCAGCGCGCACCTGGAGCCGGACGTGGTCCTTCTGCCCGGGGTGGTCCTTCAGGGGGGGTGCCGGATCTCCGCCGGAGCGGAGGTCGGCCCCGACAGCCACCTGGTGGATTGCGTGGTGGGCGAGGGCGCCACCGTCATGAAGACGACGGCCGTGCGCGCCGACATCGGCGATCATGCCCGCGTCGGACCCTTCGTGTCCCTCGGCCCCGGGTCCGAGGTGGCTCCCGGTGCCATCGTCGAGCCCTTCACCCGGGTCGCCGGCGTCGACGGCCACGACACCGGTACCTGAGCAGACACCACCGGCACCGGGCCGGACCTCGGCACCTGAACAGGCGCCAGAACCTGAACAGGCGCCAGAACCTGAACAGGCGCCAGAACCTGACCACCGGAGACCAGCGTCCGAGCCAGCTCGGAGCGGGGTTGTCGGCCCCGACCGGATCGGTGGGGTGAGCCGGCGGAGGAGAGGTAGCGTCAAGAGATGGAGTTGGTGCCCCGTCGACGTCTCGAGCTCGTGTCCGGGCGATCGCACCCGGACTTGGCCCAGGAGATCGCTACCCATCTCGGGGTGGAGTTGAGCAAGGCAAATCTGCGCGAATTCGCCAACGGCGAGATCCACTGCCGCTACGACATCTCGCTGCGGGGGAGCGACGTGTTCATCGTGCAGACGCACTGCGGCCCGGTGAACGACACGCTGATGGAACAGCTGATCATGATCGACGCCGCCAAGCGGGCATCCGCCAAACGGATCACCGCCGTCTGCCCGTACTACGGGTACTCACGCCAGGACCGCAAGGCCATCGGACGCGAACCCATCACGGCCAAGCTGGTGGCCGACGTCCTCCAGGTGGCCGGGGCGGACCGCGTGGTGAGCCTGGATCTGCACTCGGGACAGATCCAGGGCTTCTTCGACATTCCCTTCGACCACCTGACGGCCATGCCGGTGCTGGTGGAGGAGCTGCACCGGCAGGGCAGCACCGACATGGTGATCGTCGCCCCCGACGCCGGCCGGGTGAAGGTGGCCGAGCGCTTCAGCCAGCACCTGAATTCCGACCTCGCCTTCGTGCACAAGCGTCGGCCGCGGGGCACCCACAACCAGGTCGAGGCTCTGGACGTGGTCGGCGAGGTGGAGGGCCGGCACTGCGTCCTGATCGACGACATGATCGACACCGCCGGCACCATCTGTGCCGCCGCCGAACTTCTGGCCGAGCGGGGGGCGTCGGACATCTGGGCCATGGCCACCCACCCGGTTCTGTCGGATCCGGCGCTCGAGCGGCTGGAGAAGTCGCCGCTCTCGCGCGTCGTGGTCACCGACACCCTTCCCATCGCACCGGAGCGCCGGATCGACAAGCTCGCCGTGCTGTCGGTGTCCAAGCTGATCGCCGATGCCATCGACGCCGTCTTCGAGGACACCTCGGTGTCGGAGATCTTCGGAGGCGACAACCTGGCCTGAGAGATGCCGGTGACGCTCTCGGTGCAAAGACCAGGGCAGCGGAGATGCCGGGAGCTCACACCCGTTGGATGCTTGGTTGCTCGATGCCCTTTTCCTTGCTGCCCAATTCCTCGATGCTCGTTTCCTCGACGCTTCCCTGTTCGACGCGGTTTCGACCCAGCTGCTTGGCTCGGTAGAGGGCTCTGTCCGCTTCCTTCAGGACGTCGTTGGGTGATCGGGCTCGGACGGGGTCGAGCATGGCCATGCCGGCGCTGAAGGTGAGAACGCCGGGGGGAACATCGGCGTTCATGACGGCCCATCGTTCGAAGCCCGCCCGCATCCGTTGGACGGCCTTCATGCCGCTGTCGAGGGATTGCTCGGGGAATATGCAGAGGAACTCGTCGCCACCGAAGCGGTACAGAGCGTCGCCGGCGCGTGCCTGGGTGGTGAGCTGATCAGCGACGGCTTCGAGGATGCGGTCGCCCGCGGGGTGACCGTAGGTGTCGTTGTAGGCCTTGAAGTGATCGACGTCGAGCAGGGCCATGCAATAGAGGTGCCCGTAGCGGGTCACCCGCGCCTCCAGGAGGGCGAGGTCTTCGTCGAGTGCCCGCCGGTTCCCGAGCCCGGTCAGCGGGTCCCGACGGGCGATGCCGGCCAGCTCATCGTTCAGGGCTTCCAGTTGGCTGTTCTGGAGACGCAGCTGCCGATGCAGTGACGTGATCCGCTCGGCCGCGATCAACCGGGCCTGGAGGTCGTCGGTGTCGAGGGGCTTCACGAGATAGTCGTCGGCCCCGGCGTTCATGCCTTCGACGATCTCGTCGAGCGCACCTTGGCTCGTGATCATGATGAAGTACGTGTAGGGGCCCGGTGGCGCCGCCCGGATGGCATCGCAGAGCTGGAGCCCGGTCATCTCGGGCATCATCCAGTCACTGATGACCACATCGGGCTGCCACTGCCGGAAGACCGCCCACGCCTGGGCGCCGTCGCTCACCAGGCGGCACTGGTGTCCGCGTGTTTGCAACGCCGTCTGGGCGATGAGCCTCGACGTCGGGTCGTCGTCGGCGACCAGGATGTTCACGGACCGGTGGCCGGCCGCACGGGCGAGGGCAGCATGGTCGCGCTCGGCAACGACAGCGACGTCGGTGGGGCCGAGCCCGAGGAATCCGGCATCGGCGAACGCAGGGCCAGCCGGACGCGTTCGAGCTCGTCTCTGACCGACCCGAGCAGGGTCTCACCGCTGTCCAGGTCTCCCACGGCACCGTCGGTGGCCAAGCGGGCGCAGAGACGGGCGAGCTCGGCCGCGCCGAGGTTGGCGCTTGCTCCGCACAGGGTGTGGGCCGAGTGGATGAGGGTGGGCCCGTCTTCCCCGGCGATCGCCTCGGCCATCGTGGCCATCTTGGAGTCGGCGTCGAGCAGGAAGACGGTCGCCAACTGGTCCAGGAGGTCCTCGCCCGCGGCCGCGCCCAGACGCTGCAGGCGGCTGATGACGTTGGCGTCGAGGGCCGGCTGTTCGTGATGGGCCGGTGGGGACTGGCTGTCGGGCGGTGCCGGC
>Ga0209415_10001032_pt1 | contig 52950 bp, 50 predicted proteins | sample PeaSoiSIISIP2007_FD_187696 | JGI IMG/M metagenome (GOLD analysis project Ga0209415, IMG submission 187696) | Peat soil microbial communities from Weissenstadt, Germany - SII-SIP-2007 (SPAdes) (version 2) | ecosystem: Environmental > Terrestrial > Soil > Wetlands > Peat | place: Germany... | reverse complement strand
TCATTGAAGAAATACTGGAACTTAGCCATGTCGTAGAACATGAAGGCGTACTTGCCGAACTGAACTTCGACGAGGACGCGCTCCTTTACGAAATCTACCTGCTTGTAGGCGCCGGAGATTTCTGTAGGGTAATTTTTAAGCTTGATCGTGTAAGTGTCGCGGAGTTCTTCGAAGCCCCTGGCATGAAAAGATTCGCGGAACTTCGCGTTGAGTTCGAGAGGGCTGTAAAGCAACTCGCCCTTCATCGTCTTCTCTTTGCTGACCTTCGTCTTGCCCGGGTCCTTGAGGCCAGCGATGACATCGTTGATTTCCTTCTCGATCTTAGGGTAACGGACCTGAAGAATCTCGGAGCCGCCAAGATGCGAGTATTCGAAAACCTTACGCATGGACAGGCTCCTTGACGAGCATCGTTCCCTGGCGAACGCGTCGAGAATCTAACATTATCATCTGCGAAGTATCTTTCGTTTTGATGACCGGCGGCTTCGGCGTCCCATTCCGATACGGCTTCGTCGGATCGTAAACCGGGCGATCCATCGGACGGGTCCGGAGTTTCCCATTTGCCGCAGACTCGACCCGGTGATGAGCGATTTTAATGTATTCGGGTACGATCTCGGAGCCGATCGCTTTTCTTTTGTGCAACACGGCGGCAACTGCAGTCGTGCCGACTCCCATGTAGGGGTCAAGCACACGATCCCCGGGCTTCGTCATGGAGAGGATGAGTCTCTCGATTAGTTCGACGGGAAACTGGCATGGGTGAATCGTCTTTTCAACGTGATTGTGCTTCACGTTCGGAATGACCCATACGTCGCCGGGATTCTTGCCGAGAGGATTGCACGAAAGCTGACCAGCCTTCGGACCTTTGAAATATTTCTTGTTCGGATATTTTTGAGGGATGCGGACGGGATCAAGGTTGAAAGTGTAGTCATTGCTCTTGGTGAACCAGCAGATGGTCTCATATCGGCCAGAGAAACGCTTTGAGCAATGAAGGCCATGCTCGAAGTGCCAGACTATCCGATTCCGCATCTTGAGTCCGAGGCTCTTGAAAATTGAGTAGAGCGGAATATCCAACGGGACGATTTCATCCTTGCCGACATAGTTCCCGACCTGCCAGCAGATGCTTCCGTCGGGAGAGAGCACCCTGACGCACTCTTTGATAACCGCTTCTTGCTGTGCGAGGTAGGCATCGAGTGGGGCACGCTTCTCATACGATTTGCCGATATTGTAAGGGGGCGAGGTGACTACAAGCTTGACGGAGTTATCCGGAACGCTGGCAAGCAAGTTCATGCAGCTGCCGCGGAACAGCACAGCGTCAGCAGTCGGCGTGAAACTATCCGTCAAGATCAAGCTGTCCGACTCTCGCACCATAGAACCCTTGCGTCTTGCCTTCGTGGACTTACCCATTGATCTTCTCCAGAAGACGAGTGAGCGTCTTGCGATCATAGAGCCGATACCCATTGATCGGGTGTCTGCGGCTCTCGAGCCTCCGAGTTTTATCCCAGCGGCGCAGAGTGATCGGGGCGACGCCGAGGAGCTTGGAGGCTTCCTTCACTGTGAGGAATTGTTCAAATGTCTTCATGAGCAACCTTGATCAAGGTTGCTCATTTTAGCCAATTCCTGCGAGGCGGTCAATTGTCCTTCCCCACAAGTCTTCGCGGAGTATACGCACGCGGCATCGAAAAAGTTCCATCACTCAGACTTGATATCATCGACGGCGATGAAGGAGCCCGACTGGGACGCGTGGAAGCCGGCGGAGAGGGCGGCGCTGTGCTTCATCGTCGAGGGCGGACGGATTTTGCTCATCCATAAGAAGCGCGGGCTGGGGAAGGGGAAGGTCAACGGGCCGGGCGGGCGCATCGAGAAGGGGGAGAGCGCGCGCGAGGCGGCCGTGCGGGAGACGCGCGAGGAAGTGGGGCTCACGCCGACGGGGCTGGAGGAGCGCGGCGAGGTCTGGTTCCAGTTCGTCGACGGCTACGCTCTGCACGCGACGATCTTCGCGGCCAGCGGCGCGGAGGGGACGCTGAAGGAGACGGACGAGGCGAATCCTTTTTGGGCGGACGTGGCGAAGATCCCGTTCGACGACATGTGGAAGGACGACAGCATGTGGCTGCCGTGGCTGCTGGAGCGACGGCGCTTCCGCGGGCTCTTTCATTACGACGGCGACCGGATGATCACGGGGCGCGTCGTGCCGCTCGAGTAGCGCCGCTCAGGCGCGGAGTTCCTTCGCGATGCGCTCCGACAGGAACATCTTGAGCAGGGACTGATAGGGGACATCGCGCTTGTTGGCCAGCACGCGCAGCTCGTCGATCATGGATTCGGGCAGGCGCAGGGAGATGGACTTCAGCGTCGGCCGGAGGTTCGGGAAGACGGCCTTCTTCGCCTTGCTCCAGTCGACGTAGTCCGCGGAGTCGCGGACGGCCCAGAAGGCGCGCTCGGCCTTCTCGTTCTTAAACTTCGGGATTTTCTTCTTCATGACTGCGGTAGACCTCTCTCTCGGCGCGGCTCATATCGCGCGCGGAGACGATGCGGACCAAATTCCTGCGGGGCGTGAAGACGACGAAGAGCGGGCGATGGGCGTCGGTGCGGCCGAGGACGTAAAAGCGGGCTTCGGCGGACGAGTGCGATTCGTCGGGCGCGACGACCAGGGGCTGATTGAAAAAAATCTGTTCGCACTCGAACGGGCTGACCTTGTGCTTGCGCCAGAGCTTCTCGACGTTCCGCTCGTCCCATTCGAAGCCGAGATAGCGCGAGAAATCGGCTTCGGTCACCCAGTCAGTATACTATGGAAATATACGCGATTCAAGGCTGTCTTCAGCCCGGCGCGTCACTGCCACAGGAAGACGTCGGAGGCCTTGTTGAAGTACTCCTCGTGCGCGGGCTTCTCGCCGTCCCACAGGTCGAAGTGGCCGGTGGCGTTGTCCCAGCTCTTGACCACGAAGAGGATGATCCCTTTCTTGCCGTAGACCTTCTGCCGGAGATTGTCGCCCTTCTTCGCCCAGATCTGCGGCCGGCCGTACTTCTGCAGCAGGTAGCTGGCGAGCTCGTCGACGCGGTAGATGTAGACGACGCCCTCGCCCGGGCGGGTCCGGTCGGTGATGAAGTTGATCTTCTTCGTCGCGACGGCGAAGGCCCGGTCGATCTTGAAGGCGTCGATGCCCGAGAAGTTCATCGCGTAGCTGACGCGGATGGCGCAGGTGTTCTCGATCCAGGCCTCGCTCGCGCGGCCGATCTGCGCCTTGACCTCGTCGGCGGTGCCCTCGGGGTAGGCGCCGCGGAGCGCGGGCCAGTTCTTCGGGGTGCCGAAGACCGCCGCGGCCTGCGGCACGTTGCGCGCGTCGCTGGTGAGCATCTTCGCCGCGTCGGCGCGGGCGGCGCAGTCGTCGCCGGAAAGGATCAGGCAGGCCAGCGTGTCGTTGCCGACGAGGGTCTCCTGCAGGGCTTGGTTGTGATCGTCGTTGAGAGGCTCGGGGGTCCACACCGCGTGCGCGCGCGGGACGAGGAGGAGTGCGGCCAGGAGGGGCTTCAATCCCAACATGATGAGGGGCTTCGGGATGCCTCTACCTCCCTATTTAACAGGGAAACCTCGTCCTGTCAATGACTAGGCGGGACGGCCCGACATCGCGTAGAATGCGCGTCGGCTCGATCACGGAGGAGACATGGCTCAGCGCGGCGCGAGACGGTTGATGGCGGGGGCGGCGATGGCCGCGGGGGTGCTGTTCCTCGCGCTGTCCGCGCGCGCGGCGGACAAGGCCGGCTGCGCGAATCCGTCGTGGGCGGCGTCGCGGCTGCCGGGCTACGAGATCGAATCCTGCGCGCACAAGGATTGGACCCAAGAGCTGGTCTACCTCGCCGTAGGCGCGACGACCCTCGAGGGAGTGGAGGACACGGTCGTCTTCACGCTGGCCGACAAGTCCAAGAACTCCACGAACGACGCGGCGTGGAAGCACTTCGTCACGGCGGCGAAGAAGAAGGGCGCGACGCTCGCCTCCGACTCGCGCGGCGGCTACAACGCCGTGCTCACGCGCAAGAGCCCGCAGGGCGAGTTCTGGTACGCGTACATCCACGGCAGCGGGAACTCCGAGAGCACCGGCTCCTACACGCTGATGACCATCCGCAGCGCGCCCCTGAAGCAGGAGGTGGTCGCCCGGCCGTCCGTCGCGGATTGGGACCTGACGACGAGCCCGTGCAGGAACCCGCCGTGGCTGGTCAAGCAGTTCCCGTACTTCAAGCTCGACAGCTGCAGCGAGTCCGACTACGACTCGATCACGCTCCCGCTGCCCGACGGGAACGCGCCCGTCGTCGGCCACATCTTCCGCGCGACATACGTCCTGACGGACCCGAAGAAGGATCCCGTCGCCAACGCGGTGTTCCTGAACTACGTGCGCGCGCTGGAGGCGATCGGCGCGAAGCTGCTCACCCGCCGCGACCAGGGCTACCGCGCCCTGCTGACGCGCAAGACCGCGCAGGGGGACCTGTACTACTTCTACGAGCACGGCTCCGGCAACGGCGACTCGACGGGCTCGTACTCGCTGACCTACGTGCAGGTCGGCGGGCCGCCGCTGAAGACCTGCAAGGTCCAGCTCTACGGCGTGAACTTCGACTTCGACAAGGCGACTTTGCGGCCGGACTCCGACCCGGTGCTCAACCAGGTGCTCGTCCTCTTCAAGGACCCGGCCTACGCCGTCGAGATCGGCGGCCATACCGACAACGTCGGCGACAAGATTCACAACCAAACGCTCTCCGGGCAGCGCGCCCAGGCGGTGAAGGACTGGCTGACCGCGCACGGCGTCGCGGCTTCGCGGCTGGGGACGCGCGGCTACGGCGACTCGAAGCCGCTGGTCCCGAACACCACAGACGACAACCGCGCGAAGAACCGCCGCGTCGAGCTCAAACGCACGGACTGCAAGGCGTAGCGCCGCTCGTATTGACGCCGCGCCGGCCGCTGGCTATACTGCGGCCATGAAAACCCTCGCTTACGCTCTTCTTGGCGTCGCGGTCCTGGCGGCGGCGGCGCTCGCGCTCCCCGCGGCGCGGAGGTCCCGCGCGCTCGGCGCCGCGGACTACGCGAAGCTCTTCCAGCGCCTCGCGGCGGGCGAGACCGCGGCCGACATCGAGGGCGTCCTGCCCAGCCTGCGGCGCAACCTCGCCGCCGCGCAGGAGGTCTCGAAGCGCTGGTGGACGGACTCGACGGCGTACGACGAGTTCGCGCACGCGCTGATCCTGCCGGACCCCGTCCTCGACGGCCTGGGCATCCCGCACGAGACCAGCGGCGACGTCGAGCACGTCTCCGCCGGGATGATGCACACCTACGGCTATCTCTTCTCCCAGCTCAAGACGAAGTACGGCCTCAAGAGCAAGCGCTGGCTCGACTCGCGCGTCGACGAGAGGCTGGGCCTGCCGGCCGGCACGTTCTCGGCCCTGCCGCCGCAGGGCGAGTTCCTGTCCAACGTGACCGCCGCGCTCGCCTACGTCTGCGGCGTGGACGCCGACCTGCCGGGCGCGACCATGAAGCGGCCGAACGTCAAGGCCCTCGGCGCGATCGAGGAGAGCGTGCAGTGGCGCCGCCCCGACGGCTCGACGGTGGACGCCGTCGTGCGCACGCGCCTGGTCGAGCTCGCGCCCCTGCCCGGCTTCAAGAGCGCGGACACGCACCTGCTCGTCTACGACTACGAGAGCGGCGGCGAGCACCGCTTCGTGACCGCCTTCCCCGTGGAGGCCGGCTTCGCGAAGACCGTGCTGGAGGCCAAGCCCACCACCGACGCCGCCTTCAAGCCGCGCTTCAACTTCTACGTGGACCCGGAGTGGAACCTGGTCGCGAGCCGCAGCACCGGCTTCGTCGCCGCGAAGGCCGCGGCTAAGCCTTGAGGGAGCGGAAGACCCGGACCGCGCCCGCCGCCATCAGCGCGGCGAAGACGTAGGGCAGGTAATTGTACGGCGCGTCCGGCACCGGGTAGACGCTGCCCACGATGGGCACCGCCAGCAGCAGGAGCGTGACCGCCGACCCCGCGATCCCTCGTGGCGTCAGCTCCTTCCTCCCGCGCAGATAGAGCGGCGCGGCGGCCGCGACCAGCACGTACGACAGCAGGAAGCCGAAGGTCGCGAGCGTTCCCAGATAGCCGAAGATGTCCATGACCGCCGTGCCGCGCGCCAGCAGCGCGAGCGGGGCCGCGCCCGCGGCGAGCGCGCAGGCCGCGACCGCGACGTGCGGAGTCGCGTGCGTCTCGTGGACGTCGCGCGCGGCGGAGTGGAAAAATCCGTGCGCGGACATCGCGTACATGACCCGCGCCGCCGCCGTGACGCTGGCCAGAGCGCAGGCGAACTGCCCGATCAAGGCGCCCGCGGCCAAGGGCAGGCCGAATCTCGGCAGCCCCGCGATGCCGGCCAGGTCGACGAGCGGCGAGTTCGACTTGTCCAGCGCCAGGCCCGCGCCCCGGAAGGCGAGGACCAAGGTGTACGCCGAGGCGGTGAAGAACACGCCCACGATCAGGACGGAGAACAGGACGGACTTGGGGATGGACCGCAGCGGAGCGCGGGCCTCCTCGCCCAGCGCCGTCGCGCTCTCGAAGCCCACGAAGCTGAACAGCGCCAGCACCAGCGCCATGCGCAGGCCCGAGGCCGTCATCCCCTTCGCGGCGGACTGCGCGGCGTCGCCGATCCGGCCGGAGCGGAGGAAGAACGCCGCGGCCAGCGCCGCGATCAGGCCGACGGCGGCGAACTCCATGAACAGCATGAAGCGCGCGGAGAGCTGGACGTCCTGCCGCGCGATCCACCAGCACAGGAGCAGGCTGCCCAGCATGAGCGCCAGCCCCAGCCCGATCCCGACCTTGACGCCGAAGAGCGCGTCCAGGATCACGCCCGCGTAGTTCGTGAAGCCCGCCAGGCAGGCCGAGGTCGTGAAGACGTAGGCCAGGAACAAGGACCAGCCGCAGAACGCGCCCCAGCGCGGGCCCAGCCCCAAGGTCGTGAAGGTCGACAGGGCGCCGGGCGAGGCCGAGCGCTTCGCGAACACGTTGATCTGCGCGGCCATGAAGAGCATCGCGACCGTCGCGATCGCGTAGGCGAGCCACGTGCCGTTGCCGGCGCTGGCGAACACCAGCGGGACGATCAGCGCCGGCGTCGCCGAGGGCGCGATGTTCGCCACGGACTGCGCGACGACCTCGGAGAGCGACAGCGTGTCCTTCTTGAGCCCGCGCGCCGGAGCTTGAGCTTCGAGCATGCCCAATTTGTACGCTATTCTCCGCTCTCGCCGCAAACAGGAGGACTTTCCCGATGACGAAACGCTTCGCGATCCTGGCCCTGGTTGTGCTGCTCCCCGCGCTCGCGTCCGCGCAGGCCGTCGAGCTCGTGGACCGGTACATGGCCGCCTGGAACGCCCACGACGCCGCGGCCGCCGCTCAGTTCTACGACGACGGCGTGCAGTACTACGACGCGTCCACCGGCGCCCCGGTCATCGGGAAGTCGAAGGCGCAGTCGGACATCGTGCAGGCCTTCCTGACCGCCGTCCCGGACCTCAAGTGGACCCGCGACGCGGACGCTCCGATCGTCGGGGCCGACGCCGTCGCGTTCTCCTGGACGTTCAGCGGGACGAACACCGGCGTCTGGTCGGACGGCACCAAGGCGACCGGGAAGACCTTCCTGATCCACGGCGCGACGCTGATCCGGCTCAAGAAGGGGAAGATCGTCTCTCAGGGCGACTACTACGACGCCCACACGTTCTACAAGCAGCTCGGCCTCAATCCTTAGTTCGGCGTCTCGAGGAACTGAAGCGTCAGAGCCCAGGCCGACGCGGCCGAGGCGGCGTGGTAGGAGGCGCGCGCGTCGTTGAAGAAGCCGTGGTCGGCGCTCGAGAACACGACGCTCGCGTACGGCTTGCCCGCGTCGCCGAGCGCCTTCGTCACGGACGCGATCTGCTCCGGCGGGATGTGCTTGTCGAGGCCGCCCCAGAACAGCAGGATCGGCCCCGACTGCCTCGGCGCGCGGTCGAGCAGGGCCGGCGCGATGCCGGCGCCGTAGAACGAGACCGCGGCCTTGAGCTTGAGCGCGGAGTTCGCGAGGAAGGCCGCGCGCCCGCCCAGGCAGAAGCCGATCGCGGAGACGTCGGCGGCCGCGCCCGCGTCGGGCCGCTTGAGCCAATCGTAGGCCGCGGTCAGGTCGGCGAGCTGGCCCTCGACCGTCAGCGCCGAGTAGTGCGGCCTCGCGGCCTCGAAGTCGCCGTAGGGGCCGTCGAAGCCGGGCGCGGTGCGGTGGAAGAGCTCCGGCGCGAGCGCGACGTAGCCCGCGCGCGCGAAGCGCTCGGCCGCGCCGCGGATCTGCGCGTTCACGCCGAAGGCCTCTTGAATGACGATGATCCCCGGGCGCGGGCCCGCCGCGTCGGGGCGCGCGAGAAAGGCGCCCATCTTCGTCCCGTCAGCGACCGCGAGCGTCAGGCTCTCGGTCTTCGGCCGGCTCATGTCTCCTCCGCGGCGCGCGTATTCTACGAGATCGCCGCGCGGGCGCGGAAGGCGGGGGCGGATCGGAGAAGCCGAGGCTTTCGAGGTAGGTCTTCAGGGCGGCCGCCGACGCGTACGCCGCGACGCGGAAGCGGAGGAAGCGGTCGGGGTGCTCGGGGTCGAAGCCCGCGTCCGCGCCCGAGGCCTGCCAGAGGCGCAGCGAGGCCTGGACCGCCTCGAGCTCCTGGGTCAGCGTGGGCTTCGCGTCCGGCGCGAGCCCCTGCGCGCGGTGCGCGAGGACGTGCGCGGCCCAGGCGGCGGCGATCTCGGGCCGGCCGGCGCGGCACTGCCAGGCCCCGGGCAGGAAGATCGCGGCCGGATCGCGCAGGCGCGCGTGCGGGTACGGGAAGCAGTCGATCGAGGGGAGGGAGGCGCCGAACCAGCGCACCGCGAGCGCGCGCGCGGCCGGCGTCTGCGCCCGGGCCTCGCCGCGCTCGGACGCGTAGTTCTCCAGCCGCGCGAGCTCTTCGGCGTCGATGCTCCGCGCGGCGAGCGCGGCGCGGGCCTTGTCCAGCTCGTCGAGCGCCGGCGTCACCGCCGCGAACGCGCGGAACATCGCGCGCGGGTAGCGCCCCGGCATGAGCGCCCAGACGCGCATGACGTCGGCGGTCGCGATCTTCGGGAACGGCGCCGCGATCTCGGTCAGGTTCGCCACGCGCTCGCGCGCCACGCCCAGCTTGGCGCGCGCGGTCTCGATGCGGTCGCGCCGCGTCAGCGCGATCTCCGAGTCCAGCTCGCGCAGCGCGGCGGCGCCGGACGGAGTCCCGCCTCCCGCTCCCGGCGCGGGAGCCGAGGACGCGACGGGCGGGCGGGCCAGCGCGTGCGGGTCGACCCAGGCCCAGTCGGGCGCGAGGTCCGTCGCGCTCGAGACGTAGCTGCGGAAGGCGGCGGGGCCCGCGCTCAGGGCGCGCGCCTGGTCCGTCTCGTTGTTCCAGAAGTCGCGGTCCGGCCCGGCGCCGACCTCGAGCCACAACATGGACTCGCGGCGCCGCGCCTCGCGCTCGTTCGCGGCGGCGGTCTCCGGCGCGCTCCGCGCGCCGCGGGGATACTGCAGCGCGTGCGTCGCCTCGTGCGCGAGCAGGGCCGCGAGCACCTCGACCGGCGGCGGGGAAACGGCGAAGTAGCCGCGGACGCTGACCTGCTGCTCCCGCATGTTGAACTCCGCCGTGGCCGCGCCCTCGAGCACCCCGACGCGGATCGGCACGCGCCGGTAGACGTCCGCGAGGTCCGGCGCGTGGCGGCGCAGGAGCGCGAGCGCCTCGCGCAGGCGCGGCTCCAGCTCCGCGCCTCCGCGCGCGCCGGGGTCGAGCGCGGCGAAGAGCTCCGGCTCGGCGGAGACGAGATAGGCGTCGGCGAGGTCGAGATGGAGCAGGGCCGACTCGACGGGTTCGTCGTCCGAGTGCGGCGTCACCGCGAGCTCCTGCAGGAACTCGAGATCGTCCCGGCACGCGCGCAGCGCGCGCCGCGCGTCGGCGAGGTAGTCGCCGACGAGCGCGCGCTGGGTCTTCAGCCGCGAGGCGGCTCCGGCCGGAGCGGCGAGCAGGAGGAGGGCCGCCGCGAGGAGGCGCGTCGTCATGAGCGAAGCGTAGCCGCGCCCGCGGAGCGCGTCAAGCCCCGCGACTTTCCCGGGCCGCCGATCGAACGACAGAACCACAGAGACACGGAGACACAAAGAAAAACGGAGAGGGATAAAACGTCGTTACCCTTGCGCCGTTCTCCGTGTCTCTGTGTCTCTGTGGTTTAATTTTACGTACGCAAGGCCGGCCAAGGGGTCGCGTCTGCAGCCGCACGGGCGCGAAGTGGTAGACTCGACGTTGATGAGCGAGCTGTTCAAGCCCCTGCGCCTGCGCGACGTCGAGTTCCGCAGCCGCGTGTTCGTCTCGCCGATGTGCCAGTACTCGTGCGTCGACGGGCTCGCCGACGACTGGCACCTGGTCCACCTCGGCTCCTTCGCCGCCGGCGGGGCCGCGCTCGTGCTCACCGAGGCGACCGCCGTGTGCCCGGAGGGCCGCATCTCGCCCGGCGACTCGGGGCTTTGGAACGACGCGCAGGCGCGGGCCTGGGGCCGCGTCGCGCGCTTCGTGAAGTCTCAGGGCGCGGTCGCGGGGGTCCAGCTCGCGCACGCCGGGCGCAAGGCCTCGACGGCCGCGCCGTGGGACGGAGGCGGGCTCGTGCCGGCGTCGCGAAAGGGCTGGACGCCGGTCGCGCCGTCGGCGATCGCGTTCGACGCCGGCTACGCGACGCCGCGCGAGCTGACGCTCGCCGAGATCGGGACCCTGCCCGGGCTCTTCGCGACCGCCGCGGCGCGCGCGGCGGAGGTCGGCTTCGAGGCGGTCGAGCTGCACTTCGCGCACGGCTACCTGGTCCACGAGTTCCTCTCGCCGCTGTCGAACCGCCGCGCCGACGCCTACGGCGGCTCGTTCGACAACCGCGTCCGGCTCGCGCTCGAGATCGCGGAGGCCGTGCGCCGCGTCTGGTCCGGCGGCCGGCCGCTGTTCGTCCGCGTCTCCGCGACGGACTGGGTCGACGGGGGCTGGGACCTGCCGTCGACCGTCGAGCTCGCGCGCCGGCTCAAGGCGCGCGGCGCGGACCTGATCGACTGCTCGAGCGGCGGCGCCGTCCCCGGCGCGAAGATCCCCGCCGCGCCCGGCTATCAGGTCCCGTTCGCGCAAGCCGTGCGCCGCGAGGCCGGCGTGGCGACGGGAGCGGTCGGCCTGATCACGGAGCCCAAGCAGGCCGAGGAGATCGTCGCGACGGGGAAGGCCGACGCGGTCCTGCTCGCGCGCGAGCTGCTGCGCGACCCGCACTGGCCGCTGCGCGCCGCGCAGGCGCTCGGCGCCGAGGCGCCATGGCCGCGCCAGTACCTGCGCGCGAAGCCGTTCCGGAACTGAACGGCGAAAAAATTTAACCACAGAGACACAGAGACACAAAGAAAACGGAGAGAGAAAAAACGTCGCAACCTTTACGCCGTCCTCTGTGTCTTTGTGTCTCTGTGGTTGACGCCGTTGGTTACGGGTGAGGCGGGGCGGTGACGTTCGGGTTCGCCTTCTGCATCGCCTCGAGGCGGCGGGCGATCTCGACGTCGAAGCGGCGCTTGAGCTCGTCGGTGACCTGGTCGAACTCGCGCGCGCCGTCGACCTTGCGCGCGCGGCCGTCGTACTCGAGGAAGTCGAGGACCGCCTTCACGTCGTCGGGCCGCAGGGGCTGGCCCTGCCAGCGGCTGCGCACGCGCATGCCCGCGATGTAGAACTCCCACCAGCCGCGGCCGACGATCGGCGCGTTGTTGGAGCGCGCGAGCGTGTGGCAGCGCGAGCAGGTGCGCGCGTAGATCGCGTAGTTGTAGCGCTGCTGGGTCGGATAGGCCGTGACGTCGATCGCGTCGGGGCCGAGGTCGCTGTAGTACTCGGCGGAGCGCGCGCGCTCCGGCGGCGTCGGCGGGACGACGACGGGAGTCCGCGCGCGCGCGGGGCCCGTGCTCAGCGCGACGGGAGGCGTCGAGGGCGCGGGAGCGGAGCTGGGTCCGCCGCCGGACCAGCGCCAGGTCGAGCAGGCGGCGACGGCCGCCGCGGCGGCGAGGATGGGCAGGGCGCGCGGGGTTCTCATGCCCCGCATTCTAGCAACGTTTTAGCGGCGGCGCCGTGGTTCGCTCAGCCCTTCGTCGCCGGCCGCTTCGCTTCCGCCGGAGCGGACGCTGGCTCCGTCTTTCCCGAGGCCGCGGTCTCCTGGGAATGGTTGAACTCCGCCTCGAGCTTCGACATCAGCTCGGCGGAGGGCGCCTCGGCGAGAGGCCACATGACTTCCTTCACGTAGGTGAAGAGGAACTGCGCGACGTAGCCGTCCCAGAAGCCCAGGTTCTCGAAGTTGTGCTCCTCGGCGTTGTTGCTGTCGTTGAGCGAGTCGCCGCCCTTGGCCGCCTTGCCGCCGTCGATGCCCACGTACTTCATGTGCAGCTTCGAGTGCTCGGCGTCGGGGGTCTCGCCGTAGATGACCTTCTCGGGCCCGGCCATGATCTTCATCTTCATGCCCTTCTGCATCAGGCCCCAGAGCGCGCCGGCGCGCTCCACCTGGCCGCGGTCCACGATGAAGTTGACGGGAATGCCCGCCGCGAGCTTCGCCTCGATGGCCGCGACCTCGGCGGGCGTCGGGAACATCGCGAACATCGCGCCGTAGACCTCCAGCTTGGCCTGCTCGTAGAACTTCACGTACCAGGAGCCGGCGTCGCTCTTGGGCGTGCCGACCTCCTTCGGGAACGGGATCGTCGCGACGCGGCTGGAGTCCACGGGGATCGGGTCGTCGGCGGGGAACGTGGGGTCGGCCTCCGGCATGCCCTCGACGAACGGGCGCGCGCGGCGCACGAGCCAGCCGTGGTAGGCCGTGAAGAACTTGATGCGGTCGGCGTCGTCGGTGAAGACGAAGTTCTCGAAGTGGTTGTTCTGCGAGGTCTTCGTGTAGTTGAACGAGCCGGTCTGCGCGAGCTGTTGGCCGCCCGCGCGCGTGAAGACGGAGAACTTGTTGTGGTTGATGCCGCTGGCGCCGCCGAGGCCCTTGAGGATGTAGAGCGAGAGGTTCTCGTTCTTGTTGGCGAGCAGGTACTTCATGGCCGGGGTCCGGGGGTCGGCGCCGTGGCCGCTGGCCCCGGTCTTGATCGGGAACCAGTTGCTGTAGTCGCCGACGAAGATCACCTTCTTTCCGGACTTGATGGCCGCGACGATGGACTGCGCCATGTCCATGTCGTCGAAGTTGTAGGCGGCGATCAGCAGGGAGTCGCTCTGCGCGTGCGCCTTCGTCCAGAGCTCGGCGAAATTGTCGCCGATCTGGGGCATGCCGACGATCGGGAGGCTCGCGGAGCCGAACGTCAAAGTCGGGCGCTTGGCGAGCAGGGCCTTGAAGTTCGCCGAGAGCGACTTGAGGATGTTCGCGGCGACGTTCCCCGAAACGGGCGCGGACGGATCCGCCGGGACGGGCGTCTTCTTGCCGCGGACCGTCTTCGCGGCGCCGTCGAAGGCGGCGGCGCCGTCGGTCGCGGCCTCGGAGACGGCGGCCGGGGCGTCCTTGGAGGAGCGGCGCGTCGCGGAGAGGGCGGCGGCGACCGGAGAGGCGGCGGCGGACGCGGCGGCGTCCGCGGCAGCGGCGACCGGAGCGGCGGCGGCCGGAGCCGCGGCGGCGGCCGGGGCGGCGTCGAAGGCCGCGGCGGCGATCGGCGCGGCGAAGCCGGCCGAGAAGGCCGGGGACGGAGCGGACAGCGCGGCGGCCGGGACCGCGCCGAGGGAGGCGGCGGGAGCGGAGAGAGCGGCGGAGACCCCGATGCCGACGGGGGCTTGATTGCGGGCGCTCCCGCCCAGGGCGGCGGGGATCGCGGCCGCGAAGGCGGCGTGCGAGGCGGCCGCGGCGTCGGCGGCGAATTGGACCTGGGCGGCGGCCGGCTGGCCCACGACGAGGACGGCGATCAGGAGGGCGCAGACGCGGCGCAGGGCGGGGAGGAGTTTCATGCCCATAGTATGCCGCCAAGCCGCCATGGCGCGCCTGAGCCGATGGGTCGATTTTGTAAGTCTGGTGGACCTATCCCGCTTGGGCCCGGCGCGCAGGTCCTTCGTCCCGGGGCTTCTAAAGGACGCGGCACCAGAGGACTTTCAGGTACTCGCCCTCGGGATGGTCGGCGGCGAACGGGTGGTCGGCGCCGGCGCCGCTCTTGCGGAAGATCTGGACGCGCCGTCCGGCCGAGCCGGCGGCGGTGCGCACGAACTGCTGGAACTCCTCCCACGGCAGCATGCCGGAGCAGGAGCACGTGACCAAGATCCCGCCGGGCTCGACGACGGAGACGCCGAGGCGGTTCAGGTCGATGTACTTCTGCCGGCCGAGGTGATAGCCCTCGCGGGTGGAGATCAGCTTGTAGGGGTCCAGGATCACGAGGCCGTAGCGGCGCCCGTTCTGCGCGGCCTGCCTTAAATAAGGAAAGGCGTCGGCCGTGACCGTGTCGACGCGGACCTGATTGGCGTTCGCGTTCTTCTTCAGGAGCTCGCCGGCCTCGGGGTCGAGCTCCACCGCCGTGACCTCCTCGGCGCCGCCGAGCTTCTTGGCGTACAGCGCGAAGCCGCCCGTGTACGAGCAGACGTCGAGGACCTTCTTGCCCTTCGTGAACGGGACGACGCCGAGGCGGTTGTCGCGCTGGTCGCAAAAGAACCCCGTTTTATATCCCGAGGACGGGTCGATGGCGAAGGTCACGCCGTTCTCCTTCACGCGCGTGCCGGTGCCGAGGTTCGGCTTCAGCTCGAAGCCCTCCATGCTCTGCGTGTGGGGGTTCGCGCGGTGGAAGAAGCGCGCGTTCGGGTAATGCGTCTTCAGCGCGCGCTCCAGGCGCGGGGCCTGGCGGAACATGCCGAGCGAGTAGAACTCGAGAACCAGGCAGTCGCCGTAGCGGTCCACGACCAGGCCCGGCAGGCCGTCGCCGTTGTCATGGACGAGGCGGTAGGCGTCGGTCGTCGCGTCGAGGCCCAGCGTCTGCCGCCGGAACTCGACGGCGGTCCTCACGCGCTCCGCGAAGAACGCGTCGGCGTCGAACGCCCCGATCCCGCGCGTGAGGAGCCTCAGCGCGATCAGGCTGCGCGGGTTGTAGAGCGCGACGCCGTACGGCGCGTCGGAGCGGTCGTAGACCGCGACGAGGTCGCCGGCCTTGGCCTTGGGGTCGACCTCGGCGAGCATGCGCTTGTAGAGCTGGTGGCCGGAGGCGGCCGAGCGCAGGCGCACCCAGGGGATCGCGAGCTCGTGGGCGGCGGGACGGCCGCGCGGCCGCGCGGGCGCCGGCTCCGCGGGCCCTTCGTCTTCCGGCTTCGTCGGCGCGGGATCGGCCATCAGGGGATCATTGTACCGCAAAGAGCAGCCCCCGTCGCCGACGAGCGGCGACGGGGGCGTCTTTCAGGCTTTGTTCGTCAGCCGATTAAAGCTTGCGAACGTTCGCGGCGCGCGGGCCCTTGTCGGACTGCTGCACGTCGAACTCGACGGCCTGGTTCTCGGCCAGAGTCTTGAACCCCTCGCCCAGGATGGACGTGTGGTGCACAAAAAGATCCTTCGAGCCGTCATCCGGCGTGATGAAGCCGAAGCCCTTCTGGTCGTTGAACCACTTCACTTTGCCCGTAGCCATGTTCGTTCTAAGTCCTCTTCTAGTTGCGTATTGCTCACGTGCGTCTATGTGGCCGGAGACGTTACCATCCCCGTATAATTATTATAGCATGCGCGCCGCGGCTCGACGGGAGCTTTTTTCGCGCGGAGGGCGCGTTTTTTCGCCCCGGCGTCACGGCATGAGCCGAGAGTCGACGGTCCTGACTTCCGTGGCGCTGAGCGGACGCGGCGGCTCGGCGGCGGCCGGGACCGCGGCGGGCTCGGCGGCGGCGGGGGGCGCGCCCGGCGCCGCGGCGTCCGCGGACGCGGTCGCGGCGCCCGCGGCGGCGGCGGCGGCCGGCGCGGCCGCCGCGTCGGGAACGGCTCCTGCGTCCGCCGCGAGCGCAGCCTTGCGCTTCTTGCGCCTGCGCGGGAAGGGCTGGGCCGCGGCGGCGACGCCCGCGTCGATCGTCACGCGCTGGCCGGGCGGGCCGACGAGCTTGGCGATCGTCCCCGCGAGCCGGTCGGCGGCGGCGGGCTCGGCCAGCCGGTTCAGGCTGTCCGCCGGGGAGCCCGGCATCCCGCCCCAGGCGTTCGTCCAATCGAAGCCGCCGGCCGGGCCGGGGCTGGACATCGAGTACAGCGTCACCTTGACCCCGTCGAGCAGCTCCGTCGTGCCGCTGAAGCCGACGTGCGCCGTGACCATGCGGACCTCGACGGCCATCACGACGTCCACCTGGAGCGCGCGCATCCTGGCGAGGACGTCGGGGTCAGTGACGAGATTGATCGTCCCGGCAGAGACGGGCTGACCGAGGGCCGAGCCCGTGACCGCCGCGCTCGCGTTCGCGTCGAGCGCGCTGTAGCCCATCGCGTTTAGGCGCGCGGCGAGCTGGTCCGAGAACGAGGGGCGGTTCGTGGTCGTCGCGATCGCGCGCAGGGGGCCGTCGAGCTTCGGCGGGCCGCCGTTGACGAGCAAGGTCGCGCCGCCGCAGGCGCCGAGCGCGGCCGCGGCGGCGCACAGTCCGAGAGAGCGGAAGATTCCGGTCGCCTTCATGCGCAGACGATAGCGCGTCGACGCGGCGTTTGCAAGGCCCAGCCGCGCGCCTTCCTTTATATCGCGGCGCCGCGGCTTCTCAAGACGCGCGCGAAGAGCTATCCTGCGGCCGTGGCCGCCCCTGCGACGCTCGAGGACGCCGCCGTCGTCCTGCATCTTCTGATCGAGGTCGCGCCCGACAGGCGCGCGGACTTCCTCGCCTTCTGCCGGCGCGCGTTCCCGGTCTACGAGTCCGTCGGCGGCCTGCGCATGGCGCTCTACGAGGACGCCGCCGACCCGAACAAGTTCGACGAGGCCGGCTACTACGCGTCGATGGACGACTACCGGCGCAGCGAGGCCGCGCTGGAGAGCGACCCCGCCCAGGCCGCGCTGATCCGCGAGTGGCGCGCGCTGCTCAAGGGTCCGCCGCAGGTTCGCGTCTTCGTCCGGCGCTGATTCAAGGCGCGGCTTCGGCGGACGCCGCGGCGCGCGTGAGGCGCACGATGCTGGCCGCCGCGTAGGCGATCACCGCGCAGCCCGCGAAGTCGAACGCGCGGCCCACGCCGATGTCGTGGGTGAGCAGGCGCGTGGCCTCGAGCAGGTAGGTCCAGTCGTGCACGCCGGCCGCGACGAGGGGGAGCTCCTGCGCGCGCGCGTCGGCCGCGTAGCGCCCGATGTCGAGCAGGTTCTGGCCGACCCAGGCCAGGCAGACGTCCGCCGAGCGCGGCTGGCCCTCGCGCCGGAAGTGCCACCAGAAAGCCGCGGGCATCAGCAGCTGGCCGAGCGTCCCGCCCGCGACCATGATGAACCGGCTGCCGAGAAGGCCGAACACCAGATGGCCGGTCTCGTGGATGGGGAGGTCGATCCAGTGGAGCGGCGACAGCGCCGAGCGCACCTGCTCGCGCATCGCGCACAGCACGAGGGCGAGCAGGACGGTCCCGGCCCAGAACGCGGCTCCGCCGGCCTCCTTCTTCTCGTCCACGGCGCCAGGATAGCCGCGCGGCCGCGCGCCGTCAAGCGCTCGCGGCGTCCGAGTCACTCGGACGTCACATCGTCCTGTTAGGATGTGGGCGCATGAAGACCACGACTTCGTCCTTGTGCTGGGAGCTCGGCATCGGCGATCCGCGCTTCGTCGAGATCGAGTCGAAGTGGCGCGTCACGCCCGAGGGCGCCAAGCGCCTTCGCGCGGGACTGGACGGCCTCAAGGGCGCGCGGCACGAGAAGAGCGTGACCTTCTTCGACCAGTACCTCGACACGCAGGAGCTCGACCTCCTGCGCCTCGGCGCGAGCCTGCGCCTGCGCTACCGCAAGAACGGCTCGCACGTCTACCTGCAGTACAAGGGGCCGGGATTCCGCCGCGGCGGGCTCCTGTACCGCTCGGAGTTCTCGACCGAGCGCCTGGACGAGCTCGTGCGCGAGGAGAGCCACCACGACGTCGTGCGCTTCAGCGAGACGTCGGTGCGCGAGATCCTGCACGCGCACGCCGGCCCCGCGATGGCGGAGGCGATGCGGCGCCACCTCGGCAACCGCCTGATCGACGCGATCGACACCGGTCCCCTGATCTGCCAGTACGAGAAGCACAAGTTCTCCGTCGAGCTCGACGGGGGCTGCCTCGAGCCGTCCGTCGACCGCGTGAGCGCGTTCCACATCCGCCGCCGCGGGCCGCACGGGATGTCGACGTTCTGGGAGTACGAGAACGAGGCGAAGTCCGAGGACGGCGACCTGGACGCGAAGCTCGCCCTGCTGCCGCGCCTGAAGAAGTTCGACGCGGCGCTCGTGTCCCGCTTCGGGCTGGTGCCCGAGCGCCTCGACAAGTACCGGCGCTGCGCGGGGTGCTTCGTGCGCCTCGACCCGGCGTCCCGGGCCGTTCCCGCCGCGCCTCGCCCGGCGGTCCCCGCGGCCGCGAGCGCCGAGAAGCGCTTCCTGCTGGCGGTCTAGGCGCCGCGCCCGGCCGCCCACTTCTCGGCGGCGGCGAGCTTCTCCGGCGTGCCGATGTCGTGCCAGGTCCGCTTTCCCGAGCGCCAGGCGCGGATGTCGGCGCCGGCGGCGGCCAGGCGCAGGTAGGTCTTCGTGATCGAGAAGACGCCCGACTCCGTGATCCGGTCGAGCAGGGACGGGGAGATCACGTGGACGCAGTCGAAGGGCAGGCGCTGGGCGCCGGTCACCGCGCCCTTGGCCCACGTCGTCCTCCCGGATTTCCGGTCGTCGTGGCCGACGAAGCGGTCCTTCGCGTCGAACAGGTAGGCGCGGTCGCTGTCGCGCTCGCTGACCGCGAGCGTGACGAGCGCGCCGCTTCTCTTATGCGCGGCGTACAGCGCGCGCAGGTCCAGGTCGGTCAGTATGTCGACGTTGTGCACGAAGAAAGGCTCGCGGCCCTTGAGCAGCAGCGCGGCCTTCTTGATCCCGCCGCCGGTCTCGAGCAGGAGGTCGTCCTCGCGCGAGACCGCGATCGGCGCGCCGTGCCGGCGGGAGAGGTCGGCGCAGAAGTCCGCGACGCGCTGCGCGAAATGGTGGACGTTGACGACGAAGGAATCGGCTCCCGCGTCCTGAAGGCGGACGAGGACGCGCTCGAGCATCGGCACGCCGGCGACGGGGATCAGGGCCTTCGGCGTCGCGTCGGTCAGCGGCGCCAGCCGCGAGCCGACGCCCGCGGCGAGGATCATGGCTTTCACGGCGTCTTCATTTCGTCGGCCACGATTTTTTCTCGCGGTGCGAGACGGCGACCGAGACGCCCTGGTCGTGCAGGTGCTTGGCCAGGCGCTCGGCGCAGTAGACCGAGCGGTGCTGGCCGCCGGTGCAGCCGAAGGCGACGAACAGGTGCGTGAAGTTGCGCCGCCCGTAGTCCTCGACGGCCTGGTCGACGAGCGCGAAGGCCGAGCGCGTCCAGCGGTCGACCGGCTCCTCCTTGGCGAGGAAGGCGATCACGTCCGCGTCCAAGCCCGACGAGAACTTGTACTGGATGTGGCGGCCGGGGTTGGGCAGGCAGCGGCAGTCGAACACGTAGCCGCCGCCGTGGCTCTTGTCGTCGCGCGGCATGCCGTGCTTGTAGGAGAAGCTCTGGATCTGGACGCTGAGCTTGAGCTTCGCCGCGCCGAACTGGCGCAGCTCCGAGGAGCCGATCAGGCGCTTGAAGACTCCGAGGAGCTCGGGGGCTTCGATCGGCAGGTTCGCGGTCAGCAGGATGTGCTCGATGTTGCGGATCGCGTAGGGGATGCTCTGCAGGAACAGCGGCTTCTTCTCGTGGAAGCCGCGCAGGCCGTAGGCGCCCATCGCCTGAAGAATTCGGATCAGCACGAAGCCGGGGAAGTACTTCTTGAACTCGGCCTTGTCGACGCGCGCGTACTTCGACGCCTCCAGGATGTAGAGGTCGAGGAGCTCGTCGCGCAGCTCGAACGGGACGTCGGCCTTCGCGTCGTAGAGCAGGGACGCGATGTCGTACTGGAGCGCGCCGCGGCGGCCGCCCTGGTAGTCGATGAAGTACGGCCTGCCGTCCTTCAGCATCACGTTGCGCGACTGGAAGTCGCGGCACAGGAAAAAGTCGCGGTCGGCGGCGAGCAGGTAGTCGGCGAAGACCGCGAAGTCGTTCTCGAGCGCCTCCTCGTGGAAGACGATCCCGCCGAGCGTCAGGAAGTAGTATTTGAAGTAGTTGAGGTCCCAGAGCATCGACTGCTTGTCGAAGCTCTGCCGCGGGTAGCACCAGCGGTAGTCGAGGCTGCGGCCAGCGACGATCTGCATCTTCGGCAGGGCGCGCACGACGTCGTGATAAGCGGAGACGACGTCTTGGGGAAAGCCCGAAGGGTTTCGGCGCTTGCCGAGGAACTGGAAGAGCGTGGTGTCGCCGAGGTCTTCCTCTATATAGGCGGTTCCGGTCTCGTCCTCGCCGTAGATCTCCGGGACCGGGACGCCTTCCTTGCGGAAGTGCTTGGAGAACTCGATGAAGGCGCGGTTCTCCTTCACGTCCGCGTTGATCACGCCGATCGCGGTCTTCCCGCCGCCGGCCAGGCGGTAGATCTTGCGGTTCGAGCCCTCGGCGCGCACGGGCGCCGGCGCCGACGGCTCGGCGCCGAAACGCGCGCGGAACAGCGCCGAGAGGGCGTCGCTCACGGCCGCATCTTAGCTAAAATCGCGGCGTGATCCGCACCAAGCGCGTCTTCGAGAAGCGGACGGAGGACGACGGCTGGCGCGTGCTCGTCGACCGCCAGTGGCCGCTGGGCGTGCGCAAGGAAGCGGCGGCGCTGAACTACTGGGCGAAGGAGCTCGCGCCGTCCGAGGGCCTGCGCGAGTTCTACCGCCACGACCCCAAGCGCTGGATCGCCTTCCAGCGGCGCCTGCGCGACGAGCTGAAGAACGAGGCGGCGCAGGCGACGCTCGCGAGGCTGGCCGAGATCGCGAAGACCGGGACGGTCACGCTCGTCTTCGGCTCGCGCGAGCCGGTGCGCAACAACGCGACGGTCGTGAAGGAAATCCTGCAGGACTACCGCTGAGCGCCCGCGTCCGGCCCGCCGGACGGCAGGGGCGCGGCGCCGCCCTGCGTCTCGAGCACCCACTCGGCGAGCAGGGCGTTCGGCCAGCCGAAGTCCGGGCGCGTGTAGCGCTTGGGATTATTCGGGTCGAAGGACTCGTGCAGGCGGCCGTCGCCGGGATCGCTGGCGAGCAGCTCGGAGAGGACCTTCGACTTCTCGGCCGGGTCCGTCGACGTGAGGCCCTGGGCCAGCAGAGACAGCGGCCAGACCCAGCGCCCGCGGCCGTCGGTGTGCGGCGAGCCCACGCCCGACGCGAGTTTGCCCGAGTCGTACTCGGGGTCGCCGGGCGAGAGGATGAAGCGGCGCGTGGCCTGGTAGACGGGATCGGACGCGCTCACATAGCCGAGGTAGGGCGCGGAGAGCAGGCTCGGCAGGTTCGCGTCGTCCATCAGCTTCGAATGTCCGAGGCCATCGACCTCGTAGGCGTAGATGCGGCCGTACTTCGGGTGCGCGACGATGCCGAAGTTCTTGATGCCGTCGTCGACTTGGCCGCGCAAGGTCTCGGCGCGCGCGGCCGTCGCCCCGTCGTGATAGACGTCGCGCTCGATCTGCGCGAGCTCGCCGAGCGCGACGACGGCCATCATCTCGGCCGGGATCAGGTAGTCGTACGTGCAGGCGTCGTCGGAGGGGCGAAAGCCGGTCCAGATCATGCCGGTGCGGCCGACGGGATTGTTCCTGAGCTCCTTGTGCGTGTAATGCCGCGGAGCGGAGGCGTGGTCCTGCTCGGCGATCATCACGTCGAGCGCGCGGCCGAAGCCGGCGGCGACGCCGGGCGTGAAGGCGCTCGCGTCGCCGGTCGTCTTCCAGTACGTCCAGGCGAGGATGATCGGGGAGCACAGCGAGTCGAGCTCGAACTTCTCCTCCCAGACGGAGTAGTCCTTCTTGAAGGCGTTCGCGTACGGGTCCACGGTCAGGTTCTTGGCCTGGCGCGCGATCACTCCTTTGAAGAAGGAGTCCACGTCCGGGTTGTCCTTGGCGAAGAGCAGGTACGGGCGCGCCTGCGCGCTCGAGTCCCTCAGCCACTCGGCCGGGATGTCGCCGGTCTGCACGTAGACCGTGCCGTCGGACGCCCACGACGCCTGGCTACCGGTGTTCTTCAGCGCGCCGCGCAGCATCGCCTGCAGATGCGGATCGGACGAATGGAAGCCGGCCGCGGCCGCGTCGACGGCCGGGAAGCGGATCGGACCGGCGGGATGCGCGCCGTCCGACGCGGGCGCGGGGGCGGGCGCGGAGACGTCGGCCACGTCGGTCCCGCAGGCGAAGCCGGGCGGGCAGGGATCCATCAGGCTGCGCGCGCGCGCGGCGCTCTCGTCCGAGGCCGCGTCGGCGCGGGCGCGCGTTCGCGCGCCGAGCAGGGCGAGCCCGAGGAGGGCGAGGGTCCGGAGCCTCATGCCGACAGGGTAGCGTCGGCGCGAGGCGCCGCCAGGGTCGAAGGGCCTAGCGGACTCTGGAGCAGGAGACGCCGTATTTCCTAAGATGGCGATCGCGCCGCCGACCGGCGTCGCCAGGAGGCCCAACATGAAGCTTCGCATCGCCGCCGTTGCCGCCGTCCTTCTCGCCGCCGCCGCCGTCCACGCCGCCGAGTCCCCGAAAGCCATGGGCCCGGTCCGCGAGTTCAAGTCCGTGAACATCGAGGTCAAGGGCACGAAGATCTGGACGCCCTCGGTCTTCGTCGTCAAGAAGGGCGACAAGGTCAAGATCACGCTCGTCAACCTCGCCGAGTCCGGCGTCCACGCCTTCGCGATCGACGGCTATCCCGTCGACGTGCAGGTCAACAACAAGGAAGGCGACAACTCGAAGGTCGTCGAGTTCACGGCGGACAAGGCCGGCATCTATCGCGTGTTCTGCTCGATGCACCCGGGCCACGTCGGCGGCCAGCTGATCGTCCTCGAGTAGCCTCGCGCTCAGGCCGCGGCGGCCACCGCCGCCGCGGCTCCGGCGAGCGGCAGGCTCAGCGTGAAGCGCGCCCCGCCCGCCGGGAGGTTCTCGGCGGAGAGGTCGCCGCCGAGGCGCTGGGCCGCCTCGCGCGACAGGTACAAGCCCAGGCCCGTTCCGTTCGTCGTCGTGAACGGCTGGAACAGCCGCGCGAGGACGTGCGCCGGAATCCCGGGGCCCGTGTCCTCGATGGTCACGAGCGCGCGCGGCGTCGTCGAGGCTGTGTCGCGCGACGCGCTCACGCGGATCTCTCCGCCCTGCGCCATGGCCTTGGCCGCGTTGCCGATCAGGTTCAGGAGGATGCGCTCGAGGTCCTGCGGAGGGGCGTCGATCTTGAGCGCCTCGACGGGCAGAGAGCGCTTCACCTCGACGTTGTGCGAGCGCAGGATCGGCTCCGCGAGCGAGACCGCGGCGTCGATGACGGTCGCGAGCTTCTTGGGCGCGGCCGCCTCGCTGGCGCCGCGCAGCAGGCCTCCGGCGAGGCCCTGGCAGAACAGCGCCGCCTTCTCGATGCGCTCGAGATCCCGCCCCAGCACGGGGTCCGCCACTCCGCGGTCCAGGTGCAGGCGCGCGAAGGAGCTGACCACCATCAGCGGGCTCACGAGGTCGTGAGCGGCGCGCGCGGCGACCGCGGCGATCGTGTGCATGCCGCGCTCGCGCTGCCACGCCTCGTTCGTCGCGCGCGAGGACTCCTCCAGGCTCGCGATCTCGTGCCGCTGGAGCTGGATCCGATCCTCGGCCTCGTGCTCCGCGCGCGACAGGAACCAGAGTCCGCAGGCCGAGCCGGCGAGGATGCCGGTCTTCAAGGCGAGAGCGAACGTGGCGGAGGGCCCCCAGTGGTCGATCCAGGAGACGTAGAGCGCGGCGTTGGACGCGCAGACGCCCGCGGCCGTCCACGCGAGCTCGCGGCCGCGCAGCAGGATCGCGGCGGTGAACAGCGGCAGGAGGTAGAGCACCCACAGGCTCGACTCGCTTCCGCCCGAGTACTCCTGGATGCCCGCGATGGAGGCGAAGCCGGCCAGCAGGGTCAGCGCGTGGAGCCAGGCCGTCTCCGGCGCGCGGCGGATCGAGAGGCTCGTGGCGAGGCTGGAGGCGAGCAGGCAGGCGAACAGGCAGAGGGCCTGCGGGTAGACGACGCTCGGGTCGCCCTTCGCGAGGAAGGCGAGCCCGCCCATGATCACCCAAAGCGCGGCCTCGAAGCGCGCGGTCCGGCTGCGGCGGTCTTGGCTGTCCACGTTCTCCTCCCGGCCCTCGGCGGCCATGCCGGTAGGATGCGCGGGCGCGTCGAAACCGCGCTTCGACGGCGCTGAAATAGAACTTAAGGGGGCGCCCGCGTCCGCGATTCTCGTATAATGCCCGCCATGAAGCAAACCTTGCTCGTCGTCCTCGGTCTCGTCGTCGGCGTCCTCAGCGGCATGGTCGGCGTCGGCGGCGGGGTCTTCGTCGTGCCGGCCCTCGTCTTCGGCTTCGGCTTCAGCCAGCTCGCCGCGCAGGGGACCTCGACGGCCCTGCTGCTGCCGCCGATCGGCATCCTCGCCGCGTACAAATACTGGAAGGACGGCTACGTCGACGTGCGCGCGGCCGCGCTGATCTGCGCGGGCTTCGTGCTCGGCGGCTGGTTCGGCGCGAAGTACGCGATCTCCCTTCCTCAAGATATCCTGCGCCGCGTGTTCGGCGTCTTCCTGCTCGTCGTCGCCGTCAAGATGCTCGCCGGGAGATGAACCGTCGCTTTCTTTGTCGTATAATCCCGCGCAGATCGCCCGTCGCGCCCGAGGACATCCCATGAACCTGATCCCCCTGCTCGCTCTCCTGACCTGGACCGCCGCCGCGGAGACTCCGTCCTCGCCGGTCTCCACGTTCGACCCGACCGCCCTCGACCGCTCGGTGTCCCCGTGCCAGGACTTCTACCAGTTCGCCTGCGGCGGCTGGGTCAAGGCGCATCCGATCCCGTCGGATCAGTCGCGCTGGGGGCGCTTCAACGAGCTGGCCGAGCGCAACAAGCTCGTGCTGCGCGGGATCCTCGAGGAGGCGGCTGCGGGGCCGAAGACGGATCCGGTCGACCAGCGCCTCGGCGACCTCTGGGGCGCGTGCATGGACGAGGAGTCCGCGGAGAAGAAGGGGACGGACCCGATCAAGGACGAGCTCGCCGCGATCGACGGCCTGACCAACACCGCCGCGCTCCCGGAGCTGCTCGCGCGCCTGCACTCGCACCGCGTCAACGCGGGCTTCGGCTTCGATTCCGATCAGGACTACAAGGACGCGACGAAGGTCATCGCCGAGTTCGACCAGGCCGGGCTCGGCCTGCCCGACCGCGACTACTACTTCCGCGCCGACGAGAAGTCCCAGCGCCTGCGCCGCCAGTACGTGTGGCACGTCGCGAAGGTCTTCGGCCTGCTCGGCGACGAGCTCAAGACCTCGGTCGACGAGGCCGAGACCGTGATGCGCCTGGAGACCGCGCTCGCGAAGGTCTCGCAGGACAAGGTCACGCGCCGCGACCCCGAGAAGGTCTATCACCGCCTCACCTCCGCCGAGCTCTCGGCGCTCGCGCCCGGCTTCGACTGGAACCGCTACCTGACGCTGACCGAGGCCCCCGAGTCGCCGTGGCTCAACGTCGTCTCGACGGACTTCGCCTCGGGCTTCGCGACGCTCGCGTCGACCACGCCGCTCGCGGACTGGAAGGTCTACCTGCGCTGGCGCGTCGCGGCCGCGGCCTCGCCGTGGCTGTCGAAGGATTTCGTCGACGAGAGCTTCGACTTCGGCGGCCGCAAGCTCACCGGGGCCAAGGAGCTCAAGGCGCGCTGGAAGCGCTGCGTCGAGCTCGCCGACGGCGCGCTCGGCCACGACCTCGGCCGGCGCTACGTCGACAAGACCTTCGGCGAGGAGGGGCGCGCGCGCACCGCCGAGCTCATCGCGGCGCTCGACAAGTCGCTCGACAAGGACCTGAAGGAGCTCGACTGGATGACGGCGCGCACGCGCAAGCTCGCGCTCGAGAAGCGCGCGGCCATCGACCACAAGATCGGCGGCCCGTCGAAGTGGCGCGACTACGAGGGCGTCAAGATCGACCGCGGCGACCTGGTCGGCTCCCTGCGCAGCGCCGCCGCCTACGAGGTGCGGCGCCGTCTCAAGAAGATCGGCAAGCCCGTCGACCGCACCGAGTGGGACATGACCCCGCCGACGGTCAACGCGTACTACAACCCGCAGCTCAACGAGATCGTCTTCCCGGCCGGCATCCTCCAGCCTCCGTTCTTCGACCGCGCCGGCGACCAGGCCTTCAACCTCGGCGCGATCGGCGTCGTGATCGGCCACGAGATGACGCACGGCTTCGACGACGAGGGCCGCAAGTTCGACGCGCAGGGCAACATGGCGGACTGGTGGACGCCGCAGGACGCCAAGAAGTTCGAGGAGAAGGCGCAGTGCCTCGTCGACCAGTACGGGAGCTACGAGGCCCTGCCCGGCCTCAAGCTCAACGGCAAGCTCACGCTCGGCGAGAACACGGCCGACAACGGCGGCGTGCGGCTGGCGACGATGGCGCTCGGCGAGCTCAAGAAAGCCGGCTCGGTCGCGCCCGACGTCGCGGGCTTCACGCCCGAGCAGCGCCTCTATCTCGGCTTCGCCCAGGTCTGGTGCTCGAACCAGACCGAGGAGAGCGCGCGCATGCTCGCGCAGGTGGACCCGCACTCGGCGCCGCGCTGGCGCGTGATCGGCCCGCTGTCGAACACGCCGGGCTTCGCGAAGGCCTTCACGTGCGTCGCGAGCGACCCGATGGCGTCGGCGAAGGCCTGCCGCGTCTGGTAGGCGCGGCTCGCCTCAGCGCGGCGTCTCGAGCAGGGCGCGGACCGCGTCGTAGGCGGGCTTCGGCCGGTACTGCCGGTCGAGCAGGAGCGGCGCCGTCTTGTCGCTCGAGTCGTCGATCCAGGTGTACTTGTCCGTGAGCCCCCAGGTCAGAAAGGCCCGGCAGCGCGGCGTCTGCAGGCAGGCTCCGAGGATTTTTCGGTACTGACCGGCCTGCTTTTGGAGGGCGTCCGGATCGCGGCTCTTGTCTTTCGGGATGGAGACGTCCATCTCGGTGACGTGGACGTCGAGCCCGAGATCGCCGAAGCGCTTGAAGTTCGCCCGGACGCTCTCCTCCGATAAATCCTGGTCGTAGGAGATGTGCGTCTGGAATCCGACGCCCTGGATCGGCACGCCTTCTTCCTTCAACGTCTTGAGGAGCCGATAGATGCCGTCCGACTTCTTGTTCAGCTCCTCGGCGCCGTAGTCGTTGTAGAAAAGCAGGGCCTCGGGATCGGCCTCGCGGGCCCAGCGGAAGGCGTCGCGGATGTAGTCGCCCGGCTTGCGGCCCGCGTCGAGCCTCGGCCAGGGTCCCTCGGCGTTGATGTCCCCGTCGTCGTCGACGGCCTCGTTGACCACGTCCCAGCAGAGGAGCTGGCCGCGGAAGTGGCCGGCGACCTTCAAGATGTAATCATGAAGAATTTGACGCAAGGCTTCGCTCGAGCCTTTTCGCCGCAGGACCCAGCCGGGGACTTGGTCGTGCCAGACCAAGGTGTGCCCGCGCACCGCCATGCGGTTCTCGCGGGCGAGCTTGACGACGGAGTCGCCGGGCCCGAAGTCGTAGACGTCCGGCTTCGGGTGCGTGGTGACGAACTTCATCACGTGCTCCGGCACCACGACGTTGAACTCGCGCTCGAACGCCGGCAGGTACAGCGGGTCGGCCAAAGTCTGCGGATAGAGCCGGAGCGCGCCGCCGATCAGGAATCCTCTTTTTTCCGCCGCGGCGCGAAGCCCGGCCGCCGGGCGGAGATCGAGACCCGCCGCCGCGTCCGCGCGGACGTTGGAGAAGAGGCCGAGGACGACGAGCCCCGCCGACGCCATCGCGAAGAACATCAGGAGCGGATTCAGCCAGCGCTGCTTGAAGCGGCGGTCCTTCCACACGCTGAAGCCCGCCATCGCCAAGCAGGCGCAGCCCCAAGCGATCCGCGGCGCCGGCAGGACGATCGCGCGAGTCAGCGGAGACACCTGGGCGAGGTCGACGTCGAACGCGAGGAACATCTCATGCCACATGCGCACGGCGAAGAAAAAGACGAAGGCCAGCAAGAGCCAAAGCTCGGCGGCGATGACGGAATTCTCCCGGATCCCGAGCTTCCTGCATCGCTGGGCGACGAGGTAGCTCAGGCCGATGGAGAGCAGGCTGGAGAGCAGGACCGCTCCCCCGAAGAGCAGGCCGAACGCGTTCATTGGAGTATCTCCACGATCCGAGGGTAGAAAAATCGGAGCCGCTCGGGAACTCGTCCCGAGCGGCTCCGTTATACTAATTCTTCCGTGCCGCGGCGGCTTTAGCGGACGACGACGGGGTACGAGATCGACGACGCGCCGTCGAGGACCGAGATCGTCCTCGGGATCTGCGCCAAGCGCGGGTCGTTGGAGTCCTTCTGCTCCTTCTGCAGAACGACGGTCCACTGCAGCGGGCGCAGGCTCGTCGCCTGGAGCTCGATCTTCTTGACGAGCTTGGGCTTGGCCGCGAGCAGCTCCTGGATCAGCGCGATCTTTTGGAACTGCGCGAGCGCGTTCTTCGCGTTGCCGAAGTCGCGTCCGTAGGCGGCGCGGACCTCGTTGACGCGGGCCTCGGTCGCCTTCGTGCGCGCCTCGTAGTCGGCCTCGAAGGCCGCGATGCGGGACAGCGCCGCGTCGATCGACGCGTAGTCGCCGCCCTTGGCGGCCTTGAGGCCGTCCTTCACGTTGCCCTTCTCGAGGTCGTAGGTCTTGTCGAGGGTCTCGGCGGTGGCGCGCGCGTCGAAGAGCGCGGGCATCAGCTGAGTGTTGACCATGTCGTCGTAGCGGCTGCCGAGCATCTCCTTGCGCAGCTTCTCGGAGGCGTCCTTGACGTCGCCGGCGTAGCCGCGGAGGGTCTTGAGGATGTCGAGCGTCTCGTTGGCGCGCTTCTCGGTCAGCTTGTAGCGGCCGTCGGAGGCGGCGGCGAAGACCGGCGCGGCGGACGAGGCGAACTGCGACTCGGTCGAGGCGAACGAGGCCGCGGACTGGGCGAAGGCGGCGGCGGACAGCAGCATGAGACCGGCGGCGAGGATGGGGCGGGGGGTCATCGGCGAGAGCCTCTCGGTGCGGGGATTCACGACGTGTCATTTTACGAATTTTCTCGTCGAGAGTCAACGAAGCCTGGGACCTAAGGCCCAGGCGGCGGCGGGCCTTGCGGTCCCGCCCCGAGCGGCGTCACGCGGACGTAACGCGCTCGTCGACGGCGCCCTATGGCTTCCCCGCCCGGCCCGGCCTATACTGGACTCATGGAAAACCGCGACGAGGAGCCCAGGCGCTGGCGCACGATCTGGATCTCGGACATCCATTTGGGGACCCGGGATTCTAAGACGGCGTTCCTGCTCGAATTCCTCAAGCACAACGAGTCCGACACGCTCTACCTCGTCGGCGACGTCATCGACGGGTGGCGGCTCAAGACCTCCTGGCACTACTGGGACCAGGGCCACAACGACGTCGTGCAGAAGATATTGAGGAAGGCGCGCAAGGGCGCGCGCGTGATCCTCGTTCCCGGCAACCACGACGAGGCCTTCCGCGATTTCTCCGGGATGCACTTCGGCGGCGTCGAGGTCATGCTGGAGACGGTCCATCAGACGGCCGACGGCCGGCGCTTCCTCGTCGTCCACGGCGACCAGTTCGACGGCGTCGTGCGCCACGCGAAGGCGCTCGCGATCCTCGGGACCTGGGCCTACGACGTCGCCCTGCGCGTCAACCACTGGTTCAACGCGGCGCGGCGCCTCGTCGGCCTGCCCTACTGGTCGCTGTCGGCGTGGCTCAAGCACAAGGTCAAGAACGCAGTCGAGTTCATCGCGAAGTTCGAGGACGAGATGATCGCGGAGACCAAGCGCCGCGGCCTGGACGGCGTGGTCTGCGGCCACATCCACCACGCCGAGATCCGCGAGGCCGGCGGCGTGCTCTACTGCAACGACGGCGACTGGGTGGAGAGCTGCACGGCCCTCGTCGAGGACTTCGACGGCAAGCTCAGCATCCTGCACTGGGCCGACGAGAGGCGCAAGCTGCGCGAGGAGGCGGCCGTATGAAGAACAAGAGCTCGTCTCCCAAGCTCCTGGTCCTGCACGCGTCGGTCGGCGCGGGCCACACGCGCGCGGCGAAGGCGGTCGCCGCCGCGCTCGCGGCCGAGGCGCCCGAGGCGCGCGTCGACGTCGTCGACGCGCTCGAGCTCGCGCGGCCGCTGTTCAAGCGCGCCTACGGCGACGGCTACCTCGAGCTCGTCGAGCGCGCGCCGTCGCTGTTCGGCCTTCTCTTCGAGCTGACCGACCGCGCCCCCGGCCGCCGCGCGCTCGGCGACAAGCTGCGCCGCGCGGTCCAGCGCTGGGGCGCGGGAGACCTGGCTGAGTTCCTCGAGCGCGGGAGCTGGGACGCGGTCGTCAACACGCACTTCCTCGCGCCGGAATTGATCGCCGCGCTGACGCGCGAGGGCCGCTTCGCCGCGCCGCAGATGACGGTGGTGACCGACTACGACGCGCACCGCATCTGGGTCCACGAGCCGTGCGCGCGCTACTGCGTGGCGGGCCCGGCCGCGGCGGCGTCCCTGCGCGGCCACGGCGTGCGCGCGCGCGACGTCGACGTGACCGGCATCCCGGTCGACCCGGCCTTCGCGGCGCCCCTCGACCGCGAGGCCGCGCGCCGCGAGTTCGGGCTCTCCGGCGGCTATCCGGTCGTCGTGCAGTCGGCCGGCGGCCACGGCGTGGGGCCGCTCGAGGACGTCTATCGCGCTTTGCTGTCCTCGACCGTGCCCTCCGAGATCGTCGTCGTCTGCGGCCGCAACGAGGCCGCGCGCCGCAAGCTCGCCGCGATCCGCCCGCCCTCGCGCCATCGCGCGCTCATCCTCGGCTACACCGACAAGATGCGCGTGCTCATGGCCGCCGCGGACCTGCTCGTGACCAAGCCCGGCGGCCTCACCGTCTCCGAGGCGCTCGCGAGCGCCCTGCCCATGGCTTTGATCAACCCGATCCCGGGCCAGGAGGAGCGCAACGCGGACTACCTGCTCGAGAACGGCGCCGCCGTGAAGGCCGCCTCTCCCGCCGCGCTCGCCGGCAAGGTCGAGGGCGTCCTTTCTTCCGCGGAGAAGCTGGCCCTGATGCGCCGCCGCGCGAAACTGCTCGGCCGGCCGCGCGCGGCCTTCGACGTGGCGCGCGCGGCCTTGGAGCTCGCCCGGGGGCGCGCCGAGGCCGCGTCGAGCGACGTCGCGCTCGCCGCGGCCGAAGCCCCGCTCCTGATCGGACGCTGGGCCATCCCCGGCCTTCCCGCCCGCTGAGGGGGCTTGATTTCCCCGCGCGCGGGGTTAAACTAAGCGGATGAGGCGCCTCTGCGCCGCCCTCCAGGCCGGACTCGCGGCGGCGGTCCTGTCGTCCTGCCACACGCATTACGGGAGGCCGAAGACCGACGCGGAAGTGGGCGCGCTCGCCGCGAACTCGTGGGAGCGCCTCAAGCTGGAAGAGACGGAGGCGCTGATCGGACGCGAGTACGCCGCCGCGCAGGACGGCGCGTCGGACCGCGAGCGGCTGGACCGCGGCGCGCGCGAGCTCGGCTTGACGGACGCGAGCGAGCTGTTCGCGATCCTCGGCCGCGACTGCGCGGAGCCCGGCGAGATCGCGCGCTTCGCCGCGGCGCGGGGCCTCAGCGCGCCGACGGCCGCGCGCTATCTCGAGACGCGCTTCGGCGCCGCGGCCTGCGGCTCGACGGCGCGCTGAGCGCCGGCGCCGCGGAGAATCCCCGCGGCCAGCACGGAGACGAGGCTCGCGGCGAGAAGCGTCGCGGTCCGAACCGCCCACGCTCCGAGCGCCGGACGCCAGATCAGCGCGGCGGCCGCGCCCGACGCGGCGACCGCGAGGTAGTAGTCGACGGGAAAATCGAGCAGCGTGCGGCGGAACCACGGCACGTGCTCGCGGCGAAACCGCGCGATGCCCCAGGCCGGATTCCACGCGAACCACTGCAGGTCCCACGCGGAGGTCAGGATCAGGTACGACGAGACGCCCTTGGCCCACAGCTCCCGCGAGAAGCCGACGAAGACGAGCGGCAGGTGGAAGAAGGCGATCAGCAGGAGCGTGAGCCAGACGTGATAGCCCGTGATCTCCTTGCCGTTCGTGAGGTTGAGAAACCACTCCGGGCCCCAGCGCCACGTCGGCAAGGTGACCGCCCAGCCGCGCGCGCCCTCGATCTCGATCTCGGTGCGCGCGAGCAGCCAGCAGAGCACGAACAGCGCGAGCCCCTCGCGCGCGGCCTGCGCGGCCTCAGCGCTCACGCAGCACCCAGCAGCCGGCCGGAACGGCGAGCGCGCCGAAGATCACGTAGAGGCGCCAGTAGGTGTCGTTGAGCTGCTGCCAGAAGATGGATGCCGTCGCGTGGTCGACCTGCCATTTCGCGGCCATCGCGAGGCCGAAGGTCAGCGCGGTGCACGACAGCATCAGGCCCAGGACCTTGCGTCCGTCGATCTTCCAGTCCGTCAGCGTGGCGACCAGCGTCGTGCCGAGCAGCGGGCCGTACGTGTAGGCGACCATGCGGAACGCGAGCCACAGCAGGTTGTCGAGATTGCGCATCATCAGCGCGAAGACGATGAAGAACACGCCGAAGCCGACGAAGAACCGCTTCGACGCGCGGACGATCTGCTCCTCGCTCTGGCCGGCGGCCCAGTACGGCTTGTAGAAGTCGACGGTGAAGGCTGTCGCCAGCGAGGCGAGCGCGGAGTCGGAGCTGCCCATCGCGGCCGAGGCGACGGCGGCGAGCAGGAGCCCGCGCAGGCCGTGCGGCATCGCGGTCAGGATGAAGCGCGGGAAGACGTGGTCGGGGTCGGCCATGCCGGCGACCAGCTCGGGGTGAATCTTCGCGTACGCGTAGAGCGCGACGCCGATGAACAGGAAGAGCCCCGAGATCGGGATCGAGACCAGGCCCGAGATCGCCAGGCTCCAGCGCGCGCGGCGCTCGTCGTTGCAGGCGAGCAGGCGCTGGACCATGTCTTGGTCGGTGCCGTAGGCGGCCGAGGAGTTGAAGAAGCCCCAGATCGCGATGAGGAAGAAGAGCCCCAGGTTCGCGGGCTTGAGGAGCTCGAGGAAGTTGAACTTGTCGTACTCCGTCCCGTCGGGCTTGACCGCGTGCCGTCCCGCGTCGACGATCGCGGCAAATCCGCCGGGCACGTGCGCGGCGATGTAGATCAGCGCGATGACGCCTCCGCCGATCAAAAGGGAGAACTGGAGCAGGTCGGTCCAGGCGATCGCGCGCCCGCCGCCGGCGGTGGTGTAAAGGAGGATCGCGGCCACGGTCGCGATCACGCAGACCGGGAAGGAGAGCGCGCCGCCGCTGACGACCTCGAGCACCTTCGCGATCGCGACGATGCGCACGGTCGAGGCGAGCGTGCGGGTCAGGATGAAGTAGCCCGAGCAGGCCGTGCGCACGGTGCGGCCCATCTTGCGCTCGACCGCCTCGTAGATCGAGGTTACGCGGTGCTTCTGATAGAAGGGCAGGAGCACGGAGGCGACGAACAGCGACGCCGCGATGTCGCCGACGTTGCTGAACATGTAGCGGAAGTCCGAGCTGTAGCCCTCCGACGGCGTGCCGACGAAGGTCAGCGCCGAGATGCAGGTCGCGAGGAAGCTCGCGGTCGTGACGAGCCACGGGATCGAGCGTCCCGCCAGGAAGTACTCGTCCGTGGTCTTCGCGCGCCGGCGGGCGGCCCACCAGCCGATCGAGGCGAGCGCCGCGCAGTACGCGAGCAGGACCGAGGCGTCGAGCCAGCCGAGCCCGCCGGTCATCGCGGCCCCTTCGTCTTCTTCTTCATGGCTTGATGGCTCTCCCGCGCCTGCCGGCGCTTGGCGGCGCGCTCGCCCGGGTCCACGCGCGCGGCCTTGGCCGCGAGCTCGCGCGTGAGCTTGCGCCAGGCTTCCAATCGCTCGGCCGCGACCGCGCCCGCCGCGACCGCGGCCAGCACCGCGCAGCCGGGCTCGGAGTCGTGGCCGCAGTTCGAGAAGCGGCACGACGGCGCGAGCGCCTCGATCTCCTCGAACGTCTTCGCGAGCCCGTGCTCCGCGTCCCAGAACTGCATCTCGCGCATGCCCGGCGTGTCGAGCAGGACGCCGCCGCCGGGAAGCAGGTAGAGCTCGCGGCGCGTGGTCGTGTGGCGGCCGCGCTCGTCGGAGCGGCGCGTCTCGCGCGTGAGCAGGCGCTCCTCGCCGAGCAGTCGGTTCACGAGCGTGGACTTGCCCACGCCCGAGGCGCCGATGAAGCCGACCGTGCGGCCGCGGCGGATGTAGCCGGATAGCTCCTCGACGCCTTTCCCCGTCTTTGCGCTCAGCGCGATCACCGCGGCGTCTGCGGCTATCTCGCGCGCGGCCGCGAGGTACGGCGCCGGGTCCGCGCAGGCGTCGAGCTTGTTGAGCAGGAGAACCGGCTCCGCTCCGCTCTCGCGCGTCACGGTCAGGAAGCGCTCGAGACGGCGCGGGTTGAAGTCCTGGTTCAGCGCGGTGGTCACGAACACCGTGTCCAGGTTCGCCGCGATGACCTGCTCCTCGAGCGCCTCGCCCGCGGCCTTGCGCGAGAGCTTCGTGCGCCGCGGGAGCACGCGCCGCACCGTGGCCGCGCGCTCGGCGGCGCGCGACTCGAGCGCGAGCCAGTCGCCGACGGCGGGCAGGTCGGCCCGGCCCGCCGACTTGTGGCGCATCGTGCCCGTCACGCGCGCGCCGCGCTCGCCGTCGGCGCCGATCACCGCGTAGACCCCGCGGTGCTCGGAGACGACGCGCGCGGGAAGCAGGCCGCGCCCGGGCAGAGCCGCGAACTCCGCGGCCCAGCGCTCGTCCCAGCCCCAGTCCTCGAGAGACATTTCGGGATTCTAGCAGAAGCGCCGTCGCGCGCGGCCTTCATGACGAACGGAAAAAATTAACCACAGAGACACAAAGACACAGAGAACGGCGGAGAAAGAAACGACGTTAACCCTTTCGTTCTTCGTGTCTCTGTGTCTTTGTGTCTCCGTGGTTAAACGCCGTTAAATATAGACGCGCGTGGTGTGGCGGGCGGCGGTGCGCCGGACCGGGAGGGTGACGACGTCGCCGAGCTTCGCGTCGGGCGCGTCGGTCGCGTCGACGAGGACGTGCGCGATGCCGCAGCGGCCGACGAAGGGCAGGCGCACGCCCGCGCGCATGCCCCAGTACTCGAAGCCGGAGCCGAAGCCGATCAGGCGCTCGGCCGGCTCCATGGTGAGCCCGTCGGCGTAGCCGACGGGCAAGGTCGCCACGCGCATGCGCCGCGGCGCCAGGTACTCGCTCGCGTAGCCGATCGACGCGCCCTTGCGCACGTCGCGCAGGGAGATGATGCGCGCGCAGAAGCGCCACGGGTTCTTCAGCGGCGCGGGGCGCGACGGCGAGGGGTTGATGCCGTAGAGCAGGTTGCCGATGCAGGCCATGTCGAAGCGATGGTGGGGGAAGTCGACGAAGACGGAGCTGTTGGCCGCGCGCACGACCAAGGACGGGTTCTTCTTCTTATAAGGCGCCGAGAGGCGGCGGAACGCGCCGAGCTTCTCCTCCGCCTCGACCGAGTTCTTTCCGGGCACGTAGCCGATGTGAGTGGAGAGCCCCTCGACGCGCACGCGCGGAAGGCGGGCGAGCGCGCTCAGCAGCGCGGCGAGCCGGTTCGGAGCGACGCCCCAGCGCCCGAGTCCGAAGTCGACGTCGACGTGGACTCCGACGCGCCGCCCGCGCGCCGCCGCGCCGAGCGCGCGCGCCTGCTCGAGCGAGTCGATCGTCGGCACGACGGCGAGCCGGACCGCCGCCGCGGCCTGCTCCGGCAGGATCGGGGCGAGCAGCTGGATCGCGGCCTTGAGCCCCGCGCTCCGGAGCTCGGCGGCCTCGGCGAGGTCGCGCACGCCGAGGCACGACGCCCCCGACTTCAGCGCGACTCTCGACGCCTCGGCCGCGCCGTGGCCGTACGCGTCCGCCTTGACCACGGCCATGAGCTTCGCGCCCTCGAGCCGCGAGACGACCCAGCGCGCGTTCTGCGCGACGGCGGAGAGGTCCACCTCGACCCATTTCAAATCGCGGGACGCGCTCATCGACGGCTATCTTAATAAAGGCGTCCCGTGATTGCCATGGGCGGGCGGAGCGTACACGCGGCCGAATTGAGTAATATTACCCCCATGTCCGTGCTCAAGATGGGGACGCGCGGCTCGCCGCTCGCGCTCGCGCAGTCCGGCGAGATGGCGCGCGCGCTCGAGCGCATGCATCCCGGGCTCCAAGTGGAGACCGTCGTCGTCAAGACGAGCGGCGACGAGTTCGGCGCGCCGCCGCCCGCGGCGGCGAAGGCCCTGCCTCAGGGCGCGAAGGGCCTCTGGGTCGAGGAGATCGAGCAGGCCCTGCTCGACGGCGCGATCGACTTCGCCGTGCACAGCGCGAAGGACCTGCCCGCGGCGCTCGCCGCCGGTCTCGAGATCGCGGCGTTCCCGGAGCGCGCGGACGCGCGCGACGCGCTCGTCGCGCGGCCCGGCTACTCGTGGAACGAGCTCGGCCCGGGCGCGCGCGTGGGAACCTCGTCGCTGCGCCGCCGCCTGCTGCTGACCGCCGCCAAGCCCGGCGTCGAGGTCGTCGAGCTTCGCGGCAACGTCGACACGCGCCTGCGCAAGCTCGAGGCGCTCGAGTTCGACGCGATGATCCTCGCCGTCGCGGGGATTCGGCGCCTCGGCCGGACCGACGTCGAGCTCGAGCCGCTGGAGCCCGGGATCATGCTGCCCGCGCCGGGCCAGGGCGCGCTCGCGCTCGAGATTCGCGCGGGCGACGCGGAGACCGCGAGCCTCGTCGGCCTGCTCGACGACGCGCCGACCCGCTCCTGCGTCGAGTTCGAGCGCGGCTTCCTCGCCGCGGTCGGCGGCGGCTGCGGCTCCCCGGTCGGCGCGCACGCGTCGCTCGTCGCCGACGGACTGCGTCTCGAGGGCTTCTACGCCCTCGAGGGCGAGAGCGCGGGCCGGCGCGTGTCCGGAATCTGCGCGGACCCGTCGTCGCGCGACGCGTTCGTGGCCGACCTCGCGGCTCAAGCCTCGGCGCGATGAGCGCGCGCGTCGTCGGCGTCCCGGGCTCCGGGGCGCTGGCCCTTCTCGCGCGCCGCGTCCTGTCCGGCGCCGCTCCCGCGGGCCTGCCGGCCCCGCGCGGGCCGCTCGTGCTGGTCCTGCCCGACGCCGACGCGGTCGAGGACGCCGCGGACGCGGTGCGCGCGCTCGCGCCGCTCGACGGCGGCCGCGCGCCCGCCGCCGCGATCCTCGCCGACGACGCGCGCGAGCGCCTCGCCTCTCTCGAGCTGCTGCGCTCGGGCGCGCGCCTGGCGCTCGCGACGCCGGAGGGCCTCGCGGCTCCCGCGCCGAGCCCCGCCGACTTCTCCGCGCGCGTCGTGCGCCTGCGCGCGGGCGACCTCAGCCCGCGCGACGCCGCGGCCGCCGCCCTCGCGGCGGCCGGCTATCAGCGCGTCGACTTCGTCGAGAGCCCCGGCGAGTACGCGGTGCGCGGCGCCGTGCTCGACTTCCACGCGCTCGAGCCGGCGGTCGCCTACCGCGTGCTCTACGACGAGGACCGCGTCGCCGCGATCCGGCCGTTCGATCCGGTCACGCAGGAGCCCGCCGCGGTCGTGGCCGAGGCCGTCGCGACGCCGGCCGAGGAGCCCGGCTCGGGAGCGCGCGCGCGCGACTGGCTCGCCGACGGGGCGCTGTGGCTTCTCGGCGAGGGAGTAGAGACCGATATCCCCGCGGGCGCCGACGCGCGGCGTCTCGGCGGGCTCCTCGAGACCGGGCCCGACGACGTCGACTTCGGCGCGCGGCCGGTCGGGCCGTTCGGCGGCGACCCGAAGAACGCCTGGGCCGAGATGCGGCGCGAGGCCGCGTCGGGGCGGCGCGTCGTGCTGTTCAGCCTCAACTCGGGCGAGGACGCGCGGCTGCAGGAGCTGCTGGAAGACGAGCTGCCGCACGGAGCGGTGCAGTTCCTGATCGGCCCGCTGCGCGAGGGCTTCCGCCTGGACGCGGAGGGCCTCGTCGTGCACGCGACCTCGCAGATCTTCGCGCGCGACTGGCGCGGCGTCGGCCGCTGGAAGCGCTTCGCGGCGAAGGGCGCGCAGAACCTGCGCTGGCGCGAACTCAAGCGCGGCGACTACGTCGTTCATCAAGAGAAAGGCATCTCGCGCTTCGAGGGGCTGGAGCCGATCTCGGTGCCGGGCCACGGCGCGCAGGACTGCGTGAAGCTCGAGTTCCGCGGCTCCGACCGGCTCTACGTGCCGCTGACCGAGTTCGACCGCATCCAGAAGTACGCGGGCGTCGAGGGCAAGCGCCCGCGCCTGTCGAGCCTGGACACGCGCACCTGGGAGGAGGTCAAGCGCCAGGTCGCCGAGGGCGTGCGCGAGCTCGCCGAGGAGCTGCTGCGCCTGCAGGCCAAGCGCGCCGCCTCTTCGGGATACGCATTTCCCCCGGAGGGGGAAATGGAGCGCGAGTTCGCGGACTCGTTCCCGTACGACCTCACCGAGGACCAGGCGCGCGCGATCTCCGAGACACTCGCGGACATGCAGACGCCGCGGCCGATGGACCGGCTCGTCGTCGGCGACGTCGGCTTCGGCAAGACCGAGGTCGCGATGCGCGCGGCCTTCAAGTGCGTGATGGGCCTCAAGCAGTGCGCGGTGCTGGCGCCGACGACGGTGCTGGCCGATCAGCACTTCCGCACGTTCTCGAAGCGCATGGCGGGCTTCCCGATCAAGCTCGCGATCCTCACGCGCTTCCAGACCAAGGCCGAGCAGAAGCGCGCGCTCGCCGACCTGGCCTCGGGCAAGCTCGACGTCGTCATCGGCACCGCGCGGCTCCTGCAGAAGGACGTGAAGTTCCACGACCTCGGTTTGGTGGTCGTGGACGAGGAGCACCGCTTCGGCGTCTCCGACAAGGAGAAGCTCAAGAAGGTCCGCGTCAACGCCGACATCCTGTCGCTGTCGGCCACTCCGATCCCGCGCTCCCTGCACCAGGCGCTGACCGGACTGCGCGGCATCTCGATGATCCAGACCGCGCCGACGGGCCGCCAGCCGATCGTCACGCGCGTGGGCCCTTGGGACGAGCGCGTGGTCTCGACGGCGATCGCCGACGAGCTCGCGCGCGGCGGCCAGGTCTACTACGTGCACAACCGCGTGCGCACGATGAAGGAGGCCCTCGCCGGGATCGCGCGCCTGTCCGGCGGCGCGCGCGTGGCGATGGTGCACGGGCAGATGCGCGCCGCCGACATCGAGAAAGCGATGTGGGACTTCGCGCAGAGGAAGTCCGACGTCCTCGTCGCGTCTACGATCATCGAGTCGGGCCTCGACATCCCGAGCGTGAACACCTTGCTCGTCGAGGACGCGCAGGACTTCGGGCTGGCCCAGCTCTATCAGCTGCGCGGGCGCGTCGGCCGCGAGCGCTCGCGCGCGTACTGCTACCTGTTCCACCCTTCCGACGCGCGGCTCAAGGACCTGCCCGAGGACGCGCGCAAGCGCCTGGACGCTCTCAAGGAGTTCGGCGCGCTCGGCGCGGGGCTTAAGCTCGCCCTGCGCGACCTCGAGATCCGCGGCGCCGGCGACCTGCTCGGCGCGCGCCAGCACGGCTTCATGAACGCGGTCGGCGCGGACTACTACTCGCAGATCCTCGAGAGCGAGGTCGCGCGCCTGCGCGGCGGCGCGGTCGAGGACGACCGCGCGGTCTCGATCGACCTGCGCCTGCCCGCCTACATCCCGGAGAGCTACCTGCCGGGCGAGCTCGAGCGGCTCAAGGTCTACAAGCGCTCCCTGCGCGCCGACCCCGAGCAGGCGCGCGAGATCCTCGACGAGCTCGAGCGCCTCTCCGGCCCCGCGCCCCAGCCCGTGCGCAACCTCTTCGACATGCTCGCCCTGCGCGCCGAGGCCCGGCGCGCGCGCGTGGAGTCCATCGTCGAGCTTGACGGCGCCGTCGAGATCCGCTTCCGCGGCGACGCGCCTCCGGACCCCGAGGCGCCCGCGCGGTGGCTCGCGGCGTTCGGGGCGCGCGTCACCTTCATCCCGTCCTCGGCGGGCGACGCGGTGCGCCTGACGTTCGCGGGCCGGACCGCCGCGGCGGCGGTGCGCGAGTTCCTCCACGCCTGAGCGCGGCTCAGTCCGCGGACGGAGGCGAGAGGATGTCGCCGTCGTGGGCCGGGACGATGACGCAGGAAGCGGGCGGAGCGTTCGGGTCCTTCTGACGCGCGGCCCGGCTGACGCAGGAGCCGTTCAGACCTAGATCCTGCAGGCAGACCTGCGCGGTCTTGTCCGTGGGGTTGTAGACGGCCGCCCCGTTCTCGAAGCGGCGGCAAAAGAGCGCGGAGCCGGTTCCGCAGGCGAATCCCTTTTCGCCGCGGGGCTTGCCGAGCCCCTTCCTCCAAAAATCGTCCCAGCGGTGGAAGTGGTCGTGGCCGTGGATGGTCTTGTCTTCTTCCATGGCGCCGTTGGGAAGGGAGAACAGCGCGTAGCCGTCGGAATGGGTGAGCATCAAAGCCGTCACGGCGCGGAGGTTCTTCAGGTTCTCGTTCGTCGTCAGCTGCGCGGGATCCTGGCCGTCGCCGGTCGACCAGGCCTCCAAGGCGACCAGCCGGGGCTCCTTCAGGCTGGACTCGAACCACTCGACGTTCTGCGCGGCCAGGCTCCAATCCTTCCACACGAAGCGGCCTTGGTCGGCGTTGAGGCCTTCCATGTAGACGCCGTTGATCTTCGAGACGGTGTCGGGAGAAAGGCGGCGGTTGTTGACGTTGACGAGGACGAGTCCGTTGTCACCGATCGCGCTGCGCACGTCCGCGATCAAGGCCTTGCGCGAGTTCGGGTCGTCCCAGCCGTCGGTGTCGTCCCACCAATCGAACATGCAGCCGTCGAAAGCTCCCGAGAGGATCGCCGCCTTGCACTGCCGGGCGACTTGCTGGCGCAGGCAGGGGTTCGAGAAATCCAGCTTGTAGTACTGGCCGGGGACGCTCATCTTCTCGTCGTTGGCCTCGGCCTGGCCGCTCGCGCTTTTGGAATCCTTTTTCCAGAAGGCGTGCCCGGCCGGAAGCATGTCCGAGCGCGCGTCGCGGTAGTGGATCGCGGCGAGGACGACGGTGCCTTTCCCGCGCGCCGCGGCGTACGTCCCCGCCCAAGAGTCGGAGCGCGCCGCGTAGCGCGTATCGAGCATCTCGTAGGGGCTGTTGCCCTTGAGGATCGAACGCGGGGAGGTCCAGGTCAAGTCGTGGCGTCCGAGCAGAGCGTTCTTGTCGTCTCCCAGCACGTGCTGCCAGGCTTGGAAAATAGACGGATAGTCCCGGTTCTTGATGCGCTCCGCGAAGTTCGGCGCGGTCAGGGGCGCGGCGTCGACGGCGGCGGCGTCCGCGGCCAGGCTTTCCGAGCCGAGGAGCCCGAGACAGGCCTGCGGCGAGACCGCGGAGCCGGCGGCGCGGGCGCCCGCCGGCGGCGTCTGCGCGACGCGCTCCTGCCGGCTCACGGAATCGCGCGCCGCGGTTCGGAGCTGTTGGAATTGGGCGCCCAGGTCGTCGTCGTTCGGGGCGTCTTTCAGATCTTCGGGGATCTCGATCGCAACGCGGCGAGGTCCCATCGCGCGGGCCAGAAAAAAAGCGCAGAAAACCAGAATGACCAGCGGAAGTCGACGCATGATTCCCTGAGTATTCCGGGACCCGCAGAGCGCTGTCAAGGGCCCCTGACCGACGCGGCGGCGGTCCGCGAGTTCCTGCGCGCCTGAACACGCGCGGCGAAATGATAATATGGCCCGGATGAGGCGCGCATTCCTTCTTCTCGCTCTCGTTCCCGCGCTCGCCGCCTGCCGCGGCGAGAAGGACGCCGTGCTCGCCCGCGTGGGCAAGGTCGCGATCACGCAGTCCGAGTTCTCGCGCAAGCTCGCCGACGTCTCCCCGGGCTACCAGGACTACGTGCTGACGCCGAACGGCCGCCGCCAGTTCCTCGACGTGCTGATCCGCGAGAAGCTCGTGCTCGTCGCGGCCCAGCAGTCCGACGTGCCGCGCTCGGCGGGCTTCCGCGCGCGGCTCGAGCAGCTCCGCCGAGACGAGGAGGACCGCGTGCGCGACGGCGGAGAGGCGCTCCTGATCAAGATGTGGGAGGAGGACCTGCGCCAGCGCGGGGCGCTCGCGGTGAGCGACGCCGAGGTCGCGGACTACGTCTCCAAGCACCCGAACGAGGTCCTCATCCGGCACGTCCTGCTCGGCACGCCCCAGCAGGCCGAGATCGTCGCCAAGAAGCTTCGCCTCGGAGCGGGCTTCGCGAAGGTCGCGCAGACGGAGTCGCTCGACGCCGCGACCGCGGCCAAGGGCGGCGAGTTCCCGCCGCTGATGTACGGGGAGGTGATCCCCGAGCTCGAGGAGGTCGTCTTCCGCATGCGCACCGGCGAGATCGGCGGCCCTCTCAAGAGCAAGTTCGGCTACCACGTCGTGCGCAAGGACGGCGAGAGGCCGCTGCCGAAGAACGCCGACACCCGCGAGCGCGTCGCGCTCCTGCTCGAGAAGCAGAAGCTCGACGTCTACCTTCAGCACGTCGAGGAGAAATTCCCGGTGGAGGTCGTCGATGAGCAATTCAAGTAAGGCGGCGGCGTTCGTCCTCCTCCTCGCCGCCGGCGCCGCGCGCGCCGAGACGGTCGAGGGAACGGTCGCCGTCGTCAACGACTCGCCGATCCTGCTCTCCGAGTACGAGAAGGAGGTCGCCAGCGCGCTCGACTACTGGAGCCACACGAACCCCGCGGCCCTCGCGGACCCCTCGGTCGCGCGCAAGGTGCGCGAGGGCACGCTCGAGGAGCTGATCACGCGCGAGCTGCTGATCCAGCAGGCCGACCGCGACAAGGTCAAGGTCCGCGAGCGCGAGGTCCAGGCCGCGGAGGACGAGATCAAGGCGAAGTTCAAGAAGGACGACCGCGGCCGCGACCTCGACGACAAGGACGCCGAGGCCGCGTTCCAGGATCAGCTCAAGAAGGACGGCCTGGACTACGACCGCTTCCGCGAGCGCCTCATGAAGCAGCTCAAGGCGCGCAAGGTGATCGACGAGCAGGTCCAGAAGGTCCCGCGCCCGACCGAGCCGGAGGCCCGCGACTACTTCGAGAAGGTCAAGGCCTTTCTCGCGACGAACAGCACCGACGCCCCGAAGGGCATGGACGAGGACGACGCCGCCGCCCTGCGCCAGGCCGCCGACCAGGTCAAGGCGCTGAGCTCGGAGCGCGTGCGCGTCCAGCGCATCCTCATCCGTCTGGCGCCGAACGCGGCCGAGAACGAGCGCCGCCGCGCGCAAAAGACGGCCGAGGACCTCAAGAAGCGCCTCGACGCCGGCGAGGACTTCGCGAAGGTCGCGCGCGACGAGTCCGAGGACCCCGAGAGCGCGGCGCGCGGCGGAGACATCGGCTTCGTCATGCGCGGCGTCGCCCCGGTCGAGCTGGACAAGGCGGTCTTCGCGCTGGAGGTCGGCCAGACGAGCGCCCCGATCCTGACCGAGCTCGGCTACAACATCGTGCGCGTGACCGAGAAGCACGCCGTCGAGCCGCCGGAGTTCGACCGCTTCAAGGACGACATCTCCAATTTCCTGACCAACGTGGCCCGCCACAAGCGGCTGGACGCGTTCGTCAAGGAACTGCGCGACAAGGCGGTCATTGAGCGCCACCTCCCGCAGGGGACTTGAGCTCCTCGCCTTCACCTGCGGCGATCCCGCGGGCGTAGGTCCCCGCGCCGTTCTGGCCGCGCTGCGCGCGGGCGCCCTGCCGCGCGGCGTGGCGCCCCTGCTCGTCGGCGCTCGCTCCGTCTGGCGGCGCGCCGGCTGGCGCTCCTCCGACGGGCCCGTCCGCGACGCCGACCCCGGCGGCCGCGTGCCGGCCGCGGGCCGGCCGAGCGCCGACGGCGGGCGCTTGTCCGCGGCGGCCTTCGAGGAGGCCCTGCGCCTGGCCGCGCGCGGCCTCGTCGCCGGCATCGTGACCGCGCCGATCGCGAAGGAGGGGTGGGCCGCCGCCGGCTACCCGTGGAAGGACCACACCGAGCGCCTGGCCGCGCTCGCGGACGGGGAAGCCGAGATGGCGCTCGGCGTGCCGTCGCGGCGGCTGTGGTGCGTTCTCGCCACGCGGCACCTTCCTTTAAAAGACGCCGTGCGGCGCCTCGACGCGCGCGGGATCGCCTCGGCCGCGCGTGCCCTCGACGCCGCCCTGCGACGCCTCGGGACGCGGAGCCCGCGGCTGGCGCTCTGCGCGCTGAATCCTCACGCGGGCGAGGCCGGGCTTTTCGGCCGCGAGGAGATCACGACGCTCGCTCCGGCCGCCGCGGCCCTGCGCCGCGCGGGCCTGAGCCTGGACGGTCCCCTGCCCGCGGACTCCGCGTGGCGGCTCCACGCCGAGGGCGTCTACGACGGGCTCGTCTGCCTCTACCACGACCAGGCGCTTATCCCGCTCAAGGCGCTGGGCGGGCTCGCGGGCGTGAACTGGACGCTCGGCCTGCCGTTCGTGCGCGTCTCGCCCGCTCACGGGACCGGCTGGGACGCGGCGCGGACGGGCCGCGTGGACCCGTCCGCGACGATCGAGGCGGCGCGGCTGGCCGGGAGGTTGGTCCGGATTAGCCGCCGAGCAGCGCCAAGACGGCCTTGAACACGGCGTCGTCGACGATCTTCTGCTCGGCCGCGGTCACGATGGTCGGATCGTAGTCCTGAGGCTGCACCGGCAGACTGATCGGCGCGAGCGCTCCGCTCTCGGCGCGCCTGCAGTCCTCGAGAAAGCCGTAGGTGTCGATGTATTTTTGATCGTTGTTGTGCTGGGCCGCCCTCGCCCGTTCGCTCGAGGTCAGATTGGAGAGCGAGTAAGCGTAGGCGTGAGACGAGACAGCCAACAGGGCCGCGACGAGGGGGAGGAGTCTTTTCATGGGGTACCTCGATGGTCGTCCGAAGTATAGCCCCGGTTCCTTGACAAATCAAGGGGGAGGGGATAAACTCCGAGCATGAGGTCCAAAACGAACCCCTACCTCATCCTCCTCATCCTGACCGCCTCCTTCGCCGTCCTCCCTGCGGCCCTTGCCGACCCGGAAGGGACCGGCGCCGACTCTCGTTACGCGCAAATCAACCCGCAAATGCGGGAAATATTCATCCCCGCTTATTTGAAGATTCAAGCCCAGTTCCCGCGCGACGCCCGACAGAAGGACCCTGCGATGCAGGAGAAGTACCTGGCTGCGATCAGCCAGGCGTTCGTGGACGCGCACGTTTCTCCCGCCGATGGGCAGATGTGGATGAGTCGCGTGGGTTTTGATCGTCATGATGCGCCGGCAGCGCCGGGCAACGGAGCGACCCCCCAGCACGACGAGCCTCCGGAACTGACTCCGCCGCAGCAGGCGGCCTCGGACCTCGTCGATGCCCGCGCGCGGACCAACCCGGACGATCCCGACGTGCTCCGGCGGCGGGCCGACATCCGTTCGTACCAGCACGACTGGCGCGGCGCCTTCGACGATCTCAACAAGGTCGTCGCGGGGGGAAATCCCGACGCGCAGACGCTGACGGCGTTGAGCGGGGCGGCGTATCATCTCGGCGATTATCAGACCGCGGCCTCGGCGGCGCAGAGGGCGCTCCAACTCGATCCCAAGAACCAGGAAGCCCTCGCCCTGTACCATTTTTCGAAGGACCGCTCGCCGACGGTTTCGCTGCCCTCGGCGCTCGGGGATCTTGGCGCCACGACGCAGGGGCCCGGAGGCATGCCGCCAGGCGCGGCGGGCGCCCAGGGCGCGACGGCGCAAGGCGCGGTGCCCACGCCGTCGGGGATGACCTCGGCGCAGGTGGCGCAGGCGCTGCAGCAGGCGGCGGCGGGCGGGGCGGCGACGACGGCGCGGTCCGCGCAGTACGCGCGCGACGCGGCGAACGCGATGCGCCTCGGCGACTACAACTCGGCCTATCGGCTCGCGACGCAGGCGGTCCAGCTCAATCCGTCGAACGCGCAGGCGCTGAATTTCCGAGCGATCGCGCTGACCCGCATGGGCCGCAGCGCCGACGCGGTCCAGGACGCGAGCGCGGCGCTCGCGCTCGCGCCCGGCAGCGCGGCCGCCCTACAGACGCGGGCGAACGCGCTCGCGAAGCTGGGCCGCTACGCCGACGCGCTCAAGGACGCCGAGGCGACTCTCGCGGCCGATCCGTCGAACGCCTACGCCTGGCAGAACAAGGCCTTCGCCCTCGCGGGGCTGGGCGACCGCTCCGGAACCTTGGACGCTCTGCGGCGCTCCGCGGCCGCCGACCCGCGCTTCCAGAACCAGCTCGAGCGCGCGCTGCGCCTCCCGCAGGACGCGGACCTGCGCCTGCTCTTCGACGAGGCTCCCGGCGCCGCGGCCGCCGCGGCCGGAGCCGCGCCGTCCTCCGCGCCCGCCTCGTCGCGTCCCGGCCGCTTCCTGAGGCTCATGATCCTTACCGTGGTCGGCGGGCTGCTGATCGCGCTGGCCGTTCTGCACGTCGTCTCGGCGTCCTGGCGCGAGAAGGTGAACGCCACCGTGCGCCGAGCGATCGGCGGCTCCTCGCCGGTCGCGGCCGGCGCCCCGGTCGCGCCGGGCTCGGGCGCGTTCTGGACCCAGTACGAGCTCGTCAAGGAGATCGGGCTCGGCGGGATGGGCGTGGTCTACGAGGCGAAGGACCGCTCGCTCGAGCGCCGGGTCGCGGTCAAGCGCATGCGCGACGAGATTCGCCTCGACGCGCAGGACCGCCAGCGCTTCGTCAACGAGGCGCGGCTCGTCGCCCAGCTCCACCATCCGAACATCGTCGACATCTACGGGATCGTCGAGGACGGCGGCGAGGTCTACCTCGTGTTCGAGTTCGTCGAGGGGCGCACTCTCGCGGACGTCCTGAAGTCCGACGGCGCCCTCGGCTTCGGGCCGGCGCGGCGCGTCCTCAAGGAGATGGCCGCGGCCGTCGAGCACGCGCACGGGCGCGGCGTGATCCACCGCGACCTCAAGCCCTCGAACGTCATGGTCGCCCCGGACGGGCGCGTGAAGGTCATGGACTTCGGCGTCGCGCGCCAGGCCAAGGACGCGATGACCCGCCACTCGTCGACGTCGATGACGATCGCGGGCACGCCGCCGTACATGGCGCCCGAGCACGAGCAGGGCTCCGCGCGCAAGGAGTCCGACGTCTACGCGCTCGGCGTCTGCTTCTACGAGATGCTGACCGGCCAGCTGCCGTTCGGCGGGATCGGCGCGGGCATGCTGCTCAACAAGCTCAACGGCCGCCTGACCCCGGCGAGCCGGCGCGTGCCGTCCCTGCCCGCCGGCATCGACGAGGTCATCGCCAAGGCGCTCGCGCCCGACCCGGCCCAGCGCTACCGCACGCCGGCCGAATTCGTCGACGCCCTCGACGCGCTCGCGGCCGCGCGGGCCGCTTGACGCGGCGGCTCGTTCCCCCGGATAAAGCTCGGTAAATCCGTCGGAGCCGGCTTGACAAGCCCAGGGGGCCGCCTTACACTTGAAAATATGCGCGCAACCCCTCTCCTGACCGCGTCATTGGCCCTGCTGCTCGTTCCGCGCTGCTGGTCCGACGACAAGATGGGCCTCACGGTGCAGATGACCCAGCAGCAGATCGCCGACCGGATCACGCAGGCGGCGATGCAGGCCGCGGCGGAGGCGGGCTTCCCTCCGGACAAGGCCGCGAAATACATCAAGGAGCGCTTGACCGATCGGATTCTGGGCGACAAGACGCTCGATCCGAGCTCGGGTCAAGGCGTCAACCAGCAGCAGCTCGACGCCGCCGTCAAGTACGTGCAGACGTTCCCCTCGCTTTTCAAGCTCATGCGGGAAGTGAAGAACGATCCCGACAACCGGCAGGCGCGCCAGCAGCTCGAGGAGCTCAGGGGACAGGAGATGACCTTGCTCGGTCAGACGGGTCCTCTGCAGCACGACCTCCTGCCGGACCCTGATCACGGCCACGACAACGACGGCAATCACGATCACGACCACGGCCCGGCTCCGGCTCCGCCTTCGGGGAACGAGCCGTCGACCCCGTTCGGGCCCGCGCTGGGGAACATGATGCAGGGCGCGTCCGACTACAAGGCCGGGGACTACAACGGCGCCGTCGAGAACTACACGAAGGCCCTCTCGGGCGACCCGAAGAACGCCGACGCCTTGTCGGGCCGCTCGTCGGCCCGCTACCATTTGGACCAATACGACGCGGCCTACGGCGACGCGAAGGCGGCTCTCGCGCTCAATCCGCGGGACGAGAACGCGATGGCCGTCATGCATTTCAGCGCCGATCGCCTGTCCGGCGGCGGCGACGCCCCGGCGGCGTCCGCGGCCGCGCGCGCGGCGTCCTCCAAGCTGGGCGCGGGCCTGGGCCCCGGCGAACAAGGCCGCGGCGGCGCGTCCGTTGGCTCCGCGGGCCTTCTGGCCTCCGGCGGCGCCGGCCGGCTCGCCGCCCAGCAGTCGGCGGCGCAGGCGCAGAACGCGCTGAAGCTCGGCGATCTGTCTCTGGCCGCGGCGGCGATCGCCCGCGGCCTCGAGGCCGATCCGGGCAATTCGCGCCTGCTCGGCCTGCGCGCTCAGCTCGAGGCGCGCCGCGGCGAGTACGCGAAGTCCCTCGCCGACGCGCAGGCGGCGCTGGCGGCGGACCCGAAGAACATCGCGCTCCTGCGCGCGAAGGCGCTGGCCCAGCTGCGCACGAAGGACTACGCGGGGGCGATCGCGACGGCCAACGAGATGTTCGAGCTGGACCCGAACAGCGCCGACGCCTACGCGCTGCGCGCTCAGGCCTACGGGCTCCAGGGGCGCAGCGACATGATGCTCGCCGATCTCGAGAGCGCGGCCGCGATCGATCCGCTCTACCGCGCGCTCGCCGAGCGCGCGAAGGCGGGGACGCTCGTGGCGCCGAAGGACTCCGACGTCCTGTTCCTGATGCCTGACGAGGGCGGCGCGGCGTCCGCGGCGCCGGCGCCCGCGGACACCACGCGCCGTTTCGGGCTCATGCTGGCCGTCGCCGCGGCCGGCGGGCTCCTGCTGGCGCTCGGGCTCCTGCGCACGTTCTTCGCGCCGCTGAAGGACGGGGCTTCGGCCGCGCTGTCGCGCCTGACGCGCACGGGTCCGCACGTCGGGACGCTGGAGGAGGATGTGGCGGAGCCCGCGCTTCCCGGCCTGATCCGCGGCCAGTACGAGGTCGCGCGCGAGATCGGCGCGGGCGGGATGGGCCGCGTCTACGAGGGGACCGACCGCTCGCTGAATCGCCGCGTCGCGATCAAGAAGATGCGCGACGAGCTGCGCGCCGACCCGCGCGAGCGCGCGCGCTTCGTCTCCGAGGCCAAGACGGTCGCCGCGCTCCACCATCCGAGCATCGTCGACATCTACGCGATCGCCGAGGAGGGCCCCGACGTCTACCTGATCTTCGAGTACGTCGACGGCAAGACCGTCCACGAGCTCGTCCACGAGGTCGGCCGGCTGGAGCCCGCGGCCGCCGCGGGCATCGTGCGCGCCGCGGCCGAGGCGCTGGAGTTCGCGCACGCGCGCGGCGTGATCCACCGCGACATGAAGCCCTCGAACGTCATGGTCGACTCCGCGGGCCGCGTCAAGGTCATGGACTTCGGCATCGCGCGCGCCGCGAAGGACGCGCTGTCGCGCTACTCGGTGACGAACACCGTCGTCGGCACGCCGCCGTACATGGCCCCCGAGCAGGAGCAGGGGCAGGTGCGCCGCGAGTCCGACGTCTACGCGCTCGCGATCTGCGCCTACGAGATGCTCTCGGGCGACCTGCCCTTCGCGGGCACCGGGAGCGGGATGATGCTCAACAAGATCAACCGCGTCTTCGAGCCGCTGTCGCGGCGCGTGCCCGGCCTGCCGAGCGCGCTCGACGCGGTCTTCGCGCGCGCGCTCGACCCGAACCCCGACAAGCGCTGGCGCACCCCGCGCGAGTTCTCCGACGCGCTCGCCGCCGCGCTCCCGGCCGCCGCGCGCGCCTGAGCGCTAGAAGCGGTAGCCGAGCCCGCCCTCGCGCTCCTTCTGCTGGGCGTTCTTGAGGATCGACACGCCCATCTCGATGTGCTGGCCGGTGTGCTTCGCGAAGAGGGCCTTCGCGCTCTCCTTGGTCTTGACGCCGCCCTTCTCCAGCGGCAGGTCGGAGATCAGCATCAGGGCCCCGATCGGCACGCGCCGGGCGAAGCCGACGGTGAAGAGGGTCGCGCACTCCATGTCGATCGCCTGGACCTGCTCGAGGGCGAGCGTCTTCTTGAACTCCTCGTTGAACTCCCAGAAGCGCACGTTGGTGGTGTGGATGACCCCCGTGCGGTAGCGCAGGCCGCGCCGCTCGAGCTCCTCGCAGGCCAGGCGCTGCAGGACGAAGGAGCTCAGCGCCGGGCACTGCGGCGGCATGTAGGCGTTCGAGGTGCCCTCCTCGCGGACGGCGGCGACGGGATTGAAGAAGTCGCCGACCTCGTACTCCTTGCGCAGTCCGCCGCAGAGCCCGAGCATCAGCACCGCCTTCGGCTTTATGAAGGAAAGCAGCTCGACCACCAGCGCCGCGGTGGGCGAGCCGACGCTGAAGTCCACGATCGAGATCCCCTCGGCCGGAGCGTGGCACGCCCTCATCACCGACCCTTTGCGGATGTCCAGCTGGAACGTCTCGGCGAAGGAGCGCACGTAGAGCTTGAAGTTGGTCAGCAGGACGAAGGGCTGGAACTCCGCCGCCGAGGAGCCGGTGTAGCGCTCCAAAGTGCTGAGGCCCACCCGGTCGCGGGTCTGCTGATCGATCTCGTCGAGGCCTTCTTGGCCGAGCTCTCGGGGAGGCATGGGCCCATTACATCAATTCGGCTTTCCGCCGTCCACGCGCTCTGCGCAGGCTCGCCGCTCTCAGCCCCCCGGCCTCACCGAACAGCCCGGGAGTTATCTCGCGAATTTAAGACGGCTTGACCGCTTTGCTTCTTCCAGGTCCTACTAGGCCTTGAAAAGCGGAGGGCTTCTGATAAACTCACCCGCAAGAGGCGGTCAAATTCCGACGGAAGACGTGCGTCGGAACGCCGCAAGATCGGGGGGAAACTTCTTTGTTCGCGGGAGCGCCGAGCCCGCGCGCGAGCGCGCGCCGATCATCAGGCCCGTCGGCCGTCGCTCCGACGGCCGGAGTTCTTCTTCTTTCTCCGCTCTCCGCCGGCGGCCTGCTCGCCGAGGAGCGAAGAAACGGAGGTTCCGTACAGCTTCGCGAGCCGCTGAAGCTCGATGGGGTCGAGGCGCCGCTCCCCGCGCTCCATCTTCGACACGGCCGACTGCCGCCAGCGCAGCGCCCTGGCGACGTCGACCTGGGAAAGATCGGCGCCCCTTCGCGCCGTCTTGAGGCGCTGAAGCATCTCGCGATAGGAACGAGTGAAGACGCTCTTCGTAGGCATGGCGGGAAACGTCCCGTCATGCTACAATCCAAATCAGACTAGTCCAAAATAGACTACTGTGGGAGACCATTTGCGATCGCGCACGAAGGACGCGGCGTCTCGCCTGGGGCGCGCCGTCTTTGTCTTCGGAATCCTCGCGATGCCGTCGCTGTCCTTCTCTCAGTTCGATTCGGAATACCCCCTTTTCCCGTCAGGACCGATACCCAACCAGTCTGGACCATGTTGGTGCGGGGCCATCATCGAAAGCGGGGTTCTATACGAGGGGAAGGAGTATGTGGCTGGGGCAGCCGGCGTAGACGTCAGCGGCACATGCATCGGCAAATCGGCGGGTAATTACCTGTCGATTGCGGGCAATCAGTCGGATTGTATTACTGCCGACGTTTGTCCTTATACTGGTCCGAGTGTGCCGGATGGCACTATCACCGAGACATTGACGTGTTCGGGCTGCGAAGGGGACGGTTGCGTTGCCCAACTTTATGCCGGAGTCGATTCGTTCAGCATCATATCACAGACCACCCCGCCTGCCCTCGCTTTCACTGCCTTCCCGTCTTCCGGCAGCGCGATTGGCGCCTCCCCATTCACTATCTCGGGAACCCTGCAAAGCACGATCCCCAATACGGGCGTGTGGTTCGGCAATTCGTCTGATGGCATTGATTCCGATGTATCGATCAGCACCTACGTCGGCCCTTTGGGCGGCTCTTGGTCCATCCAATTTTCCACGGACGACATACTCCTCTTCGGTTACTACGATGCGCCCAATAGCGGATACGTTTCGCTATCCGGCAGCTCGGCGGATATTCTGCGGAATACCGATACAGGCGATCCCGTTTACGCCCCCCCATTCCCTGTCTCCCCGGGGCTGAAATACGATCCAAGCCTTGCCACGTATTTTTACATCGACGGCACGCCCCCGGACATAACGTTGACTTCTCCCGCCGGCGGGTTCAGTTCGAGCATGGGCGTGGGCGATAGCAACGTCTCCATATCATCGACCATCGCGAGTCTCCCGGCACTTTCGGGCGTAGTCCAAGACGATTATCAGCTCGGATCGTTATACATGGTCATTCAGGACACCACCGCCGGGACATATTGGGTGGCCGCGAGTTCAAGTTTTGCGTCTTCAATACCATCGGCCCCGATTCAGATACCGATCAACACTTCGCCGCGCGTAGACCCGAGTACATATGCGGCGAGCGCTTGGACATACAACGGATTGTCGGATCGCATGCTCGCGCCGAATCATTCCTACATTATCACTCTCGTCGCCACGGACAATTTCAATAACGTCAGCACGACCACGCTGACGCTATCCTTCGAGCCGGTGATCGCGACCACATTGATCGAAACCGGATTGGATTTCTTTACAAATGGTTTATTTAATTTCGATGCGTTGACGCTGCAGTGGGGGGACACGGGTCAAGATCAGGCGTTGACCGTTCACGTTCCTGCGGCGCTTAGAAGCTCACTATCTCTATATAGTCTTGACGGCGCGATCAA